>Ga0138256_10000246_pt1 | contig 63928 bp, 49 predicted proteins | sample KNB2016incub_MG_FD_105486 | JGI IMG/M metagenome (GOLD analysis project Ga0138256, IMG submission 105486) | Active sludge microbial communities from wastewater in Klosterneuburg, Austria - KNB2014incub_MG | ecosystem: Engineered > WWTP > Activated sludge > Unclassified | place: Austria...
GCCACCACCTTCTGCTGCTGGGTCCACGTCGTACCGCTGCGCACGAAGACGTAGCCCGAGCCCTGGTTGGCGTTGGCGCCGACGTCGTCGAGCGGCGCACCGACCGCCACGGTGTTCCCATCGATCGCGACGGCTGTTCCGAACAGGTCCAGCGCGGCCGCGTCGCTGGCGGTCAGCTTCTGTTGCTGCGACCAGACCGCGCCATTGCGAACGAACACGTAGGCAGCGCCCGCTTGTCCGTTCGCCTTGCGCGCCCCCGCGACCACGGTCGTCCCGCTGAGGCCCACGGATCCTCCGAGCTCGTCCCCCACGGCACCATCCGACGCCACCAGCACGGCACTCAGACCCCAGTTCGCGACCTTCTCGAACAGGTAGATCACACCCTGGTCCGCGTTGCCGCCGACGTCGCGCCCGGGCGCCCCGATGGCGGCGATGTCGGGAAACGACATCGCGGGATCGACGGCGACTCCGCTCCCGAAGTAGTCATTCGTAGCGCCGTCGCTAGCGCCGGCGGCCGAGAACTTCGCTTCTTGGGTCGCGACGAGCGGGTCGATGAAAACGGGCCACTTGGCCCCCGCGGTGTCCACGCGGATTGCAATTCGAGAGTCGACCACCTCCATCCGGGTGCTCAGCGGGCGCCCCGAAGCGTCGCGCGCGAACAAATCGGTGTAGTGGAGCTCCGGGATTGCGAGCCCGGGTTTCGCAAACGCGATGCTCCGGCCATCACTGCTCGCGACGGGGCTACGCCCGGTCACCGCGATCTGGAGCACGAGCTCGCTCTTGGCGGCCTCACACGGCGGGCGCTGCACGTCCCAGCCTTGCTGCAGCCCGAGTGGACCGTTGACATACCACTCCCCGAGCTTGGCTCCACCGGCGCTCCCGCTGAGAGCGATTCGGTTCAGGCTCACCGCGGCATCGCCCAACGTCAGGTCGAGCACGCCATCCCCGCAGACGACGCCGTTGGTGGTCAGGCCCAGCTCGAAGCCACCTTCGGTCGAGCTCAGCCGAACGCCGCCGGCGCCAAGCTCGGCGACGAAGCGGTGTCGCGGATTCGGTGCCTCGTACCGACCGTCCGGGCGATTCCGAAGGTGGAAGTCCGCATCGTGAGCGCCTTCGCGCTGACGGCTCGCGACGTAAGCGGCTCGCAGTTCGGCGGTGTCACCGGGGTCCACGAGCGCGAGAGGCTCACTGGGGCTGGGCAGCGCGGCTCCCAACGCCGGCGACCTCGACTCCCCACAACCCACCGCGAGGACCATAGCAAGGGCACATCCAATGCGAACCGAGCTCATCAGAACACCTCGACCCGGTAGGCTAGCGATTTGGAAGCGCCAAGGGAACCCAACAGGCCCGGCCGGCATGGCGCCCGCCCGCCCCGTCATGGCAACCTCTTGGACATCCCATGACCCGCTGGCTCATCGTTCCGTTCGCACTCGCCCTCCTCGCTTGCTCCGGCCCGGACGACGGCGCCGAGCCCACCCGCAGCGTTCAAGGCGCGGCGAAGGCCGCGGGGCAGACCTGCACCGCGGGCAGTGAGTGCGACTCGACCTTCTGCGTGGACGGCGTGTGCTGCGCCACCGAGTGCAAGGGCACCTGTCAGGCCTGCGCCGCCGCCAAGAAGCAGTCGTTCAGCGGCAGCGGCACCTGCGGGCCCGCGCTCGAAGGGCTCGACCCGCATGACGACTGCGCCGCGGATCCGGCAGGCACCTGCGGCAAGACCGGCGCCTGCGACAGCAAGGGCGCGTGTGCGCTGGCGCCGCAAGGCGCTCCGTGCACCAGCGACGCGGGAGCGACCAATGCCTGCAAGAACTTGAACGCTGTGGGCGCGGTCTGCTCGGGCAACGGTGTCTGCTACGTCGAGTCGGCCGCGGGTCAGGGCACGGAGTGCAAACCCTACACCTGCAAGAACGGCTCGTGCGCCTTCCCCTGCGCGAACGACACCGACTGCCAGCCGGGCAACCGCTGCGAATTCGGCGTGTGCAAGCCCAAGCGCGCCAACGGCACGGCGTGCACCGACAAGCTCGAGTGCGACTCGGGCAACTGCACCGACGGCGTGTGCTGCGACAGCAACTGCTCTGGGCAATGTCAGGCCTGCAATCTCGTGGGCAAGGTCGGAACCTGCGCCTACGTGACGGGTGCACCGATCCCGCCGCGCCAGGACTGCACTGGCAGCGGCGCGTGCAAGGGCACGTGCGCGGGCAACGGCGACAAGTGCAGCTACCCGGGCAACGCCACGGCCTGCGGCGCTGCGAGCTGCACGGGCGACGTGTCGACCTCGGCCTCGACCTGCGACGGTACCGGCGCGTGCGCCGCGGGGAAGAGCGCGCCGTGCTCGCCCTATGGCTGCGGCGCGGCAGACGGGCTGTGCAAGAAGACCTGCGCGAGCAACGACGACTGCGCGCAGGGCGCGACCTGCGACACCAACACCGGCAAGTGCGCCCTCTCTACGGCCAAATGCCTGGATCCGACCACGGTGCAGCTGCCGAACGGACAGACCGAGAGCTGCACGCCCTACGTGTGCAAAGCCGGCAAGTGCCAGCAGCAGTGCAGCACCGGGGCGGACTGCGCGTTCGGCTACGCGTGCTCGGGCACGACGTGCGTCCCCGAGGCGGACGGATCGGCGGGCGGCTCGGGGGGGGGTAGCGCGAGCGGCGGCGCGCCGGCCTCGGGTGGCAAGTCGGGAGGTGGCGACGACTCGAGTGACGACGGCGGCTGCGGCTGTCGGACGGTGCCCGGGCGCGAGAACGGACTTGCCGCGCTCGCGCTGCTGGCGCTGGGGCTCAGCGCTCGGCGCCGGCGCGCGCGCTGACGGTCTGACCGTTCCGCCGCCGCCGGCGCAGCACGGCCAGGCCCAGAGCCGCGAGCCAGTAGGCGCTCGAGCCCGCCCCCTTGGACGGTACGCGACAGCCGCAGCCGCCCTCGTCACCGCCCGAGTCGCTCTTCTTGCCGGCAGTGCCGCCGGCGCCGCCTGTGCTGCTCCCACCCGTGCTGCTGCCACCGCTCGAGCTGCCACCCGCCCCGCTGCCACCGCCCACACCGGAATCGGTGCCGCCCTCGGCCGCCACGCAGCTCGACCCCTGGCAGATGTACCCGTCGGCGCAATCCGTGGTGGTGCTGCACTGCTGCTGGCAAGCGCCGCCGACACACTTGTAGGGGACGCAGCTCTCGCTCTGCCCGTTGGGCAAGAGGACCGTCGTCGCATCTTTGCAGGTGGCGCTGGTCACGGCGCATTTGCCGGTGTTGGTGTCGCACTTGGCGCCCTGCGCGCACTCGGTATCCGAGGCGCAGGTCGTGTTGCAGACGCCGCTCGCGGCGTTGCAGCCATACGGGAGGCAGTTCTTGGTGCTGAGCTGCGAGCAGAGGCCCGCGCCGTCGCAGGTGCCGGCGGGCTGCGAAACGTCGCCGGTGCAGGCGGCATCTTTGCAGGCGGTGCCCGCCGCCGGGTACGCGCAGGCGCTCTTGTTTGCGCCGTCGCAGGTGCCCTTGCACTTGTCGCCGGCGGTGCCGGCACAGTCGGTGCGGGTGCCGCGCGGCTTGCCCGTCACCGGCGTGCACTGGCCCAGGGTTCCTGTCTCGGCGCAGGCCTCGCACTGGCCGTTGCAGGGGGCGTCGCAGCACACCTGATCGATGCAGAAGCCGCTCTTGCACGATGCGGCGGCGGTGCACGTCTTGCCGTTGTCGATCTTCGGGATGCACACCCCGTTCGAGCAATAGTGAGGTTGGGGGGTGGTCACGCAGTCGGTGTCGGCCGTGCACGGGCTGGAGCACGCGGCGCCCTTGCACACGTAGGGCGCGCACTGCGCGTTGGTCTGGTCGACGCACGCGCCGGCGCCGTTGCAGATCTTCCCCGAGACCGCGCCGTTGCTGCAGGTGGTGGGGCCACAGCTGGTGCCCGCTGCCCCCTTGGCGCACTCGCCCGGTGTGCCCGAGCACGAAGCCTGGTCGCCGCAGGGGTCGCTCGAAGCCACGCACTGGCTTCCAGGGTTGCTGCCCTTCTTCGCCGCCCCGCACTTGCCGTTGTTGGCCATGCTGGCATCTTCTTTGTTGCCAGCAGCGCAGGCCATGCATTTGCCGGTGCAGGTGCCGTCGCAGCACACGCCATCCACGCAGTTACCGAGCGCGCACTGGCTGCCAGCGGTGCACTGTTCGCCGAGCCCCTTCTTGGGCGTGCAGGCGTTGCCCGCGCAGTAGTTGCCCGCAGTGCAACTCGCGTCACTGCTGCAGGTGGTTGGGCACGCGGCTGAACCGCCGCACTTGTAGGCGCCGCACTGACCGGCCGAGCCCGAGCCGAGGACGGTACAGGTACCGTTCTGAGAGGCCCCAGCCGCCGCAGAGCACACGTCGCAGCCGCCGGCGCAGGCGGTGTCGCAGCAGTAGCTGTCCGCGCAGTTGCCGTTGGCGCACTCCGACCCGGCGCTGCAGCCCTGGCCCTGCTTCTTCTTGCAGTTGCCGGCGGCGTCGCAAGTGCTCGTGCCGGTGCAAGTGCCGTCTTCTTGATTCGACACCACCGTGGTGCAGGTGCCAGCCGCGTTCGCGCACGAGCGGCAGGCCGTGGTGCAATCGTTGGCACAACAGGTGCTATCGACGCAGTAGTTGCTGGCGCACTCGGTGGCCAGGGTGCAGCCCTGGCCGCTCTTCTTCTTGCACACGCCCGTGGCGTTGCAGGTGTTGTTGCCGTTGCAGCTGTCGTCGTCTTGGTTGACCACCACGGTGGTGCAAGTGCCGGCGGTGTTGGCGCACGAGGCACAGGTGCCACACGACCCGGTCTGGCAGCAGCGCCCGTCAACGCAATTTCCCGTCGCGCACTCGCTGTTTGCGCTGCAGAGCTGACCCTGCGCCTTCTTGCATGCGCCGCTACCATCACAGCTGCTGGTGCCGGTGCAGGTGTCCGGGTCGGTGGCGTTGGTCACCGTCGTGCAAAGCCCGCGGTTGGTACCGGCGCCATCGCAGCGCTGGCACACGCCGGTGCAGGTCGTGGTGCAGCACACTCCGTCCACGCAGATGTTCGTGTCGCAGTCTGCGGCGGTCGTGCAGGTGCCCCCGCGGCTGTGGTACGTCCAGGTCTTTCCGGTCGCGTCGCTGCCGAACATGACGACCCGCCGGCGCGCGGCGTCGTAGGCCGTGCCATGCGCCGAGCGGCCCGGAGGCGTCGTGGTTCCGGGGTAAGGGTCCGACCAGACGGTGCCGTTCCACTCCCAGGTGTCGCTGCGCGCGCTCGAGCCCGAGTCCGTTCCGCCGAACACGACCACACGCTTGCTGCGTGAGTCGTAGGCCATCGTGATCAGCGTCCGCGCTGGGATGCCGCACGCCCCGTCGTCACAGCGCTTGGTCCAGGTGCTGCCGGTGAGCTCCCAGGTGTCCGAACGGTAGTTACTCGTGACCGCGTCCTGGCCGCCGAAGAGCACGACGGCATTGCGAGCCGCGTCATAGGCCATGCCCGGAAAGCGGCGAGCCGGCGGCGAGGTGGTCAGGCACGCCCCGGCATTGCAGATCGGCGTCCAGGCCGTTCCGTTGTAGCCCCAGGTATCGTTCGGCGCGGTGCTGCCTGAAGCGAGCACACCGCTGAACAAGACGGTGACGCCATTCTGCGAATCGAACGCCATGCCCGCCCCCTGGCGGGCGGAGGGCTTGGTCGAGCAACCGGCGCCGCCGCAGCCCGCTGCCCAGACATTGGTCGCCGCGTTGTACTCCCAGGTGTCGTCCAGCGCGAAGTTCACCGCGTCGCGACCGCCGAACATCACGGTTCGGCTGCGGGTGCTGTCGAAGGCCAGCATGTGACCGCGCCGGGCCCCAAGGGTCCCCGCGCCACAGGACCCCGCGGCGCAGGTCATGCTCCACAGGGTTCCGTTCCACTCCCAGGTGTCGGAGAGGTAGGTGTTGCTCGAAGAATAGCCTCCGAACATCACCGTCACCTGATTCGCCGAGTCGTAGGCCAGAGGCGTGTAGGTGCGAGCAGACGGCGGCGAGGCGGGGGTCACATCTTCCCAGATCGCGGTCTCGACGCCGGGATCGAGCACGACGGGAAAGGCGAGGCCGGCGGTGTCGAAGCTCACGTGATAGTAGCCGTCGGCCAGCTTGGCAGTCGCCGACCGCACCGTACCCGCAGCGTCGACCAAGTACGGTGCGACGATGCGGAGCTGCGGCTCTCCGTCGGCGGACGAGAAGGTGATCGCGCCGGAGGGCTCGACTCTCGAACGCGGCAGGTCGGCTCCCACCTCGACCCGCCAGGTGTGCTCGTTGGGGGCTTCGTGGTCGCGCAGCACCAGCAGTTCCTCGACGCGTGCCGGGTGCGCCACCACGATTCGGTCGGTGGACGGGTAGACCTCTTCGAACACGGCGCGGCCCTGGTGCACGCTGCCGGCAGAAGGGCGCGCTGCCACCGGCGTGAGCGAGATCCGCAAGGTCGGCGAGCCGCCCAGCGAGACGTCGAGGGCCCCCGTCGCCACCGGCGCCAGCGCGGCCCCGAGCTCGTTCGGCGACGACGCCGTCGCACGGATCGTTGGACCGTCGCCGACGAACCCCCGGTCCGTGGGTCGGAGCAGACGATCGAGCTCGGCGTGGTGCTTGGAAGCGACCTCGGCGAGCGCAAGAGGGCGCGCTTGCGACGTCGGCTGTGACGGCGTCCCCGCGTCAGCCAGGCCATCGCTTGGAGTGCTCGGTTGACTCGAGCAAGCAAGCGCCGCCAGCGCGGTCACGACAATCGACGCCCTAATGGTGCACCCACGCATGTGCTTCATCCCTTCGCTCCCCGGTCGTTCCCCAACTGATTGGGTATCAGAGTTGGTCCGTCGCGACAACGAGATGGGCCTTGACGATCCCGATCCGTCTTGACGATGATGCCGCCCGGACGGCGCACCTGACGGGGATCATGCGGCTGGTGCCGCCGAGGTGTGACGCGCCGACGCACCCCGGTGGCAGCTCTATCTCGAGAGGGAAACACCGATGGCAGCGAAGAAGAAGGGCGCCCGGCCTGCGCGCGCTCGTGTCGACAAGGTCCGACCGGCCAAGCGCCGGACGAAGGCGCGCCGAGCAAGTGACGCACACGGCGATCGGGAAGATGTCGCCCGCCCGACGAGAGACGCCGAGGCCGCGGTCTTTCCGGCACGCTTGCTCAGCGGCGCTCACGTGTTCACCCTCGATGGCCCGCGCCTGCGCCTGATCTTGAGGAAGCGACTGGGCCCGAAGCCCCTGGCAGAGTTGCTGGAGAAGCTGAGCCTCGAGCTGGACGACGGCAGCACGGCCGGGGACCCGCGCCCCGTTCCGCTCCGCACCGCAGGGCACACGCAGTGGGTGAGGACGGCTGATCGAACCGTGCCCGACGCGAAGCGGATCAAGGCGATCCGTTCGCACGCGCAGGTCGTGGCGGTGGCTCCGGTGTACCAGCGCACGGATGTCACAGGCGCTCGTGGCTTGATGAGCCCGCACCTGGGCGTGTTGCTCGTGCCCGCCGCACTGGCAATCGAAAACGCGGCCGAGCTGGCCCGGTACGGACTGAAACCCAACGAGCGAATTCGCCTCGGTGGGGTCCGCTACTTCAGCAGCGGCGACCCCAACGACGCGCGCGTGTTCGAGCTGGGCGCGCGCCTGGCCGAGCGCGCGCTGGGGCGGGCCGCCGGGCTGGCCGCGCTCGCGCCACCCCCTCGCGTGTCGTACGAGTGGACTCCTCTGGTTTCACCGTTCGCCGTGACGCCCGTCGACCCCCTGGATCCGCTCTACGACACCGCTGGCGGGACGGGCGACGCCGAGCCGGCCAACAAACAGTGGAACCTGAAGCGCATTGGCGCCCGCTATGCCTGGGGAGCGCTGCCGGCCGGGCAACCCGGGAGCAGCTCGGTGAAGGTGCTGATGTTCGACGAGGGCGTCGATCTTCAGCACGTCGATCTGGTGGGCATCACTCAGCTCGAGCTGTCGGGGCCCGGCCCCGATCCGGCGAACCAGGCGCCGCAGACCGCCCACGGCACCCAGCTGGCCGGCATCGTCGCTGCGCGACACAACACCAGTGGGGGCGCCGGGTTGGCGCCCGGGTGTCCGTTCACGTCACTGCGCTACAACGACACGCTGATCCCCGATGCCTTCGCGGTCACCAACACGGCCCTTGCCGCGGCGATCACCCACGCCGGCACCATCGCCAACAGCGTGCTGTTGATCGGCATGGACGCCGGCAATGCCTTGCTCACGGACGCGACGGTCCAAGGGGCGATCAACACCAACACCACCTCGTTGATCGTACTGGCCACCGGCAACGACACTGGCACCGGGTCGGCCATTGGCTACGGCACCGTCCAGGCGAACGTGATGATCGTCGGCGGCTACGGGCAGACGGACTCGGTCGACCGGAACGGACGCTGGCTGGCCGAGGCGGCGCCCCTGGTGGGCTCGCGGGTCGGGCCCGAGATCTCGGTCGCCGCGCCGGCCGCCGACATCATGACCACCACCTGGGTCAGCGGCTCGAGCAACCTGTACACGACCGCGCCCGGCCTGCGCGGCACTTCATTGGCAGCCGCGCACGCGGCGGGGCTGGCTGCGCTGGTGTGGAGCAAGAACCTGAGCGCCACGGCCGCGCAGATCCGAACCCAGATCGAGCAGACGGCCGCCAAGTGCGGCGTCGACCGCCCGTTCGACCCCGGCGTCGAGAGCACGGCCTACCGCACGACCGCCGGGCACCCCAACGGCATCTGGCACGATCACCTCGGCTACGGCTCGATCGACGCTTCAGCGGTCCTGGTCACCCTGGCCGCCGAGACGGACGCGGCCACGGTCGATCCCGAGCGGGCCCGGGTGATCATTCGAGACAACCCTGCCGACGCCGGCGTGCCCGAGCCCTCGACGGGCAGCCTGGTCTCGGAGTGCGACATCATCGTATCGACGAACCCCACCCACGTTACCCGAGGCGTGATCACGGCGGGCAGCGCCGATGACCTCGACTTCAGCGCCAAGGCCGTCGCGGCGGTGAACAGCGTGGGCGCGGCCTCCGCGTACTACGTTTTCGTGCGGGTGGTGAACATCGGCCCCGCCCCGGCGCGGGGGGTGCGCGTCACGGCGTCGCTCGCCGCCTGCGCAACCAGCTTCATGTACCCCGACTCCTGGGACAACCCGACCACCCCCGGCGGGACCACGATCAACGCGTTGAACGACGCGCCACCCGCAGACTACTCGTACCTCGCCGGCCCACTCCCGGTGGGTGGCGTGTTCGTGGCGCGTCTCACCGTCCCCGCGGGCTCGGATTTCTCGGGCTTCGGCGGGCACGCCTGCTGCGTCGCCCGGGTCGTCGCCGCCAACGACGTGAACTTCACGCGCGCGAGCGTCTCGGGCTCGATGGCCCAGCGCGCGTACAACAACCTGGCACAACGCAACTTGTCGATCGTCTGAAGCGGAGAGGCTGACCATGAAGAAATTCTCTTTCATCGCGGGGCACCCCGCCGACGACAGCCGCGGGATGACTCTGGTCGTCGATCGCAGCGCGCTCCCACCGGACATGAAGCTGGGCCTGCTGCTCGATGACGACGGCAAGGCCATTCCAGGCTTCGACCGAGGGCTGGCGAAGCGCGGGCACGCCGGAGCAGGCTGCGACTCGACAGAGCTGGTGCTGCTCGAGCGCGTGAGGATCCGCGCGCGTGTCGGCGGAATGGATGGCATCCTGACCGTGGAGCCCGGAACCCGCTTCGACGCCGCCCTCGGGGGCGGACCCCTCCGTGCCGAAGTCGACGGCGGCGAGATCGCGCTCCGGGGCGGGCAACGCCTGGTCGACGTCCGAGCCCCCCGGGCGCGGGTGACGGTCGACAAGGCGCCCAGCGCCGCCCACGTGTTCACCCTGGTCGCCGACAAGCCCGCGGGGGCTCGCCCTGGGGAACGGTTCCCGGTCGAAGTGACCCAATACTCGAGCACCGGCGAACGCTGCGGCGCCGTGGCGGTGATGTTCACTTTCGATTGAGCTCTGAAATAAGCGTCCCCCTGCTTCGAACTGCCTCCTGACGGCGCCCGACCCATCCCCGGGGCGCCGCGAAAGGAAGCATTCGAAAAGCAATGGACGCCCTGCCCTCCCCCAGCTTCTCCAGCCCGACCGAGCTCGACGGCACCGACATCCTGGCCATCGTGGTCAGCGTGCTGGCGCCCGGGCTCGGCCACGTGATCCTGGGTCAGGTGGCCAAGGGCCTGGTGATCATGGCGCTGGTGATCGCCTCGTGCGGCGTCGGCTACATCGTGTCGGCCATCGTGGCGCTGGACGCGTTCATGGTGGCCAAGGCGCGCCGCCGCCGAGCCGTGGGCCTGTGGGAGACGTTCCCGGAGTGAGGCTCACGCCGGCACGGCCACAGTCTTCCGACGGCGCCGCCGGATCACCCACCACGCCACCATCACCACCAAGAGGAGCGACACGATCGGCACCACCACCGCCAGGACGACCAGCACGATGGCAACGCCGTCCTCGACGAAGCTGACGATGGGGTTCGCGAAGCCAGCAGTGGTCGCCGAAGAGGCCGCGCGGAACGCCGACTTGGCGACGTGCGGGCCGAGCGCCACCGGCGCGCCGACGCAGATGCCGATCACGACGGCGATCAGCGGATCGTTCACCTGGTAGAGCGCCGATGCTGCGAGCAGGGCGCCTGCGGACGGACGCACCACGGTCGAGATCACGTCCAGCACGTGATCGACGGCGGGGATCTTGTCGGCGACGATCTCGACCACGGTGGCCACCGCGAACAGAACCAGCGCGGGGGTGGACGACAGGAAGCCGAAGCTCTCACCCAGCGAGACCACACCCAGGCGCGCGAGGCCGCCCGCGAGCAAGAGCGGAAGCCACGCACGCAGCCCCGCCGTGGCCGCCAGCCCCACCCCGAGCGCGATGGCGGTCACCCATGCCCAAACCTCGCCGAGCTGCATGAACCCCGAAGTTGAGGCCGGAAGCGCCGGCTGGCAAGGCCAGGATCGAGCGGCGTGGCCGGGCCCGGCGGCGCCGGCCCACTCGTCGAGGGACCGAATCCCCTACTGCTTCGTGTACGTCACGGAGAACGACAGGGCCGTCGAGTACAGGGTGAACGCGGTCGGGGTCGCCGTGTAGCTCGAGTACTTGACATCGACGTTGGGCGACTGCGTCGAGCAGGTGCCGGTCGCGTCGATGCCGGTCCCGCTCGTCTTGAGGGTGAAGCTCTTGTGGTAGACGACCGGTCCTTTCTCTTCGCCGACCAGCTGTCCCACGCCGGCGCACAGGTCGAGCGTCTGCTTCATGGTGAGCGAGCCAAGGCCGTTGCCGGTGTACCCCTCGAGCTTCGTCATGAAATAGTGCCCGTCCGCGATGGTCCCGCCGGTGCCGGTGGGGGTGGTCGATGCGACCTGGGTGATCGTGACGAACGACGCGCCGTTCACCACGGTGTTGCAGGCAGCGCCAGCGTCCGGCGGCTGGGTGCACGCACCTGCTTCGGCGCCACCGCTGCCGGAATCGCTGCCGCCGGCGCTCGAGTCGCTGCCCGCGTCGGTGCCGCCGGTGTTCGTGCCGCCGCTGCCCGACGTGCCCCCGCCGCCTGAAACACCGCCGGTGCCGCCTCCACCGCTGCCCGAGGCCCCTCCGGTGCTCCCGCCGGTGCCCGACGTGCCCCCGGCGCCGCCGGTCGATGCGCCCCCCGAGCCCCCGCCTTCATCGTCGCCGCAGCCGGCGTTGAATCCCAGAGCAGCGGTCGCGAGAGAGGCCAAGACGAGAACCAGGTTGCGGGTGTTCATCGTGGCACTTTCTGGCCTAGCTTGCTCGGTGTCAACACAACCTTGGCGGCAAGCCCAGCCGCCCCGAGCACCATCACCAGCACCCCAGCGACGAGCCGCGGTCGCGCGCTGTCGAGGGCGTCACGGATCTTGGTGGGCGAGGTCATGTCGCTCAATCAGCTCGACGCTTGGCAGCGCGCTGTGTTGTCAGCAGAGGGCGCGGCGGCGCGCTCGACTTGGATGCCGAGCGCGAGCCACCGGCGCCTGCGAATGCCGAGCGCCCCCTCAGCGCCTTTTCTTCGCCGTGGGCTTCTTCGCCGTGGGCTTCTTCGCCGCAGGCTTCTTCGCCGCCGCCTTCTTCGCCGCAGGCTTCTTTGCAGCCGCCTTCTTCGCAACCTTCTTCGTGGCGGGCTGTGCCGCCGCTTCCCAGACCGCGCACACCGCGCCGGTGGGGTCCTCGAAGATCCCGAGCGCACCGTGGGGAGGCACGGGCATGAAGTCGATGATGACCTTCGCACCGAGCTTCACCGCTTTGGCCATCGCTTGCTTGACGGACGCGACCCCGACGTACTGAAGCCACGCGCTCGGTGCGCCCGGCATCGGGTGCTTCTGGATGCCGCCGCCTTCGTCCTCTCCGGTCTTGAACATGCTGTAGACGCTGCCGTCCGGCATCTTCATGTCCTGGAAGGTCCAACCGAAGAGCCCCTTGTAGAACTTCTTCGCCGCCGCCGGATTGCTGGTGTTGAGCTCGTGATGCACGAAAGTACGCATTGAGTTCTCCTGCTCGAGATACCCGGCCGAGCGCCGCTCGCCGAGTGAGGCGCGAGAGTATCGTCGAACCGCGCCGTCCGGTCTATCCTGGGCTCTGCATGCGCGTGATCGAGACGCCACGACTGACCCTCGAGCCGTTGACCGTCTCCCACGCCGAAGAGATGTTCCCGGTTCTCAGTGATCCTGCGATCTACGAGTTCGAGAACCAGCCCTCCGAGTCCGTCGCGGCCCTCTCCGCTCGCTACCAGCGGCTCGAGACACGGGTTTCCCCCGATGGAACCGAGCGCTGGCTGAACTGGGTGATCCGGAAGCGCGGGGGCCAGCTCATCGGCTACGTCCAAGCGACGATCGGGTCCAACGGCAGGGCGGCGATTGCCTACGAGCTGTCCAGCGAGTTCTGGCGCCAGGGGTTCGGGCTCGAAGCCACGCAGGCCATGATCACGGAGCTGACTGAGGAACATGCCGTGTGTGAGCTCACGGCCGTGCTCAAGCGGAAGAACTTCCGTTCGCTCGGCCTGCTCGAGCGGTTGGGCTTCGTCCCGGCTTCCGCCGAGTTGCTCGCCCAGAGTCAGGTCGACCCGGACGAAGTCCTGATGCACCTGTCATGTCCACCATTCGCAACTCACAGCTGACCATCAGCCGCTCGATCTCCGGCATGGTGGCATGCCGGCTCCTTGCATGGATGCCCGCACTCGGGCAGGTTGTGAATTGGCGGGTCCATGGGAGCACGCGAACACGAGCGCGCGGCGAGCTTTCGGTGTCGGAAGGCCAAGCTCGACCTGCCGTCCTGGCAGACCTGGCTGCTGACCACCGCGGCGGTCGTCTCCATCTTGGCAGCGCTGGTCGCCGTGGTGAGCGTGCTGACGGGCAACCTCGCGCAGGTCGTCTGGCTGCTTCCGCTGCTCGCAGTGGTGCTTGTCGGCCGATTCGTCCAGCGCCGAGCGAATCTCGGATCGGGCTCGGTCTCCGTCCGCGATGACGCGCTCTTCGTTGCGGGACAGAGCCGGCCCGGCCGCATCAACCTGGCTGAAGTGCGCTCGGGCGCCCGCGTCGGTTGCGCCGTCAGCCTCGAGCTCGGACGTAACCGGCGCGCCGAGCTCGAGCTCGAGAGCGAGACGGACGCCCAAGCTCTTCTGCAGCTCACCGGCGCCGGCGTGGCTCACCGCACCCAGACCTTCGCCCTGCGAACCACCATCGGCCCGTTCGTGGCCGGGTTGCTGTTCTATCTGGCGCTGATCGGTCCCGTGTCTGCACTGCTGACATGGGTCGTCCGGGCTCTGGCCGGCGAATCGCGGCCACTGATGGTGTTGGCCATGCTCATCGGGCCGCTCTTGACGCTGCCGCTCTCGTGGTGGTTTGCGAAGACGCGCGTACCGACGGTCACGATCGGCCAGGACGGGATCGTGCTCCACCGGTGGTTCGCGGATCGGTTCATCCCGCACTCCGCCATCACCAGCTTCCAGGAAGTGTCCGCCGAGCCCGGGCGCGACTCGCCGATGGGCATCACGCTCGAGCTCGAGGAAGAAACGCTGTTCCTCTCGACGGTCGGCTGGAGCGAGCGAGACATCGAGCTCGCGCTCGCTCGTTTGCGCGACGCGCGCGGTGCCTTCGAGCACGCGCGAGAGGCTGCTCCCCGGGCAGACACCGCCTTCGTTCGTCGCGGTCGCAGCGTCGGCGAGTGGCGGCAGCGCTTGATCGACTCGGGGTTTCGCCAGCGCGTGGTGACCGCACCCGACGCCGAGGCGGTGCTCTCCGACCCCACGCAGCCCCTCGAGCATCGCGCCGGTGCGGCCATCGCGCTGCGCGCGCTCGACCCCGAGCGGGGCGTCGAACGGATCCGCGTGGCCGCCGACGTGGCCGCAGACCCCCGTGCGCGCGAGCTTCTGCTCGCCACCTTGGACGACGATGCCGAGGTCGAGGCAGCCCTGGACCGGCTCGAACGGTAGCACTCTCCGATGTCAGCACTGACATTGCACGATCTGCGACGGTACGCCCTGGCGCGGAGCCTTGGCCCGGTGACCTCGCTCGCCCGGGCCATCGACCGGCTCGGGTTCGTCCAGGCCGATCCGATCCGGGCGCCGGCCCGAGCCCAGGACCTCACGCTCTTCCAGCGCGTCGAGGGCTACGCGGCCGGCGATCTGGAGCGGCGCTACCACCGGCTGGCGGTCGAAGAAGAGCATTTCGTCAACTATGGCTTCCTCCCGCGCCGGCACGTCGAGCTCATGCACCCGCGCACGCCGCGGCGCGCGTGGGACCGCACGACACGCGCGCGAGCGGCGCGCATCCTGGAGCTGGTTCAGGAGCGCGGCACGGTGCACCCACGCGAAGTGGATGAAGAGCTCGCGCTCGGCAAGGTGAAGAACTACTGGGGCGGGTCCTCGAACGCCACGACCCAGCTCCTGGATGCGATGCACTTCCGCGGGCACTTGCGGGTCGCTCGCCGCGAGGGCGGCACCCGCGTGTACGCCGCGCGTGCGCCGGTGGAATGCGCCAAGAGCCCTGCCGCGCGCGCCGATGCGCTGCTCGGGCTCGCGGTCGAGCTCTACGCGCCGCTGCCCAAGCCGACGCTCGGGCAGCTCGCGAGTCGGCTGCGCTACGCGGCCCCGCAGCTCGCCAGCGAGCTCGGCGCGGCGCTCCGCCGAGCACACGCAACCCTGGGACACGCCCAGATCGACGGCGTGGACTGGTACTGGCCCAAGCGCGAGAGCGTGCTCGTGGCGGCCCGATCGTTCGATTTCGAGCAGGTGCGTTTCGTCGCGCCCTTCGATCCGGTGGTCTGGGATCGGCGGCGCTTCGAGGCGTTCTGGGGCTGGGCCTACCGCTTTGAGGCCTACACGCCGGTGAAGCAGCGCAAGCTCGGCTACTACGCCCTGCCGCTAGTTTGGCGCGACGAGGTGATCGGCTGGGGCAACTTCTCGCTCGACGACGACGTGCTGGTGAAGAGCCTCGGTTTCGTCGCGGGCCGCGCGCCCGCGGGTCGCGCATTCGCCCGCGCGCTCGACCAAGAGCTGGAGCGCCTGCAGGTCTTTCTGGGAGCGCGATCTTCGAAGTCGCTGCCATGTCCGAAAATGGCCAGCGCCCGCTCCGGCGCTGCGCTAACTCATCGCGCGTGACCCTCGACGCCGACTCCTGCTACCGCGCGCTCTGCGCGCGCGACCGTCGCTTCGACGGCGTGTTCTTCGTCGGCGTGAAGACGACCGGGATCTACTGCCGCCCGGTGTGCCCTGCGCGGACGCCCGGTCGCGATCGTTGCGCCTTCTTCGCGCTCGCCGCCGAGGCTGAGCGAGAGGGTTTCCGTGCCTGCTTCCGCTGTCGTCCCGAACGCGCACCGGGGGCCAAGCGCGAGGATGGCGCGGGGCGCGCGGTCGCGGCGATCCTCGCCAGCGTCGACACCTCTCCACGAGTCGAAACCGTTGCGGCTCGGCTGGGGATGACCTCGCGCCACCTGCGCCGTGTCGTTCAAGCCGAGCTCGGGGTCTCACCCGTCGAATTGGTGGCGACGCGCCGACTCGCGCTCGCCCGCGAGCTGCTGCTCGACACCGAGCTATCGATCACGGAGATCGTCTTCGCCAGCGGATTCGGCAGTGTGCGGCGCTTCAACGCCGCGTTCGTCGCCCGCTACGGTCGTCCCCCGAGCGCGCTTCGCAGGACCGAGTCACACGCCATCGGCGACGAGGGCGATCGGGTACGTCTGTCCCTCGAGTATCGACCGCCCCTGGACTTCGTCGCGCTCCTCGACTTCCTCGGGAGTCGGGCGATTCGCGGCGTGGAACTGGTGCAGGATGGGGTCTATCAACGGACCGTTCGGACGGGCTCGAAGCGCGGCCTGGTCTGCGTGCGCCCGCTGCCTGGTCGCCACGCTCTCGAGCTCGCTGTCTCGCCGTCGCTCGTGCGGACGTTGTTGCCCGTGGTGGCCAGAGCTCGACGCTTGTTCGATCTGGACGCCCAGCCGGCCCTGATCGACGCGCACCTGAGCAAGGACCGGCGCCTCGCTGCGCTGGTGCGGCGCCGGCCCGGTCTGCGCCTACCGGGCGCATGGGACGAGCACGAGCTGGCAATCCGCGCCGTGCTCGGACAGCAGGTGAGCGTGGCGGCGGCACGGACGTTCGCAGGTCGACTGGTCGAGCTGTTCGACGGCTGGCCCAGCGCCGCGCAGGTGGCGCGCTCACCGGAGCGTTCGCTCACGGGCATTGGCCTCACCGCGGCGCGCGCGCGGACTTTGCGCACCCTGTGCGCTGCCTTGGCCCAGGGTGACGTCGCCCTGACACCGGGTGCAGACGCCGTGCAGACCCGCGCCGCGCTGACCGAGATCCCCGGCATCGGACCCTGGACCGCGGACTACATCGCGATGCGTGCCCTGGGCTGCCCCGACGCGTTTCCGGCCGGAGACCTCGGCTTGCGCAAGGCGCTGGGGGGCGTCTCGGAGCGGCAATGCCTCGCGCTTGCCGAGCGCTGGCGCCCGTGGCGCGCGTACGCGGCGATTCACCTTTGGGCGAGCAACTGAGGAGGCGACCATGACGAACGGCTCGAGCTACACCACCCGTGTTCCTTCCCCGATTGGCGAGCTACGGCTCACATCCGACGGCGTCGCGCTCACGGGGCTCTACACCGCCGGGCAGGAGCGGCCCGGGGCCCTGAGCCACGTCGAGGACGAGGGGCCGTTTCGCGTCGCTCGCGCGGAGCTCGAGCAGTACTTCGCGGGAGAGCGCCGGACGTTCACGCTTCCGCTCGCGCCCCTGGGCACCGGATTTCAGCGCGCGGTGTGGCGGGCGTTGCTGGAGATCCCGCACGGAGTGACGCTGTCCTATCAGCAGCTCGCGATCCGTGTGGGGCGGCCGGGTGCCGCACGGGCCGTTGGCCGGGCCAACGCGCACAATCCGATCGCCGTCATCGTCCCGTGCCACCGGGTCATCGGCGCCGACGGCTCGCTCACGGGCTATGCGGGTGGGGTCGAGATCAAGCGCTGGCTGCTCGAGCACGAGGCCAGCGTCGCCGGAAAGGCCCATGAGACACCCCTGGGCCAGCCCCCTTAGAGCTCGCAGGCGATCTGGCCGAGCTTGGCGATGCTTCGGGCGACGGTGTCGGACCAGGGGAAGCCGGCGCTCACCCGGATGCAGCTCGAGAAGCGCTGCTTGGCGCTGAAGATCGGGCCGGGCGCGATGCTGATCTTGTGGCGGAGCGCGCGGGCGTGGAGATCGAGCGCGCTCTTGCCCGCCGGCATCTCGACCCAGAGCACGAAGCCCCCGCGCGGGCGCGAGATCCGCGTGCCCGGCGGGAAGTGCTCGACGATCGCTTCGCTCACGCGGGCGACCTGAGCGGCGAGGGCTCGGCGAAGTCGGCGGAGGTGGCGGTCGTAGCCGCCGTTCTCGAGGAAGTCCGAGACGGCCATCTGCGGCAGCGTCGCGGTGCCCACGGTCTGAGCGAACTTGAGCCGCTCGACCTGATCGCGAAATCGACCGGGAACGGCGTACCCGACCCGATAGCCCGGCGCGAGCGTCTTCGAGAACGAGGAGCAGAGCATCACCAGCCCCTGCTTGTCGTAGGCCTTCGCCGGCCTCGGACGGGGGCCGGGATCGAAATGCAGATCGCCGTAGATGTCGTCCTCGATGAGCGGGATCTCTCGGCGCGCGAGCATCGCGACGAGCGCCTTCTTCGCGTCGTCCGGCATCAGCGCGCCGAGCGGGTTCGAGAAGCTCGGGACCAGGAGGCACGCCGCAACGTCGTGCTCGCGAAGCGCGGCCGCGGTGAGCTCGAGATCGATGCCGGTCCCCGGGTTTGCCGGGATCTCGAGCACGCGCAGGCCGAGGCTCTCCATGAGCTGGAGGATCCCGTAGTAGGCAGGGGTCTCGACCAGTACGGTGTCGCCCGGCGCGGTGACCGCGCGCAGGCAGAGGTGGAGCGCCTCCATGGCACCGAAGGTGGTCACGACGTCGTCGGCACCGATCGCGACGCCGTTCTCGGCGGCGCGCCGCGCGATCTGGCGGCGGAGCGCGGGCAACCCAGGCGGGATGTCGTAGGCGACCCCCGCGCTCCCGGCGGTGCGCGCGACCGAGGCGAGCCGGCGATTGATGCTCTCGGTCGGCAGCAGCGCGGGGCTCATGTGGGCCGCGCCGAGCAGCACCATGCTCGGGTCGCGCGCGGCCCCGTACACCTTGGCGACCAGATCGCTGACGCTCACACGCGTCGCCTGGCTGCTGCGCCGAGGCGAACGCGGCTCCTCCGCCGAGAGAGCGCGCATCGCGCGGACGTAGTGGCCCGACTGCGGCCGCGTCTCGACGAGGCCCCGGCTCTCGAGCAGCACATAGGCCTGGAGCACGGTCGAGACGCTGACCGAGCGCTGGAGACTCAGCCTGCGCACCGACGGAAGGCGGTCTCCGGAGCGCAGCGCACCCTTGGCGATGAGGCCCGCAAGATCGTCGGCGAGCTCTTCGTAGAGGTGGCGCGCGGGGCCCGAGGCGAGAGCGAGGGTCATGGCTTATTCGTAGCTCCGCCGCGGGCCCTGAGGGCAGCACAGCTCGGCCCAGGTGCGACCAGTACAGTTGGCTGAGAAGTACACTGTACTGGTCGCAGTCTGCAATAGCTGCATCTGTTCCGGTTTGCCCGAGAGACGCAGACTCGCGTTCGTCATGCGGAAGAGAGCGCTCCTGGTCCTGGCTTTTCTGGCGGTGTGTCTGATCTGGGGTTCGACCTATCTCGGGATGCGGCTCGCGCTCGAGAGCTTCCCGCCCTTCCTGATGGGGGCCCTCAGGTTCCTCTGTGCCGGCGCGCTGCTGCTCTTGGTGGCGAGGCTTCGCGGGGAACCCTTGCCCCGTCCGGTCGAGTGGCAGTCGTCGGCGCTCACCGGCGTGCTGTTCTTCGTCATCGGCAACGGCCTGGTCGCTGCGGCCGAGCAGTCGCTGTCGTCGGGCGTGACGTCGGTGATGGTGGCGACGATGCCGCTCTGGGCGGCGATTGTCCAGAGAGTCCTGGGCGCGCGCCTCGCCGCTGCAGAGGTCGCCGGCGTGCTGCTCGGCCTGGTCGGTGTTCTCTTGATGAACCTCGGGGCCGAGCTCCGCGCGAGCCCGTCGGGCACACTCATGGCGCTGCTCGCGCCGCTCGGCTGGGCGCTGGGCTCGGTGGCGAGCAAGCGCGTGGCGCTGCCCGCCACGATGATGATGCGGACCGCCGCCCAGATGCTGAGCGGGGGGGCGGCGATGCTGGTCGTGAGCTTCGCGCTCGGCGAGCACGTCACGGCGACGCCGACGGCGCGCGCAGTGCTTTCGCTGGTCTTCCTCTGCTTCTTCGGCTCGGTCGTCGCGTTCAGCGCCTACGTGTACCTGCTCGCGAACGTCTCCGCCTCGGTCGCCACGAGCTACGCCTACGTGAACCCGGTGATCGCCCTGGCGATCGGCATCGTCTGGGCCGGCGAGCGCATCGACGCCGCCAGTGCGAGCGGGGCGCTGATCGTGCTCGGTGCGGTGTTGCTGGTGGCGCGCGCTGCCGCCAGGCACGGCGCCCGCCCGCGCAACCCAACCGCCGCCGACTCTGCCACCGGACCCATTCGTCGCGCAGGATGCGTCGCCGAGCATCGCGGCCGGGGCTGCGCCCCGCGACGTCACGCGCTGCCCGAAGCCCAAGCACCTGTCGGCTTGCTCCCCCGCGCGGAGCGGACTCGCGGGATGTGAAGGCGAGCTGCGGCTGGCGATCACGCGCAGCGAGCGTTCGATGAGAGTCCAAGATCGACGGAGCGGGCGGCTCGGCCGGTAACGGCGGCTCGGCGTCAACTGCCCCGCCATCGCCTGCGAGACGCAGCGCTTGGAGCCTGGCGAAGTCCAGGCGCTCGACCGAGGCTCGAGCAAGACGTAGCCTGGCACCTGGTGGCTCGACAGGTCAGCGTTCGGTGGGCAGCATGCGCTGGCGTCGTGATCGCCCTCGGGTCGTGTCAGCCGGCGCTCGCGCCGCCTCCCAGCGCGGTCCGCGGCGCAGCGCCCGCGATGGAGCCCTGTGGCAGTGAGCTACTCGCGCGCGCTCGGCGCTGGCTCGGCGAGGGGCGGCTAGAGCGGGTGGTGCGGGCGGCGAGCGCGCCGCCGCCGCACTGCGAGGCGGTTTCGCAAGAGCTGGCGGGTCTCGCCGCGGAGGCGAGGTCGGCAATGAAGCGGGTGGCAAGCGCAGGCGAGCCTGAGAAGCTCTATGCGGCCGCGCTGGCCCTGCGCCAGAGAAACGACCACGCCGGCGCGAACCGGATGCGCTCCGCGGCGCTCTTCGCGCTGGAGCAACGCTCGGGAGCGAAGGTCTCGCTCGCGGCGGGGGGCGCGAGCGGCGCGCGCTGGTACCACGGCCCTCTCCCGAGCGGCGCGCCAGTGGGTCCACTCGGGGCCTTGCTCGTCGAGACCGCCGACGCAGTACTCTTGGTCGACGCCAGCACGGGTCTCGAGCTCGGGCGCTTGGCCGCTCCTGCGCCGCGGACCATCTCGCCCGATCAAGCCTGGCTCGTCGCGGGCGCGGACGAAACGACCAAGCTCTGGAGCGTGCGCGAGCTGCGCGATGTCGCACCCCTCGCAGGCAGCGAGAAGGTGGTCTTCGACCCAAGCTCCAAGCTGCTTGCTGCCGTCGTACGCCAGCGTGAAGTGGAGGTTCTGGAGCTAGGCACGCTGGCTCGGCGCGTCCTGTTCCGCGGCGTGCCGCCGGCGGATGCCGACGCCGACGCTTCGCTGGGCGCGCTCGACGAGCTCGCGTTCTCACCCGACGGGACCGTGCTCGTAGCGCGAAGCAATGACGGCAAGCTCACGCTGATCGACGTGGCCAGTGGCTCGGTGCGCCTGGCCGCGAGCACGGTTGCGATGTCGAGCTACGCCGCCCAGTCCTTCAGCGCGGACTCGCGTTGGTTCGCCTGGAACGGCCCGGACGGCCTCGAGGCCTTCGAGCTCCGGAGTGGGCGGCGCGTCCGCGCGCGCTTGCAGTTGCGGGTCACAGCGCTGGGTCTTCACCCGACGCGCGAGGAAATCGCAGTGGGCGGCGAGCTCGGCCGACTGCTCGTCTACGACCTCCGGACGGGCCGCTCTCGCACGCTGGCGCGCGGTTGGGCCAGCACGCATCGCGAGGAGTCCACGGGGAGCTTCGTGAGCGCCGTCGAGTACACACCCGACGGGAGTCACCTGGTGTTCACCGTCGGGGCCAACCCCCAGTTGGTCGACGCGAAGAGCGGTGCGGCAGTGAGCTGGCCTGGCTCGTGCTCGCCCGACCTCGCCTCGCGGAAAGGCGCCGTCCTGAGCTGGGGCTGGATCATGCCTGACGCGCCGTGCGCGGGCGGCGGAGCGCCGACGGCGTGGAGCCGTTCGGGGCGGCTCTTCGCGGGCACGGCCTCGGGCGGCGGCAGAGTGTCTCTGGTGGACTGGCCCGCGCGCAGGATCTTGTGGGAGGCGAATGGCGACGGTCCGAGCTACGCATACAGCGACGACGAGCGGTGGCTGCTCACGGGTGCCGCGATGTTCGACGCAGCGAGCGGTCGACGCCTGCCGGCGCCACGCCTGGAGAGCGCCGCGGGCTCGGTCTCCGCCATTCGCTTCGATGCCCAGGGCACGCTGTACTCCGCGGTAGATTTTGGACGCGGGACCGAGGCCTGCACGCTGGCTCGCGGCCGGGCGCTGACCTGCGAGTGGGGGCGCGGCGTGAACGACGCGGTGCTCGGTCGCCGACCGCTGTTCTTCGGTTACCGCACGCTGGCGTGGCACGGGCAGAATGCCGAGCAGGTGCAGGAACTGCGAAAGCCGGATGGCCAGCTCGTGGCCAGCGGCGATGTGTCGACCAGTTTCTTCTCACCGCCGAGCTCCGAGCTCATCGCAGCGGTCTCCGAGAAGGTGCGATTCTTCGACGCGAATGGGGCGCCCCTCGGAGACGCGCTGGCGGCACCGCCGAATGCGGCTGCCGCGTTCGACCGTCGGAGCGAGCTCCTGGCGGTGTGGGGTCATTCCGCGAGCAGCGCTGAGGTGCGCGTGTTCGAGGTGAAAGGGCGGCGCCAGATCATGGCCACCTCGCTGCCCCGGCTGGCGACCAGAGCGCCCGTGGCCGTCGCCGTTGGCGGGTCGCGCCTCGCCATCGCGGAGCCAGGGCACGTGCGCTGGCTCGAGCTGAAGACCGGCCAGCTGCTCGCCAGCGTCGACGCTCCCAACCTCGATCTCTTCGCCGCGTCCGAGACGGAAGCCTTGCTGCTGACGGCTACCGCCGAGCGTGACGAGGCGAAGCGCGAGGACATCTCCCGGGTCCGCGTCTTCTCGCTCGAGGCCGACAAGTCCCGCCTCGTCCACGAGCTCTCGCTGCCCAGGATTCGACAGGTCGAGTGGGCGCCGGGCTCGAAGGGTTGGCTGGCCGTGACGGCTCGAGGATTGAGCTGGGTCGAGCGTAGCGGCGCGCGCCAGGCGACCATCGACGTCTTCCCGACGGGGATCGCCGCGCGCTGGAGCGACGGGGTCGTCGATCTGCATGCCGGCGCGAAGGACTGGCTCATGTGCGAGAGCAAGAGCTTCGCGCTCCCTGCGGACGCCTGCGAAGACCGCTTCGTCGCGCTCGACGCGCCGGAGCCGGAGGGTCCACGCGGGCTGTGGTGAGCGATCAGGGCGCCACGCCACAGCGCCAATCAGTCCGCGCCCAGTGCCCGCCCGTGACGGACTTGTCAGGACCGACCCCTGCGCACGACAATGGCCGCGTGTTCCGTCCTAGAAAGCGAATCGCTCTCGTCCCCTGCGGCATCATGCTGGGCTCCTGCGTGCGCCCGACGCCTTGCCCCACCACGGCGCCCGCGACGGCGCCCCCGCCGTCGGCCACCGTCGCGGGCGCTCCGCCGAGTCCCACGCGCCCGGCGCAGAAGGAGCGCGAGAAGATCGCGGTGCTGCCGTTCCAGGACGAGCAGCTGTTCCGGAGCGAGCGGCGCGCGCTGCGCGAGAAGCTCGCAGCGGCGCTCGGCAAGGCGCTGCGTGACTACGAGCTGGTTCCGCTCACGGAGGTCGACGCGGAGCTTCGGCCCACGGCGAAGAGCGGGGCGCGCTGCGCCTTCGACGGCGTACCGAACCATCGTCGCGTCAGCGGTAAGGGCTGGCTCACGACGGAGCTGGTGCACGTCTCCGGCTTCAAGGAGAAGGGGGAGGAGCTCTGGGTACAGGTCAACGGCTGGCAATCCCTGGAGCTCACGCTCGCCGCTCCCTGGAACCCGAAGCTTCCTCGTGTGGAGCGCTACGAGAGCGCGTTCACGTCCCTGAAAGGGCTCCCCGAGGGCGGTGGCCTGCTCGGCGGGCTCGGAGGCCGCTTCATGCCGCGCGGCGAAGTGAAAGCGGGCACGCTCACGCTCTGCCAGCGGGCGGGCTTCACCGACTGCGCACCCGAGACCAAGGCCTTCAGCGACAAGGCGGCCGAGATGGCCGCCTGCTTCGCGGGCGCGGACCACGAGCGCCGGCACGTGATCTTCGAGGGGGCGAGCCGCTGCGAGCTCGAGGAGCTCGACGACGCGAGCGGGCCGGCCGGCAAGCGCGAAGCGTGCCTGTGCGCGGCAGTCGCGAAGTCGGCGGGCGCGAGCGCGACTCGGGGGCGGTCCCGGCTGATCGTCGAGCACGAAGCGAAGGACCTCGCCGGAAAGTCGCGCCCGGAGATCCGCGTGGTGGAGGCTTCGACCAACCTGCACGCCGACGCCGACTGGCACTCTTCCGACAAGAAGGGCCAGACGCCGGTCCACCGGCTCACGGTCGACAACGTCGACTCGGTGGCGCCGGCGCTCGCGCGCTGTGCCCTCCCGGCGGGCAGCCTGGTCTTGGCAGAAGTGTCGGTCAGTGACGCGGGCACGGTTCAAGCCGCCCGCGTGCTCAGCGGCGCCAAGACGAAGCGCGACGCAGCTTGCGTCGAGAAGGCGCTCGCGGCGGGGGCGTATGCGTGCACCAGTGACGGCAAGCCTGCGACGGTACGGCTGGCGCTCGCCTGGCCGGATTGAGCCGAGCCGCTCACGGCTCTGGCCGGCCGACGGCGCGTCGTTGCCAGCGCAGGGTGATCCCCACTGAGCCGAGCAGCAGCAGGAATCCGAGGGCGATCTGCGTGAGACCCCACTCGAGGCTCCCGCGCGGCGCGGAGATCAGCCCGCGCTCGACGCCAGCGTGGAAGAGCACGGCGCCGAGCGGCACGAGCGCGAACAGCGCGCGCGCCCGCCACACCCAGACTGTGACTGCGGCGACCAGGACGATGTCGAGCGCGAGGCTGTGCGCGGGCCAAGCCGAGGGCGTCGCTCCGTGTGCCCAGACGGCGACGTAGAGCGCGAACAGCGACCCCGTGAGGAGCCGGAGCCACGCGGCTCGCTCGGCCCGCACGAAGACGAGCTCTGGGATCGAGACGGGGTCCATCGGAGGCTCGCGGTACGGCGGTCGGCTGCGGATCTGGGCGCACTGCACGAGCCGTGGCGATCGGAACGCGCGCAGCGCGAGCGCAGCCGCGACGAAGCACGCGACCATGGAGACCGCCTCGGGCCGAAAGCGCGCCGTGATGCCCAGCACCGCCCCGGCGGCTGCGAAGACGAAAGCCTCGGCAGGCACCCGGCGGATGACGACGAGCAGGAGCGCCGGGACCAGCGACCACCCGGTCACGCCGAATTCTCGACCCCAGAACCAGACGTGGAACAGGACGAGCACCGCCCAGATGGCCCAGGTCGCGCGCAGCGCTCGCCGAAGCACGGTCTCTCCCCAGGCGCCGAGGGCCGCCAGGCTCGTGACCCGCATCGGGGCGAACAGCGCCGACGCAGTCAGGGCGAAGAGCCAGAGCGCGACCGGCCAGTCGCCCCCGCCGGCCATGGCGATCCCGAGGTAGTGCGGCAAGAGCGCGATTCCGCCGCCGCCCGCGAGCACCAGCGCCAGCACGCGCGGCGGCACCACGAGCTCGAACCCACGAGCCAGCACTAGGACCTTCCCCACGAAGCTGGCGAGCCAGAGCGCGCTCCCGATCACGCCAGCCGGACCGTGGTACACGACGGTCTCGCTGTGGAGCGTGAGGTCCCCTTGATACAGGACCGCGATCAGTCCGAGCAGCACCGCTGGCCGACGCAATCCCGCGCGCCGAAGCAGCAGCACGCCCGCGAGCAGCGCCCACGAGTACAGCTCCGCGACGCCGCCGACGAGAAGCTGCGTCAGCGGGCTCTCCGACAGTGCGAGCCCGCGTGACATCAGCGTGACGCCGCCGAGCACGAGCGCCGCGCTGAACAGGTAGAGCGGATTGTATTGGATGAACCAGCGGTGGAACAGCCGCTGCCAGGCGTCACCAGGATGCGTCTCGGTCATCGAAGCGCGACGAGTGCAAATCGGGTGCCGGTGACCCGCCGCGAGCGCGCCAGGGAAATTCAGCGCTTGGCGCCGCGAGCGCGCTGACAGCTTGGCAGCCGGCGGCGTGCAGCTGCCGAGGTGGCAATCGCGATCCCGCGGCGCGCCGCGAGTGAGTCAGCCAGCCCCGCGTCCGAGCACCACGTCGATACCGTCGAGAGCCGCGAGCAGACGTGCTCGGGGGACCTTCCCGACGCGCCGCTTCAAGATCCGTCGGTCCAGCGCGATCAACTGGGAAACATTGGCGACCGAAGGCTTCGAGAGGCCGGTGTCCCGAGGCGTGAGCAGCAGATTCCCTGGCGCCTCGGCCCACTTGAGCTGAGAGGTGAGCGGGACGCAAACCACCGTGCTTAGCGCGCTGCGGTTCAGTGCGTCGCCTTGAACCACCAGAATCGGACGACGATAGCCTGGCCCCGAACCCACGGGATCCCCCAGGTCCGCCCACCAGACTTCACCTTGAGCGATCACCACTCCGTGCTTTCGAGTACGGCGCGCGCAGCGCGCTGAAACGCCGCGTCGGGTTCAGCGTCGAGCTCTGCACAGATGCGGTCGAAGGACTCGGTGACCGAGTCGGGAGCGTGGCGCGCAACGTACTCCGCCAGCGCCTTCGAGTAGAGCTCACTCCGCGAAAGGCGGAGACGCTTGGCCAGGTGCTCTGCTTCCTCGAAGACTTGGTCCGGCACGGAGACTGCGGTCTTCATACCAAAAGTATAACCGGTGGGTTTCGCGCGGTCCAGCCTGCGTGACCAGGGCGTCGGGCCTCTCATGGCCCTGCGCGGCCGCTCACCGCATCGGGCGCGCCACTCAGCGCCGGCCCGGTCTCCGGATCTGGCGCGGCTCGAGGGTGATGGTCGCCGACACGATCGCGGGGGCAGGCAACGGCGAGCAGATCGCGTACGTGGTGCTCGCCCGCTCGCGCACCTCGTCGACGAACGCTGCCGGAAATCCGGGCGCCTTGATCTCCACCGTCGTGGCTTTGCCGTTCGCGTCGAGCACCAGCCGCACGCGAACCGAGCCGCGCAGGCCCGGCCGGGTGGCGATGGCCTCTTGGTAGGCGCCGGCGACGTAGTAGGGCAGGTAGGCGGCGAAGTTGAAGGCGTCGAGGTCCTTGGGCGCCGTGAACGCGCTCAGGGTCGCGCGAATGGGACGCCCCTCGTCGGATGGGCTCCGCTGGTAGGGCCCCATCGCTGCACTGTTGTCCGGCGGACCGAGGTTGACGACGTAGGGGACGTAGTCCGCGGCTTCTGCGCACACGCGCGGAGCCGCGTCCGCCCCCGCATCGCCACCGGCCAATGCTGCTCCGGCGTCCGGGCTCTGGACATCGAGCGCTGCGTCCGCCGGCTCGCCGCCCTCGGGCGCGCCCGTGCTCGCGGCGGCAGCGCTCTCGGTTGCGAGGGGAGGAGCCGGGACCGGGTCGGGCTGCGGGCTGACGGGCGGAGAGCCGGCACAGGCCAGAGCCACCAGGCCCGCGAGCGTGAGGCGGTGCATCGTGGCGGACTCTAGCAACATCTCGGAGCCCACGCGCAGGGAGACAGAGTCGGGTCAGAAAGGTTACCCTCGGCCGCGATGACGAGAGGCGTGGGACGGGCGATGGTGCTTCTGGGGCTGTTCGCTCTGTCGGGCTGCAAGCGCGAAGCGCCCGCCGCGGGCACAGGCAGCGATGGCGGGGCGAAACCGCTGCGCATCGCAGTCATTCCCAAGGGCACTACCCACGAGTTCTGGAAGAGCGTGCACGCCGGCGCGGTCAAGGCCTCGCGGGAGCTGGGCGTCGAGATCGTGTGGAAGGGCCCGCTCAAGGAAGACGATCTGAAGCAGCAGATCGATCTGGTGCAGAGCTTCACTGCGCAGGGGGTGTCGGGCATCGTGCTCGCGCCGCTGAACGACAAGGCCCTGGTGTCGAGCGTGAAGGCCGCGACCGGCGCCAAGATCCCGGTGGTGATCTTCGATTCGGATCTCGCTTCGGAGGATCAAGTCAGCTTCGTGGCCACGGACAACCGCGCGGCGGGCAAGCTGGGCTGCGCGCACCTGGCGAAGAAGGTGAAAGACAAGGGCGGCGCCGTGGTGCTGCGCTACCAAGAGGGCTCGGCCAGCACGAACCACCGCGAGGAAGGGTGTCTCGAGGCGCTGAAGGCCGAGGGCGTGAAGATCTTGAGCGACAACCAGTACGGCGGCGCGACCACCGAGACCGCGCACAAGGCCAGCGAGAGCCTGCTGCTCGCCCAGGGGGCCACCGAGGGGAAGGTGGCCGGCGTGTTCACCCCCAACGAGTCGACCACCTTCGGCATGCTGCGCGCCGTCGAGAAGGCGAACCTCTCGGGCAAGCTCGGCTTCGTGGGCTTCGACGCCTCGGACAAGCTGGTCGCGGGCGTCGAGGGCGGCGCCATCGAAGGGCTGGTGCTGCAGGACCCGTTCAACATGGGCTACCTAGCGGTCAAGACCATGGTGCGGCACCTCGAGGGCGAGAAGGTCGAAAAGCGCATCGACACCGGGAGCAAGCTGGTCACCAAGGCAAACATGAACGAGCCGGAGATGAAGCAGCTGCTCCGGCCCGAGCTGGATCAGTGGCTGAAGTAGCCGAGCCGCGCCTCGAGATCCGCGGGCTCGAGAAGTCCTTCGGCGGAACGCGCGCGCTCTCGGCCGTCGACCTCTCGCTCGCACCCGGCGAGGTCCACGCGCTGCTCGGGGAGAACGGCGCCGGCAAGAGCACGCTGACCAAGATCGTGTCGGGCGTGTACGCCGCCGACGCCGGGAGCATGCAGCTCGATGGAAAGGCCCATGCTCCCCGGTCGCCCGCCGAGGCGCGCCGAGCGGGCATCGCCATCGTGCACCAAGAACCCGCGATCTGCCCGCACCTGTCCGTGGCCGAGAACGTGGTCCTGGGCGCCGAGCCGGCGCGCTTCGGCTGGGTCGATCGCGCGCGAGTCCGGGCCGAGGCCGCCCGCGCGCTGGCGCTGGTCGCGCCAGGCCTCTCCCCGGACGCCGCGGCCTCGAGCCTCGGTCCCGCCGAGGTGCAGCTGCTCACGCTGGCACGAGCGCTCGCACAGAGCGACTGCAGGCTCCTGATCCTGGACGAGCCGACCGCGAGCCTCGCCGCGCCCGAGGTCGAGCGGCTGTTCGAGGTGGTGCGCCGGCTCGCGAGCACGGGCATCGCCATCGTCTACATCTCGCACTTCCTGGAAGAGGTGCAGCGCATCGCCGATCGCTTCAGTGTGCTGCGCGACGGCCGGCAGGTGGGCAGCGGCGCCATAGCCGGCACGCCGGCAAGTCGACTGGTCGAGCTGATGACCGGCCACGCGGTGGAAGGTCGGCGCCCCCGCGAACCGCGCACGGGCGGGGAGGTCGTGCTCTCGGCTCGGGACCTCGCGGGCACGCGGCTGCCGGTGAGCGCCAGCTTCGAGCTCCGGAAGGGCGAGGTGCTGGGCATCGCCGGACTGGTGGGCTCGGGGCGCAGCGAGCTTCTGCGCGCGATCTTCGGGCTCGATCGCGTGACGCGGGGTGAGCTCCGAGTGCGCGCCGAGCTCGGGCCCGCGTCGCCCGGGCGGCGCCTCGCGCAAGGCGTGGGCCTCTTGAGCGAGGACCGCAAGCGCGAGGGGCTGGCGGAAGCTCTGTCGGTGGCGGAAAACCTCACGCTCTCGAAGCTGCCGGCCTGGGTGCGCCCCGCGCGCCAGCGGAGCGCGGCACGGCGGCTGATCGAGCGACTGGGCATCAAGACCGCTGGCCCCGACCAGCCGGTGCGCGCGCTCTCTGGCGGCAACCAGCAGAAGGTGGCCCTGGGCCGGCTGCTTCACCACGACGTGGACGTCGCGCTGCTCGACGAGCCGACGCGCGGCATCGATGTGAAGAGCCGCGCAGACGTCTACGCGATCATCGACGAGCTGGCGAGCCAGGGCAAAGCGGTGCTGGTGGTATCGAGCCACTTTCCAGAGCTCCTGGCGATCTGCGATCGCATCGCCGTGATGCACCGCGGCCGGCTGGCAGCGGCCACGCCGGTGACGGAGCTGACCGAACATCGCTTGATGCTCGACGCCGCGGGGGTCGGATGAAGAAGGTCTTGCGCGCCCCGTGGTTCGGCCCGCTGTGCGCGGTGCTGGCGGTGTACGCGCTGTTCGCGTTGCTCGCCCCCGACACGTTCACGCGCACGGCCAACGTGCTGACCATGGCACGCCAGACCGTGATCGTGTCCCTGGCAGCCATCGGCATGACGCTGGTCATGATCCAGGGCGGCATCGATCTGTCGGTGGGCTCGACGGTGGCGCTGACCACCGTGATCGTGGCGCGCGCGCTCGACGGCGGCAGCGGCGCGTGGGCAGCCGCCGCTGGCGGGGTCGCGCTCGGGGCATGCGTGGGCGCCATCAACGGCCTGCTGGTGACCGGGCTGCGCCTCTTGCCGTTCATCGTCACGCTCGGCACCATGAGCGCGCTGCGCGGCGCGGCAAAGGGGCTGGCGAACGAGCAGAAGGTCGACGCCGATCCCAAGGGTCTCGACAGCTTGATGGCGCTGCCGGGTGGAGCACAGGGCGGCTTCTTGCTGCCGACTGGCGTCTGGGTGGCGCTGGCGCTCGCCCTGGTCTTCGCGGGCTTCCTTGCGTACACGCGCCCCGGGCGGCACGTGGTCGCGGTGGGCTCGAACCTCGAGACCGCGCGGCTGTGTGGCGTGCCGGTCGGGCGTGTCACGCTGATGGTCTATGTGATCGCCGGCGCGCTGGCGGGGCTCGCGGGCGTGATGGAGTTCTCGACCCTCACCGTGGGCGACCCCACCGACTCCATCGGGCTCGAGCTGGAGGTGATCGCCGCGGTGGTGATCGGCGGCGCCTCGCTCTCCGGGGGTCGCGGCTCCATCGCCGGCGCTCTGTGCGGGGCGCTCTTGCTCACCGAGATCAAGACCGGCTCGACCCACGTCGGCCTGCCCAACTGGGTGCAAGAGATCCTCACCGGCGCCATCATCTTGGTCGCCATGGCATTGGATCGCTGGCGCGAGCAAGGCAAGGGCACGGTATGAGACGAGCGCTCCCCTGGGTCGTGGTCTGGCTCTCTTCCGGCTGCATGTCGATGATGGGCGACTTGCAAGCGGGGCCGGTCTCGTCCACCCGTTTCGAGGAAGGCCGCTACGGCGTCGCTGCGCAGGCAGCTCTGGGGGCCGCCTTGGGCGAAACTCGTACTTCCGAGCACCTGGGCCCGGGCGGCGACATGCGCGTCAAGGTCACGCGCGACGTCAAACAGGTCGCGATCGGGCCCCACGTGTATCTGCTCGCCTCGTCGTTGACCACTCCGTACGCGCGGTTCGGCTCGACCCTGCTCGAGGTCGGCAGCGTGGACGACGACCTGACCATCGGCGCCCTGGGGCCTAGGGCAGAGGTCGGCGCATTCTTCACGCCGTTCGTGATCTCGGCCTTCGCCGAATACGACCTGCGCTGGACCCATCAGCCCCACGAGGGCTTCGTCGGGCTCACCGTGGGCATCGGTCAAGCGGTGTCCACTGCGCCGCTGCACAGCGACTGAGCCTGGCGACGGCGTCTACTGCTTGTCGCGCAACTCGCTGCTCGCAAGGACCCAGCCGCGGTCCTCCGGAGGGGGCGTGTGGCTCTGGCCGACCGGCGGGGAACTTCCCTCCGGTTGCGAGGCGCCGGTCGCAGCGTTCTTCGTTGCCGGGCGCGGAGCGCTCGTCACCCGCAACGCCCCGCTTCGCGTCAGCGTGCTCGACTTCCGAAAGTGCGAAGCCGATCGAGGCCCCCGGCACCGCCCCGCCGTGACCGGCCTCACGAACCTTAGCCGTGAGTACCGCACCGCGCGGTCGCCGCTTCCGCGTGGAGGAGAGATATAAATGTATCTTGACTCTAACTCCAACTTGCTTGAACCTTCGGCATGGCGAAAGCAACGAGCAGTCGGGCGACCCGCGAAGCCGACCCCGGACCAGGTGCAGGGCGCCTCATTCACGTTCGGCTGCCCGATGACCTCCATCGATCTCTCCGCGTCCACGTAGCGACGAACGACACGTCGATTCAGAACTGGGTGGCTGCGCTAATCGCCCGTGAGCTCGGCTCCCCGTCCCGGAGCTCTTTGGTGGAGCGCGCGGGGGGGCGCCGGAAGTGACCAAGAAGCAGCGAGCCCCGCGGAACCGGACGATCTTCGTGCTGCCCGAGGAACGACAGGCGCTGAGGTCGCGGCTGGCGTCGGCTGTCGATGTTTCGAACGATTCTCTCGACAGGACGCTCCTCGGCGATTGCAGAGAGATCGCGCCGCTGCTGCCGAGGGGCTTTGCCAACCTCCTCTTTCTCGATCCCCCGTACAATCTCGATAAGCGATTCGGAGACCACAAGTTCGGGAAGAGGTCCGTCGACGACTACACGGCATGGCTCGGAGAAGTGCTCGACGTCCTCCTGCCGACGCTGACGGTCCACGGGACCGTTTACGTCTGCGGCGACTGGTTCACTTCAGCGTCGATCTTCTCGGCCGCCTCGGCGCGTCTTCGCGTTCGCAATCGCATCACCTGGGAGCGCGAGAAAGGGCGCGGGGCCAAGTCGAACTGGAAGAACGCGAGCGAGGACATTTGGTTCTGCACGAACTCCGACGACTATACGTTCAACGTGGAGGCGGTGAAACTCAAGCGCAGAGTGATCGCGCCGTATCGCGACGACGAAGGGGAGCCTCGCGACTGGAAGGAAACCTCCGACGGCAACTTCCGATACACCCATCCCTCGAACCTGTGGACGGACATATCGGTGCCTTTTTGGTCGATGCCGGAAAACACCGACCATCCTACGCAGAAGAGCGAGAAGCTCCTAGCGAAGCTCATTCTGGCGAGCACCAACCCAGGCGATGTGGTCTTCGACCCCTTCCTGGGCAGCGGGACCACGTCTGTGGTCGCTCGCAAGCTCGGTAGGCGCTACTTGGGCATCGAATCGGTGGAGGAGTACGCTTTGCTCGCGGAGAAGCGACTGAGGTTGGCCGCCACCGATACGACGATCCAAGGCTACACCGATCGCGTGTTCTGGGAGCGAAACACGTTTCAAGCGGCGAACGCGCGGGCGCGGTCCACCGAGGCACGGTCGAACGACAGCGCGCTTAACGCCCAGGGGACTCGGCTGTAGATCAAGCTTCGCCGCCTACCGATTCAAGAGGTCGCGGAGGAAATTCTGGGCCTTCGCTGTGTCGATCGAGGGCTCGTATCCGCTGTCGAGCACACGGCCGAACTGGCCGGAAAGTTGAGTGACGCCCCGGGAGCCCCTGCCCGCCCAGTGGTGCTGAATCCCAGTCGCAGTCAGGAGCACCTCGTCCAAGACCGGGAGGAGCCGAGCAACGACTGTCTTTGCGTGGACATCCACACCGATTACCAGGAACGCGAACACCGATCCTACCTCGGCGAGGAACGCGAGCATCTTGTCGATGTTGTAAGCTTTGGGCGCAGAAGCACGATCCGAGAGCTTCGTCTTGATGTCGATCCCGAGCTCGCCATTGTCGAGGGCCCGGCGAAGATCGCCGAGGTCGTGCTTGTTCGCCCCACCACTCACGAGCCGCTCGATGCGGTTGCCCCGCAGGTTGACGTTCTCGACGGCGGCAGCCTCCAGAATCTCGGCCGCACGCTGGCGCACGACGTCGCGAAGCTCTTGTTCGATAGCGACAAACCGCGACGACGACAGCGCCGCCGCTGCGCGCTCCGGCGAGGACAGAATCACCTCGAGCTGCTCGGACGTGGGATTGAAGCGCTGGTTCCTGGCAACGATCGCCGTGGTCGCTTCGACGAGGCGTTCGAGGTTCTCGGTCCACGTGAAAGCCGCGTGTATCGCGAACAGCCGCGCGAAGTTCTCGGGTTTGTTCTCGATGCCCTCATAGTCAGTCAGGATGTCGGTGCCATTGAAGCTCCCCTTCACGTTGTCGACGCGAAGTTGATGGGAGCTGTGGCTGATCCTGGCGAGTAGAGTGGAGTTCGCGAGGAGGAATCGAACGCTGGTCGGGGCCACTACGCACACGAGCACGGGGCAGTCGTCCACATGCTTCAGCGCGGACAGCGACAGGACGGTGTTGGAGAATGACGCTACCTGGCTCTCGGAGAATCGAATCGAGTAACCGTTGCCGAGGAAGAGGCTCCTCTTCCGAATTGGATGAAACTGCTTGGCGTAGGCCTCCTGGATCTGGGCCTTGTCCGCCATCGGGCTCCGGGCCTTCGCTTGCGTGATGAATTGGATCGCGTCCGTGAGCTCGCGCACTTGCGAAAGCTGTCATGTGGCCGACGAGCCCACAAGACCGCAAGTGGGAGGGAGAAGCCCTCACCTGTGCGGCCCTCCCGCTTCCTGTGCGCCTGCCCCCCAACTCGATAGCGAGGCACGGCCGAGCCGTGATCGGACAGCCCCAGGGCGACGACTCCCGCTAGCGCCGCCGCGCGCACACCCGTAAACTCGTGAGCATGATGCGGAGCACGGCTATCACGGTCTGCGTTCTGGCGCTTTCGTTGGCGAGCGGCTGCGGCAACGACTCGAGCAGCAGCTCGGGTACCGGCGGCGGTGGCGGTAGTGGTGGCGGCAGCGGTGGCAGCGGCGGCGGCGCCACGGGCCCGGGGCCGAAGTTCCAGGGCTGCCCGGTGTTCCCGGCGGACAACGAGTGGAACCGCGACGTCTCCGGCGATCCCGTCGATCCCAGCTCGGCCGCGTACATCGCTCACATCAACGGCAACGGCAGCGGGACCAAGCTGCACCCCGACTTCGGCTCGAACCCGGAGTATGGCATCCCGTACGTGGTGGTCGACGCGTCGACGGCGAAGGTCCCCATCAGCTTCGACTATGCGGACGAGAGCGACCCGGGCCCCTACCCGATCCCGCCGGACGCGCCCATCGAAGGCGGGCCCAGCGCCTCGGGGGATCGCCACGTGATCGCCTTCGACAAGGACGCCTGCAAGCTCTACGAGATGTTCGACTCGCACTACGACGATCCAGGCTGGACCGCTGGCTCGGGCGCGGTGTTCGATCTGACCTCGAATGCGCTCCGCCCAGAGGGCTGGACCAGCGCCGACGCCGCCGGCTTGCCCATCTTCCCGGGACTGGTGCGCTACGACGAGGCGGTCACCGCCGGGAAGATCGAGCACGCTTTGCGCTTCACGGTGAAGACCTCGCAGAAGGCGTACATCCACCCGGCCACGCACTGGGCCAGCAGCGTCACCGACTCGGCCGCGCCGCCCATGGGGCTGCGCTTGCGCCTGAAGGCCAGCTTCGATCTATCGCCCTACTCGGGGCCAGCGCTGGTGGTGCTCACCGCCCTGAAGAAGTACGGGATGATCGTCGCCGACAACGGTTCCAACTGGTTCATCTCGGGCGCGTCCCACGCGAGCTTCGACGACGATCAGCTCGGCCAGCTGAAGCAGGTGCCGGGCGACGCGTTCGAGGTGGTGCAGGCTGGCACCATCGTGAAGCCATGAAGCACGCGGCGTTTCTGTTCGTGCTGCTGATCGCCGCGTGCGGATCGGACGACGAAGGCGGCAAGGCTGCGACCGGCGGGACGGGCGGCGCTGGCGGAAGCGGTGGGGCTTCGGGCAGCGGGGGCAGCTCCGGCTCGGGCGGCAGCGCGGGTTCAGGCGGCGGCTCCGGCGACGCGGGCGTGGTCCCCGCGGGCGGCCGCGTGCTGGCGATGGAGGTGAACCCGCCCAACCCGGCGGATCACGCGACCAAGCTCGACGTGGCGATGAGCATCGGCGTGAAGGGCATTCCGCCGACCCTCTCGTGGTCCGTGCTCGAGCCCACGCCGAACAAGCCCGAGACCACCTGGATCAGCGCGATGAACAGCGTGTACGTGTCGCGCAAGGTGAAGGTGATGCTGACCATTCCCACCATCGACACGGTGACGCTCCTCGTGCCAACCGACCTCACGCAGGCGCTGGAGCTGGGGCCCAGCGGCGGGGGCCTGGCCTGGGACGACACCTACGTGAAGGCTCGCTTCGAGAACCTGCTGAACGCGGTGCTCGACGCCGCCGATCCGAACCTCGACCTGCCGTATCTGCTGGTGGGAAACGAGGTCAACGTCTATCTGGGGGGCAAGCCCGAGAGCGTGTGGCAGGCCTACCGCGGCTTCATCGAAGCGGCGAAGAGCGTGATCCAGAAGAAGCGGCCGAAGACCCAGGTGGGGGTCAACGTCTCGTACAACGGCCCGAAGGGCGCCGAGGCGAAGATCGCCGCGTTGAACACCAACATGGATGTCTGCTTCGTCTCGTACTACCTGAACGGCAACGACTTCGGCGGCATGCAACAGAACGACGTCGCCGCCGACATCGCTGGCATGCTGAAGCTGTGCGGCGAAAGGCCCATGGTGCTGAAGGAATTCGGGTACCCCACCGGCGTGAGCAAGGCCTCGCCCGCCGGCCAAGAGCAGTTCGTGGGGCAGCTCTTCCAGAGCTGGGACACCCACGCAAGTCGCATCCCCTTCGTGGTGCTGTCTCGCATGTACGACGGCAAGCTCGAGAACTGTCAGAGCGAAGCCGTCGCCTACGGCGTCAAGCCCAGCGATCCCGGCTACGGCGAGTTCGTGCAGTTCCTGTGCACGCTGGGCTTCCGCAGCTACGACGACACGCCGAAACCGGCCTGGGCACGCATCGCGTCCGAGGCGAAGGCCCGCGGGTTCTGAAACTCAGCGCATCAGCTCGCGGTAGGCGAGCTGATCGGCATGCATGCGCTGAAACACCGCGTGCTTTTGCTGGTGAAACGCCGCCACCACGCCGCCCGCGGGCGCGAGCACGTTGCCAGCACGGCTCATCGCCGCCATCGCATCGAGCACGCTCGAGAAATGGCCCGCAGCCACCGCGCCCAAGATGGCCGACCCCAGGAGCACGGCCTCGGGCTCTTGGGGCAGCGCGATGCGGCAGCCGGTCACGTCGGCGTGCTCTCGCAAGAACACCGGGTTCTTGCTGTCGCCGCCGCAGGCGATCAGGGTGTCGATGCGGTAGCCATGGGCGTTCATCGTGTCGAGGATGTGCCGCGTGCCGTGGGCGATGGCCTGAATCGTTGCCAGGTAGAGCAGCGCCAGCGAATCCACGCTGTCGGTCAGCTTGAGCCCGCTGACCATGCCGCGCAGCGTGGGATCGGCCCGGGGCGAGCGGTTGCCGTGGTGATCGGGCAGCACGTGCAGCTCCCGCGTCAGCTCTGCGGGGAACGCGCGGCCCGCCGCCAGCGCCTCCAGGCGTGCGTTGAGCAGCGCGTACACGCTGGTTCCCTGCCGGCCCGCCTCGGCGGTGAGCTCGGCGCCGCGCGCATGGCTGTGCACCACGTGATCGATCAGCGCGCCGGTCGCGCTCTGCCCGCCCTCGGTCAGCCAGAGCCCCGGGATCATCGCCGAGTAGTACGGACCCCAGATCCCCGGGACGAACTTCGGCTCGCGGCTCACCGCCATGTGACAGCTCGACGTGCCGCCGATCAGCGCGACGCGCCGCTCGAGCGCTTCGGCGTCCGGCGCCAGCCCGTCGAGCGGGATGCCGAGCAGCCCCAGCCCGCCGGCGTGGGCGTCGATGATGGACACGCCGACCGGGGTGCCCGGGGTGAGCCCGAGCTCTTCCGCCGCCGCGGCGCTGAGCCCGCCGACGCGCTCGCCCATCGGTCGCACGCGCGTTCCGATCCGGGCCCAGCCTTCGTCAGCCAGCGCGCCGAGACCGATCTGGCGGAAATAGTCCGCGCGGAAGCCGCCTTCGTGGCCCAGGTACGTCCACTTGCAGACCGTGGTGCAGAGCGAGCGCACGTCCTCACCCGTCGCGCGCCACGCCAGGAAATCGGGAAGATCGAAGAACCACCTCGCACGCTGCCACGCCGATGCGTGGCGCTCGCAGAGCCACAACAGCTTGGGCGTCTGCATCTCGGGCGAGATCACCCCGCCCACGTAGCGCAGCACCTCGTGGCCAAGGGCGTTGATGCGCGCAGCCAGCTCGGTGGCGCGGTGGTCCATCCACACGATGACGTTCTGGACGTCCTTCCCGGTCGGGCTCACGCTCACCGGCCGCCCCCGCGCGTCGAGCGCCACCAGCGAACACGTGGCGTCGAAGCCGATCCCCGCCACCCGCTCGGGCGCGAGCCGGGCCTCGTGCAGGGCATGCTGCACCGCCACGCGCACCGCGCGCCAGATGTCGTCGGACGACTGCTCGACGAAGTCCTCTTCGGGACGGAAGATCTGGATGGGCTCGACGCCCACGCCGAGCCGGGCTCCCGAGCCGTCGAACAGCCCGGCTCTCACGCTGCCCGTCCCCACGTCCACCCCCAGAACCACGCGTTCGGTCATGACGCCGGGATGTTACGCGGGCCGAGCGGGGTGACCAGAGCGGACCTCGCAAAGCGTGTCGGTGATCGACGAGGCAGGGTATCTTCCAGCGGATGCGCCCCCTCGCCTTCGCAGCGCTCGGCTTGATCAGCGTGCTCTCTTCCTGCGGCTCGGACTCGGGCGGCGGAAGTCCGGCGAGCGGCGGGTCCGGCACGGGAGGCAGCGGCGGCTCCGGGGGCAGCGGTGGGGCCGGCGGCAGCGGCGGCTCCGGCGGCTCCGTGTCGCCGCCTCCGTGGTGCGCTGGTCCAACGGTCGACGCGAAGAGCTGCTCGCGCGCCGACCTCGCGATGGCCGTCGACGCTGCCGCCGAGGGCGCGACGATCCGCATTCCTGCCGGGGCCTGCACCTGGACCGAGCCCCTGGAGATCACCAAGGGCGTTCTGCTCGAAGGCGCCGGCGAGACCAAGACGCTCATCACCTTGAACGGCGCCGACGGCTTCCTGGACGTCAAGGGCTCGGGTGGCGGGTTCCGCCTATCCGGCGTGGGGCTTCAAGGCGACCCGAGCGGCCCTGTGCTGTCACTGAACGGCAAGTTCTCGGCGCTGCGAGTCGATCACGTGGCGTTCACCAACATCCACGAGCTCTGCGTGATGACCGGGTACTACACCTGGACCGAGGACCTACCCGCGGTCCGTGCACTCTTCGATCACATCACCTACGTGAACGACGCCGAGTTCGGCTTTGCGCGGACCTACGGCAAGGACGCTTCCTGGGAGACACCCGACGCGCTCGGCAGCGCGGACGCCATCTTCGTCGAAGACAGCACCTTCACCTGGAACGTCTCTAGCCCGGGTGCGGGCGCCCACGTCAACGACGGCGAGCACGGCGCGCGGCTGGTGATCCGACACAACACCATCCAGAACGGACAGCTGCAGTGGCACGACACCGGCTCCACGCAGCAGGCGCGGAGCACGCGCACCGTCGAGATCTACGGAAACCAGCTGGTGTGCAGCGTGAACGACTGCGGCTGGGGCGCCGTGGGCCTGCGTGGGGGCACGGGGGTCGCGTTCGACAACAAGATCCCACTCTACCCCGGGGGGTACGAGAACGGCGCCGTGACGCAGATCTACCGCGTGGACCAGCCCGGCGGCGTTCCCTGGGCCCACCAGTGCGACGGTGTCGTCGATCGCATCTGCAGCACCTTCCGCTCGCATTGCAGCGGCGGCGATCACCGCACCTGCGGTGCCGGCGACGAGTGCGCAGGCATCGGCACCTGCGAAGACACCTGCACTTCGGACGCGGAATGCCCCGCCGGGGCAAGGTGCCTCACCAAGTTCGACGGCCACGCCGACGCAACGGGCTGGCCCTGCCGCGATCAGACCGGCCGCGGCATGGACGACCCGTTGACGCACGAACAAGCGAGCTCACCGTTCTACTGGTGGAACAACCTGGACCTCGGCGGCAAGCCGGCGACGGTGACGGTTGCCGACGCGAACAAGGGCTTCATTCAGGCGAACCGCGACTACTTCGAGGGCACGGCCTCGTTCGACGGAACACAGGGCGTGGGCTCTGGGCCCATCGCCAGCCGGCCTTCGAAGTGCAGCACCGGCGTGGCGTACTGGGCCAGCGACGAGAAGACCCTCTACCGATGTGGCAAGCCCGACGTCTGGGAGAAGCACTTCATCGAATACCCCTACCCTCACCCGCTGCAGGCGGGGTGCCCCTAGCCGCCGGACGAAGCACCCGATGACCCCCCTCGAAACCGGACAGCGCGTCGTCGTCTCGGAGCTCGGCGAGACGCCCTTGGATGCCATCGAGCACTTCGTGAGCCTGGTGGAGCAGCCGCCGCCCGATCTCGCGACGCTCGCCCCCGGGGACGTGATCGTCGAGGTGAAGAGCGCGTCGGTGGGCTGGGTCGACTTGATCATGAGCAGCGGGCAGTACCAGCACGTGCCCGACCCACCCTATACGCCGGGTCTGGAGTACGCCGGCGTCGTGCGCTGGAAGGGCAGCGCGACCGGGGATCGGCTGCAGCTAGGCGACCGAGTGATTGCCGATGGTGCCCTCACGGGGCCGCGATCGCTGGGCGCGCACCGGCGCTGGGGCGGGTGGGCCCGCTGGGCGGTGGCGCCGGCAGAAGCACTCTTGCCGTTGCCGGCGCAGTGGTCGTTCGACGAGGGCTGCAATCTGCTCGGCAACTACGAGACGGCCTACCACTGCCTGATCGCCCGCGGCCAGCTGAAGGCCGGCGAGACGGTGCTGATCCTGGGCGCGTCGGGGGCCACCGGTCTGGCGGCGGTGCAGATCGCCAAGCTGGTGGGCGCAAAGGTCATCGCCACCGGGCGTTCGGAAGCCAAGCTTGCGCTGGTGCGCGCCCACGGGGCCGATCACGTGATCGTGACCCAGGGCGAGTTCAAAGATCAGGTGAAGGCGCTGACCGGTGGGCGCGGCGTGGACGTGGTCTACGACGGGGTCGGCGGCGCGACGTCGGCAGAAGCGCTGCGCGCCACTGCATTCGGCGCACGCTTCTTGATCGTGGGCTGGGCGTCCACGCCCTTGGTCGCGAAGGGCAAGGGGGGTCGTGGCGCGCCGAACGTGAACCAGCTACCGACCAACCTGATCATCATGAAGAGCCTGGACGTCCTGGGTTGCCCGACCGTGATCGCCACCCTGCGCGATCCGGCGATTCGCGCGCCGCGATTGAAGCAGATCGTGGAGTGGGCCGAGCAAGGGAAGATCCGGCCCCACGTCTCGCACCGCTTCCCGCTCAGCGCGATCCGCCAGGCCATGCTCGCCAAATGGTCGGGCGAGGTCACCGGCGGGTGCGTGGTGCACCCGGACACGGCGTGAGGCCCCCCGAGCTCACTCCGCGACTTCACCGTCGTCGCTGGCGCCCTGGCTCTTGAGCAGATCCTTGTCTGTCAGATAGACGGGGTTCCCGGACTTCGGGGTGGCCTTCTCGCCCGTCGGGGCGGCGGGTGCGGCCGAACCGGTGGGCGCAGGCTCGGGCCCCCCAGTGGCAAAGTCGTCGTCTTGCTTGGCGGGGTCGGCGCTCGGGGCGGCGCTGGCCGCGGGTTTCTCGGGCAGCGGCAGCGGCAGCGCGATGGCGTCGAGAAGCTCGTCGTATTGCTGCCTGACCTTGGCAAACGCGTCGCGCTCGTCTTTGCCGATCACGCGCATGCCGTCCAGGTTCAGCGTTTCGGCGTCGAAGAACTCGCCGTTCCGCTTGGCGGTGAAGTGCAGGTGCGGCCCGGTGGACCGACCAGTGGACCCCACGTAGCCGACCAGTTGCAGGCGCTTCACCTTGTCGCCGACCTTGAGGCCCTCGGCGAAGCGAGACAAGTGCGCGTAACCGGTCTCGACCCCACCGGGGTGCTCGACCTTGACCAGGTTTCCGCTCGGACCGGCGGGCCCGATGAAGCTCACGGTGCCGTACGACGAGGCGCCCACGGGCGCCCCGGTGGGCGCGCCGAAGTCGGTGCCGGTGTGCGGCATCACCTTCTTCAGCACGGGATGCATGCGCTTCGGGTTGAAGTGCGAGGTGATGGGCGCGTCTTTCACGGGCTTGCGCCAGCCGCCCTCGTACGGCGCACGCCCCTTGTCGTCGTAGTAGCCGCGTTCGCTCTGGCCGCGGTGAAAGTACAGACGGAAAGGCTTCTCTTTGCCTTCGCCCTTGCGGATCTCGACCGCCTCGATGCCGGCATAGCGCGAGAACTCGCCCAGGACCGTGACCTCTTGCGCCACCACGCGGACCACGTCGCCGCGCTCCAGTTGGTCGACGCTCATGTGGCCATCGAGCGCCTTGGCCAAGACCGCGCTGAGGCCCCGCTCGAGCCCGCCCTTCTCGGCCGAGCTGTCGACATCGCCCTCGACCGTGAACGCCCCCGAAACGCGGGCACGCTCGATCTTGAAGTCGAGCCGCGAGGTGGAGAGCTCGCCGTTCGGGCCCTCTTTCGACTGGTACACCTCTTCTTTGGTGACCACGTACTCGAACGCCTTGACCCGCGAGCTGGCTCGGTCCACGAGCGCGAAGAACGTGTCGCTCTTGTCGCACTTGTCGAGGTTCTTCAGCTCTTTGAGCGTGTTGAAGACTCGATAGGCTTCCTTCTTGTCGACGCCGGCTTCTTCGACGGCCTTCAAGAACGAATTGGTCCCGACCTTGCTTTCGATCACGCGCGCACCCGCATCGGCGCGCGCGTCGGCGATGCGCCACGGGCCGGGCAGCTTGGCCCGCTGCTTCTTGGCAACCGCGGTCGGGGCAGGCGCCGGAGCGTCAGCCGAGGGCACCACCGCGGGCGCGGAGCTGGTGCTCTGGATGGCGGTCGGGCCGATACGCATTGCCAAGGCAATGATCGACGCCACCGTCGCCAAGCCGATGAGTGTGCCGAACAGCGCGATCATGTTGGGCGAGAGGGGGGCGCGAACGCGCGGCGGCAGCGACCCGCCCAGCACCGGGGCCGAGGGTGGCCCGCCCAGCGGGCTGCCCAGGGCGTCCAGGTCGCCCAGGGAGTCCCTGGACCGGTGGCCGACGTCCTCGAGGCGGCCATGGCTCGGCAGTTCCTCGGCCTCGACTCGGGGTGCGCGGCCCCGCGCCCCCGCTGCGCGGGCGAGCAGCCGGGCGCGCACCGGGTGAACCCCGTCCACGGCCGCCTCCGGGCCCTCCGGGGGGTCCGGCTCGGGCGGAATTTCCTCTTGAATTCCGTGACCTTCAGTCGCCGGCTCGGGCGCGGGAGCCTCGCCGGGCGCACGTTCGCCTGAGGAAACATCTGCCTCGAGCTCCAGCTCGGGCTCCGTCTCGCCATCGTCGCGCGCGAGGGGGTCGGTGACCCGGCCGACATGGCGCGTCCCTGAAGCCGCCACGACCGAGGGCCTAGCAGCGGCGCGTTGACGGAGCAAGCCGACCGAGAGGAGTGTTAGAGGAGTAGGGCGAGAGGCCCCATCAATCCCTGGGGTCGCTGGACGAATATGGATGACCACCTGAAGCAGCTCTTGCTGCTCGGCCGCGAGCACTATCAGAAGCGTGAGTACGACAGGGCCGAGTACCTGCTCCGCCAGGTGGCCGACAAGGCCGACCAGTTCGCGGACGTCCACCACATGCTCGGCGTGATCGTGCACAGCCGGGGAGATTTCGCGGAGGCCGAGCGCCACTTCGAGCGCGCCGTCGAGATCAACCCGAACTACACCGAGGCCCAGCTCAACCTGATGGTCACCTACAACGACCTGGGGAAGTACGACGAGGCCCGCCGCTTGTATTCGCAGATGCGGAGCCGGGGCACCGAGAAGGGGCGCGAGCTCGACCCGTTCGCGAAGGGCAAGATCGCGAACATGCATGCCGAGCTGTCGCAGGCTTATCAAGACGTGGGAATGAGCGTCGACGCCATTCGCGAGCTCGAGAAGGCGACGGTTCTGTGTCCGACCTTCGCGGACCTCTTGACCCGCCTGGGCGTGCTCTATCGCGACAGCGGCGACACGGCTCGCGCCCGCGAGAAGTTCCAGGCAGCCAAGGCTGCAAACCCGAAGTACGTCCAGGCTCGGCTGCTCTTGGGGGTGATGATGCTCTCGGCCGGCGAGAACGATGCAGCGGTCACCGAATTCGAAACGGTGGTGGCACAAGACCCCGAGAACAAGAGCGCGCAGACATACCTGCGCATCGCCAAGAACCCGAAGAAGAGCGAAGCGCCGCCGAAGTCCGACGACTGATCGCGGACGGTCGGTTCGCCGGCGATGAAGTGGAAGCAGCTCTGGCGACGCCTGCGAGGAGGCCGCCTGACCCGAAGGCGCGCCGCGGGGTCGGTCGCCGCCGGGTTGTTCATCGGCTCACTACCGCTCTATGGCCTGCATTTCCCGCTGTGCGTGGCGGTGTGTGTGCCGCTCTCGCTCGACCTGGTCACCGCCTACGTCGCCGCGAACATCTCGAACCCCTTCGTCGCACCGTTTCTGGTCGTCGCCGAAGTGCAGGTCGGCGCGCTGATCCTCGAGGGCCACTTCGTGCCGTTCAGCATCGAGCAGGCGCGGGCTGCCGGCGTGGGCGGATTCGTGGCGCAGGCCGCCCTCGGGTCGGTGGTGGTGGGCGGACTACTCGCGCTGGTCGGTGCACTCTTGGCAACCTTGGTCGTGAAGCAAGACGCCGCGCCGCCGAGCGACGACCTCGATCAGGCGATTGACCGCACAATCGCGCGCTATGCCGGGGCGCCGCGCAAGGACCGCTTCTACGTCTCGGCCAAGCTCCACACCGATCCGGTCGTGCGGCAGCTGGCCGAGCTCGGCGCGCACTTCGGCGAGGTGTTGGATGTGGGGACGGGTCGCGGGCAGCTCGCCCTGCTTCTGATCGAGCTCGGGGTGGCCGAGCGCTTCACCGGGCTCGACTGGGACGAGCGCAAGATAGAGGTGTGCCGCGCGGCGGCGGGCGCATCGGGCACGGCGCGCGCAGTCGATGTGGTGCAGACCGAGCTTCCGGCCGCAGACACGGTGCTCTTGATCGACGTTCTCCACTACCTGCCGGTCGAGAAGCAAACGGCGCTGCTCGATCGCGCCGCGGCGGCGCTGAGACCTGGCGGCCGCCTGGTGGTTCGGGAGCTCGACCCGACGAGCCGCGTCGGTCTGTGGGCAGAGCAGTTGGGCGCGCGCCTGGGCGTGAACCGCGGCGCCATTGGCGCCCGGGTCTCGGCGGCCGAGCTGATGGAGCGATTGGCGGCCCGGGGGCTCCGCACACGGCAGGTCACGCACCCGGGCGGCAAGCCGTCGCCGAACTACTTGGTGATCGGCGAGCGCTGAATTCAGCCGCCGGGCTTCCCGGCTATGGGGAGACGAACGGAAAACGTCGTTCCGTGTCCGACTCGGGTCTCGAACCCGATCTGCCCACCGTGTTTCTGGGTCACGACCGTCCAGGCGGTCGAGAGCCCTTGCCCGGCGCCCTTGCCCACCTCGCGAGTGGTGAAGAACGGGTCGAAGATCCGATCTTGGATCGCCTCGGGGATGCCAGTTCCGGTGTCGGCGACCGAGATCACCACATCGGGCCCTTCGCACCGAATCTCGACGGTGATGGTTCCCTTCGCGTCGCTGGCTTGCACCGCATCGGCGATGGCATGGGCAGCGTTGACCACCAGGCTCAAGACCACCTGACTGACGTCGTTCACGAAGCACAGCACCGGGGGGATTTCGCCGAACCGTGCCTCGACCACCGCGTGCGCGCGACACTCGCTCGCAGCGAGGGTGAGGGCGTTCTGGATGGCGCGGTTCAGATCCACCGGCGCCATCAGCTCGCTGGCGGGCGCGGCAAACTCGCGCATCGACTGCACGATGTCGCGCACACGGCCCAACCCCTGGGTGCACCGCTCGAGGGCCTTGGGCACGTTCTGGCCAAGGTACTCGAGGTCGGCATCTTCCTCGGCCTGCCGCGCACGGGCCGCGGCCGCCCGCAGCACGTCTGGCGGAGCGCCGGCTTCGACCAGGCCCCAGAGCTCACGCTGCGACTCGGCCAAGTCGAGCAAGTCGCGGGTCGCGCCGCCCAAGAAGTGGATGCTGTCCCCGACGAACTGAACCGGAGTGTTGATCTCGTGCGCCACGCCCGCGGCAAGCGTCCCGATCGACGCGAGCTTCTGGGCGCTGGCAGCCTCGGCCTGCGACCGCTTGAAGTCGTTCACGTCTTGCGTGACCAAGAGCACCCCAGCACCGGGCATCGCCACCATCTGGCACGAGAACCAGAGCGGCGCACCATCCGGCCCGGGAGTCGTGACCTCGTACCGCTCGGCGCCCCCGGTCGCGAGCACGCGCGACAGGCGTGCCTGGTGGAGTGGATGCTCCTTCGGAGTCACGTAGGTCAGCCAGTGCGAACCGATCACCTGGGCGCGCTCGTATTGCGGAAGCACCCGGTTGATGAAGCGGATGATGCCGTCCGAGTCGATCATCATGATGTGGACGGGCGCGTGGTCCATCACGGCGTCGAGCATTGCCCGCGCTTCGGTCTGGGCGGCGATTGCCGCCTGGAGCTGCGCCTCGGCTCGCTTCCGCTCGGTGATGTCGCGCAGCAGCGCAACCGCGTGGCCCTTGGTCCCGAGGCGCACGGTCGAGGCGTAATACGAGATCTCGACGGGGAATTCGGCGCCGCCCCGGCGCAACGCCGAAAGCTCGATGGTGCGACCGAGCAGGTTCGCCCCACCGGTCTGCTTGAAGCGCGCGACGCCCGCGTCGTGTTGCGCGCGATAGCGCTCGGGCACGATGAAGCTCGAGAGCTTCTGCCCCGTGACCTCTCTTGCCGGGAAGCCGAACAACAGCTCCGCAGCCCGATTCCAGAGCACCACCAGCCCGTCGTCGTCGATCATCACGACGGCATCCAAAGACGACGAGGTCAGTGCCTCGAGCTTCTTCTTCACGTCCTCGTGAAAGGCCTCGCACCGCGAGCACTCTTGAGCCAGCACCTCGAGCGCGGCAGGCGGAGCGTCGCTCAAGAGCCGCAGACCTCGGGCAATCGTCATTCGTGCACCGGGCTCTCGGACATCGCCACCAAGGCAAAGACTACCGCCGCGGCAGGTTTGGGTCGAGTGTCAGCCGGTTGACGCAAAACGCGACTGCCAGCCTGTGGCTGGACTACGATGGTGGGGTCGTGACGGGGCCCGCCGAGCTAGAAGGTCGCCTGCTGGGGGGCCGCTACCGCCTGGGCCGGCTGCTCGGGCGGGGCGGCATGGGAATGGTGTACGAGGCGCACCAGGAAGATCTCGGGCGCCGAGTCGCGATCAAGCTGGTGCGCGACAGCGAGCTCGGGCCCCAGGCCCGCGCCGAGGCGCTCGATCGATTCCAGCGCGAGGCACGATCGGCGGCTGCCCTGGGCAACCCGCACATCATCCAGATCTACGACTTCCAGGTCCCGCCGAACGAGCCGCCGTACCTGGTGATGGAGCTGCTCACGGGCGAGACGCTATCCGACGCACTGAAGCGCGAGGGCCCGCAACCGGCCGCCCGCGTGGCGCGGATCGGCGTGCACGTGCTGTCGGCGCTCGCCGCCGCCCACCACGCCGGCATCTTGCACCGAGACATCAAACCCGGAAACGTCTTCCTCACGCGGTCCCCGACCCTGGGTGAGATCGCCAAGGTGCTCGACTTCGGGATCGCCAAGCTCGCTTCCGGGCGACAGCTCACCCAGGCGGGCGCCGTGATCGGCACCGCGCTCTACATGTCGCCCGAGCAGGCCACCGGCGGCGAGCTGGACGGGCGCGCAGACGTCTACTCGACCGCCGTGACGATGTATCGGGCGCTCACCGGCAAGAGCCCGTTCGCGGCGACTTCCGCCAGCGATCTGCTCGCGGCGATCCTCGCGGGCGCGGTCATCCCGCTCCAGGCCGCGCGCTCCGACGTCGATCCCGCGCTGGCACAGATCATCGCGCGGGGCATGGCAGCCGACAGAAACCAGCGATTCCAGAGCGCCGACGAGATGGGCCGTGCGCTGGAGCACTGGATGGCGACGCAGGCGCCCATCTCGCCGCCGACCGCCGCAGCCTACGGGCCGCCGCCGTCGGTCGTCTCCCAGGCGCCTCAGTCGCTTGGGCCGGCATCGCTCGGCCCTTACCCGCCGCATTCCGTGGCTCCCATGCCGCAGTCGCTGCGAGCTCTGCCCGCGCCGGCCCCGCGCCGTGGCTCGAAGCTGCCCTGGGTCCTTGGCGCGCTCGGGCTGCTCGGCGTGCTGGGCGTCGCGCTGGCGGCGGGCGGGTTCTTCGCGGTCCAAAGCGGCGTGTTCGATGCCGAGCCGCGCGTCGACTTCGCGGACGCGGGCGTGGCGGGGTCGACGCCCAGTGCTGTGGCGACCTCGAGCGCAGCCGCACCCACCAGCGCGGAGCCGAATACGGCCGCCAAAGCAGAGAAGGGGAAGCTGGCCCGGGACACGGTGGCCGACGCGGGCAGCGCGGCGCCGAGCGCCGCGCCGGCGCCGGCCGTCGTCGACGCAGCCGCAGCGCCTGCGGCCGCGCCTGCGGCCAAGGGCGGCCTGGGCTCGACGTGCAAGCAAGACTCGGACTGCTCGACCAACAACGCCGAGTGCAGCTCCGGCGTGTGCGCGTGCGCCGCCGGAACCCCGTGCGGGCAAGAGTGCGCGCTTCTCTACGCGAGCCCCTACCACTGTGGGAAGTGCGGCAACCAGTGCGGTGAGAAAGAGATCTGCTCCGGCGGCGCGTGCAAGGACTGCGACTCGGTCCCCACCCGCGCCTGGTGCAAGGGCACCTGCGTCAACACCAACATCGACTTGAACAACTGCGGGACGTGCGGCAACAAGTGCGCCATCGGGAGCAGGTGCTGGCTCGGGAAGTGCGACAAGAAATAGTCAGCCGAGCGGCGCGCTCGACCGGTCTTCGTAGCTGGCCACGTCGCCGCCCAGCACGTCGGCCAGGAGCTCGATCGCATGCTTCGCTTCGGCTTCGACCTGGGGGGTCTCACCGGTGAGGTCGTGCACGCTGGTCACACCGTGCTGCGTGATGCCGCAGGGTACGATCATGCCGAACAGCTCGAGGTCGGTGGTGCAGTTGAAGGCGAAGCCGTGCATCGTGACCCAGCGCGAGATCCGCACGCCGATGGCCCCGAGCTTGGCCAGGTGCAGGGCGTGGCTCGGGCCACGGAACTCGCGCGGCGACTTCTTGTCGACCCAGACGCCGATCAGCCCTTCCACCGGGCCGGCCGCGATGCCGTGCCGCGCAGCCAGCCTCCGCATGGTCTCGGCCAGGTCGGCCACATAGCGGCGCACGTCTTGCCGATCGGGCGCCAGGCTCACGATCGGGTAGCAGACCAGCTGCCCGGGCGCGTGCAGCGTGACGTCGCCGCCGCGACCGGTCTCGACCAGGTCCACGCCCGCGGCGGCGAGCAACTCGCGAGGCGCGAGCACGTTCTCGCTCTTCGCGCCGCGACCCAGCGTGATCACCGGCTCGTGCTCGAGCAGCAGCACGGTGTCGGGGATCTCGTCGGCCTGCCGTGCCGCATGCAGGCGCTTCTGAAGCTCGTGCACCTCTTCGTAGCGCCGGCGGCCCAGCCAGCGCCCGTGAAGCGGGCGGCGCACGCTCATTCCGGGATGGTCTCGCCGGCGTCCTGCATCTCTTCGCGCAGGGCCTCGATCTTTTCGGTGAACGTGCCGGTGGCATCGGGGTCGAACTGCGAGCCCGAGCAACGCGTGATCTCGTTGACCGTGACCTCGTGGGGCAACGCCCGTCGATAGGCCCGGTCGCTGGTCATGGCGTCGTAGGTGTCGGCGATGGCGATGATCCGGGCGATCAGCGGGATGTCGGTGCCCGCCAGCCCCAGCGGATAGCCGCGACCGTCCCACCGCTCGTGATGCAAGTAGACGCCGGGGATCACCGGCTCGAGGAACTTGATGGGGTCGAGGATCTCGCGACCGTAGACCGGGTGCTTCTTGAAGATCTCGTACTCGTCCTGGGTCAGCTTGCCGGGCTTGTTCAGGTTCATCACGCAGCCGACCTTGCCGATGTCGTGCATCAGGGCCGAGTGGCGAACGACCTCGATCAGGTCTTCTTGCAGCCCCAGCCAACGCGCCAGCGCCACGGCGTAAATGGCCACGCGCTCCGAGTGCCCGGCCGTGTAGCGATCCATCTTGTCGATGGTGCGGGCCAGGCTCTTGATGGTCTGCTTGAAGGTAGCCTGAAGGTCCTCGTAGAGCCGCGCGTTCTCGATGGCAGCAGCGGCGCGCGACGCCAAGATGCTGAGCAACTTGCGCTGCCCCTCGTCGAAGCGCTTGCTCGAGGTGAGGGACACCGCGCCGATCCAGCCGATCAGACGCTCGCGCATCTTCATGGGCACCACCGCGATGCTGGACACCGGCCGGCTGGGCAGCTCGGCGAACAGCTCGGCGGCGCGGGCGTCGTGCTCCACGATGGGGCCACCCAGCTTCAGCCGCTTGACCACCGCGTCGGGCATGAAGTGCCCGATGGACTCGTCGCACGGAAAGGGCGACGCGCGGGTGTTGCTGCGCTCGAAGAAGCTACCCTCTCCGTCGTCGAGCCAGGTCGAGACGACGTCTGCCCGCACTTCGTGCAGGCTGCTGTCGGTGACGGTGGCGATCACCTCGTCCAGCGACAGGCTGGCGGCGATCGCCTCGCTGACCTTGTACAGCGACAGCGCCTCGCGCAGGCGCAGGTTCTCGGCGGCAAGGCGCCGCTTCTCGAGCCCGCGCTGCACGATGTGGATGATCTCTTCGACCTTGAACGGCTTCAGGATGTAGTCGTAGGCGCCACGCTTCATCGCGTCGATCGCCGTCTCGACCGTGCCGAACCCCGTCATGATCACCGCGATCGTGTCGGGGTGGGCATGAGACAGCTCTTTGAGCAGCTCGAGCCCGCCCATGCGCGGCATCTTCAGGTCGCTGATCACGATGTCGTAGCTGGCGCGCGACAACTCGGTCACCGCCGCAGAGCCGTCCTCGGCGGTGCGAACGACGTACCCCTCCATCCCCAGGAAGTCGGCGAGGATGTCGCGGATGAATTTCTCGTCGTCGACCACGAGCACGCGGGGTCGTTCTTCGAGCGGTCCGAGATCGAGCTGAGCCATCGCGGTGAGCGGGCTCATAGGGTAACAGAATACGGGCGCTACGGTTTCTCGTCGTGCGCTGCAGCCGCTCGGAAACCCACGCGTTGCAATACTGCAATGCAGGCCGGCGGAAGTGGGCTCGAAACCACGATCGGCTCGTGGCCGTCGGGCGTCGCGAGCTCGAGCCGGCAGAGGTGCAAGAGCTGACGGTCGAGGCCGTGTTTCTCCTCGAAATGGCGGTTGGTGGCCGCGTGGCCGTGGCGGGTGTCGCCAACCACCGGGTGCCCGAGGCCGGCAAGGTGGCGCCGGATCTGATGCTTCTTGCCCTCACGGGGCTCGACCTCGAGCAGGCTGTGACCGCCGGCGACCTCGAGGCGCCAGTAGCGCGTGTGCGCGGGCCGCTCGCGCCCCGCCTCGGCAAGGGGGCGGTTCACGGCCCCCTTGCCACGCGTGATGCCGCGTACCAGGGCAAGGTAGCGCTTGGTGGTGCGCGGAAGAGCCGGCTGCCACCGAGCAACGGCTTCGCCCGACTTCGCGAACACGTTGACGCCGCTGGTCTCTAGATCGAGCCGGTGCAGCGGCGCGGCGCCGGAGCAGCCGGGCAGCGCCCGCACGCGCTCGAGCAGGCTGCCGGCGTGTTCGCCCTGCGGGGTGGTCGGCAGGTGTGCGGGCTTGTCCACGATCACCAGGTCTTCGTTCTCGAAAAGCACGTGGGGTGCCGGCAGCGGCGCCGGCTGCAGCAGGGCCATTGCCTCGACCTGTTCCGAGAGCGGGATCATGTCGAACGGCTCGATGCGCGTCGTCGCGAACCCGAGCTGGACGAAAGCATCCAGATCGCGCGCCAGCGTGTCGGGATTGCACGAGACATAGGCGATGGCCCGCGGCGCCGCGCGCGCCACCGCAGCGCGAGCGCGGGCCGACAGGCCGCGGCGCGGAGGATCGACCACGACGGCGTCGGCTCGCCCGGGCAAGAGGGTCGCGTCGTCCGCGACCACGGAGAGCCCCGCGCGCTCGGCCAGGCGCGCCGCTGGAGAGTATGACTCGACCAGCGTGACCCGGGCCCCGGCCTTGGCCAGAGCGAGCCCGATGGCGCCGGACCCACCGTACACGTCGAACACGGTCTGCCCCTCGAGGGGGCCCAGCGCGGTGACGAGCGCCCGCTCGATGGCCTGGTGAAGCCGGGCGGCCTGCCCACGGTGGGTCTGCACGAACGCCCCCGGAGTGGCGAAGTGAGGTACGCCCGCAATTTCGTCGACCACTTCGCCGTCGCCCAGCACCACGCGGGGTGCCGCCCCGAGCACGCGCGGGCCCGAAGCGTGGAGGCTCAGCGCCACCGAGCTCACCCGAGGCTCTGCCTTCACGATGGCTTCGGCGGCGGCGCGAACCTCGGACTCTGTCCCGGCGCGGCGCCCGTCGACCACCAGCGACACCAGCAGCCGCACGCGGTCGGCGCGCGCCTCGCGGACGTCGATCGCCGTGAGGGCGCCGCCGTCCGCGCGTGGGATCAAGGTCGCACCGCTGGCGGCCGGCGGCTGCCGAATCAGCTGGCGAAGGGCCGCCACCGTGCTCGCCACCTCGCGGGTGAGCACGCGGCACTCGGGCAAATCCAGCACTTCGTGGCGCTCGGGCGCGAACAAGCCGACCGCGCCGCCCGCACCCACCACCAGCTTGGCGCGCACCCGGTAGTCGGTGATGGTCTCGGCGGCCACCACCGGCGCGATCTCGCAGCGGCTGAGATCCGGGTAGAGCGCGCAGGCCTCGACGACAGCCCGCGACTTGCGGGCAAGCTGGTCCTCGTAGTCGAGCGCGATCAGCGGACACCCGGTGCAGCGCTCCGCGTGGGGGCACAGCGCGCGCATGGTGTCCGTAGGCTCAGCCGAGCAGCCCGCCAAGAGCGCGGCGCGCAGGCGTGGGGTCGTGGTTCTTCAGGTAGGCCAGGTTCAGACCGTTGACCAGCGCGTGGGCCGCGATCGGCCCGAGCAACGAGCCGGTCACCTGGAAGATCGCTCCGAGCACCAGGCCCACGGCGGTCGCCCAGGTCATCCAGACGTACCGGCTGGGGCCGCGGACTTGATGCAAGAAGCCGAACGCCAGTGCCTGCAGAATGATCCCGACCCAGGGCTGCAAGAGCCCCCGGAACAAGAGCTCTTCACCCAACGCGCTGAGCAGCGCCAAGACCACGATGCCCTGCGTGGTCATCACCCGCGCGATGGGCCGAAGCTCGCTGTGCAACCTGCGCGCCCACTCGAAGCGCGCGACGGTCACCCGGGTCGACAGCACGATCAGCGCGCCGACCGTGAGGCCCATCATCACGCTGTAGGTGTGTCGCGCCGGGTCGGCCAGGGTGAGCAGCGGCGTGGGGTGCGCGAAGGGCGAGCCCGAGCGCAGCACGACCGCCACCACCGCGGAGAGCACCCCGAGGAAGGCGTAGGCAAGCGCAAAACGGCCCCAACGCAACACCGGGGGACTATGGCACAGCTTCGCGGGGGTGGCACCGGTCTACCGGGGCCCGGCGGTTTGTTGCTAACCTCGCCGGCGGGTGAACAAGACCGACGATCCGCCGGAAGTCCTCGCGCGGTTCCAGAGCGAGCTCGAGCTGGTCGAGATCCTGGCACGCCAGGTTCTCCGGACCCTCGGCCCGCACGCCGAGCTGGGGGAGCTCTTGAGCTTCGGCCAAGAAGGCCTGCTCGACGCGGCGCGCCGCTACGACGCGGAGCGGGGCGTCCCGTTCCGGGCGTACGCCAACTTCCGGGTCAAGGGCGCCATCTTGGACGGCGTGCGCGATCACGCCCGCCTGCCCCGGCGCATCCACGCGCGGCTCGAGGGCCTTGCTGCCGCCGCCCGGTTCAGCGAGGGGGCGGCCGACGACCTGTCGGCGCCGCAGGCTCCGGGTTCAACCCGGGCCGACGCCGACGACGCGCTGGCCGATCACTTGGCGGGAATGGCCACGGCCATGGCGATCGGGCTGGTCGCCACCACCGGCTTCGGTGAAGAAGGCGAGGCCGCGGCCATCGATCAGGCCGACAGCCCCGAAGAGGCGGCCGCTCGCTCCGAGCTCCAGAGCATCGTGCGCGACACCATCGCGGGGCTTCCGCAAGAAGAGGCCGAGCTCGTCAGGCGCCACTATCTGGCGGGCGAGCGCTTCGACCGCGTGGCGCAGGACCTGGGCCTGAGCAAGAGCTGGGCAAGCCGGCTGCACACCCGCGCCATGGGCCGCCTCACCAAGCGGCTGCGCGGCCTGTGATCAGCCGCCAGAGCCCTGAAGCGTCGTCTTGACGGCGGCGCCGGTGCGATCGACCAGCTTCGCCGCCAGGTCGACGGCCTCGGTGTAGCGGTAGATGCCGGCCTGAAGGGCGATCAGATCGCCGGCGTCCATGCTCGAATGCCCGCCGCGCACCGCGCGCTTGACCAGCGCCTCGCCGCGGTCGATCTGGGAGCCGAGCCGCTCGAGGACCTCGGAGAACGACTGGCCGCTGACCCGGGCAACCCCGCTCGGCAGGCTCGGGCGTTCGGCGACAGAGGGGGTATTTCGGGCCTCGCGCCCGGCGTTTCTGCGAGTCTTCTCGATCATGGCCGCTCATCGGCACCGGGCGGGCGACAGTTTCGTGATTTCTTCGGGTCATAATGGGGCATGCCGGCCCGTGCCCTGATCGCCATGAGCGGAGGCGTCGACTCGTCGGTGGCGGCGGCTCGGCTCCTGGCCGACGGCTGGGAGGTGGTCGGTGTCACGCTCCACCTCTGGGACTACCCCGACGACGGCAGCGTGCGCGGTCGATGCTGTGCCCCGGAGGACATCCACGACGCGCGGCGGGTGGCCGACGTGCTGGGCATCCCCCACTACGCCTTCGACCGTCGCGAGGAGTTCGAGCGAGAGATCGTCACGCCCTTCGTCGAGAGCTACCTGAAGGGCGAGACGCCGAGCCCCTGCGTCCGCTGCAACCGTGGGGTCAAGATGAAGGAGCTGTTCCGGCTCGCCGACCAGCTCGGGGCCGAACGGGTCGCCACCGGGCACTACGCTCGGATCCGGCGCGAGGGCGAGGTGCTCCAGCTACTCCGCGCCCGCGACGCCAGCAAAGATCAGAGCTACTTCTTGCACATGCTGGGGCAGCCCGAGCTGATGCGCCTGGCTTTTCCCCTGGGCGACAGCGAAAAGCACGAGGTCCGAGCAGAAGCCGAGCGCCTGGGCCTGCCGGGTGCCGGAAAGGGCGAAAGCCAAGAGCTGTGCTTCGTTCCCACGGGCCGCTACGATGAGCTGGTGAGCGCACGCGCAGCCGACCGGCTGAGGCCCGGTCCAATCGTGGACGCGGACGGCCGCGTGGTCGGCTCGCACGGAGGGGTGCACCGCTTCACCCGCGGTCAGCGCAAGAACCTGGGGGTGGCGCTGGGCGAACGCGCCTTCGTGGTGGACATCGATGCCGCTTCGGCCACGGTGCGACTCGGCTCTCGCGAGCAGCTTGCCTCGAGCGTCGCCGAGCTGGACGAGCTCAGCCTCGCGACGGACGTTTGCCTGCCGCTTCGCGCGGAAGTGGCAGTCCGGTACCGAGGGGAAGCGTACCCGGCCGAGGTGCGAGCGGCCCCCGGGGGCGGCGCCCAGGTCCGGTTCGACTCCCCCGTTCGCGCGGTAGTGCCAGGGCAGTTCGCCGTCTTCTATCGGGGCGACCGCGTGCTCGGCGGCGGGCGCATCACCCACAGCTCACGGCGGGGGTCGGCGTGAGGCGCCACGGCTTGCTGCTGCTGGCGCTCGCCAGCTTGGCTTGCTCGACGGCCGAGGGCGAAGGCGAGGTCCAGAGCGATCGCCTGTACGTCGAGGACTGCTGGAACGGTCCGTTCGATCTGGCTCCGACCTTCTTCGGCGCCAACCCGTATCGCGACACGATGACGATCCGCGTCCAGCGCGGCGACAACCTGGAAGAGGTGTCCGACGGGCTGATCGTGCTGGTCGACGACGTCGGCGGGATCCGCAACGAGTCGCTGGGGGCAGAGCTCGCGGTTGGCCTGCCCCTGGGCGTCAGCCCCCCCGGCGTCCCGGTGACCTTCAACCCCGAGCCGCCACGGGTCCACCTGTCGCTTTACCTGCACGACAGCTGCCACGAGCAGAACGGAAGCCTTCACGCCATCGACGGCAAGATCACCTTCGACTCGCTGTTCAGCGGCGACCCCAACGAGGGCGACGCCGACGACCGGCTCACCGAGGCCGAGTTCTCCGCGACCTTCGCCGACCCCCGCCACGTCTTGCCGAATGGCCAGGTGGACCCGGAGCGAACCAGCCTGGTGACCGGCTGGTTCCGGTTCTTCTTCCAGCGCGGGCAGCCTGCTCAGCCGTTTCCGTGACCGTCCACACACTGTCGCACATCGGTCCTGCGGCACGCGCCCAGCCGTGCGTGCTAGACTCTTCGGGCCGGAGCAGCTTGGTTGATCCAGCCGACCGGCCCCAGTAGGCTCATCGAAGATTTCCGATGCTTTTCCGAGCACAAGCCTCTCTTCGGGCCGTGCGCGTCGTGGCCGCTCTGTTGCTCGCGATCGTGTTCGTCTCGGCCCCGGCGATGGCGGCGCCCAAGTCGTTCGGCCAGGCCGACGCCGCCTGGCACCAGGGCGAGCTCGAGAAGGCCAAGGACATGTACGAGCAGGCGCTGGCTGCCGGCGGCCTGGATCCGACCGACGTCGTGCTCGCGCACTCGCGCGTGGGGACGGTCAAGGCGGCGCTCAACGACACCAACGGTGCGCTGAGCGCATTCCGCGTCGCCGCCGCCATCGATCCCGACTTCGAGCTTCCGGCCGAGAGCGGGCCCAAGGCGAAGAAGCTCTTTCAGCAAGCCCGCAAAGAAGCGAAGCAGCAGGGCGAGAAGCTCAGCATCACGCTCAAGGCACCGGACACCGTACCGGCCAGCCAGGGCTTCACGCTCGAGACCGAAATCCCTCCCGGCTTCGCCGTGCTGGTGTCCGAGGTCGTGGTCGCCATCGAGGACCCGGTCAGCGGCAAGAAGTGGAAGCGCAAGAAGAGCGCCGAGCCCTCACTCACCTTCGATTTCCCGAAGCGTGTGGCCATGTCGGGCGCGCGGCTCAAGGTGAAGGCGTCGGCGGTGGATGCGCAGAACAACGTCTGGACAATCACCGAGGGGAAGATTCGGGTCGAGGGCATGCGGGCCAGCGAAGGCGGCATGGACGACGAGGCTGCGCCTGAGCCGACGAAGCAACCCGAGAAGGACAAGGACGGCGGCTTCCTCACGGGGCCGTGGCCGTGGATCATCGGGGGTGCGCTGCTGGTGGGGGGTATCGTGACCTACGCGGTCACACGGAAGCCGGACGAGGTGAGCGTGGGCGCTCCCGCCTGGAAGAAATGAGCGATGGCTAACGACGTGGTCCCCGGCAATCCGCAGCGCCCGAAACTGGGCGGAGCGTCGGCCAGCGATCGCGAACAGCGCATTGCAGAGGGGAGCGAGCCCAGCGTCCCCTCGGGCGGGACCTACTTCCTCGGTCGCTACCGGGTGGTGGACGAGATCGGCGTGGGTGGCATGGCCGCCGTGCACCTGGCCCGCGCCGACGGGCCGGGCGGGTTCCAGAAGTGGGTGGCGATCAAGCGCATTCACCGCCACCTGGCTGAAGACGAGCAGTTCATCCGGATGTTCTTGGACGAGGCGCGCATCGCAGCGCGCATCTCGCACCCCAACGTGGCTCAGGTGTTCGACCTGGGCAAGCAGCGCGACACGTACTGGATCGCCATGGAGTACCTGCATGGCGAGCCGCTGCGCGAGATCATGCGCGCGGTGGAAGAGGGCGGTGCGCCCACCATGGGCCCGCAGCTCGCGGCGAAGGTGATCTCGGACGCGGCGGAAGGCCTGCACGCAGCCCACGAGCTGCGGGACAAAGACGGCAAGCTGCTGAACCTGGTGCACCGCGACGTCACCCCGCACAACCTGTTCCTCACCTACGACGGCGCGGTGAAGGTGGTGGACTTCGGCATCGCCAAGGTCACCGGGCGCCTCTCGACCACGCGCGCCGGCACGCTGAAGGGCAAGCTGGCTTACATGAGCCCGGAGCAAGTGCAGGGCATTTCCATCGACCGGCGCACGGACATCTTCGCGCTGGGCGTGGTGCTCTGGGAGCTGACCACCGGCCGGCGCCTGTTCCGCATGGACAGCGATCTCGAGACGCTGGAGCGCGTGCAGGCCTGCGTGGTTCCTCCGCCGTCGAGCATCATCGACAACTACCCGGTCGAGCTCGAGTCGATCGTGATGCGCGCACTGGCGAAGGATCCGAATCGACGCTTCGCCTCGGCGCGCGACATGTCGCGAGCCCTTCAGCAATACGTGATGCGCGCCGGCGCGTTCGTCGGTCCAGAAGAGATCGGCGCCTACGTGAAGCACGTGTTGTCCGAACGCTTCCAGAAGCGAGAGGCTCACTTGCAGTGGGCAGCAGAGGTCACCCAGACGGTGTCGCTCGGCGCGCTCGAGCGGTCGGGCGCCATCAGCGACGAAGAGGCGTCGATGCTCACCTACGAGTCCGACGTGAAAGAGGTGCCACGCGGCCCGCGACCCGCGGCGGGCGCGCCGGTGCAGACCGGCGGCCCGACCCCGGCAGCCTCGCACGCGCGGGCAGTCACGGCCCCGTTGCCCCGCCCCGCACCGGTCCCCGCCCCCCGCCCCGCGCCGGCGGCCGCCACCGCGCCCGCGGGTCCTGCCGCGCGGCCGCTGCCAGCATTCGAGACCACCAATCAAACCGGCACCGAAGATCTGCTCGAGCCCGAAGAAGACGACGAGCTCGCGAAGACGCGTGTGGTGAGCCCCATGGGGTCGTCGCCACAGGCCGCCCCGCCGCCGGCCGCCGGGGCGCCGCCCCCCAACCCGACCATGCTGGGCCTGGGGCCGCCGAAGGGGCACACACTTCCGCTGCCCAGCTTCGCCGGCGCTCCGCCGCCGGTCGCGGCACCCCCGCCGTCGGGGGTGATGCACGACTACGCCGCCGAGGACGAAGACCTGGTCACGACGGTGATGGACGTCGAAGAAGAGTCCCACACCATCAGCACCGTTCACGAGCCCGCGAAGAGCCGGCAGCCCGCGCCGAGCCCCGATGACGCCATCGTGGTGGCGCCCATGCTGTTGCTCGGCGACCACCACTCGGGCGCAGCCCACCAGATGCCGGGCATGACCGCACCGGCCCGGCACGTGGGCTTCCCCGAACCGTCGTATCCGCTGCCCACAGCACCGCCCAGCTTTGGCCAGCCCGACGCGCAGCAGAAGTCGAACGTGCTGATTGCGGTGATCGCCGCGGCAACCACGCTGATCGCCCTGACCCTGACGGCGCTGGTGGTGTTGCGAATCACGGACAGCCCCAAAGAGCCCAAGGAGCCGAGACCGGTCGCAACCACCGCACCGGTAGGGCCCACGGCGGCACCGTCGCCCACGTTGACCGCTGCCGCGCCCCCACGCCCACGGCGGCGCCCGCTCCGACCCCCACGGCCACGATGGAGGCGGTGAACCCCGACACCCTGCCGAAAGAGGGCGGCGGCGAGACGCCTGCCGCGGGCAAGACCGCGGCGGTGACCCCGACCCCGACCCCGACCCCGACCCCGACCCCGAAGGGGCCCACGCCCAAGGCCACGCCCACGCCCACGCCGACCCCCACGCCGACCCCCACGCCCGCAGCCGCCGGCAAGGGCGAGCCCGGCTATCTCACGGTGATGTGCGTCCCGGGCTGCGACTCGGTCTCGGCAGGCGGGCGCAGCTTGGGCCCCTCGCCGGTGGTTCGGGCGGCATTGCCGCCGGGCAACCACGGGGTGGGCCTGAAGTACGGCGCGATCAAGAAATCGCTCAGTGTCACGATCGTGTCTGGCCAGACCACGGCTCGCCGCGTAACGATGGAATGAATCATGCGAAAAGTGGGCTCGGTCGCCCTGCTGATCTTGCTTGGCTCGTTGATGTCGTCGTCGTGCGCGAAACAGCGCTCGGTGACCATCGATCTGCTCGACGCGTGCGCGGCCAGTGGCACCTCGTTCCGCGAGGCCGCCGATTACGTGCAGTTCGCAGTCTTCCCCAACGAGTGCCCGAAAGATGAGCTGCTGGCCGCCGGAGACACGCGCACGGCGAAGCAGACCTGGACTGTCGCGGCCGACTCGAACCTGCCCGACGTGGGCGACTTGCCCCAGTCGAAGTTCGGGTTCGCCGTGATCCTGCGCGACAAGGAGTGCACGGTGCTGGGCTACGGCTGCACCGTGGCGGATCTCGAGTCGATCGCGGGGGTGAAGATCGCCGCCTGCGATTGGTCGAACCACGAGGCGGAAGAGGCACGCTGCAACTGCCAGCTGCTGAAGGGCGGTGGCTGCTTCCCGCCGACGGTGTGCCAAGAAGGCGCGTGCAAGAAGCCCACGACCCCGGACCCGGGGGGCTGCAGCTTGGTCATCGACCAGGCAGGCGCGCTGCCGCCACCGCCTGCCGTCGGGACGCAGATGACCGGGCCCGCCATCGTGGCCACCGACAACGGCTTCATGCTCGGCTATCGCGATCAAGCCGGCGAGAAGCTGCGCGCGGTCATCTCGTTCTTGACCGACACCGGCGAGCTGACCGAGCCGCAGAACTTCGACCTCGATGGGTGCAGCACCCAGGTCCCGAGCGACGGCGTCGGCATGGCCTTCGCCAACGGCACGGGCATGATGACCACCAGCTTGCCCGACTGCGGCCAAGGGGCGGGTGCGGTGTTCATTCCGTTCAAGTCGGACGGCCAGGTCGAGCAAGCCGCGGGGCCGCGCAACAAGACGTTCAAGACCCTCTGGCTCGCCCAGGGCAGCCCCATCGCTGCGGCGGCGACCAAGGGCGAGTGGGAGCTGGTCTACCGTGTGCAGCATGCGCCGCCCGACGGCGGCACCGCGCCGTCACCCTGGGTCGAGCGCGTGGTGCTGCAAGGGGCAGCGTTCAAGCTCGCGGTGGCCACGGCAAAGCCCTTCGGCGACGCCGACGTGCCGTACGCCATGGTCGCCACCAGCAACCAGGTCCGGGCGTTCTTGGCGCCCATCCAGACCGAGGGGGGCAGCATGACGGTGGTGAAGGTCGGCGATCGCTCCAGCGACACCTTGAGCCTCGACGCCGAGTTCAGCCTCTCTCAGACGGCCGGCTGGGCAGCGCTCACCGCCTGGAACAACCGAGTCGCCGCTGCCATCCCTGCCGGTGCCGGAATGACGGTCCAACCGGCAGAGTTCAACGGCGGCACGGTCAGCCCCAAGGCGACCATTCAGGTGGGCTCGGGCACCGCGCAGGGCGGCGCGCTCGCCGTGTTGCGCAGCCACCTGTTCGTGGCACAGGGCAAGGTCGGCGGCATCACCGTGTATCGCCTCGACGGCGCCGACGGCAACCTGGCGAACAAGCCCGCCGTGTCGATGGAATTCCCGTCTTCGTTCGGTCCAGCCAACCTCACGGCGTTCGACGGCGCGCGCATCGCCATGGCCGCCGCGCGCGACCGGGTCGCAGTGGCCTGGGTGACCAAAGGGAAGCTGGCGGCCGGGGAACCGGCGGGCGGCTGGGCCTTGCTTCGTTGCGCGGACTAGGGTGGGCCGTGATCACCCCGGTGAGCGATCGACTCCGTCACGAGGCCGAGCGTCTGGCGCTGCGCTTCCGTTGCGAAGAATGCGCCCACTACGCCGAAGAGCGCGCGGCTTGCGGCAACGGCTACCCCGTCGAGCCGCATCGTGGGGTTCGGCTGTCCGAGGTGGACGAGGTCACGTTCTGCAAGGAGTTCGAGCTCGCATGACGGGTGCTCGGCGGTCCCACCCGCCGACGCTGCTCAAGCTCGTCGAGCGAACCCTGAAGACCGAGTGCCATCTGCCTGCCGGCGCTCGCTTGTTGATCGGCGTGTCGGGCGGTGGCGACTCGCAGGCGCTCTTGCACGTGCTCGCGCGGCTGTCCGCCCGACTGAAATTCACGGTTCATGCCCACGGCGTCGACCACGGGCTGAGGCCGGAAGCGCGCGCCGAGCTCGATCTCGCCGAGGCGCTTGCCGATCGCGAGGGGGTCGCGTTCCGCCGCTCGCGAGTCGCGCTGGCCCCGGGTGGCAACCTGATGGCGCGGGCGCGCAAGGCCCGCTACCAGGCGCTCGAGCGGGCCGCCGCGGCCGTGGGCGCCGGATTCATCGCGACCGCGCACCACGCCGACGACCGAGCCGAGACCGTGCTGCTCCGCCTCTTGCGCGGGGCGGGTCCGCGCGGCCTGGCGGTCCTGCCCGCCCTGGCGGGCGCGCGGCTCCGCCCGATGGTCCGGGCGCGCCGCACGGATGTGCAGGCCCACCTGGCGCGGCACCGGCTCGACTACTGCGACGACCCGACCAACCGCGACCCGCGTTTTTTGCGCTCGCGGGTGCGCCACGAGCTGCTCCCCCTGCTCGAGGCGCTTTCCCCGAAGATCGTGGAGCACCTCGTGGCTCTGGCCGATCAGCTGGCCGAGCCGGGCTCGCCCACGCTGCGCGGCCCCGACGGCGCCGACATTCCACTCGGCCGCGCCCAGGCGCGCGCCTTGACCCGCATGCTCGAAGGCCGCGACCCGCGAGCAGAAATCTGGCTGCCTGGAGGGCGGCTGGCGCGCTTCGATCCGGCTGCCGGCGGGCCCCGGGTGGTGGCAGCGTCGGCTTCGGGGGCTGCCATCCGACGAAAAAGTGATTAATCAGGCCGGAGAGGTCCGGCAAATCGACGGGGCCTCGTCATAATCGTATGCTCTCAGGGCTCGGCGCGTCCGAGCGCCAGCGCTCGCCGTCTTCCGGTCTCGAGGTCCCTCAGTGAAACAGCCCCACAAGACCCTTCTGCTCTGGGTCGTCTTGATCGTCGCGTTCCTCGCCATCTGGCAGTTCCTCGGGTCCGAGGGGCCGCAGAAGCAGCCCATGCCGTTCAGCGACTTCATGGCGCTGGTGAAGGCACCCAAAGATCAGCGTCACGTCGAGGCCGTAGAGGTCAAGGACCGCGAATACGTCTTCCAGATCAAGAACCCCGCGGCCAAGGGGCCCGCCGAGCGTGGCATCAGCGTGGGCCCGGCCAGCGACGAGATCGCGGCCGAGCTGCTGAAGCACGACGTGCGGATCACCTATCAGAAGGACGAATCGAATCCCTTCCTGACGACCACGCTGACCATCCTCTTGCCGATGCTCTTCTTGCTGGTGCTGTTCTACCTCTTCATGAGGCAGCTGCAGGCCGGTGGGGGCAAGGCGATGAGCTTCGGCAAGAGCCGGGCTCGGCTGCTGAACGAATCGCAGAACAAGGTGACGTTCGCGGATGTCGCCGGCATCGACGAGGCGAAGGACGAGGTCGAAGAGATCATCGCCTTCTTGAAGGACCCGAAGAAGTTCCAGAAGCTCGGCGGGCGCATCCCCAAGGGCGTGCTGATGATGGGCCCCCCGGGCACCGGCAAGACGCTCTTGGCACGCGCCATCGCCGGCGAGGCGGGCGTGCCGTTCTTCAGCATTTCGGGCTCGGACTTCGTAGAGATGTTCGTGGGAGTGGGCGCCAGCCGCGTGCGTGACCTGTTCGAGCAGGGCAAGAAGCACGCGCCCTGCATCATCTTCATCGACGAGATCGACGCCGTGGGCCGGCACCGCGGCGCGGGTCTGGGCGGCGGGCACGACGAGCGCGAGCAGACGCTGAATCAGCTGCTGGTCGAGATGGACGGCTTCGAGTCGAACGAGGGCGTGATCATCATCGCGGCCACCAACCGCCCCGACGTGCTCGACCCGGCGATCTTGCGTCCCGGCCGGTTCGACCGCCGCATCATCGTGCCGCGTCCCGACGTGCGGGGGCGCGAGGGCATCTTGGCGGTGCACACCAAGAAGGTGCCGCTGTCCGGTGACGTCGAGCTCGGCATCTTGGCCGCCGGCACGCCGGGCTTCGTGGGCGCCGACCTCGAGAACCTGGTGAACGAGGCCGCGCTGCTCGCGGCCCGCCAGGACAAAGACGCGGTCGCGATGCAGGACTTCGAGCTGGCCAAGGACAAGGTCCTGATGGGCAGCGAGCGCCGCAGCATGGTGATGAGCGAGCAAGAGCGGCGCACCGCGGCCTGGCACGAGGCCGGGCACACGCTGGTGGGCAAGCTGGTCGAGGGGAACGACTCGGTCCACAAGGTCAGCATCATTCCGCGCGGCGCCGCCCTGGGCGTCACCCAGTTCTTGCCGGTGGAAGATCGGCACCTGATGACCCGCCAGCAGACGCTGGCCCGGATCGCCATGGCGCTGGGCGGCCGCGCCGCGGAAGAGATCGTCTTCTCCGAGGTCACCACCGGCGCGCAGGACGACATCCGCCGCGCCACGCGCTTGGCTCGGGCCATGGTCTGCGAGCTGGGAATGACCGATAAGCTGGGCCCGGTGGCCTATGGCGAGAACGAGGAGAGCGTGTTCCTCGGCCGCGAAATGACCACCCGCCGCGAGGACTATTCCGAGGACACCGC
>Ga0138256_10000248_pt1 | contig 63657 bp, 57 predicted proteins | sample KNB2016incub_MG_FD_105486 | JGI IMG/M metagenome (GOLD analysis project Ga0138256, IMG submission 105486) | Active sludge microbial communities from wastewater in Klosterneuburg, Austria - KNB2014incub_MG | ecosystem: Engineered > WWTP > Activated sludge > Unclassified | place: Austria...
CACTCAGGGTACAGGCAATACTTTTGGAAATAACGTGACAAAAAAAGGAAACAGATATTGTTTCTATAACGGCGAAATTGTTCACGACGGAATTATAGACGTTACTGATTATCAGTTTGTTGAAAATAACTCATTTGCATTTGCCGCAGGTTACAAAACAACTGATCTGAACGGAGATCAGATTACTGATATTTCCGATTTAGTAATAGTTGAAACGAATGCTTTTAATTTTGTACAAAGGATTACTCCGTAATTTTCCGTAAGTAAGTATTAGTTTAAAAATTATTTGAATTAAGAATACTTCCTGCAGTATTTTATCTGCCGGAAGTTTTTTATAAAATCATACACTATGTAAATTTTGAGGGGAATTATTCATTTCAATTTTGTAATTTCTAAAAATTAATTTTAATAATTATGTCAAATAATCTTTACTCATCTGTTTTTTCTTCAAAGAGTTTTTTCTTCATCATTTTTTTAATTTCGGTTTTCATTTTTCAGGGTCAGTATTTCGGACATGTATTTGATGATGATAATCCTGATATAGAGCAACCGACACTTGAGTCTTATCACAGTTACAGAAATAACAGTAATCCAAATTCTCCGGCAGTAGTCACAATTGACGGATACGATAATTTTGATATAGGCATTGACAACTGGGAGCAAAATGCAACTTCAAATCCGCTCAATCCGGAATGGATTTTCTTCGGCGCAAATGCCAGTCCGCAGAATGCAAGGATCACTACAAACGGCGGTCTTAACTGGATACTGAACAATCCGTCTTATCACTCATCCACCTGCTGTGATCCGTGGTCCACATACACGGGTAACGGAATTTTGATCTATGCATCAGGAGTGAATGGACAATACGTTTACAGATCCACCAATAACGGACTTAACTGGGGATTGCCAATTCTTTCTGTATCAGGTAATGACAGAAATCATGTCTCAGCCGAGTACACAGGAAAAGGTCCGTATGCAAATTATGTATATGCTGGAATTACTCCGGGAAATTTTGGAAGAAGTACCGACGCAGGTCTTACCTGGACAACGACTTTTACTCCGAGCAATACTCAGCCGGGCTGCTATATTGCAGTCGGACCGAACGGAGCAATTGACGGCGGCTGCGTGATGTATGTTACCAATACAGGAACAAACGCTTCCAGAACATATAATTTTTACAGATCAACTGACGGCGGTGCGACATTTACTTTGAGATCTTCGCAGAATTTTGTTACATCAGTCGGAACAATAAATTCAGTAGGAAGGCATGTCATAAATAACGCAAGGACAGCTCCGCATCCGAAGATCGCTATGGATAATAGTAACGGTCCGAACAGGGGAAGATTGTATCTCGTTTATGCAACAAATAATCCGCCCGGAAATGGAAACAGACCTGATGTCTGGCTGAGATATTCAACTGATCAGGGAGCAACATGGTCAGACACAAACAGAGTGAATGATAATGTAAATCCAACTTTAAGTGATCAGTGGTTTCCCGAAATATCATGTGAAAGAGAGAACGGAAGACTTTACATCCACTGGTATGATGACAGAAATAATCCAACAGGATTCGGAGTGGATGTATATGCCACTTATACAGAAGACGGAGGTCTGACATTTAAGCCAAATCAGAGGTTAACTAATGTCACATTTAATTATCCTAATCCCGGCTGCAGTCCGAATTCAAATTGTTACAGGGGAGATTATACAAGCATTACCGGAAACAAAGACGCCGGATTCAGCGTCTGGGGAGATCACAGAAACGGTAATGGATTGAATATGGGTTCGTACTTTCCGGACTTTGCTATGATAGTATCTCCCAATATAGATACGCTTACCGGAGTCTCTGACAGCTCTTTTCATTTAGTATCAGTGCCCGGTGTAAAACTTTGGGATAAGACAACAAAATTTTCAGCAACTGTAACACCTGCTCCTGCAACCGGTCAGATCACTTTTTCTTTATTGGACAGAACATCTAATATTATGCGTGATTCACTTACTGCTTATCCCGATTCTTTAAGATTAAGAATTGTTACTTCCGGCGGTGTTACTTCAGGAAATTACACAGTAACGGTAAAAGGTAACGGTATCAATGGCACACCAGTGCATGTAAGAAATATAAACATAACTGTAATAAATACTGTCGGCATAGTAAGCAATGAAACTCCTGTGGATTTTTATCTGCATCAGAATTTTCCTAATCCTTTTAATCCATCGACTTCGATAAAATATGAATTACCGGCTCAGGCATTGGTAAACATAAAAATATTTGATGCAGTCGGAAAAGAAATTACGAATCTTGTTAATGAAAATCAGCCGGCTGGAATTTATTCAGCTGAATGGAATGCCGGTAATTATCCGAGCGGAATTTATTTTTATACAATACAGGCGGGGAATGTAAGAGAGACAAAGCGGATGATGCTGATAAAATAATTATGATTTACGAGTTTCAAGTTACGAGTATTATACCGGACTTTACGAATCGGGTTATTCGTAACGAGGTTTAAAAGTATTATGATTTACGAGTTTCAAGTTACGAGTTGATTTTTTTAAAATTCCACTTTTATCCTCGTTCAAAATAAAGAAATTTCATAAAAAAATTCTGTCATTCCCGCTTGCTCCTGGCGGGAATCCATTCATCAGTCAGTTTCAAGATACGAGTTTCAGGTTACACGTTTCAAGTTACGAGTATTATATCGGACGTTACGACTCGGGAGATTCGTAACGAGGAAAAATAAAATTAAAGCCGTCTCAGTAAATCGAGACGGCTTTTTTTATTGTCTGAATCACAGATTAATCTGATTACACAGATTACACGGATTTTTTGATCGTACTAAATTATAATCTGTGTTATCCTTAAATCCGTTTAATCCGTGATTCGGGACAATTACTTATTGCAAATTAAAGCCGTCGTTGCAGATAACGACGTCTTTTAAATTTGTAAATTTTATTGAGCCCATAAAATCTTTCACTATTTTATGTAACAAAACCGATCATTGATAATTAAAAATTGAATTTTTCTTTTACGGAGTAATTACAGACACTATGTTAAATGCATTATTGTCAGTGATCGATGCATCTTCAATGTCGACAAATCTGTCGCCGTTTATATCTGTCACGACATATCCTGTTAATCCGTTAAATTCATCATTGTCTATTTCACTTCCGTCTGCCAAATCAATGATACCATCCTGATTTACATCACCGCTGTATAATCCGTATCTAACCGGTGACAGATCTACTTGTTTCAAATTATTTCCAAATGCCTGCGTTTGAGATGAAATGAAATTATAGTTAATAGTGCTCCCTGCAGTATAATTTATTGCAGAGCTGCTCCAGGTTTCTATGGTATTCCTGTGTTTTAATGCAATAAAATACGAACCGGTCGGAGCATTTGTGATTGTAAAATTTGCTGTTAAAGTATTTGAATCTAAAACTGAAAACATATTTTCAACAATATTATACGGAGAATTTCCATTCCGGAGTTCTGCTTCAATTATATCGCTTTGGTTTAATTTATTTGTCGTAGGATTATAGAAACCTTCCTGCAAAGTATTTACATTCAGAGTACCGGTCTGAGGGATATTCCATTGAGCAATATGATATACATTAATTGCATCAACTGAATTGAAGAGACCTCCTACTATTAGATTACCTCCGAAATTATTTACAGCATATGCGCCGCAGGCATTAGAGCCACCGTAAAAAAGACCGCTTCCGAGCGATGACCAGGAAGAACCGTCCCATTTTGCAATACCGTTTGTTGTAATTCCTCCGGAAGTCTGAAACAAACCTCCTGCATAAAGATCATTATTGATCACAGTTAATCCGAAAACATAATGATAAATAGTTCCTCCTATTCCGCTTCCGAGCGGCGCCCACACACTACCATTCCATTTTGCAATGTTGTTTGCGCTTACTCCTCCTGCGCTTGAAAATAATCCGCCGGCTATTAATTCTCCTTTATATTCAGTTAATGAATAAACTATGTGACCAATACCGGTTCCAATCGGAGACCAGGAAATTCCATTCCATTTAGCAATATGGCTTGCGCTTGCTCCGCCGGCTGTGGTAAAAAATCCGCCTGCTATTAGATCACTTCCGTAATGACCTAATGCCATTACTTGTGAATTCATACCTCCGCCCATATTCTGCCAACCGCCTGATCCGCGTGATGCAATTCGTCCGGCAGGTGATCCGTCAGCATCAATAAAATAACCACCTACAATAAGCCTGTTATTGTAAACAGTAAGAGAAGTTACAATGTCTCCGACTCCTCCAAGCTCATCATTCCAGCTTGTACCGTCCCACTTTGCTATGAAATTTAATTCTATTCCGCCGGCATATGTAAACCGTCCTCCTGCTACAAGCTCTCCGTTAAAAACAGTAAGTGCATCAACTTCTGCATTTGTCCCTGCACCTAAAGGCGACCAGGAACTGCCGTTCCATTTTGCTATGTAATTTGCAGGAATTCCTCCTGCACTTGTAAATTGTCCTCCGACAATAAGCTCACCGTTATACACAGTCAGAGCATGAACCCAATCATTCATTCCGGTTGATAATCCGGACCAGCTCTGTGAATATATTTTCTGAGAAAATAAAACTATTAAGAATATAAAAATTGAAATTGTTAAAATCATATTCTGATTTGATTTACTTTTTGAATTTTCGATAATCATTATTTTTGGTTTATGTTCATAGAATTTTTCAATTTAATGTAAATAATAAGTATAAAACATAATATGATTCTTATCAGTTATTTAAATTAATTTCAGCCGCCGCAGGTGTACCAAAAGTTTGCAATTTTAAAATCTGAAATTAACTGATACTCTCCTGCAAACTTTTTGCAATCTTCAGCAAAAGCATAATTTACAGCACATTACAAATCGGGAGATCAGTAACGGGATAGAGATAATTACAAATTATGAGTTTCAGGTTACGGGTATTAAACCTGGCGTTATAAATCGAGATCAGATAATAGGTTCAAATGAAGTATAAAATCCGTGTAATCCTTTAATCTGTGTATATCCGTGATTCAGACAATTAATAAATCCGTGTAATCTTTAAATCCGTCACTTTATTTTCTGAATCACAGATTACTTTGATTACACAGATTACACGGATTATTTGATCGTACTAAATTATAATCTGTGTAATCCTTAAATCTGTATAATCCGTGATTCAGACATCTCTTAATCCGCGTGTATCCGTGATTCAGACACGATTGGTATATTCTATTGCATCTTCAAATCCCTTCAGCATCTTTTGAATGGAACAGTCATTAACTGCTGTTTGAAATGAGCTTTTTTTGAACTTTGCAGAAATTTTCTCATCCGAAATTATATATTCCATTTTTGCTGCTAGCTCATTTAAATCTCCGTCACTTACAAGAAATCCATTTACTCCGTCTTTCAGATATCCGACTCCTTCTCCGTGAAAATGTTCTTTTTTTAATTGTGAAATTACCGGTGTACCGAAACTGAATGAATGAACCACTGACAATCCAAGCCTTCCCGGCATTACAAATACATCGCTTGCATAAATCCATTTCCCTGTAATTTCATCATTAAGTATTTCATTTAAAAAAACAATTTTTTTCACACCGTATTCTGTTGACAATTTTTTTAAATTTTCTTTTTCCGGACCGCCGCCTATGATCGTCAGCCGGCAGTCATTTCTTTTTTTATCGATTATTGAAAATGCTTTAATCAGCAGATCAGCTTCCTTGTCTTTTAAAAGTCTTCCGGTGTAAATGAAATGATATTTCTCTTTAATTCCAAGTTCCGATTTTATTTTATCCCTTCCTGTCTGATCAAAAGATTTTTTCAGTTCAAATAACCTGTCCGTATCAAGTGTATTCGGCGCAGTGAAATAATGACCTGTCTTTTTTGAAAATTCCGATATTGCTTCTTTCCCTTTGTCCCAGTAGAAAATAACGGCGTCTGCTTTCTGCGAAAGCTTCAGTCTTATTTTATCCGTGAAACTATTCACAGGATCAAATCCCCTGACGGGATCATATCCGAAACTCCATAATATGATCTTAAAATTTAGCACAGGTCTCAGCAGAAAAAGTAAATAAATATTCAGATTGCCTACATTAAAAACAGAGATCACTGTTTCGGGTTTGTACTTAAATAATTTCGGTAGTATACCGGAAATAAACACACTGCCGGAAGTATTTAAATATAAATTGCCGCATGGTTCAAATATTTTCTTATCGGGATTTTTTAAGTTGCCGAGGGATTCGGATGACGACGGTTGTCCGTAAATTATTTTTGCACCGGGAAACCTTTCGCGGAATTTTCTGAAAAAACCTTCTCTGTAGTGCGGGACAATTCTCTGCAGAATTAATATTTTACCGGCTTTCATTTACTCAGAGATTTTTAATGTTATAAACCTGTGACCAGATCTCAAGATTGAGAATTCTCCAGAAGGGGAATGACGGGTAATTAATTTTATTTTCGAAGATCTTTCTTATGCGCCCGGGTTTCCAGATGTTTTTGGAAGAGAAGGAAGGGGAGTTAAGGATCTCGGAAACGGTATTAACCGTTTGCGGCTCTGAGAGCCAGACGTCGAAGGGAGTCATGAATCCTATTTTCCTGTGATTGCCGGTTATCGCAGCAGGGAGCTTTTGACTGAATAGCTCGCGGAGAATTTTCTTCGTCACGCCTTCATCAAATTTAATTTTATCCCTGACGTTAAACGCCAGCTCCATTATTCTGTAATCTATAAACGGTGATCTTAGCTCAACCGAACTCTGCATTGAGGAATGATCTTCATAATGAAGTATCTGTCCGAATCCCTGAAACGTAATATTATTTTTCATATATGACCGGAGATTCATTCCGCCTCTTTTGTTAAATTTTCTGTCCGGGAAATTCAGATAACTCTCTTTAAATAATTCATCTGAAATTACTTCTCTTGTCTTTTCTATTTTTTTTGATCTGATCAAAGAAACTTTCCTTCTTCCTGCCATTGCTTTTAAAGTCTGAAGTATCAGTCCGGAATATGACATTTTAAGCTTGTCGCTTATCGAAGACATTTGACTGCTAAAATTCTTTGGATCTTTGTATAATCTGTCAAGCAGAAAATATCCTGCTATATATTTTCCATAACCGCACCACGCTTCATCCGAACCCTGTCCGTTTAATACTACTTTCACATTCCTCTTATGAATTTCCTGCATAAGCCTGTAATGCGCAAAACTCGAAGTACTGAAAACCGGCTCTCCCATTCCGTAAATGAAATCATTTAAATATTCCGTAAGGTCATCTCCAGAAGGAGTAATTCTATATCCGGTTAGATTTTGACACCCTGATAAAATTTCACTGATCTCTTTTGATTCATCGTACTCGTACCCGGGAAACACTGCGGAGAAAGCGGTTACTTTACTGTTTGATATATCTCGGGAATTTATAAGCTCATCGGTAATTTTTGCAATAATTCCGGAATCCATTCCGCCACTCAGTAATATTGAAACCGGCACATCGCTTCTGAATCTTAAGCGAACACTGTCGAACAGCAGATCATACAGTCTTTCGTGTGGGTTTGAAATAATTTCTTCCGGCTCTCTGAATTCCCAGTATTTATAAAAATTAATTTCTGAATTATTAATTACTAAGTTAGTTCCGGGCAGCAATTCATTAACATCTTTGAAAAAAGTTCTGCCGTCTGAAGTCCTGTATCCGTAAGCAAGATATTCATATACTTTTATTCTGTCAGCGTCTGTAATATCCTTTACTTTTAAAATAGCTTTTATCTCGCTTGAAAAAATAAATTCATTCTCATCCTGATAATAATAGAACGGTTTTACGCCGAACCGGTCTCTTGATGCGAAAAAAATATTTTTTCTTATGTCATAAATTGCAAACGCCCACATTCCGTTGAATTTTTTCACACAGTCATATCCGTATTCTTCATATGAATGAAGTATAACTTCGGAATCACTTTCAGATCTGAACTTATGTCCCTTACTTATCAGATCAGGTATAAGTTCTTTGTAATTATATATCTCTCCGTTAAAAGTTAAGACTATTGAGTTGTCTTCGTTAAACATCGGCTGCGAAGCATTTTCTGAAAGATCAATAATGCTGAGACGTCTGTGTCCGAAACATACAGGATAATTTATATATACACCGTCACCGTCCGGACCGCGGTGCGCGATGGCATCGTTCATCTGTCGCATTTTTGATCTGTGAAAATTTTCATTCTCAGTAGAATTAAAATCATCGAAATACAATATCCCGTTTATTCCGCACATAAATTATCCGCTATATTCATTGACAGTTTCCTCTAAATATTTAAAAGTATTCAGACCGTTCTTTTCCCATGTGAAATATTTGGAAACAGTTTTCATTCCTGACTTAGACATTGCATTCATTAATTCAGTATCCGAAGAAAGTTTTGTGATTGCTTCTGAAAGTTCATTTACGTCATCTGGCTTTACTAAAATTACCGGATATCCCAGACTTTTCAGCTCTTCTGCGCCTCCGTTTCCTTTGCAGGAAATCACCGGAAGACCTTTTGCAAGCGCTTCAGTTAAAACGATCCCGAATGCTTCAGGGAAACTCGGAAGTATGAATATGTCAGAATTTTCAAGTTCAGTTTCTATTTCTTTCTGAGACATTGCGCCTTTAAAAAAAACACTGCCGGAAAGTTTCAGACTTTTTGCAAGAGTTACATAATCATTCTTCAGCGTTCCGTCGCCGACGATAGTCAGAGTGAATTTATTTTTATCCAGAAAAGAAAAAGCTCTGATCAGAACATCAACATTTTTTCTGGGCTCAGTAAGATGACTTACGCAGATCAGCTTAAACTTTTTTTTATCAAATGATCTATTAGTATCTGATACATCAAAATTCTGACCAAGATGGATCACTTTCACATCAGGTATTTTAAGTCTTTCGGCAAGCAGCTGTTTTTTATTCACACTACTGTGAACTATGATCTTTTCAGCTTTTTCAAATACTTTTAAAAATCCGGAATACTTCTGAGGATAAAGTTCTTTCAGTGTTGGAATGTCCTCGTGATGATCTATTACAAAAGGAACATCAATTTCTTGAGATATATCCGATACGATAGGCGCCCATGGTCTTATCCAGTTGCAGTATAGTAAATCCGGCTTCTGCTCAGTAATAAGATTTTTCAGTTTATTGTAAAAAAAAAAACTTAAGAATGAAGTATCGGATGATTCAAAAAAAGGGCGTGGGAGAGAAATGTAACCGAAAAAAATTACATCTAAATTTCCTTCGGTAATGTCTGATGTCTGTCGTATGTCCTGGAGCCAGTTATTGAGGTTGATCATTATTTTATTAGGATTGCCTGACAATAATTCCCTGCCCGGAATGAATCTCAGCGGAACAATAACAATGACTTTGCAATGCGCTGAAAGTGCTTTTGAATGTCTGTAAATAAACTCACCTGTGTAAGGTTTATGTTTATTCGGAAAACATTCTGAAATTTCAACTATTGTTTTCAAATTATAATATCAGGAATGATCATTTAATTTCTCAAGAATATTTTTCACAATAATTTTAAGAGTATATTTCTCAAGCACTAATTTCCTTGATGCGGCTGACATTTCTTTCATTTCCTTTTCGTTGTTTAAAAAGTATGCAGCTTTGTCCTTAAGTTCTTTCTTGGTCTTAAAGTATACGACTTCTCCCCCTGGAAAAAACAGATCGAAATCTTTCTTGAATTCCGGAAGTACAAAAATTCCAGACGCCATTCCGTCGAAGACTCTCGTGGATACTCCGTTTATGACTCCGGAATTAACAGTTATGGGATAAATTTTACAGCAGCTCGAAGCAATATTTACTTCTTTAGCCGACAGCGGCTGAAAGATGAAATGTTTTTTTAATTCAGGGAAATAAGGAAACAGTTCATACCATAATTTATCACCGAAAATTTTCATGTCAAATCCGGAAAGCTCATTCAAAACCATCGCTCTCTTAATTCCCCAGGCATTCATGAAATATCCTGTGCCGACAAAAAGAATATCAGCTTTGTATTTATTAAATTCATCAGGTTCAGGAGTCACAGGATAAAATACATTTTCATCTGTACCAACTGTGCTGAAGTAAATTTTATAATCAGGAATGTCAAGCATTCTCAATCCATCTATCCATCCCGAATCAGGAGTGATTATCAGATCGGCGTTGATGACCGTAAGCAAAAAAGATTTTTTCGAAGGATACAGATAGTTCGGATCATCTCCGAGGAATACAATAATTTTTGTTCCGTTTCTTTTGAAATGATCAAGAGTTTCAGGAAGTACCAGACAGTCATTATATATAAAAATATGCGAGGGCTTTTCGGAATTGTATTTCGAAAGCAGACTTTCATTAATGATCTTTACAAATTTATTTCTTATTGCATTATCAGCTTTTCTCGGAAGTCTGTGTGAATACACATTGAGCCTTCCCCAGTAAGCCGGATAAAGTTTGTGAATATTATAGTAATTTACATTTTTACCGTGAAAGCGCAGCGCTTCCGCTAAATAGAATTCAAGCGGTCCGAGATCCTGTTCCCCCAGCACCCAGTATAGTTCATGCAGCGTTTTTGTATCCGGTAATCTCAATAGAATCTTTCTGTTTACTTATGTTATATAGAATATTTGCAATTGCCATCAGGATCGCTCCCGAAGCGTTAAAGTAAAACATGTCAATACTGAATATGCTCATAAATATCAGCATCATCATTACTGATGCAAGCGAAACAAATAATATATAATATTCCTGTATGAAAGGTCTGATATTTTTATAGTACTGATAGAAAAATAAACTGAAAAGAAATATTCCCGATGCGCCGAATATAGTGAGTATATTCGGAAAGCCAAGGTCATTTGTAATCAGCCTTCGCGTGATTGCTGAGAAACCTGCGCCAAAGAGGGGATACTCCGCCCATACATTGAACATTTGAAAAAGTATATACTCTCTTCCGAGAAATGATGAATCGGTTTTATCGGCAAGATCGTTAATTGAGTTTACTCTTAAAAGAAAAATATCAAAGATTTGATTGAATGTGGAGGATGTAAATAAAAGTATAACTCCGATTAATATAAATGATCCTATAAATGCAAAAAGTTTTAATCTGACATGCTCACGGCTGTCTTGCTTTGAAAGAAAGAAAACTGAAATTATAATGAGAAAAAAAGCAAATCCGATTATCCAGATCCTGCTGAGAGCTATCATTATCGATAGAAGATAAGCAGTGAGCAGCAGCAGGCCGTAGTTTCTCTTTTCCGAAAAATAATAATAGCATCCGAAAAAAAGATTGAACGGAAGTAGATATCCTATGCGCGACCAGATGTATCCGGTTTTAATTCCTTCGAATTCAACTGAAAACGGATCCTCTCCGAAAAATAGACTCTCACTCTCAAATAATCTGAACGGTATTCTCTTCTGTGTAATATATTCAAATACCTGCACAACAATAAAAAAGAATATCATCGACACAACTACTTTTTCAAAAAAATTAAATTCCTTCATATCAGTTATCGTTACTACAAAGTAAGGCAGGAAAAGAATGTTAATGAAAGGTCTCGCAACGCTGATCATGTCCTTAAGAGAGAATGATGAAATTAGAAACGGAATTATCAAAGCTATAATGCAGAGTAAAATGAATATCAGAAATGATAACTTATAATTAAACTCTTTGAACCGTGATGCTTTAAGAAAAAACACGATCAAAAGAGATGTGAAAAAAAGATCAGTAAAATATATTGTGCCGATCCCGCCGAAGTCTCCAATCTCAAGATTCGGATTTACATAAATAAATTCTCCGAAATTTGTAATGACCATCAGGGAAAGTATTATGCCGGACTTATAATTGTACAGCAGTAATACAAGTACGGAAATTATAATAATATAAAATAGAATACTTATCATTTAAGAAATATGCGGTTTAATATTTTCCATATAATCACTAAAGGTAATAGCGAGTACAATATCATCATAATATTTCCCATTCCTGAAAAGAGCTTCAGGAATTTTACCGGTGATCCTGAAGCCGGCTCTTTGAGCAGTTTTAAGACTAACATCATTATACTCTCCGATCTTAGCATGAATAGTATTAATGTTAAGTGTCTCAAATAGATATTTGAATATCATTCTAAAACAATTTAAGCTATAACCCTTACTACGGTACTTTGAAAATATTTCCATACCCATCTCAGTGTTTCTGTTTGTTACATCAAGTTCTTGAAGTTTCCATACACCGATTACTTCATCCGGATCATCTTTAAAAATACAATAGACAGTATTATGTTTGTTTTTAGTAATATTAATAAACCATTCTTCCTGATTTGTCTCAGTTACAATAAACGGATCTTTGAGCATTAATAAAACGGATTCGTTGTTATGTTCATAGCGAATCAGATCAATATCCTTTTTTTCTACAGATCTGAATCCAAGATCTTTGTATTTTATCATTTAATAAAATATATCAAAAAATTTTTTGTAAATATAAATTTATTAAGAAGGAAATTATATATATAAATTTTGAATGAAATGAAGAGGAATATTAAAATAATCTTAAGAAAAAATTACTGCTAATAAAATTTTCATAAAGTTATAGAGGTTTTGCAATATATTCGAGCTGAGTAAAAAATTTTCTTTTAAATATTTTATATAATAGTACTCTGTGTATTTTTTGAAGTGTCGAGCCTTCTGTCATTGCATAATGAATATTGAAATCATTTATATAAATTACTTCATACTCATTTTCTTCAAACAAATTTTTTAAGGAAGTCACATCATGACTGGATACGTGACCGTCTATTTCAAATAATTTATCACAATGCGGGCACATTCTGAAATTATAATCATTTTTAAAAGGCAAAGCTCCGGTAAAAATACCTCCTGGCTTAATATATTTTTTAAGATTTTGAAGAATTATTTTATAATCATCTTTTGAAAAATGTTCTAGTCCGTGAATAAATGAGACCACATCAAATTTATTTTCAAATACAGGATCAAATTTCATTAGATCTGAAAAATGCAATTCTATATTATCTAAGTTTTCCTTTTTAAATTCCTGTTTAGAGTACTCCACATTCATTTTAGAAATGTCCAATCCATATACTTTTTTGAAATATTCCGAAGCGTATCGCAATGTCAGTCCTGCACCAAAACCAATTTCACAAAAAACTTTATTTTTTGAGAGATAACTCTTTGCGTTGTGTCTGAGCATCTCAAAATGACTTTTGTTTTGCGGTTGTGAAATAGTCTTATACATATCTCTCATTTGAATTTCAAAATGATCATAGTGTTTTCCCCAGTCGACATTTGAGTTAGAGATACTTTCTTGCTTTTTATTTAAATCGCTGATCAATTTTCACTTTGTTAATTATTAAAATATATTTGATAATAAATAAAGCTAATTTTTGAATAATAAAATCTATTTCCTACTTTTTAAAAATATTTTTCAATTCGATATAAGCGCTATTAATTGAAAAGATCTGCCATAACAAAAAGTTTTCATACTTGGAAATTTTAGTAATAAAATATATGCACACAAATATCGTAAGAAAAGAAACAAGCGGTAGTACAAATCCCGAACCCATCACTCCAAATATATTAATAAGTATCACAGAAAGCAAAACTGAAAATACAGTTGAAGAAACAGAAATTGCAAGCAGATAATTGTATTTGTTAAATGCTAATATCACTAAACCAAAGAACATCCATAACGGCATCAGAAAAATAGTAAGAGAAAAGCATTTTAAAACAAAAACAGATTCTATAAATTTTGAACCAAACATTAACAAGATTATATTATCAGCAAACAAATACATAGATAAAGAAAGAACTAACCCTAAAGTTAAAAATATATAAAAAATAAAACTTAGTTTACTTACATTATTTTTACTTTGATCCTTTACATTTCTTAGGAGTTTAGGCATAAGTGCAAAACTTAGTCCCTGCACTACTGTAAGCATTATAAGATAAATTTTATATGATGCATTATAAATCCCTACCGATTCTTCATTCACAAAAAATCCCAGACACAGTATGATGAAAGTAGCTGTAATAGCTTCGGCTTTTGTTGCAAGCCCGAGTTTATAAGCTTCTTTCAATGTTTTTAAATTATTCCTTATATTGAAATCAAGCTTTATCCCCTCTTTTTTAATATATGGAAGTATTAAAAAAACCGCTGTTACTAAAGACTGAACAACAGAAATTATTACAAGCGTCATCACTTCAGGTTTTGTAATAAATAAAGTAAATACAAGTAAAGCATATAGCGCCTGACCGGCAAATTCCGATAATGAGTTGTAGTATAATTTATTCTTTGAAAGATAATAATATTTAATGGAAAATATCTGAGTAATGAAAGTGAGTGAGAAGATCAGCAATAGTATATACTTATCTTGATCCAGAAAGAACGGAGCTACTATAACTAAAACTATATATGAAATTGCCGCAGTGATCAGCTGTAATGAAATTATTTTTCCGATCACATTTTCAGTGCTGTCTTTTTCGCATAATTTATTTGTACCATAATTTAAATACCCAAAGTCTATGAAAAAACCGAAGTAAGATAATATTATAAAAAGATAAGTGAACTGACCGTATCCGTCAGGTCCTAAAGCTCTTGTTATTAAGGGAAGGGTTAGAAATCCAATAAGCCTTGAAACAGTATCGACTCCAAGCTTTGAAGCGAAATTTATAATAATTTTCAATTACTGCTTTTTATTTTCTTTCGGAGTATACCTGCATCAAGAAGCGAATCAATGTCCCCGATATCTGACCAGTACCCCTCATTTATCAGTATTTCTGCATTCTCCGTTTCAAAAATATTTTTACCAGGATCAAATTGTAAATTATTACGGATGATATACGGAGCTATCACTCCGAATTCCGTTACCGGATCTTTATCTTTATATTTAAAAATTTTTCTCAGAGTATCAAAACTTCCCATCTCTGAAAGTTTTTGTTTACTCTCTACTTTGTAAAGTGAAAAAAGAAAGTCGCATTTTTTATTTTCAAATACTTTAATCATACTGTCAATATCAGAATCGCAGATGTTATCGCTCGGAACCAGCACTGCGTTTGCATTTGTGCCTGTCTTCCTTTTTATAAATTCCCATCCGCTGAACATGTCGTGCACTTCACTGTCATCCTGAACAATTGTCTTAAATCCTTCACGGCTTAAAACTTCATTGTTCATTTCATTGGTTAATAAAATAATATCCGTAATAAGCGATGAATTTGTGAGCTGCTCCAGTCCGAATTTAAAAACCGGCCGGTCATAAACAGGTAATAATGATTTTGAAATGTACTTTGAAATTTCTCCGAGACGGGTGCCTTTACCACCGCAAAAGAGAATTCCTAAAAACTCTTCCATAAAACTTCTGTTCCTTTCGAACTGAACTTTACATCAAGCGCTATGAAGTTCGGATAAAGTTCATATTTGAGTTTTGCTTTTAGTTTAGGATCATTTGTGTAAGCCAACAGAAATCCGCCGCCGCCTGCACCTAGTATCTTTCCTCCTGTTACTCCTTTATTTCTAAGAGAATCATAAAGCTCATCTATGAATGGATTCGAAGTATTGTTGTTTGTTGATTTCTTTAATTTCCAGCTTTCATGCAGAAGCTTTCCAATGTCTTTCAGTCTGCCATTCTTTGATTCAAGTGTATTCAGAAATTCATAAGACAGATCTTTAAGACCGGTGAAATATTTTCTTTTTGAATCGTCAGTTATATTGTTGCCGAGATTTGTCTGAATAGATTTTATTTCCCTTGCCATATTTGTAAAAACAAGGAACAATCTGTCTTCAAGATGTTTAAGCTTATCTTCGGATATTTTTACTTTTCTGACGCTGATTCCTTTTTTATCAAATGTGATGGAATTAAATCCGCCGAATGAAGTCGCATACTGATCCTGCCTGCCTCCGATCGTACCCGCTTCGGATTCAAGCTTGTAAACAAGTTCAGCCAGTGAAGTCTTATCCCTGATTTTTTTATCTCTTAAAATACTGCATCCCATAATTAGTGAACTCATCATGGCGGACGATGCTCCAAGCCCGCTGCCTGTCGTCATTACATCAGAAGTCAGAATCACTTCTGCTCCTTTGAATATTCCGTAATGCTCGAGAGCTGTCCTCGAATATGGATGCTTTATTCTGCTTGTAATGGATTCGGTTTCAATCTCTGCATGATGCACTCTTACATTCGAATCAAACATATCCTTAATTGAAACATAATTGTAAAGATCAATAGTAGAAGAAACTACATGTCCGGAGCTTTCTTTCATAAAATAAGATTCAAGATCTGTCCCGCCGCCTGCAAAGCTGATCCTCAACGGTGATCTAAGGTAAATATGTTTTTTATCGTATAGCATCAGATCTTTCCTTTTATTAAATGATCTATATATTTTTTGGTGCCTTCTTCTACAGTAACAACCGGTTCAAATCCAAGCTGCGTTTTTATTTTTTCAATTGAAGAACATCTTCTTCTTACAAGATGCGGATCGGAATCGACATACTTTACTGAAGCTTTTTTACCTAACAGCTTCTCTATTAACGAGAGTATTTCTTTCAGCGAAGTTTCTTTACCCGTGCCTACATTAAAATGTTCGTTCTTCACATTATCATTAAAAAGCGCCAGCACGTTTGCTCTTGCTGCATCAGAAGAATGAACCAGATCAAGCGTCTGTCCGCCGTCTCCGTACATAGTAATTTCCTGATCATTATAAATAGCATGTATCCACTTCTGAAAAACCTGCGTGTAAAAAGCGCCGAGTCCCTGACGCTCACTGTATATATTAAAATATCTGAACCCGACATATGGGACATTATGCGAATATGCCCAAGACTGCATCAGCGCTTCCTTTGCTATCTTAGTAGCGCCGTATAAAGTCTGATTATCAAAAGGATGTTCTTCAGTTACGGGAATAAATCTGGGATTACCGTATACCGAAGCAGATGAACCGTAAGTAAGTTTCTTTATTCCGAATTCATGACACGCCTGTATAATATTAAAAGTACCTGTAATATTTGTGTCAATTGCCTTATGTGGAAATTTATCCGAATCAAGTATCATAAGCGATGCCTGATGTGAAACATATTCAGGTCTGTGTTTTTCAAATGCATATCTGACCATTTCATAACTTCCGATGTCAATTGTTTCCAATAACGCTTTACCGCTGTCTATATGGTTTGAAATATTTTTATATTTACCGTTATAAAAATTATCTGCGATTATAACATCGTGACCGAGTTCAATGCATTGATCTGTTATAAATGAACCAATATTGCCCGCTCCGCCGGTGATTAAGATTTTTGACAATGAGAATTTATTTTTAATTAAATGAAAACAGTTTTATTGGCAAGTCTGTTTTCATATATATGATCGAGTGAATCTCTTACATATTCAAGATCGCTGACGGAATATTTTGTGCATAGAGGAAGTGTGAGAATTCTTTCCTTAAGCCATTCCGCAACAGGAAGTTTTACACCCGGATATTTTTTTTCATAATATAAATTTTTATGTACAGGGTAAAAATGTAAGTTAGTACCTATGTTCATTTTTCGCAGTTCCTGCATAAGTCTGTCCCTGTCAATATCTTCATCAATAATTTTTATTACATAAACATGATTTCCCCATTTACCGTGTTCAGTCTGAAATACGGGAGTATCGATCCAGTCGTAATATTTAAAAAATTCGTTATAGGTCTCTGCTAAAAAATTTCTCTTACTCAGAAGATCATCTTTTCTTTTAAGCTGCGCAATACCGAGCGCCGCCTGAATATCAGTGAGATTAAATTTATAACCTGGTACAATGCTCTGTACATGCGGACTTGCATTCTCGGCAGAATATCTTTTCCAGGAATCCTTCGGAAGTCCGTGATATGACCAGAGTCTGCATAGCTCTGCAAGGTTGTCATCATTTGTCGTGATCATTCCTCCGTCACCTGTGGTTATATTTTTTGTAGCGTAAAAGCTGAATGTTGACATCGCACCGTATTGACCGATCATTTTATTTTTGTAACTCGAAAAAACGGCGTGAGCAGCGTCATAAATTACGGGTATGTTATGCTTGTCAGAAATTTTTGTGATCTCATCGATGTCCGCGGGCAGACCGGAATGATGAACAGGTATGATAGCTTTTATTTTACTGCCGTAATTTTTTATATGATCTTCTATGTCTGTGATATTGATATTCAGAGTATCTGAATCGACATCACAGAAGAGGGGAGTAGCGTCTAGCTGCTCGACTATGTTTGCAGTGGATTGCCATGTAATGGTAGGCACAATTACGAAATCACCTTTTGAAACTCCGAGTACTTTCGCTGCGATGAACAGTGCAGTCGTGCATGAGCTCATTGCGATCGCATGTTTTACTTCATGATATTCAGCAAAAAGGTTTTCAAATTCTTTAACTTTTGGACCGACGCTGATCCAGCCTGAATCAAGAGCTTCAGTTACTTCCCTTTTTTCTTCATCGGAAATATCGGGAACAGCTAGTGATAAAAATTTTTCTCTTATCTTCATTTATTTGTTAAAGAAATAAAATTACAATAATTTTGTATTGGTATCTTTTTCAGAAAGAATTGGTTCATCAACCGGCCAGTTGACTTTCAGCTTCGGATCATTCCATTTAATTCCTTTCTCATTTTCCGGGTCATAATATTCTGACATCTTATAATGAAAAATACATTCATCGCTTAAAACAAGATGAGCATTGCCAAATCCCGGCGGTACAAGTATCTGATGCCTGTTATCGCTGTTAAGAATAAATGTCTGCCACTTTAAATATTGCTCCGAGTCTTCATTCATATTCACAACAACAAAAAAGATCTCGCCGAACATACATTGTATCAGCTTCCATGTTTTGTTATCATAATGAATTCCTCTTAATACATTTTTTACGGAAGTGGAAATATCATCTCTTACGAATTTTATATATATGCCGTTCTCTGCATAATCTTCAATATTGTATGTTTCAATGTATCTCCCGCGGTGATCTTTAAATACCGACGGGATGATCTTTAAAACTCCATCCAGCTCTGTTTTAGAGACTGTAATTGGCAATTTCTAATATCCTTTCTTTGCAACCATTTCAGAATCGGCTTCGACCATAATTTTTACAAGTTCCTTAAAAGTAACTTTCGGCTCCCATCCCAGAATATTTTTTGCTTTAGAAGGATCTCCAATAAGCAGATCGACTTCAGTCGGTCTGAAATAATTTTTATCAATCTCGATTACCGTTTCTCCTGTTTTAGAATTCAGTCCCTTTTCATTTTCATCTTTGCCTTTCCATTCAATATTAATTCCGATCTCTTTAAAAGCAACTTCAATAAATTCGCGTACGGAATGTGTTTCACCTGTTGCAATTACAAAGTCCTCAGGTTTGTCATGCTGAAGCATTTTCCACATCGCTTCACAGTATTCCGGCGCAAATCCCCAGTCTCTCTTGGAATCAATATTTCCCATCGACAGCGTCTTCTGCAGTCCGTGTTTGATCCTCGCAACCGCTCTCGTTACTTTTCTCGTAACAAACGTTTCACCTCTTCTCGGTGATTCGTGATTGAATAAAATCCCATTACAGGCGAAAATATTATACGCTTCCCTGTAATTCACTACTATCCAGTATCCGTAGATCTTCGCAACTCCGTATGGACTTCTTGGATAAAAAGGAGTTGATTCCGTCTGCGGAACTTCCTGCACTTTTCCGTAAAGTTCACTCGTAGAAGCCTGGTAAAATTTTACCTGTCTAAGTCCGGTTTCTCTGATCGCATCGAGAAATCTCAGCGTTCCCAGCGCGTCCACCTGCGCTGTATAATCCGGAACTTCAAATGAAACTTTCACGTGACTCTGTGCGGCTAAGTTATAGATTTCATCCGGCTCTATTTTTTCAAGTAACCTGTTAAGACTGCTCGTGTCAACCAAATCACCGAAATGAAGAAATAATTTTTTGTCCAGCAGATCTTTCTGCGCATATAAATGGTCAATCCTCTTTGTGTTAAAAGAGCTGCTCCTTCTGATTATTCCGTGTACTTCATATCCTTTTTCCAGTAATAATTCTGTTAAGTAACTTCCGTCCTGTCCGGTAATTCCCGAGATTAAAGCTTTCTTCATTAGTCTGTTTATTTATAAAATATATTTTTTGAAAATGATCACTTATTTAAAAAATTACTAATTGTCTTTACAGTAAATTCGATTTGCTCATTCGTAAGCTCAGGGTAAATTGGCAAAGCGATTGAATCCGCAGCGCACCACTCCGAGACAGGAAAGTCGCCTTTCTTATAACCGAGATCTGCAAAACATTCCTGCAAATGAAACGGAACCGGATAATAGATCTCTGTGCCAATTTCGTTTTCAGTAAGATTTTTTCTAAGTTCATCTCTGTTTTGAACTCTAATCACATACTGATTATAAATATGATAATATTTCAGATTATCTTTTTTATAAACCGGCTCGGGTAAAAGAACTTTGTTCTTATCGTCAAATTCTAATTTCCCTTCTGTCTCAGCGAGTCCGTTCTCTTTGAAAAACTTTGTATAAAGCTCTGCATTCTCCTGACGTTTTGCTGTCCATGAATCAAGATGCGGAAATTTTACATTTAGCACGGCCGCCTGTATTGCATCGAGCCGGAAATTTCCGCCGATTACTTTATGATAATATTTCGGCTTACCTCCGTGAACTCTCATGATCCTCAGCATTCCGGCAAGCGATTCATCATTGGTAGTAACTAAACCACCGTCACCGAAGCAGCCTAAATTTTTACTAGGGTAAAAAGAAAAACATCCGATGTGACCTATGCTTCCGGCTTTTCTTCCGTCTTTGTACTGACTGCCGATTGCCTGGGCGGCATCCTCTATCACCATTATACCATGTTCATTTGCAATCTCCATGATTGGATCCATGTCTGCGCATTGTCCGTAAAGATGAACCGGTATTATGGCTTTTGTATTTTTATTTATATGAGCTTTGAGTTTCGTTGGGTCTATGTTGAATGAAATTGGATCTGAATCTACAAACACCGGTTTAGCATTTAGTCTGCTGACTACTCCTGCTGTTGCAAAAAAAGAGTAAGTCGGAATTATAACTTCATCACCCGGCTTTATTCCGATTGCCATAAGCGCAACAAGTAAAGCATCCGTTCCTGATGAAACACCAATCGCATATTTGCAGTCTGTATATTTTGCAAGATCGCTTTCCAGCTTCTCAACTTCCGGACCGAGAATACAGCCCTGTGATTCCGCAACGCTGATCAGCGCTTTATCAATATCTTCCTTAATGGTTTTGTACTGAGCCTTAAGATCTAATAATGGGACTTTCATGTAATTTATTTTCGTGTTTGATTTTAAAATTTAATAAAGCTTATTTCTTCGTTTCGACTATTCTTCTTCCTATTCCGGAATAATAAAATCCCAGCTTCTCCATGAGAGCAAGGTCATAAAGATTTCTTCCGTCAAAAATAACTTTCTCTTTTAAATTAGATGACATTTTATCAAAGTCAGGCGTTCTGAAGACGGACCATTCGGTTGCTATTATCAGAGCGTCCGCTCCTTTTAATGCGTCATAATTATTACTGACAAGTTCTATTTTATCTCCGTAAAGCTTCTTCACATTTTCCATAGCTTCAGGATCATAAGCTGATACAGAAGCGCCTTCCTGTATTAGTTTATTGATAATGTAAAGCGCAGGTGCTTCCCTGATGTCGTCTGTATCCGGCTTAAAGGCAAGTCCCCATATTGCAAATTTCTTTCCCTTTAAATTACCGTCATAATATTTTTTAATCTTCTCAACTATAATTGTCTTCTGAATTTCATTCACTCTCATAACCGAATCGAGTATATCAAAGTTATAATCCATTGCCTTTGCGGATTTATGAAGAGCGCTTACGTCTTTGGGAAAGCAGCTTCCGCCGTATCCTATACCGGGAAATAAAAATCTCTTTCCGATCCGGGAATCGCTGCCCATGCCTATCCTTACAAGATCCACATCAGCTCCTATTCTTTCGCAAATATTTGCTATCTCATTCATAAATGTGATACGTGTGGCGAGATAAGAATTCGAAGCATATTTTGTAAGTTCAGATGAACGCTCATCCATGAAAATGATCGGATTACCTTGTCTGACAAACGGAGCGAAGAGTTCTTCAAGAATTTTCCTTGCCTTTTCAGATTTCGTACCGATCACAATCCTGTCCGGCTTCATAAAGTCATCTACCGCGAGACCTTCCTTCAGAAATTCAGGATTAGAAACTACATCAAATTCTGTGTCAGTATTTTTTGAAATTGCTTCTCTTACCCGGTCTGCTGTACCAACAGGAACTGTACTTTTATTTATAATGACTTTGTAAGATGAAATTATTTTTCCGAGATCATCTGCAACTTTCAGAATATATGAAAGATCAGCCGAACCGTCTTCACCCGGAGGTGTCGGCAGAGCGAGGAATATAATGTCTGAATTATCCGCCGCGTATTTCAGATCAGTAGTAAATTCAAGTCTGCCTTCTTCCACATTCCTTTCAAAAATTGTATCCAGATCAGGTTCATATATAGGAAGAATATTATTCTTTAGCTTCTCTACTTTTTCCGTATCTATATCTACGCAAATAACATTATTTCCCGTATCCGCAAGACATGTTCCTGTTACTAATCCCACATAACCGGTACCTACAATTGCAATTTTCATTAAAAAATTTTTTCCTTTCTGTTAATTTATTATTTTAAAATTTGAATAAATATTATGAAATATATGACTCTTTAATTTTTTCGTTGTTGATGTATTAAAAAGTCCAAGGTGATTTTGGATACGCTTATTTACACAAACAAAGTCTGAAATTAAATTACTTCAAATACATTTCCGTTTTCAAATTTATACTTTTTCCCCGACTTTGCACATACAGCAAATCCTTTTTCATCAAATTCGAGACGCACTCCTGCTTCGCTGACCCAGCCGATGACTCTTCCCGGATTTCCAACTACAAGCGCATAATCAGGAACATCTTTTGTAACTACCGTACCTGCACCTATTAGACAGTCTCTTCCTATTGTTGTTCCGCAGACTATTGTTGCATTTGCTCCGATAGAAGCGCCCTGCTTCACAAGTGTCGGCGCGTAAAACTCAGCGCCTCTCTGCGGATATTTACACTTCGGTAAAATTATATTCGTAAATACCATCGAAGGACCGCAGAAGACATAATCTTCAAGTGTCACTCCTTCATATACGGAAACGTTATTTTGTATTTTACAAAAATTTCCGATCGTTACATTATTCGCGACATTCACATTCTGTCCAAGCGTACATTTTTCTCCGATCTTTGCGCCGGTCTGCACGTGTGAATAATGCCATATCGATGTGCCGTTTCCAATCTCTACATTATCATCTACAATTGCCGTCGGATGTACTTTATAATCTGACATTCTATTTAATTTTATATTTTAAATTTTAAATTCTATTTCCACACCTTTAATTTGAAACATGTAACTGTAAACTAATAAGTATTAACTATTTAACTATTAACTGCTAACTTTTATAAGCTCACTCTGTGCTCTCTCAAGCGTCTCGAGCACTTCGATGGCATTTCTTCCGTCCGCTCTCGGAGTAAGAGAATTTTTTATACAGTCAATAAAATGAAGCTGCTCGAGTTCGAGAGGGGATTCATTGCTGAACTCCACGCTTTCAAATTCTGAATCTCTTTTCACAGGCTGACCGTTTATCATGTCAATTCCTTTTCTGTAAAGTTTCAATTTATCTTTTGCAAGAGTATCTTCAAACATCATCATCGACTTATCTCCAATAACTACAAGTCTCTGCTCCTTAAACGGATGAAGCCAGCTTACAAAAATATGCGCGTGAATATTATCTTTGAATTTCAAATTTGTAAGAGTAGTATCCTGAATCTCGCTTGTAAGGAATACCGCGCCAGTTGCGCTTACTTCTTCAGGAATGTCATTCACGAGAAACTGTATTACGGAAATATCATGCGGCGCAAAGCTCCATAAAATATTTTCTTCTGTCCGGATTGTGCCGAGATTAAGGCGGTTGCTGTATATATACTGCAGTTTTCCCAGCTTTCCTTCGTCAATGAATTCTTTTATTTTAAGTATAGCAGGATGAAACAAAAGTAAGTGTCCTACCATTAATACTCTGTTATTTTCAAGTGCGAGTTCATTAAGGATATGCGCATCTTCGGAATTAAGAGTGATCGGTTTTTCTACCAAGACATGTTTACCGGCAAGCAGCATTTTTTTTGCTATTTCAAAATGCGTTTCAGCCGGAGTGGAAATAATAACAGTGTTTACTTCCGTGTCATTTATTAAAACAGCAAGATCTTTCGTAAAAATTATTTTATCCGAAACAGCTTTTACTTTTTCGAGACTGTCATCTGAATTATCGCTGCAGTATTTTAGATCTTCTCCGAAAAGTTTAAATGCGGTCTTAACATGATTCATTCCCCATTTCCCGCAGCCGATGACAGCTATTTTAACATTGTTCATTATGTTCTTTGTGATAAATTTATTTTATGCTTTAAATAATTTTTTACCCTTGAATTTTTTAAACGCGTTTCTCGTATCGACAATGAGCTTTGCGTTATCAAAAATTAATTTGTAATCATAATACGAATGATCAGTGGAGAGTAATACCAGATCATATTTTTCAATATTCTTTTTTGTAAGAGCAACAGATTTTTTGTTGAAATCATATTTTCTCAACTTAGGTATCATAGTTACATAATCATCGCTGTAATCTACTACTGCGCCTTCGTCCTGAAGAAGTTCAATAAGTTTTAAGGAAGGGGATTCTCTCAGATCGTCAATGTCTTTTTTATAAGAAAGACCAAGTAATAAAATCTTTGATCCGTTAATGCATTTCTTATTTTCATTTAGCGCATGATATACTTTTGACACGACATATTCCGGCATTGCTGTATTTATTTCACCGGCAAGCTCTATGAACTTCGTAGAGATTTCATACTCTCTGGCTTTCCATGTAAGATAAAAAGGATCGATCGGAATGCAGTGACCGCCGAGTCCGGGACCCGGATAAAAAGGAGTATAACCGAAAGGTTTTGTCGAAGCTGCTTCGATGACTTCCCATACGTCAATTCCCATTTTATCGAACACGACTTTGAGTTCGTTCACAAGAGCTATATTAATTGATCGGAAAATATTTTCCAGAAGTTTAGTCGACTCAGCTGCTTTTGTAGAAGAGACAGGAACTACCTTTATAATAACTTTATCATAAATGAGTTTTCCAATATCAATACATTCTTTAGTGACTCCGCCCAGAACCTTAGGAATTGTCGAAGTAGAATATTTTTCATTATTTGGATCTTCTCTTTCGGGAGAGAAGCAGAGGTAAAAATCCTTTCCGACTTTAAATCCTTTGCTTTCAAACATCTTCAGAAGTATTTCGTCGGTAGTACCAGGGTAAGTTGTGCTTTCAAGAGAGACAAGCTGTCCTTTTCTCAGGTATTTAAAAATAGTCTCAGCTGTGTTTACAACATAGCTCATGTCCGGCTCTCTGTTTACATTAAGTGGAGTCGGCACGCATATTATTACAGCGTCCGCTTCCGGAAGTTTTGAAAAATCCGTAGTTGCGGTAAGTTTTCCGCTGTCAACTGCTGACTTGATCTTATCGGATGGTATATGCTTTATATAAGATGATTTCTCTTTTAAAATTTTCTTGATCTTATATTGATCAAGATCAAATCCGATCACGCCGATACCTTTATTTGCAAATTCGAGCGCGAGTGGAAGTCCGACATAACCGAGTCCTATAATGCCGACGGTAAAATCATTGCTGATAACTTTATTTTTTAAGTTCAATGTTTCCTTTCAGATATAGTTTTGAATTTTGAGTTAAATATAAAACGAAATGTAAAATAATTTTAAACACAGAGTTATTTTTTCAGACAGATGATGTTGGCTTTTCGGTTTTCAGCTTATCTTCAGGTCTTGTGTAATAATAGTAATAATTATAGTAATAACCGTAAGCGCTTTTGAAACTGAAATTATTGAATACAACACCCAGAAAATTATGCGGGTCAAGACTGGTAAGTTTTTCTGAAGTTCTGTAAAATGCATCGGAAGGAGTACTTCCTGCTTTGAGAACAAGTATGGTGCCGTCAGCAATTCTGAACAGTATTTCTGCGTCAGTAACTGAAATATAAGGAGGAGAATCTATTACTATGAAGTCGTATTTTAATTTCATCTTTTCCAGAAAGTCTTTCATTTGTTTGGAAGCAAGCAGCTCTGAAGGATTCGGAGGTATAGTTCCGCTGGTTATTACATCTAGGTTTTCCAGTTTTGTTTGTCTTGTGATCTCTTCCAGTGTAGCGTTTGAAAAAAGATAATCGCTCAGTCCGGGAAATCTGTCAATTTCAAAAACGTTATGTACACGCGGCTTTCTGAGATCGCAGTCCAGAAGAAGAACTTTCTTTTCCATCTGCGCAAGACTGCCTGCAAGATTTATTGAAATTGTTGTCTTTCCTTCGGAAGGTACAGAACTTGTGAGCAGAATAGTCTTTAGAGGAGTCTCTTCCAGTTTGGAATACTGTATCCTTGTTCTTAAAGCTTTGAAAGCTTCAGAAGGAGGTGACTTTGGTTTATTTGCAACAATAAATTCACTCTGATAAGATTTATTTTTCAGTTCATCAATAGCCGGAATCCATGACAATACACTGATGCCCCGGTTTTCAATCTCATCCGGACTTTTTATTGTATGATCAAAATAATTTCTTGCAAATGCGAAAGCAACACTGAGACCAATTCCGAAAAGGGTTCCCATAAAAATTATTAACATTCTGTTAGGCTTGGAAGGTTTTGATGCAATAACTCCCGGCGCAATAACGAGAACTGTTCCAAGTTTAATTCTTTCATTTATCTTCGCTTCCTGATATTTTTCCTCAAGTATTAGATAAAGTTTTTCAGTAGCTTTTCTGTTACGCTCAAGCTTTGCGTATTCAATGCTCTGAGTTGGAAGTTTTGAAAACTGAACTTCATATTTGGAAAGCATATTTGACAGAGTATTAACTTTTGAATTTAACGACTGCACTCCGACACCTGCTTCAAGAAGTCTCTGAGCTACGTTCCTTCTTTCTTCCGGTGTACTTGCGAATAGACTGTTTCTCATTACGTCGATTTTTTCATCAAGAGTCTCTCTTAAAGGAGCGATCTTTCTGTTATATTCTGCCAGTGTTCTTTCTTTAAGTCTTTCATCGTTGGGTATAGAAGCTTCAACATCTCTCTGAGATTCCAGTTCAGCAATTTTAGACTGAATTTCGGTCAGGTATAATTCTTCCACTTTTGCCTGAAGAAAATTAACGAGAGTCGGATCTATTCTTTCAATTTCTGTCTTAAGCGAATTGTATTCTTCCCGTTTTGAATTCAACTCGATCCTTGCAGCGTTTTGCTGCGCTTCCAGTATAGAAATATTTTCAACTACGTTTTTTACCTGTGCATCAAGTAAAATAAGTCCGCCGTTTTTCTGATAATCTTCAAGCTCTCCTTCGGCTATAGCAAGGTCTTTGAATTTATTTTCCTTCTCTTCTCTTAAATATCCGGTGAGGCTTGTAAGTTCTTCTCTTGAGAGATCCAGACTGAATGACTGATATACTTTAGAATAAAGATTAGCGATGAGCATCGCCTCATATTTTGCCGGACTTTCGACAATAATGTCAACAACATCAAGTCCTCTCTTCTGATCTATTTTTACAATCAGTGAAAGTATATCTGCAAGACTTGCAACTGATATTAATGCAGTTACATCTTCATTTTCACCGTGATTTAGTATGTAATAAAATTTCTTTTTATCTTCATCGATCTTAAAAGTGTCAATCAGATTTTCCGCAACCATTTCTCTGATCTTATAACTTTTTAAAACTTCTATTTCATTAGAAATATATCGGTCAGTAATAAAATCCTGAAACTCGGGAATAAGACTTGAGCTTAATACACTTCCCTGGGGTCGGTTAATTTTTATCGTAGCGGTTGATTTGTATATATCCTTTGCATACATAACATATGCGATAGTCAGTAAAATGCACAGCAAAGTAATTATTGCCATAGGAATCAGATTCATCCTTAAGATATTAAGATAGATCTTAAAGTTATCTTTTGATTCTCTTGATTCGGGGGAATTTACTGTGGAATGATTACTCTTGCCGTTTAAACTTGGTTTGTTCAATTTTTGCGATGCGATTAAATAAAATATTCAACTCTAATAATCAGAAATTAATATCCAGTATTAAAGTAAAATCCATCTGAACTAATTAATTCATAAGCATATCAGTTATTTAAAATTATAACCCTTTAAATATTACCGATTATTATACGAATTTCTTTTTTAGTAAGGTTACAAAGATAAACTGAATAAAGCACTATTTCAACGTCATAAAATATGCTGAACCCTCTTGAATTCGCATCCGCCAAAACGAAATATTTAATATTAACCTTTGAAATAAGACTAAAATATAACAGCTCAGGATCTGCACAATTTGCAGACAAAGCTCTGTTGTCAATAAAAGCTTCTGAGTTCCCAATTAATGCTAAGCAGCTCCAATGTGAAGACTAAAACTTTTCATCGAAGACACTTAACTTTCAGGGGAAGATACTCAACTTTAAAGTAGTGACTAATATCTATAGAATAAAAACTATAAACTTTAATGCGGAGATTATAAAATTTAATGTGAAAGACTATAAACTCAAAGCTGAGACTATTAACTCAAAAGAGGAGACTATTAACCCAAAAGAGGAGATTATTAACTCAAAAGATGAGCTGTTAACTTTAAAGGAAAGATTACTAACATTCATAAAGTGAAATCTGACATCGTCAAGATCACACGTAACATCAAAAAAATGGAGAGGTACCGTTAAACAATGAGGATTTACATGCAAACAATGAGGATTTACATTCAAACAATGAGGATTTACATTCAAACAATGAGGACTTACATTCAAACAATGAGGATTTACATTCAAACAATGAGGATTTACATTCAAACAATGAGGATTTACATTCAAACAATGAGGACTTACATTCAAACAATGAGGACTTACATTCAAACAATGAGGACTTACATTCAAACAATGAGGATTTACATTCAAACAATGAGGATTTACATTCAAACAATGAGGATTTACATTCAGACAATGAGGATTTACATTCAAACAATGAGGATTTACATTCAAACAATGAGGACTTACATTCAAACAATGATGAGGTGCCGTCAAACAATAAGGACTAACATTCAAACAATGACGTGTACAGCAAAACAATGGCGAGCACTTTTTTGTGTTAAAGCCATTAACCGCAAATTTAAAGCGTTTTGTGGTGATTTAGAAAAAAAAAATTAGTGAATAACAAAGATCATTAATTCAAAAAGAGAATACATTGTACTGAGGAATTTTTAGTGAAGCAGGAGTTATAACTTCCAACGTTAAAATACACTGGGCTGGTTTCAGGAAAAAAAAGACAGCTAAAAAACTAAGCGAGAAAATTCAAGAACTTTTTCTTCTGACTGAAAACGTTTTGGACAGCAGAGACATTAATTAATTATAAAAACCAAATTGAGATAAATAGAATAGATAAAAATTTTGAATGACAATTCAATTTTAAATTGTGCAATTTGATTTAAAATTTAATAATAATATAAATGCGTTATTATTCTAAAGTAAATTTTTGATATTTTTTATAAAGTTTTTTTTAAGTGACCATTGCTAAGTTATTGTTAGGACTTTAATTTAAACAACATTTTAAGTATGTTAAAAAACATAGATTTTTTTACAATCAATATAAATTTGAGAACAAAATTCGTTCTAATTCTAATACTGATAATTATATCAACAGGAAATACTTACTCACAAACGGACAGGATGAAGGTTGGAAACGATGCTTTTTCAACACAACAGGGCGGTTATTATAACTATGGCGATAAAGACAAAGTAAATATCGAAGTTAATGTCTGGGGCTATGTAAGATATCCCGGGAAATACCTTATCCCGCAGGGTTCCACCATGACCGATCTTATCTCATACAGCGGAGGTCCAGTAACAGAATCCAGACTTGAAGATATAAGACTTTACAGACCAAAAAATGACAGCCTGAGAGTAAACCAGGATGTTTTAATAAAGCTTGATTATAATGATCTTCTCTGGGAAGAACGAGTAAATATAAGAAGCAAGATAAACACCATACTTCTCCCCGGAGATATATTGATCATAACCGGTGAACCCAGATATTTCAGCCGGGACAATGTAAATCTCATCCTCGCAATTTCTTCAGTACTTATTTCATTAGGCATATTAGTTATATCAATTACCAACAAATAGAAAAATTCAGCATTAAAGAATAATGACAGAGACACATAACAGAAACTGGTATGTAATGCAGACAAAGCCGAGAAGTGAAATCAAAGTTTTTCACAATATAAAATACCGCGGTATAGATGCATTCCTTCCTTTAGTGGAAAAGGTACGGGTTTGGTCAGACAGGAAGAAAAAAATTCAGGAGCCGTTATTTTCCGGATATGTATTTGTAAAAGCAAGTGAAGCTGAGAGACAAAGCGCGATCAGGGATAATTCCGGAGCGCTGAGATATATTTATTTTGAAAAAAGACCGGCAATTGTAACCGAGAATGAAATAAGTATTATAAAACAGGCACTACTCGAACCTGATAAAATTAGCATTGAAGAAAAACATATAAAAAGAGGTGATATAGTAACAGTCAATTATGGGATATTTAAGGGTATGAATGGATATGTGAATGAAATAAGAGGTAATTACAAATTAACTGTGAACTTAGAAGAATTTTCATATTCAATAAGCATAATTCTGAATTCAAACGAAGTCAGTCTTATTATTTAATCTGATACAAAAACCCGGAATCTCCGGGTTGTTTAATTTTCATTCAAAAGGTATTGTTAATATTTTGACAGGCGATTCTGATACAATATCAAACTGATTACATAAATTATATAAATGACTTAAAAAGTTTGAATTTGTGAGTCAAATGGCGGAGCCATAATAAATTCAGAATTTAAAGCACAGATTTTTTAATGAAGACAATAAAAAATTAAAATGCAATCAACAAAATTTCTCGTAACGGGTGGTGCAGGATTTATCGGATCTAATATAGTGAGTGAACTTTTAGAAAAAGGACACAGTGTTAGAATACTTGATAATTTTTCATCAGGCAAACGCGAGAATTTGTCAGATTTTTCAAATGACATTGAACTTATAGAAGGAGATATCAGAAGTTATCATATCGTCAGTGAAGCTTTGAAGGGAATAGAAGTAGTGCTTCATCAGGCGGCATTACCATCTGTACCCCGATCAATAAAAGATCCAATCACTTCAAATGAAGTAAATGTAAACGGTATTCTTAATATACTGGAGGCTTCAGTAGGAGCAAATGTAAGAAGGGTTGTTTATGCATCTTCTTCTTCTGTTTACGGAGATAATCCTGAACTTCCGAAACATGAAGGTATGCTTCCTAATCCGCTTTCCCCCTACGCAGTCTCAAAACTTGCTGGCGAAAAATACTGCAGTGTTTTTTCAAAAATATACGGACTTGAAACAATTGCTTTAAGATATTTCAATGTATTCGGACCAAATCAGGATCCATCTTCACAGTATTCTGCAGTCATTCCTAAATTTATAACAGCAATAATGAAAAATGAAAGACCTGTTATATATGGTGACGGAGAGCAGTCAAGAGATTTTACATTTGTCTCAAATGTCGTAGGTGCCAATATAATAGCTTCGTTTGCTGAGTGTGAAACCGGTATTGCAATGAACTGCGCATTTAGCGGCAGGATCACTCTAAATGAACTTGTCTCAAGTATAAATACCAAACTGAATAAAAACATTGAACCTCTTTACGAAAAATCCAGACCGGGTGATATTAAACATTCTTATTCGGATATTAGACTGATCAAAGAAAAAATTGGATTTGCGCCAATAGTGGATTTCGAAACAGGGCTTGATAAAACCATAGAATTTTTTCTAAAAAAAAATAATTAATAAATAACGATACACAAACTATCTTCTTATAAATATATTTTTATGACTAAGAATTTATAGTTAAATTGCTTATGTTATTTTCCAAAGGAACAAATTAGAATTTCCAAAAATTTTTCAACTACAAATTTACATATAAATAAAATTTTGAATTCAATTCGCAACGCAGTTATAGTTATATCGTTCTTTGCAATTTTAATAACAGGAGAAGCTTTCTCACAGCTTGACAGTGATTACGTAAAGATCGGTCCTGAAGAACTTCTAAAACCCGGAGCCGGGAATTATTTTAATTACTCAGATAAAAATAAAGTTAACATCGAAGTTATCATGCTGGGCGGACCAAGTCCGGGGAAATATCTTATTCCCCAGGGTACTACAATTTTTGATCTAATGATAATGTCCGGTAATACAAAATCAGATTATTCTGAAGATATTAAGATCCTGAGACTTAAAAGTGAAACTCCTATTTTGCAGGCAAGATCTTACAAGCAATATGCCTTTGATGAATTTTATGAGGATGACAGTGAATTTTTATTAAAGGCGTATAAGAATCCTCTTCTGCAGCCGGGTGATCTGGTGATACTTCCGGAAGTAAAATCGGATCAGAATATTTTCTTTTACATTAGGGAAACAATTTATTTCGTAGGCACTTTAATATCTTTCTATTATTTAGTTGATAACCTGGTAAGAAGATCTGTTGATTAAAATTTTCCTATATATTTTTTCAATTTTTATTTTAATATTTTAAAAAAGTTTTAAATTAAACACCACGAAATGGCAAAAAATAATTCATACGATGAATTTGATGAATTTGAACAGTCAGGCGACACTGCTCAGTCCAAAGATGTATTAAAAGAATATATAAATGTACTCCGACAGAATCTTATTCCAATACTTATCATATTATCTGTAAGCATTATTTACACATTAATTTATGTAAATACTGCAACTAATATATACAGGTCTACCACAAGCGTTAAACTCGACAGTCCCCAGGGAAATATTTTAACAGCAAATTTTGGTTTTGAAGGCGGAAATGTTACCAATGAAAAATATATACAGGTTCAGATAGCTGTAATGAAGAGTTATGATATCAGGGATAAGGTATCTAAAGTTTTGATCGACTCTTTTACTTCGGGTAACAGGCAATACAGTTTACTGCTGAACAGAGCTGTGCTCCCGGAAACAGTAGCTGTGTCACATGAAGTATTAAGAAGAGAACTTAGCAGTATTGTTACAATCGCATCGGTAAAAGGTCTTGATGCTATAAGTATTACTGTAGAAGGTCCAATATTTGATGAGCTTCAGTATATAACCAAAACTTATGCAGATGTTTATTTGAGATATAACGTAGATCTCAGCAGACAGGATATAACAAACGTAAAGAAGTTTATTGTAGATGAGAGGGAGAAGAAATTTAAAGAACTTAATGATGCTGAAAATTCCATAGAAAATTTTCAAAAGAGGACAGGTTATATATCTTTAAATACACAAACAAGCGCACTGGTAAATAATATCGCTCAGTATGAAGCATTAATTAAAGGAAATGAAATCGATACAAGAATCCGCGAAAGCAGTCTTAATTCACTCAATGAAAAATACGCGGATATGGATCCTCAGCTGACTGATTTTATTGAAGCGCAGCTTAATCAGTCTTATCTCACCGCCATACAGTCTCAGGTTGCAAATCTTGAAGTTCAGAGGGATATAGAACTTGCTACAATCCAGAATGAAGAGGTAAAGGATAAAACAAGAGAAGTATTTGACAGAAAATTAAATAATCTTAAAGAAAAATTGTCGGAACAGATAGAGATCATGAAGACCGGCATACAGGCAAACACTCCCGCTGAAAAGAAAAGTCTCAGCTCTGAAATATTCAATCAGAAACTTCAGATTCAGGATATGAGACTCAAGAATTCATATTATAAAGATCTTGTAAATAAATCTCAGAATGAATTAAAAAATCTACCTGAGCAAATGAGCGAACTTGTAAAACTTGAAAGAGACAGAAGTTCAGCTGAAAAATTATATACAACCCTTGAGCAAAAATACCAGGAAGCAACAATCAATGAAAGAGCGAGAGTCGGAAACGCTTCAATTTTGGATCTCGGACTGGACAATAATGCTCCTGTAGCTCCAGACAGACCAAAGATTATATTGTTCGGTATTCTTATCGGACTCGGACTGGGTCTTGCATTTGCATTTGTAAGAAATTATCTCGATAAATCAATTAAGTCACCGGATGAACTTGAAAGCAAAGGCGCAAGCGTACTTTCATGGATACCCCGTATCGAAACTGTGGGTAAAAACGGAACTTCAACACCTGAATTTATTGTGGGAAATAAATCCAACTCCGCAGCTTCAGAGGCATTTAAAGCATTAAGGACCAGGATACAGTTTTCAAGACTTGAATCTGAACAGCTTAAGACAATTCTTGTCACAAGTTCAATTCCCTTTGAAGGTAAAACAATTGTATCTTCAAATCTTGCAGGTAGTTTTGCACAGGCAGGTAAAAAAGTTTTAATAATGGACTGTGACCTGAGAAAACCAAGGATACACAATGTTTTCGAAACGGATAAATTCCCGGGGCTTAGCGATTACCTGTTTACAAATGTTACCTTAGAAGACATTACAAGACCAACTCCAATGGATAATCTTCATTTCATTACAAGCGGAACCATACCGCCGAATCCTTCCGAACTTCTCGGATCGGTTCAGATGAAACAGTTTATTAATAAATTGAAAGAAATTTACGATATTGTAATTATTGACTCACCACCTTTTATAACTGTTACGGACTCGGAGATACTTTATAATATTACTGACGGTACAGTCCTTGTGTGTCAGGCAAATAAGACTCCGGCAGATGCATTCTGGAAGACGTATGACAGGCTCAATAAAAAATATCCGCATCATTTACTCGGATGCGTGCTGAACAATTTTAACTTCAAGAGCTCTTACGGTTATTATTATAATTATTATTATTATTACTCACAGCCGGATTCCAATAAAAAAATTCTTAAGTAATCCGTAGCACATTTATAATAATAAACTTTATTTTTTATAAATTCACCCATTCCGATATTACCTGTACAAATAAAAATTCATCCGCTGATATTTTTATTTCTGCATCAAATGTATTGCAACTGAATTTTCTAAGCTGCAATAGTCAGAAATTATTAATTAATATTTAAACAATTTTAAATGTCTAAAACTTCACAGGATGAATGGACATTAGAGATCAAACCGGTTTCGGGATGGTTTCACTTTCATCTTAAAGATGTATGGAGATACAGGGATCTTCTTATGATGTTTGTGAGGAGAGATTTTGTTGCTGTTTACAAACAGACTATACTCGGACCATTTTGGTTTTTTCTTCAGCCAATATTGACGACTATTACTTTTACTGTAGTATTTGGAAATATAGCAAGGATATCTACAGACGGAATTCCGCCTTTGCTTTTTTACATGTCAGGGATTGTAAGCTGGGGATACTTTTCCGATTGCCTGACAAGGACTTCATCTACATTTATTACAAATGCAAATATTTTCGGTAAAGTATATTTCCCCCGTTTAGTAAGTCCTTTGTCAAACATTATATCACTTTTGATGAAGTTCGGAATACAACTGTTTTTGTTTACGTGTTTCCTTTTATATTACTGGATGAATGGCTCTACCAATGTGCATCCTAATATATATATATTACTGACTCCTTACCTTCTTATATTAATGGCAGGATTAGGTCTCGGATTCGGAATTATTGTATCCTCACTTACTACAAAATACAGAGACTTCAGTTTTCTTGTAGGTTTCGGAGTACAGCTGCTTATGTACGCTACTCCTGTAATATATCCATTATCCGCGCTGCCAGAAAAATATAAATGGATAGTGCTTGCAAATCCTATGACAGCGATTATTGATACATTCAGATATGCATTTCTCGGAGCAGGTACGTTTAATCCGGGAAATCTGATCTACAGTTCGGTTTTTATGATCGTGACTTTATCAATCGGGATTTTAATGTTTAACAGGGTTGAAAAGACTTTTATGGATACAGTCTAAATTTATTTTTTATTTATATTATTATGGGCGCAGCAATTAAAGTTGATAACATATCTAAACTCTACAGGCTAGGAATGGTCGGAAACAGAACTATTGTTGAAGATATTAACAGACTAATTGCAAGGATACGTGGGAAGGAAAATCCTTATCTAAAAGTAGGTGAAACAAATCAGAGAAATACTAAAGGAAATTCTGATTATGTGTGGGCTTTGAAGGATATAAATTTTGAAGTAGAAGAAGGTCAGAGATTTGGGATCATAGGAAAAAACGGCGCAGGTAAATCCACTCTTCTCAAAATTTTATCTAGAGTTGCAGGTCCGACTACAGGTTCGGTAAAATTAAAAGGAAGAGTTGCAAGTCTGCTGGAAGTAGGGACGGGATTTCATCCTGAACTTACAGGCAGGGACAATGTATTTCTCAACGGCGCTATACTCGGAATGACTCAGGAAGAAATCAAAGGCAAGTTTGACAGTATAGTTGATTTCTCCGGTGTGGAAAGATACGTCGACACACCTGTTAAAAGATATTCTTCAGGAATGTATGTACGTCTTGCGTTTGCAGTTGCTGCGCATCTTGAGCCTGAAATACTTATAGTGGATGAAGTGCTTGCAGTCGGTGATGCGGAATTTCAAAAAAAATGCTTAGGCAAGATGCACGATGTTTCCGAAAAGGAAGGTCGAACGGTTTTGTTTGTAAGTCATAATCTGCAGGCTATAAGAAATCTTTGTCAGAAGACTGTGATCCTTAATAACGGAGAATTGTTCGCAAACGGAAATACGGAACAGGTATTAAGAGAATACAATGAACTCAGCAGAGATATAACAATTAAAGCTGATACAGAAATAAATAACAGCATAAACAGAAGAGGCAAAGGAAGAGTAAGGTTTACAGGAATAAATCTGACTGATGAAAAAGGAAACAGAAGATATAAATTTGAGACAGGTGAAAAGATAAGAGTTAGTATCACATTCGAAATATTCAAGGAGATCGAGGGACTTACTTTTATATTTGCTGTACTTTCCGGACTTTCAAGAGAATGTCTGACATTGTTTGAATATGCACTCAGCAATAAGAAAATGATGCCGGGTCAGAAAGGCGAGGCAATAATTGAGATTCCGCATCTTAAAATTAAACCCGGTGAATACCCGCTCTATTTTGAATTAACTGATCTGAAATATAATAGTTATGCAAAGGATGTTATAGATGATCTTACCGCTCCTTTAGAAATTACGGAAGGAAAAAATAAAGCATATTCTGACGATAATAAACCATCCGGATATTTTAAGATGGAATCAAACATAATTCAAAATGAAATTTATGATACCAATCAATTAACAAAAGTATAATATTTATTTTATTTAAATATGAGTAAAGTAAAAGATACCGGCTTTCTTGACAGGACTCCAGGGCTTTATTCAGGCGGGGTATTGCTGAATACGCTGGGTTATCATGTCTTGAGAACGCTTTATCATAATGTCTGGAGACTAAGACCTAAGAAAGTAAGCAGTGAATATCAGAAATTCGCTGACATACTTGATAAAGAAGGCATACTTATTATTCCTGATTTCCTTCCCGCAGATCAGTTTGAAGAATTGAAAAAGGAATATGAGCAGTTATACTCCGATTGGGATCCGCTTGAATATGATCCCGGAAAAATGGATAAAAGACAGAAAGATTTTCCTGATTATTTTGAAACCATTGCTGAAAAATTTGTCACTCCGTTTACTCCCGCTTTTACAAACTATTTTCTTAAGAATAAACTAATTAACGAACTGACATACGCAGTAGTTCACAGAAAAATCAGAACAACTCCATACAATCATTTCTGGCACTTACAGAGAAGGAATCCGGATAAGAATGTAAGTACGCTTCACACTGCTGCATTTCCTCATGCTGATGTGCCGTATCCGACCATTAAAGTATTTTTATATCTGACTGATGTAGATGAATCAAATGCAGCATATATTTTTGCAAAAGGTTCTCATAAGCTCACATGGAAAAGACTGATGTTTGAATATAAACTCAGCGTAAGATATGCAAAGACAAAAAACGATATTGTAACTGAAGAGGAGCTGAATAAACTAGGTTATAAGTCAGAATCAATAAGCGGAAAAGCAAATACACTTTTCATTTCAAATAATATGGGATACCATAACAGAGGAAATTTTTCGAATATGAATCCGAGAATTACAGCGCAGCTTGATTACCGAAATCTTGAATCCTTGAGAAATACTCTTAACCGTGGAGGATCAAATATTGTTTCACGACTGTCAAAAAAAATAGTAAAGTCACTGGATAAATCAAATAAAAAAAAATACCGTGCAAGTATCAGTAATAATAACATGTCATAATTACGCCCGCTATCTTTCAAGGTCAATCCGTAGCGCGCTTAATCAGAGTCTCGACAGAAAAGAATACGAAATAATTGTAGTGGATGACGGCAGTACCGATGAAACGCGTAAAGTAATGAAGACATACGGTAAAAATATCAGACCGGTTTTGCTTGATACTAATATCGGACTTGCAGCAGCCCGTAACGAAGGAATTAAAACAGCACTCGGCAGATTTGTTGTTAATCTTGATGCCGATGATTACATAGATGAAAATCTGCTTATGATGGAAACAATCTTCATGAATTTAAACTCTTCATGGGATGCAGTCTCATGCGATTATTTTCTTGTAGATGAAAATGAAAAGCATATAGAAAGGATCTCAGGCAGGGACAAACCAATAGCATGCGGAGTTATGTTCAGAACGGATCTGCTATTTGAAATCGGTTTGTATGATGAGAAATTTAAAATGAGAGAAGAAGAAGACCTTCGTCTCCGGTTTGAAAAAAATCATATTATCCATAACATCGAACTTCCTTTATACCGGTACAGAAAGCATAATGATAATATGACGAATAACAGCAGAGGAATGAATAAGTATAAAAAAGTTTTAGACACCAAGCACAAAACCTTCAGGAAAAGAAAATAACTACGATATTACAGACTGAGAACTATTGCATTCATAGCGGCAAGGATGGGATCTGAAAGATTTCCCGGTAAAGTACTTAAACCTCTTTCGGGAATTCCCTCACTAGTGCATATCTTTAACATCCTAAAGGAAGTTAAAAATCTTGACGGTTATGCTGTCGTAACTTCTGTGTTGGAAGAAGATGATGAGATAGAAAAAGTCTGCGGTACTTACGGCGTTAAATGTATACGCGGATCAGTTCACGATGTACTCGACAGATTCCGACTCGCTGCCGGAATATTAAAGCCGGATATAATCGTAAGAGTTACAGGTGATGACCCTCTTATGGATCCGGAAATTATTGAGAAAGTTATATCGGAGCATTTATCCGGAGACAATGATTATACATCAAATATAGAAGAGAGAACATATCCGCGTGGAATGGATACTGAAGTGATTAATACCTCCGCGCTGGAAAAGTGCTGGAGGGAATCTTCGGATAAAGATGATCACGAACACGTTACGCTTTTTATTAGAAGAAATCCGGATAAGTTCAGGATAAAAAGTGTAAAGAAAAACGGATCATCCGCCGGTGACATAAGACTTTGTCTTGATACAGAAGAAGATTATTCCTTAGTGAAAAAAATATATGAAAAACTTTATTCAGGTAAAGTTATTAAGCTTGATGAAGTTTTAAATTTACTTGAACTGGAACCGGAGCTTAGACAGATAAATGAACACATACAGCAAAAAAAAGTCAAAGACAAAATTTTTTAAAATCAGCATGATAAAACAAATATGATAAAGTTACCTGATTTTCAGAAAGCATACGATTATGAAAATGAGTTTTATCTTTCATGTGACAAATCCCGTATAGGGAAGCTTTTAGCGCATTATGAATTATATAAAATGTCTTCCGATAAAGAAGGTGATATAGTGGAATGCGGCGTATTCAAAGGAGCGTCATTTGTCAGGTTTGCAATGTTCAGAAATTTATTTGAAAATAATTCTTCGAAAAAACTTATAGGCTTTGATTCATTCGGGAAATTTCCCGGGACGGAATTCGAAGATGATAAAAAACTCCGTGAGCATATTATTAATGAAGCGGGTGAAAACAGCATATCCGCCGGTCAGCTGATTGAAGTGCTGAAAAATAAATCATGCGCTGAAAACATTGAACTCATTGAAGGGGATATTACAGTTACTTTACCTGAGTATGTAAGATCAAATCCGGAACTAAAAATATCTTTGTTAAATCTTGACACAGATATTTATGAACCTTCTGTAACAATTCTTGAAGAATTATATCCGAAGATAGTAAGCGGTGGGATCCTGATACTTGATGACTATAAGGTATTTCCGGGAGAGACAAAAGCTGTAGATGATTATTTTGCAGGAATGAATATTGAGATAAAAAAATTTCCTTTCAGCGCAACACCCTGTTATATTGTAAAAAAGTAATTCCTTTCAGAAAAATTAATTTATTATAACAGATTGAATTTCCTGATATACGGATTAGGCTCTATCGGCAGAAGGCATGCGGCTATACTTTCCGGAGTCGAGGGGAATAAAATTTTTGCCTGCCGCACCGGAAAATCCGGTATTAAGTCATCCGAGAAATTTCCTTATACTGAGATTGATCCATCCGACAATTTTGCAGATCACAATATAGACGGAGCTCTGATAACTAATCCAACATCTATGCACATAGAGACAGCTCTTAAGATTGCAGAATACGGAATACCGATGTTTATTGAGAAGCCGCTTGGTAAGGATCTGAATAATATAAAAAGACTTCAGAAAATTACCGGGGAGAATAATATCCCGGTATTGATGGGCTACAATTTTCTTCACCACAACGCAATAAAACTTATAAAAAAACTTATCAAAGAAAATAAGATAGGTAATGTGATTTCAGCAAAGTCTCAGTTCGGCACTTATATGCCTGACTGGCACAAGAATGAAGATTATAAAAAGAGTTATGCATCAAATGCAGATATGGGCGGGGGTGTAGTCCTTACATCAATTCATGAACAGAATTATCTGACGGATCTTTTCGGTGAAGCAGTAGAAGTGAAAGCAATGAAGACCGGAGGTAATTTACTTGACATAAAAGCTGAAGAAGGTGCAGAGATTCTGATGAGACATGAAAGCGGAGTAGTATCAAACATACATTTGAATTTTTACCAAAAGCCGTATTACAGAAACTGTCAGGTGATCGGCGCTGAAGGCACAATATACTGGGACTTTCTTATTCCGGAGGTTAAGATATTATATAAAGATAAAACGGAAATTATTAAAACAGGTAAAGGTGCGTTTGAATTACTTGATGAAAGTTATACAGAGCAGATGCATCATTTCACTGAAGTTATAAAAGGAAATTCTAAACCAGCAGCTGATTTAAACAGAGGAATAAAAGATCTTGAAACTGCGCTGGAAATTTTAAAGCAAATTAATTAATAAAATTTTATGAATTTAAAAACCACTGATCCGGATAAAATAAATTTCAGGGAAAAATTTGAACTGAAAGAGAAAGTAATAATTATTACCGGTGGAATGGGACTAATAGGAAGAGCTTTTGCAGAAGCCTGCTGTCAGTATGACGGAATTGTAGTCATAGCAGACAGGGAAGGTGCCGGATCGGAAGATCATGCTTCGGAATTAAGTAAGAAATACGGAAAAGAAATGATAGGAATTACAATTGATGTGGCAAACCGGGAAGATGTTGAAAATTTAAAGAAAATAACATTAGAAAAATACGGAAGGATCGACGGACTTATAAACTGTCATCAGAATAAGACGGCAAAGTTTTTTGCAAAGTTTGAAGATTACACTGATAAAGACTGGGACGCAGTAGTCGAGACAAATTTGAAAGGAACATTTTTAACATGTCAGATCATCGGCGGATATATGGCTGAAAAAGGAAGCGGATCAATAATTAATTTGCCTTCCACTTATTCAGTAGTAGCGCCTAATCACAACCTTTACCGGGGGACTTCGCTTGGATCGCCTGCTGCATATTCTGCATCTAAAGGCGGAGTAATGGCATTGTCACAATACCTTTCTACTTACTGGGCAAAGAACGGAGTGAGAGTAAATCAGATCACTCCGCATGGTGTCTGGAATAATCATGAAGAAAGGTTTGAGAAAAATTTTTCCGAGATGTCACCGTTAATGAGAATGAGTTATAATCATGAAGTAGCAGGAGCTGCTGTATTTTTACTCTCGGATGCTTCGAGTTATGTTACAGGACATAATTTAGTAGTTGACGGAGGATGGACGGCGTGGTAATTTTCAATTACGAATTACGAATTACGAATTACGAATTACGAATTTCAAATTGCAAATAATTAATTTTATAAAATAATATTTTTGATGGAAATACTTATTCTGAATTTATGAAGATCACAGATATTTTTAAGAATTACGATCCAGCAATTATACAAAGACCTTATGTAATAGCGGAGGCCGGGGTGAATCACGAAGGTGATATTGAACTTGCAAAAAGACTGATTTATGAAGCTGCAGAAGGCGGCGCTCATGCAATAAAATTCCAGACATATAAGGCGGACATGCTTGCTTCAAAAGACAGTCCATATTACTGGGATTTAAAAGAAGAGCCGACGACAAGTCAGCATGAGCTATTCAGAAAGTATGATAAGTTTGAGAAAAATGAATATGAGCTTCTTAAGAAAGAGTGTGATAAAGCTGGAATAGAATTTATGTCAACGCCTTTTGATGTAAACGCAGCTGAATTTCTTAATGACCTGATGCCTGTGTTTAAAATCTCTTCTTCGGATATTACAAACATTCCTTTCATTGAATATATGTGCGCATTCGGAAAGCCGATACTGCTTTCAACAGGCGCATCTGATATCAGCGAAATTAAATTCGCAGCTGATGTCATTTCAAAACATGGGAATCCATTATGCCTTCTTCACTGTATTCTGAATTATCCCACGCTTGACGAAAATGCAAATCTCGGAATGATACTGGATCAGAGAATAAAGTTTCCTGAAGCAATACCGGGATATTCTGATCATACCTTGCCCGGAAATATGGATGTGCTGAAGACAGCTGTTTTGCTCGGTGCCGTAATACTTGAAAAGCATTTTACATTTAACAAGGAATTACCGGGCAACGACCATTATCATGCAATGGACAAAGATGATCTTAAGCATTTCTTCATAGACATGGAGAGAATGTTCCTGCTCATGGGAAATTTCAGGAAGAATCCATTGAAAAGTGAAGCCAATTCCATCTTGAATGCAAGAAGAAGCCTTGTAACTGTGAAAAGATTAAAGGCAGGTGAAGTAATCACTTTCGAACATCTGACTTGGAAACGTCCAGGCAGCGGTATTAGCCCTAAATACATTAAAGATGTAACGGGAAAGAAAGCATTAATAGATATAGAGGAAGATTCAGTTCTAAAATGGAGTATGATCGAATAGATCTGATCATAACTAATCTTATGAAAGGAAATTGAAAACAGCAGAAAGCCGGTATTGGAATTAAAGGAACGATTTTATAGCAGCAAGCAGGAATTTGTATTTCTGGCAATATTGATCCTGTCGATCTTGCCGTTTCTAATATTACACTATTTCAACCAGCCGACGTCAGAAGATTTCATTTATGGCGAAGAGACAAGAAGAATAGGATTTGTAAAAGAATACAAAGTGCTTTATAAATACTGGGGCGGAAGATACTTCGGATATATATTGATGTTCATTAATCCATTGTATCTGAAGTCAATCGCCGGCTACAAGGTAATTACTTTTATACTGATGATTTTGTTTTTCTACATGCAGTATTTATTCATAAATGAGTTTACGAAGAAAAATCTGAGATTCAGGGAAAGAGTCGTTTTTACTTTGTCAGTTTTTTTTCTGTATTTATATTTCATGCCTTCTGTAGGGCAGGGATTTTACTGGTGGGTTTCCGCAATATTTTATCATGTTGGATTAATGCTGCTGATGCTCTTTTGTATTTTTTATTCGAGACAATCTGAAGACAATAATGGAAAGTCCAAACTTTTATACACTGTTCTCTGCGCAATAACAATTGCAGCCATTGCAGGATCAAATGAATTGGCGGCGGCAACTATATTAATTCTGATGTTCATACTATTCATCAAGAGTATCTTCATTGACAGAAAATTCAGAATAGCTGACTTATTTTTAGCAGGAGTCACATTGATCTCAGTGTATTATACTTACGCAGCGCCGGGAAATATTCAGAGAGGAAAGCAATATGAAAACAGTCAGAATTTTATGTTCTCTTTGGAAAGTACTTTTTCTTTTATATTTAAAGAACTTTTGACCTGGACTTTTTTTACGCCTCTTCTGATAATTACATTTATACTGATACCTTTACTCATAAAACTTGCTTCCGGCTCAGAGGAAACTAAAAGCACTTACAGGATCAATCCTCTATTTAGTCTGGTTTCCCTGCTTATAATTATCTTCCTTAATGTCTTTCTGACATTCTGGAGTCTCGGAATTCCGCCTTATGACAGGATTCTGAATGTATCATATTTTATATTTCTTATGGGATGGTTTTACAATGTCATTGTATTAATGCATTATTTTAAAAGTAAATATGAATTTGATCTTCAGCGGCTGCCCGGGTATTCATATACAATTGCTCTTGTGTTACTTGTCGCATTTATGTTCAAAGAGAATAACATAAAGACAGCATATGCTGAAGTTGTAGGAGGTGATGCTTACCATTACAATAAAGAATTGAATGACAGGTATCAGTTCATTTCAGAAAGTAAATCTGACACCGTAGTTGTGGATACCATAAGCAATGTACCAAAATCATTTTTTCTTCTGGACATATTTACTGACCCTGAATTATTTTATAACAAAGGATACGCAATGTTCTTTAATAAGAAAGCTATTATAATAAGGAAGAATGATGATTGATTTGAATGTTCAGTTTAAAAAGTCGATGTGCCTAACCGGCTTTAGATTTAAGAATGTAAAAAAATTTTAATTTGGAACAACGGGGAAAAATAGTTGCATCAATAGAAGCCCGCATGACCTCAACTCGTCTGCCGGGTAAGGTGCTGATGGAAATCGGAGGAAAGCCGGTACTGCAGATTCTGATCGAGAGACTGAAAAGATCTAAATACATAAACGAAATTGTAATTGCTTCAACAGATAATAAAGCTGACGATCCTATTGAACTTCTTGGAAATAAACTGAACATTCCTGTCTTCAGAGGAAGCGAGGAGGATGTACTAGGCCGTGTAACCGGAGCAGTGGAATCTGTAAAAGGAGATTTGATAGTCGAAGTAACCGGCGACTGCCCGTTAATGGATCCTGAAGTTATGGACAAAGTCATTGAAGAATATCTGAATCAATTTCCGGAATATGATTACGTTACGAATATAGGATATGTGGAAAATCAGGTTCGTGAAATACCGATAGGTATGGATATCAGGGTGTTCACATTCAAAGATCTGAAACACATCAGTGAGATCACGGACGATCCGGAAGACAGGGAACATGTATCGCTTTATTTCTTCAGAACGGGAAAAGACAAGTATAAGCTGCTCAATATTAAAACGCCTGATGAATGGAAAAGAGATTACAATGTAAGAATTGCTTTAGATACCGCTGAGGATTTTCAGTTCATAGAAAAAGTTTATACGGAGGTTTCCAAAATAAATCCTGAATTTGGATTAAAAGATATTTTGAATTTTCTAGATGAGAATAAAGATCTGCTGAAGTTAAATTCGCAGGTAATTCAAAAAACAGTTTCAAACCTTTGAGCGGATCAAAGATATACACAGCTGCGATAATCGGCTGCGGTGATATAGGTTATCTGTTCGACAAGGACATAGGAAATGAATTGAATTCAGATGAAGCTCTTACACATTTCCGCTCATTGAATAATTCAGAAAAGTTCAGGTTAGTATCAGTCGCGGATATTAATGTGGCTCCGCTGAATTTGATTGACAAACAAACAGGAATTAAAAAGTATGATGATTACAAAAAAATGGTTGAAGAGTTAAATCCTGATTTAGTTACCATTGCAACGAATGATGAATCGCATTATCCTATCCTGACTGAACTTTTAAAATACAAACCAAAATTTGTTTTCTGCGAAAAGCCTTTGGCAAAAACAGGGAAAGAAATTGAAGAAATATGTAAAAAGTATAAAGAAGCGGGAATTCCATTACAGGTGAACTATACAAGAAGATTCCTGAATGAGTTTGAAGAAATTAAAAAAAGTATTGATGAAAATAAAATCGGCAGAACAGAATCTGTTACTTTTTATTATTCGAGAGGACTTGTTCACAATGCTTCGCATTATATTGATATTGTATTATGGTATTTCGGCGAACCTGATGACGTGATAAGTTTTTCTCAAAAGAAAGGGATCACTGATGAGGATAAGTCAGTTAGTTTTATTTTCAAATATAGCGGAGGACCTGAAATAATATTTATCGCTCTGGATATTGATAAACTTTCATTTGCTGAGATAGATATAGTCGGAACGCAGGGAAGGATAAAATATAATTACAAAGGTGAAATAGAATATTATACAATAAAGGATAATCCTCTTTTCAATGGTTATAAAATTTATGAATGTATCAGCGCAGATAAGATAAAATTTGCAAGCGCTTTACCTGAAGCTTATAAAAATAATTATGAAGTCATGACCGGTAAATCAAGTTTAAGATCAAATTCAGAAAATTCAATAAAAATATTCAATCTGATAAAAAGAATCGGAGAAAACAGAATATGGCAAAATTAGCATTAACAGGCGGTTCGCCTGTCAGAACAAAAATATTCCCCCAAAGTAATACGATCGGCGAAGAGGAAAAAAACGCAGTAATGAAAGTACTCAACTCCGGAAATCTATCGCAGTATGTTGGTTCATGGAATCCTGATTTTTCAGGAGGACCGATGGTAAAGGAGTTTGAAAAGAAATGGGCAGAAGCTCTCGAAGTAGAATTCTGCATGGCGGTAAATTCAAATACATCCGGACTTTATTCCAGTATAGGAGCATGTGATATCGGACCGGGTGATGAAGTTATAGTTTCCCCATACACGATGACAGCCGGAGCAATCGCACCATTGATTTACGGCGCTGTGCCGGTATTTGCTGACATTGACGAAGATACTTTTTGTCTCGATCCAAAAAGCATAGAAGCAAACATTAACGAACGGACCAAAGCAATTTTACTCGTGCATATCTGCGGGCATCCTTCTGAAATGGATGTGATAATGGCAATTGCAAAAGAGCATAATCTGAAAGTTATAGAAGACTGCGCGCAATCACCAATGTCTGTATACAAAGGAAAATTTGTAGGGGGGATAGGGGACGTCGGTGTATTCAGTCTGAATTATCACAAGCATATTCACACAGGTGAAGGCGGCATGATAGTTACCAATGATCCCGTATTAGCGGAGAAAATTCAGCTGATTAGAAATCACGGTGAAGCTGTAGTAGAAGGTAAGAAAACAAAAGACATATGGAATACTTTCGGATTTAATTACAGAATGCCTGAGATTGAAGCTGCGATCGGTATTGAGCAATTGAAAAAACTTCCTGACCTTATAGAGAGAAGGATTGAAAATGCAAATTTCCTATCGGAAATAATCGGCAAGCTGCCGGGTATAACTCCGCCAGTCGTGAAAGACGGATGTAAACATGTTTATTATCAGCAGACATTTAAGTTTAATAAAGAGATCACCGGCATTCACAGAAATACTTTTGTAGATGCTCTGAAAGCTGAACTTCCAACGATGGTGTTGAGGGAAAGCACACCGATCATCGGAAGCGGATTTGCGCCGCCATTGTATCTGCAGCCGATATATCAGCAGAGACTTCATAAGTGTTCATTTAACTGTCCGAGATACGAAGGAGCAGTCTCATATGAAAGAGGACTTTGTCCTGTAACGGAAAGAATGTTTTTTGAGGAAGTTTTCACACATGAGTTCATGAGACCGAGTTTTTCGAAAACTGATCTTGAAGATGTTGTAAATGCTTATCACAAAGTATATGAGAATATGAACGAGCTGAAAGAATACGAGATGAAAAAATCAGTGACTGTATAGATGAAGAAAAAAGTGCTGTCTGTCTTTGATGATCCGGGCGGCGGATTAGCGGTAACAGCTGTTGCAGAAGAGTTAAAGAAAAATGCGGAATTGGATCTGACGGTATACAGCGGAAAGCTTAGCAAAGAAATTGCAGTCAGTACAGGTTTTGAATATAGAGAAATTGAATCCATGATCAGCAAAGAAACGGCGGAAGATATTTTCACAGAAGTATCTCCGGATCTTCTGCTGACAGCCACAGGAGGCGGTAATGCCGAGCAGGAAATCCGCAACATTGCTTTCAGAAAAAATATACCAAGTGTAGTGATACTTGATTACTGGAAAGATTACAAGAGGAGATGGCTTTATGCAGATCATGAAATAAATATGATAAAAGATAATGTTTGCGTGATGGATGATTTTACAAAACAGGAAATGACAGAGGAAGGTTTTCCTGAATATAACATTCATGTCACAGGTCATCCGTATCTGGATAAAATATTTAATACCGGAAAGAAAAAGTCTAAAGAAAAAAGTGAAAATGTTATGAGTATTTTATTTCTTTCACAGCCTTTAGAAATTATAGGGATTAAAAAATATGAGATACATCCGCTAAAAATATTGTCTGATGCAGCTGAAGAATATTCTGAAAAATCAGGTAAGAAAGTAGCGCTTACTGTCAGACTTCATCCATCTGAAAATATTTCTAAAGAGATATCAGAAATTTTAAACAATCACGGAAATGGAAATTATAATATTAAAATTTCAGAAAGCGGCAGTTCGATTTCTGAACTCCTTTCAGAATCTGATATGGTAATTGGATATAATTCAATTGCCTTATTTGAGTCGCGTGCTGAAAATATTAAGACATTAAGTATGAATTTATTTCCTGTGAAGGAGTCACTTCGCAATGCTTTTGAATCAGCAGGGATTAAATCAGTGGAAGCAAATAAATCTGAAATTATGGAAACAATATTTTCAGACCCTGACACAGTTCCCCATGGAAAAGTTTTCAGCGGAGCAATCAGTAACTGCATAAAAGTAATATCAGAAAATTTAAATTTAAGACTGCGATAAATTAATACACTAAAATGATCAACCCATTTTTAACGGGAATTAAAATTTATCTATCGCCTTTATCCAAAGCTGATATTTCCGAAAAGTATATAAGCTGGCTTAATGATAAGGAGATTTGCAGAGACAACTCGCATGCTACATTTCCTAATACAAGATCAAAGACAATTGCTTATATTGAAAATCTTGAAAAGAGCAAGGACGAAGTAGCTTTTGCGATAAGATGGAAAAAGAATGACATGCATGTTGGTAATGCAGCGATGCAGAGAATTGACAGGATAAACAGAAGCGCTGAGCTTGCAATAATAATCGGTGATAAGAAATACTGGGGTAAAGGAATAGCGAGTGAAGTATACATGCTATTAATAGAGTATGGATTTGACACATTGAATCTTAACAGAATTTCATCAGGTCAGACGCTTGCAAATAAAGGAATGATAAAGGTGTGTGAAAAGTCAGGAATGAAACGCGAAGGAGTGCTGCGACAGATATTATACAAAGAAGGTGAATATCTTGACGCCGGAATATATTCAATTTTAAAAAAGGAATTTGAAATGAAAATGAAAGGGAAAAAATAAATGAGTGAATTGAAATTAAATAAGCAGCTTATGAAAGGAGTTCAGTATTGTATCAGATGCTGTATTCCTGAAACGCAGGAGGGAGTGGAGTTTGATGAAATGGGAATATGTCAGGCCTGTCAGTCATCCGAACAGAAGATTCATATTGACTGGGTGGAAAAGGAAAAGCAGCTTAGAGAAATACTTGACACCGCAAAAGAAATGGCGGGAAATAATTACGACTGTATCGTCCCGATAAGCGGCGGAAAGGACAGCACATTTCAGCTTCACGTGCTGACGAAGATCTACAAAATGAAACCGCTTGCACTGACATTCAGTCATAACTGGTTCAGTGAAACAGGCTGGTATAATCTTTTGAATTCTCTGGAGAAGTTTAATGTGGACCATATTATGTTCACTCCAAACCGTGATCTTGTAAACAGACTTGCAAAGAAATCACTTGAAGCGATAGGCGATACCTGCTGGCATTGTCATAACGGAGTACCGGCGTTTGCATTACAGGCTGCGGTAAGATTCAAAATACCTCTGCTTATATTCGGAGAATCAATAGCTGAGTCATCCGGCAGATCGTCTTATAAAAATCCGCTGATGGAATTTAATGTGGATTATTTTATGAGAGTATCAGGCAAAAGAGATCCGAAGGATATGGTTTGTGATTATATTACTGAGAAAGAAATGAAACCTTTTTTCATCCCGACTCTGAAAGAACTTGAAGATGCCGGAGTTAGACTTATGCATCTAGGAGATTATATATTCTGGGATGATGAAAGGCAGATGGAATTTGTAAGAGACACATACGGATGGAAAGAGACGGAAGTAGAAGGTACATATAAAGGATACAAAAGCGCCGAATGTATAATGCCGGGTATGCATGACTTTACAAATTATCTTAAAAGAGGTTATGGCAGATCTACTTATCAGTCGAGTGTGGACGTAAGGAACGGACTGCTTTCAAGAGAGGAAGGTTTTGAACTCGCAAATTCATTTGACATGGAAATACCCGAATCACTGGAATATTATTTGAAGATAACAGGAATTAGCAGGGAAGATTTTTACAAAATGATGAAAGAGAAAAGACTTGATGTCATTAAAAATATTGAACTTCCTGTGATACAAAAGACAAGAAAGAATAAAGAGAGGATACTTCCGTTTGCTCAGCAGTTAGTTGAAAAAGAAGAGCAAAGGAGAAAAGGTAAATAAATTGGAAGCAATAAAAGCTGAAAAAAATGTATTCCTGAGCAAAAGTATTTCCGAACTTACAGAAATGTTGAGAAATACCGAGATCACTCCTGCTGAAATTGCCGGAGAATGCATTAAGAGAATTGATGAATATAATGATAAGTTCAAAGTATTTGTAGTTTACAACGCTGAAAATTTATTCAGTCAGGCGGAAAAGATCGCGGAAAGACTGAATGCAGGAGAAGAGGTAAGAAGACTTGAAGGAATTCCGGCAGGGATAAAGGATATTTTCAACACTTATGATTATCCGACTCAGATGGGAAGTCCCTTATGGAAAAACTTTACATCGGGGAATGATTCGAGAGTGATATTTTATCTGAAGCAGGAAGGAGCTATAATTCCAGGGAAGACAGACACAGCTGAATTTGCAGTACACGCTATTGGAAACTGTCTGAACCCGCATGATATTACAAAGACACCCGGCACTTCATCGAGCGGATCTGCGGTAGCGGTATCGCTTGGGATGGTTCCGTTTTCAATCGGTACTCAGACAGCAGGTTCAATAGTACGTCCGGCAAGCTTTTGCGGTGTCTACGGATGCAAGCCGTCATTTGGACTTATTCCGAGGACAGGAATGCTGAAGACAACAGATAGTCTTGATACAATAGGTTTCTTTGCGTCAAAGTATGATGATATTGAAACAATATTTGAAATAATGAGAGTACACGGATCGAATTATCCTATGAGTCATAAAGCTTTAACAGATGAAGTCAGACAAAACAAAAAGTCCGGTAATAAATGGCGTGTGAAATTTGCAAAGACACATACATGGGATTTTGCTCCTGATTATGCTAAGAAAGAAATGGAAGACTTTATAAAAAAATTATCGGAGACAGATGACATTGAAATGACTGATTTAAAATTACCTGATGTGACGGAGCAGAGTCATGAAGTTCATCAGAGAATTTATGACAAGACATTGTCTTATTATTTTCAGGAAGAGTTTAAAAAGCCGGAATTTATTTCACCCGTAATGCGTGAAATTTTTGACAGGGGAAATAAAATTACGGTAGAGCAATATCATCAGTCATTAAAAGATCAGGAAATAATTTCAGGAGAAGTAGAAAATTATTTTGAATCGACAGACATTATAATTTCCCTGAGCACTGCAGGTGAGGCGCCGCTGCGAGATGAGAGTGAAAAGCCTGACCCTTCGCTTATGTGGACGTTAAGTCATTTACCGGTAGTAAGTTGTCCGGTATTCGTCTCTCCCTCCGGATTACCTTATGGAGTTCAGATAGCAGCAAGAAAATATAATGATCTGCTTTTATTCAGATTTACTGATCATCTCAGAAAAAATGGATTGATACCAGAAGGTGTTAATCCTATCCCTAAAATTTTAAAACAGACTAAGTAATTTTTGAATCCAGTTAAATTTATCAAGAGCCGGTTATTAAGATTTAAATTCATTAAAGATCTTAACCGGAAAAATAAATTAAGTAAATTATACAGCAAAGGAATTACCCCGCCTGAAGATCCGGAAAAGATATTGTTCTGGTCTGCCGGAGGAATGTTGATACAGACTAATATTGAAGGAGTAATTGCTGCATCATTGAAATTGCGCGGTAAGAAAGTTCATACGGTATTATGTGACGGTGTATTTAAAGCCTGCGCGAGGAGAGTCGATCAGCCGGAAGTGGAAGCAAAGGATTGGGGAAAATACTGCAAAGCATGTATCAGACAAAATTCAGCAGTACTGGAAAATTTAGGAGTTGAGTATTCATATATAAGCGGGCATATAACAGCTGAAAAAACTGCCGAGTTAAGAAAGCTTTCACAGGAAATAAATTTTGATAATTACAAATCAATATCACTAAACGGATATAAACTCGGTAACAATCTCGAATCAGCAATGCTGAGACATACGAGGGGAGCTTCATTTTCAGGATTTGAAGAAGTATTAAAAGAATATGCATTTGCAGTCCTTATAGTTTCAGAAACTTCATCAAATGTGCTTGATAAAATAAAACCCGGTAAAGTGTATATGTCACATGGCATTTATGCTGACTGGGGTCCGGCTCTTACATCTTCACTCAGCAGGGACATCCCTGTAATATCATATATATGCTGTTATCTGACTGCGCATTTCTTTTTTGGAATAGTAAATAATTTCCGGGAAACTTTTCTGACCATCCATGACAGCTCATGGAAAAATATAATAAAAGAGCCGCTGACAGAAAATATGAAAAGAAGATTATTGAAATTTTTATCAAACAGATATAAGGAAAATATTACTCAGGATATGAAGGGATTACTGAAAGAATATAAGGGTGAAACAGATTCTTTGTATTCGAAATACGAACTGGAGAAAGGAAAACCTATATGGGGTATTATGACTCATATAAACTGGGACGCAGTTTCGGATTATTTCCCTATGATTTATAAAAATTTTGATGAGTGGCTTGGCGAGACTGTAAAGATCATATGGAATGTAACGGACGTGCAGTGGCTTATAAAGATCCATCCGTCAGAGCTGAATGATAATCCTGAAACAGGCTGCCAGAAATATCTGGAGAATAATTTTCCTGATATGCCTGATCACATTAAAGTAATAAAGATGGATGACGATCTGAGTCCACTGGATTTTTACAATCTGCTTGACGGTGCAGTAACAGTAATGGGAACGGGAGGACTTGAGCTTTCGATTCAGGGAAAGCCGGTCATACTTGCGGGGGATGCACATTATTCCGGTAAAGGATTTACATATGACGGAAGTGATAAAGACAATTATGAAAAATTATTAAAAAAAGCATCAGAGATAAAACATCTGGATAGTGTAAAGCAGGAATTGTCACTTAAATATGCATATACATATTTTATAAGAAAACAGATTCCTCTTACACCGGCAGTAAAAGATGATCTCTATATTGATTTTACAAATCTCGAAGGTCTTCTTCCCGGAAGAAACAAGTATATGGATTTTCTCTGTGACAGAATAACAGACGGAGGCGATTTTGTTTTACCTGAAGAGCTGATCTCATCAGATACAGAAACGAAAAATGAGCAGATCAGACAATTTGCATAATATAAATTAAAAATTAAAATGATAATAATAACAGGAGCGTCGAGAGGTATTGGTAAATATCTCATGGAAGAATTTTTAAAATTAAATAAGAAAGTGATCGGAACATATTTTAAAGAAAGTAGTGAGTTTGAAAAAAATCCATTGATGTACAGATTAGATATCACGGATATAAGAGGCACGGAGAAATTTGCAGAGGACATAAAAGAATATCTTAACGAAATAGTTTTAATTAACTGCGCCGGTAATAATTATAACAGTTTTGCTCACAAGTCGTCGCCGGAGGAATGGAGTAAAGTAATTAATACGAATCTGACCGGCACATATAATATGATCAGAGTCTTATTGCCGGTGATGAGAGAGCAGGGCTACGGAAGAATTATAAATTTTTCATCAATAGTAGCGCAGAAGGGAATTCCCGGGACAAGCGCTTATGCTGCATCCAAAGCGGGTCTTTGGGGAATGACAAGAAGCATGGCTGCAGAGAATGCAGGCAAAGGAATTACAATTAATTCCCTGAATCTCGGATATTTTGAAATCGGTATGATAACTGAAGTCAGTGATGAGTATCAGGAAGTAGTGAAAAAGAAAATCCCTACCGGTAAATTCGGAGATCCTAAAAACATTTTAAATGCGTTAAATTTTTTAATTGAATCGGATTACATCAACGGAAGTTCTTTAGATATAAACGGGGCAATTTCCTGATATTATAAATTGAAATTTTCTGTAATCATATCGACATTTAACCGGGAAAATATACTTCCTATGTGTCTTGATTCACTTGTGTTGCAAAATTTTCCCGCTCCGGATTTTGAAATAATAATAGTAAATAATAACTCTTCTGACAATACGGAAAATGTTGTAAGTAATTATATTAAAAATTATCCGGACTTAAACATTAAATATTACTTTGTGCCGAGACCCGGGCAGGTATATGCGAGACAGATCGGAATCCTTGCAGCGAAAAACGAGGTACTGTCGTTTACAGATGATGACGCGATACTTGTTCCCGACTGGCTGAAGGAAATTGAAAAAGTTTTTATGATGAATGACAAAGTAGCCGGCGTAGCGGGAAAGATAAAGATCAAATGGGATGAAACTCCTCCCGAATGGATTTATGATTACGAAAGGCAACTTGGAAAACTTGATTACGGCAATGAAATAAAAATTGAACCCGGTCTGTATATGAATGCGGGAAATCTCAGTATAAAGAGAGAAATACTTTTTGAAGTCGGAGGATTCAATCCTGAAATGGTTGGAGAGTGGCTTATAGGTGACGGAGAGACGGGACTGTGGAAGAAGCTGTATAGAAAAAAATATCTGATTGGCTGGGCACCGGCAGCACTGATGTATCATTATCAGTCTGCAAAAAAGAACGCCACAATAGAGGATATAGAAAGAAGATTTCACAATAACGGAATTTGTATTCCATATAATATATACGCTGTAGATCGTGAAGGATTTAAACCGCTTATCAAAAATTCTTTGTATGCGACAAAGCAATGGTTAAGATGGAGCTTTAGAAAAACAAAATATGATATTCTGGAAAATGAAAAGAACAAATATTACGCAATATTCAGAAAAGCGTTTTATTTTGCGCAGATCACTTACACATTAAAAATAATTTTCAACAGAGAATTCAGAATTATGCTCGGTAATAATGATTGGAGTATTAATCTAAATAAAAAAATAAATAAGTAATATGAAAAAAGTATATGTAGGAATGAGCGCTGATCTGATTCACCCTGGCCATCTCAATATTATAAATGAAGCAAGAAAACTTGGAGAAGTTACAATCGGTCTTTTAACAGATGAAGCGATAGCCGGTTATAAAAGGCTACCGTCGCTGACTTACGATCAGAGAGAGTTAATCATTAAAAATATAAAAGGTGTGGAAAAGGTAATTCCGCAGTATACTCTCGATTATGTTTCAAATCTTCAAATGCTTAAACCTGATTTCGTAGTTCATGGTGATGACTGGAAAGACGGAGTTCAGAAACAAACAAGACAGAGAGTTATTGATGTGCTGAAGGAATGGGGAGGAGAGCTTATTGAAATTGAATATACAAAAGGAATTTCATCAACGCAGCTGAATGAGAGTCTGAAAGAAATCGGAACAACTCCTGATATAAGGATGAAAAAATTAAAAAGACTGCTGGGAGTGAAACCGATTGTAAGAATTATGGAAGCGCATAACGGACTTACGGGACTTATAGTAGAAAATGTAAATGCTTTAAAAGATAATATTAAAGTTGAATTTGACGGAATGTGGCTAAGTAGTCTGACAGATTCAACCGCAAAAGGTAAACCTGATACTGAAGCTGTCGATCTTACTGCGAGACTGCATACATTGAATGATATAGTAGAAGTAACTACAAAACCGATCATTTATGACGGAGATACAGGAGGCAGGACTGAGCATTTTGTATTTACCGTAAGAACACTTGAAAGGCTCGGTGTATCTGCAGTAATAATAGAGGATAAAACGGGGTCGAAAAAAAATTCTCTTTTTGGAACAGATGTAGAACAGACTCAGGAAACCATTGAAAACTTTTGCTTGAAAATCTCAGCTGGAAAAAAATCACGCGTTACAAATGACTTTATGATAATTGCGAGAATTGAAAGTTTAATTCTGAAAGCGGGAATGGAAGATGCTTTAAAAAGAGCAAATGCATATATAGAAGCGGGAGCGGACGGAATTATGATTCACAGTAAGGAAAAATCGACTGATGAAATAATTGAGTTCTGCCGGGAATATAAAAAGTTTGAACGTAAAGTACCGTTAGTTGCTGTACCCTCGAGCTACAGTTCAATTTATGAAAGTCAGCTTGAAGAAAGCGGAGTAAGTATTGTAATCTACGCAAATCATTTATTAAGAAGCGCATATCCCGCAATGAACGAAACTGCAAAATCAATTTTAGAAAACGGCAGATCATTTGAAGCTGACAATAATATGATGTCTATTAAAGAAATACTGAATTTAATTCCCGGAGGAAAATAATATTTGATACCGCAGGATTTTTTTAAAATACTATCGAAAAAAGCAATCAGTTTTTATACCGGCGTACCTGATTCATTGCTTAAGAATTTCTGTTCTTATGTCAATGATAATGTAAGCCGTGAAAATCATATAATAAGTACGAATGAAGGTTCTGCCATCGCATTAGCGGCCGGATATTATCTTTCTTCTGGAAAACCGGCACTCGTATATATGCAGAATTCAGGTTTTGGAAATGCCGTAAATCCTTTGTTATCGCTAATGGATCCGGAAGTATACGGAATACCGGTTTTATTAATGATCGGCTGGAGAGGCGAGCCGGGAGTGAAAGATGAACCACAGCATATTAAACAGGGAAGAGTGATGACTGAGCTGCTGAAGAGTATGGAAATTCCATTTCGTATTTTCAATAAAAGTACTTCTGATCCTGAATTAGAAATTTCTGAATTATATACAACATCAATTTCCAATAACTGTCCTTCAGCAATGTTAATCTCCGAAGGATTTTTTGACAACTATACTTCTGTAAGTAGAACAGAGAATCCATATATTGTAAGCAGGGAGGAAGCAATCAAAATGATCACGGATATGACCGGAGATAATGACATAATAATCTGCACAACCGGGAAAGCCTCTAGAGAATTATATGAGTTACAAAAGAAAAAAAAATCAGTTAATCAGAATGATTTTCTGACTGTTGGATCCATGGGACACAGTTCTCAGATAGCGCTTGGAATCGCATTAAATAAAAAAAATAGAAATGTTTTCATATTGGACGGAGATGGCGCGGTATTAATGCATATGGGATCTCTGGCAGTTATCGGTTCTGAATCTCCTGAAAATCTGAAGCATATTATTTTAAATAACGGTGCGCATGAATCTGTAGGCGGTCAGCCCACTGCTGGATTCAAAATAAGTTTTACTGAAACAGCTAAAGGATGCGGTTACAAAATGGCAGCGCTTGCTGAAACCCCTGAGCAGATCCGACATGAATTTGAAAAACTGAAAAATTCCAAAGGACCAGCATTACTTGAGATCAGAGTGAGCTGCAGTTCCAGATCAGATCTGGGAAGACCGGTTACTTCTCCTGCTGAAAATAAAAAAGTCTTTACGGAGCATTTAAGGAAATGAATCAAAAAATTATAATTGAGAACGGATGTTTAAGTAATATTACTGATCTTATAGATCAGCAGATTATAAAAAGAATTTTTCTGGTAACGGGGAAAAATTCATACGCAGCATCAGGAGCTGAGAGAAAGCTCGGAGCATTAAGAAGAAATTTTGAGATCGTACATTATAATGATATTGGTGAAATACCGGAGATAAATAAAATTAAAACCGGTGTAGAAATTTTTAAAGACTCTGACTGCGACTTAGTTATTGCTGCAGGCGGCGGAAGCGTAATAGATACAGCGAAGTCGATTAACATTATTTCAGCGCATGACTTCGATGCTGAAGATATAGTAACGGGAAGAAAGAAAATTTCCACAAAAGGAAAAGAATTGATTGCGGTTCCGACAACAGCAGGATCCGGCAGCGAGTCAACACATTTTGCAGTTGTATATTCCGGTATAGATAAATATTCGCTGGCGGATGAATTCATACTTCCTGAAATTGCCGTTATAGATCCTGAACTTACATACAGCCTTGATTCGCGTATCACTGCCGTAACAGGTATTGACGCATTCGCTCAGGCAGCAGAATCATACTGGTCAGTAAATTCAAATTCTGAATCGAGAGAGTATTCAAAAGAAGCGTTGAAATTGATTTTAAAAAATCTGAAGAATTGTGTATGTGAGCCGGATGAAAATGCAAGATTTAATATGTGCATGGCATCGAATCTTGCCGGCAGAGCGATAAATATTACAAAGACAACAGCGCCTCACGCTTTATCATATGCAATGACATCGCATTTCGGAATACCGCATGGACAGGCTGTCTGTATAACTTTACCTGAATTTCTTGAATTCAATTATTTTCTGACTGATGAAAATATCTCAGCAGGCATTAATAAAGAAGAGCACAGAGATCTTATGAATGAATTATCGCTTATACTTGGATACAAAAATATTTCCGATGCAAAAATGTTTATGAAAGGATTCATAGACAGTCTCGGTTTGAAAATAAAATTATCCGACCTTGGAATTAGCAATGCTGAAGATGTAAAAATAATCACGGAAAATGTAAACACAGAGAGATTAAGTAATAACCCCAGGAAATTAAGCAAAGAAGAATTGGAAAGAATTTTACTTGATATAATTTAATTGGGAAACAAATCTGACACGAAGAAAAACAGCGGAAAAGGATATCTAAGAATCAAATCCGGAATGCTGATTGATAAATTAAGAAAAAAAAAAACTGTAATACTTGATATAGAAGAGCTTTCATTTATTCCATATATTTTACCCATATACGATTCTCTCAAAAAAAAGACTAATTCTTTATCTTATTACATTTCGACACATTATCCGGGAGCGGCAGAATTGAATGTATTCGGGATTCCGGAAAGCAAACAATTTATTGTCAGCATGACAAAGGATATACATGAAACGGATTTATTTCTCTCACCGCACATTTACGGAATGGGAAGTAAGAATTCAATCAGAATACATATCAATCATAATCAGCCTGTAAAGTATCAGTCCTATATGAAAAAAGATTTCATAAATTTTGACATACATTTTCTAACGAGTCCTCTTCACAGGGAACAGACGGAAAATACTATAAAAAATTATTCTCTTGAGGAAATAGATATTAAACTTTTTAATATCGGATATTCAAAATCAGATGATCTGCTCTGCGGGAAATTTAGCAGAGAAAAAGTTTTATCAGATCTCGGACTGGATTTACACAAGAGAACAATTTTATATGCTCCTTCGTGGGACAAAGGACTTTCGCTGAGAAGTTTCGGAGAGAAAGTCATTGAAGAAATGCTGAAGAATGGCAGTGTCAATATAATCGTTAAGCTTCATCCGATTAGTTACAGTTCTGAAAAAGGACCAAACTATGAATTTTACACAGGCGGAATTAACTGGAAGGAGCGGTTTGAGAGATTTGATTCCTATAAAAATTTCAGACATGTAAGCGAAGGAAAATCCGATCCATTACTCGCAGCATCCGATGTTATGGTAACGGATCTTAGCAGCGTAGCACTGGAGTTTATAATGCTGGATAAGCCTGTCATTTACATTGACTGTCCGGAATTTTTTAAAAATACATTAAAGGAAACTTATACAGGATTTGGAAATACTTCAGAAGAGTTTGTAAAAAATGATCCGAAGGCAAATGCAGGAAGGCATACCGGAATTGTAATTGAAAAAATAAGTCAGTTGAACGAGGCTGTGCAACGGGCGTTAAACAATCCATCGGAGTTTTCTCAAAAAAGAAAAGAACTTGCTGAAATGCTGACTTATAATAAGGGAAGAGCAGCAGATGCAGCTTCGGATAAAATTTTGGAATTATTAAATCTGAAATGAGTATGAAATTTACAGGCGCTTACAAAGATAAAAATATTTCAGAACTGGCTTCGTGGTGGAGTAAAAGCGGAATTGAAAAAGGTGATACTATGCTTTTGCACAGTTCTCTTTCCGGCTTTATTAAATATTTAAATTCCATTGAAATTGAATTAACGCCTCAGGATATACTCGATTCATTTATTGAAGTGATTGGAAATGAAGGAACATTGATTTTACCCACGTTCAATTTCAAATTTACAAAAGGTGAAACATATGACATTAGAAATACAAAATCAGAAACTGGTTTGCTGACTGAAACAGCAAGGTTAAATAGAAATTACATGAGGACAGGACACCCGATGTTTTCATTTGTAGTGACCGGAAAATTGAAAGATGAATTTGGCAGAATAAATAATAAAAGCGCATTCGGAAGTGATTCACCGTTTGCAAAGCTGACAGAAATTAATGGTAAAATTGCGGCACTTGATATACCGGGGGAGTTATGCAATACTTACGTTCATTACGTGGAAGAATGCGAACTTGCGCCTCACAGATTTTTTAAATTCTTCAAAGGTAAATATATTGATGTAGAAGGAAAAGAAAGTATAAGAGAATATGCAGTATATTCCCGTAAACTTGAAATGGGTGTAAAGACTGATATTAAACCGATGGAAGATTATCTGTGGTCGATGGGACTTTACAGCGGGTGCAGACCGGGAGAGGATACAAGACTTCACGTGATCAAAGCCAAAACACTATATGAAGAAATTTCAAAAGTAATTAAAGAAGGAAAAGCGCCGGGTATGCTTTATACAACAGAGATTAATTAGTGAAAAAAAAGATAGAAAAATATTTCGACAGACTATGGCCTATCTGCAGGAGTCTGACTGGAGACGGCAACAGGGAAACTCTGAAAATTTTATCGGTGATAGTTGATCTAAAAATTATTGAAGTGCCTTCCGGTACGAAATGTTTTGACTGGACTGTCCCTCCTGAATGGAATATCAAGGATGCGTGGGTAAAAGACAGTTCAGGAAAAAAAATAATTGATTTCAAAGAAAACAATCTCCATGTGCTCGGGTATTCTGAAAAACTGCATGGTAAAATGAATCTTGAGGAACTGACAAAATACATATACACTTTACCGGATCAGCCGGAAGTCATACCGTATCTTACATCGTACTACGCGTCACGCTTCGGTTTCTGCATGAGTTATAAGCAGTTCAGAAAATTAAAAGAAGATGAATATGAAGTCTGCATCGATGCAGATAAAAACCCAAAAGGCTTTATGACAGCAGGTGAAGCAGTATTGCCGGGTAAGAGTAAAAAGGAAATTTTATTCTCTACATATATATGTCATCCGTCAATGGCTAACAACGAATTATCAGGTCCTCTTGTAACGGCGTATATCTATAATGAATTAAAAAAGAAAGAAGACAGAAGATTCACTTACCGATTTTTATTTTTACCTGAAACCATTGGTGCGATCTGGTATTTATCGGTGAACGGAAATGAGTTAAAGAAAAATCTTCATGCAGGATATGTAGTGACCTGTATTGGTGACAGGGGAAATTTTACTTATAAGAGAAGCAGAATAGGAAACAGTATTTCGGACAGAGCTGCAGAGATAGTTTTAATGGAGACAGAAAGAAAATATACAGTCGAGGATTTTTTCCCGACAGGCAGTGATGAAAGACAGTACTGTTCACCGGGATTTAATTTGCCGGTCGGATCACTTATGCGAACGAGATACGGAAAATACAGTGAGTATCATACTTCAGCGGATAACAGAAATTTCATTTCATTTAAAAAAATGGAAGAGTCTGTTTTCAAATATCTTGAAATAATAAAAGTACTTGAAACAAATAATCTCTATAATAATACAAATCCTGAATGCGAACCTCAGCTTGGAAAGAGGGGATTATATCCTACTATTGGATCGCACAAAGATACTACTGATTTGGTTAATGCAATGATGTGGGTGCTGAATTTATCCGATGGGACAAATGATCTGATAAAAATTTCAGAGAGAAGCGGATTGAAATTTAAAATTGTAGCAGAAGCGGCTTTGAAATTATCTGAAAAAGGTTTATTGAAAATTACAGGAGAAGGTTAATAGAATTGACTGAAAGAAAGAATAGTCCGGACTGCAGGAAATATCTTGTTACAGGATTCTCGGGTTTTGTAAGCAGAAATTATATTGAGTATCTGGGCTTAAGAAATTCTGAAGCTGAGATAATGGGTATTGATCTGAGAGAACCGGATATTAGATTTGACCAATACAGGAAATTAATAATCAAGTTTCAAAGGATAGATCTCCGGGACAGGGAAAAATTATGCAAGGTTGTATATGACTTCAAACCTGACTATATACTTCATTTGGCTTCATTCAGCAGTGTAGCAGGCAGCTGGAATAATCCATGCAACAGTTTTCAGAACAATGTAAATATTTTTCTAAACTTACTGGAAGTAGTCAGAGCTATAGGAAGCAATTGCAGGATAATTTGTGTAGGATCTTCTGAAGAATACGGTAATGTAAAAATTTCCGATCTTCCGCTATCCGAAGATAAAATTCCTAACCCAACAAGTCCCTTTGGAATTGCCAGATTGTCACAGGAGATGCTGGCAAAACTGTATGTCGAGGTATACGATCTGGATATTATACTGACAAGATCATTCAATCATATCGGTGCAGGACAGGATGAAAAATTTGCGGTATCTTCATTTGCAAAGCAGTTAGTCGAACTTTTGCAAGAGAGAAAAAATGAATTTTTAGTTGCAGGTGATGTAACTATTATTAGAGATTTCATAGATGTTCGGGATGTGGTGAAAGCATATTATCAGCTGTTCAGGGAAGGAAAAAAAGGGGAAGTTTATAACATCTGCAGCGGTTACGGAATATCCCTTCAGAATATAATTGAAATAATGAGTAACAAACTGAAACTTGATATTACGATAAAGGAAGACAGAAGCCTGAGGAGACCGAAAGATAATCCTGTTATAATAGGTTCAAACAGAAAAATTAAATCTGACATTCAGTGGAATAATGAAATACCTCTTGAAGAAAGTCTTAATGATGTATTAAATTATTATCTGATAAAAAACGAATATTCAGCGAAAGGGAAAAGCACACATATATGAGTACAGTTATAAAAGTTGAGGATATATCAAAACTGTACCGGCTTGGAATAATTTCAAGTAAATCGATAGTACAGGATCTTAACAGATTCATTGCGCG
>Ga0138256_10000249_pt1 | contig 63344 bp, 57 predicted proteins | sample KNB2016incub_MG_FD_105486 | JGI IMG/M metagenome (GOLD analysis project Ga0138256, IMG submission 105486) | Active sludge microbial communities from wastewater in Klosterneuburg, Austria - KNB2014incub_MG | ecosystem: Engineered > WWTP > Activated sludge > Unclassified | place: Austria...
CGGGCCGCTCCGGGCTTGGCCCTGCGCAGCCCGCCGCAACGCAAAAGCGGCCCTGACCTCCGCCGCCCTCAAGGGACATCTCTATCTGGTGCGAAGGGGGACATTTCTACTTTGGGTTGACACCGAAGGCCCGACCCGGCCTGCGGCTGCTTGCCGCACGGGCGAGCGGGGGGGTGGGTAGAATCGACCCCCCCGCCGCACTCCCCTTGATTCAATGGTGCGGCGGGTTCTTGAACCCACCCGCGGGGCCACCGGGTGGGGGGTTTTGACATCCCAGAAGATGGAGGATCCAAACGGATCATGTCTGACCTGAGCATTCGTCTCAAAGCTCTTGAGCGCAGTTGCACTCAACTCTCGGTACAAACCTATTTCGATGAGGGCTGGTTCCGCAAGGAACTTGAGCTCATCTTCGATGGCGGTCCGCGCTACCTCGGGCATGAGCTGTGCGTGCCCGAGGTCGGCGACTTCCAGGCGCTGGCACAGGAGGCCGATGGCCGCGCCCTGGTGCGCACGCCCGCCGGTGTCGAGCTGATCTCCAACGTCTGCCGGCATCGCCAGGCCGTGATGCTCAAGGGGCGCGGGCACACGCGTGCCAACGTGGTGTGTCCGCTGCACCGCTGGACCTACGACCTGCACGGTCAGCTTGTCGGTGCGCCGCACTTCGACGAAGACCCCTGCCTGAACCTGCGCAACTACCCGCTGCAGAACTGGCACGGCCTGCTGTTCGAACAACGTGCCGGCGGCAACGACGTGGCGCGTGACCTGGCTCGCCTGGGCCCCGCGACGGCGCTCGATTTTTCCGGCTTCGTGTTCGACAAGGCGGTGCTGCACGAGTGCAACTACAACTGGAAGACCTTCATCGAGGTTTATCTGGAGGACTACCACGTCGGCCCCTTCCATCCGGGGCTGGGCTCGTTCGTCAGCTGTGACGACCTGCAGTGGGAGTTCGGAGCCGAGCATTCGGTGCAGACCGTGGGCGTGCACAAGGCCTTGCAGAAGGCCGGATCGCCCGCCTATCGGCGCTGGCAGGAGGAGGTGCTGAAGTACCGCGATGGCAAACCGCCGGAACATGGCGCGATCTGGTTGACCTACTACCCCACGGTGATGGTCGAGTGGTATCCGCATGTGCTGGTGGTGTCCACGCTGTTCCCCAAGGGACCGCGCAAGACACTCAACCTGGTGGAGTTCTTCTACCCGGAAGAGATTGCCGCCTTCGAGCGCGATTTCATCGAGGCCGAACAGTCTGCCTATATGGAGACCTGCATCGAAGACGATGAGATCGGCGAGCGCATGGACGCCGGGCGCCAGGCCCTGCTGGAGCGCGGTGACGATGAAGTCGGGCCGTACCAGAGCCCGATGGAAGACGGCATGCAGCACTTCCACGAGTGGTACAGGGCCCGCATGCGCATGAGCCCCAGCCGCTGAGACTCGCCCGCTGGCGGCCACCCCGGGCCACCAGCGGGCGGGCCACCCCCTGCAAGTGCTTCTGCAAGTGCCCCTGCAAGTGCGGGGAGCGTGACCAATGCGCCCTATGGGCCACCCCGATGGGCCGTCTGCGCTGGTATCGTTTGACCGTTGCAACCTGAACGGTCGATCACGCCTGCCATGCCCATCCTGTCCAAGCCCTTCGCCCCGCAATTTGCCCTCTCGCTTCTCGTCGCCGCTGTTCTCAGCGCCTGCGGTGGCGGGTCGGACGCACCCGTCGCTTCGGCCCAGTCCTTCGTCGCCAGCATCACGCCCGACGCCCCGCATTCCGACCGCCTGCGCGCGCTGGCGGCCAACGGCAGTGGTGGCGGCAGCAGTGGCGCCGCCGCCGCAGGCTCGATCTCCAACGATCAGCTGTTCCAGTGGGCGCAGATCGAGTACCCGACCCTGTTCACCGGTACGCCCGAAACGCTGCAGATCGCGTACGAAGGCAAGAACTTCGACGTGCGCGGCTACAGCAGCGGCAACTACCTGGGCGTGGCCAACGGCCGTGCCTACGGCCTGGGCCCGTTCACCAACAACGAACTTCAGGATTTCGGGGTGGTCCAGGACTACGCGAGTTTTGTCTGCAGCAAGGTCTACTGTGGCAACACCGGGGGTCCGACCGGCGGTGGTGGCGGGCTCAATGAATGCATCGACCCTGCAGTCGCCAGCCTGCCCACGGGCTTTCGGTCCAAGCTGGTCTACACCTACAGCGGCGTGATCGGTGGCGACCAGACCATCGAATCGCTGGTCGACGGCCCGGCCAGTTTCAAGGGCCAGAACCTGATCCAGACCACGGCCACCACCTCCGGCAGCAACACCGTCTCGCAGTCGGGCCTCAATATCACGACCACCATCACGACCAAGGTGAAGAGCTACAACCAGGCCGGCAGCAACGGCCTGGTGAAACTCTTCGGTGCCTTGATCGAGGCCCGCACGTCGACGGCGCTGCCTTCGTTTCCCGGCTTGCCACCGCTTCCGCCCACGGAGACGGTGACCACCTCGGAGACGGTCTACAACCCGCCCGGCGAAAACATCGAGTACACGCTGCAGCTCGGGCAGAGCCTGACCAAAACCGAGACCTCGACCACCACCATGCTCAGTGGACCGGTGATCACGGCCCCCATCACCACGACGTCGACAACGAACCACACCTTCGAAGCCAAGGAATCGGTGACCGTGCCTGCCGGCACCTTCAACACCTGCCGCTACCGCGTCAGCGACGCCGACGGCAGCTCACCCAGCACGATGTGGCTGATCGTCGGCAAAGGCATCATGGCCAAGAGCCTGACCCAGACGACCCAAGGCGCGCAGACGATTCAGCTCAAGTCGGGCACCTACAACGGCGGGGCGCTCTGACGCACCATGGCTGTGTCGCAGGTTGATCCAGCGCCCGCCGTCGCGGTGCAGCCGCGCAGCCTGGCGCCGCTGCTCAACCTGGCACATGCGCTGGACCATCTGTTTCTGCTGATCTTCGCCACTGCGGTGGCCAGCATCGCCAGCGATTTCGGTTTTGCACGCTGGGAAGACCTGATGCCTTACGGTGCCGGGGCCTTCGTGATGTTCGGTCTGGGGTCGGCGCCGGCCGGGCGTCTGGGTGACCTGTGGGGCCGGCGCCGCATGATGCTGATCTTCTTCTTCGGCATCGGGGTGTCGGCGCTGCTGGCGGCGATGGCCCGCGGCCCCTGGCAGCTGTCGGCCGCGCTGACGCTGCTGGGCGCGTTCTCGGCGATCTACCACCCGGTAGGCATCCCCATGCTGCTGCAGCACAGCACCCGGCCAGGGCTCACGATCGGCTGGAACGGGCTGTGCGGCAACATGGGCATCGCCGCGGCGGCCGTGACGACCGGGCTGCTGGTGTCGCTGATCGGCTGGCGCGCGGCCTTTGTCGTGCCGGGGCTGGCGTCGATCGCACTCGGGCTGGTGTTTGCGCGCCTCACGCCCGACGAGACCGAACCACCCTCGCGCCGCACCGGCCGCGCCGCCGTGCCGCTGCCGACCGCGATGCTCGCGCGCGTGTTCGCCGTCATGACCATGGCAGCGATCTCGGCCGGTGTGCTGTTCAACTTCACGACCAACGGCAACGGGCAGTTGCTGGCCGAACGCATGCACGGCCTGGTCGAAGACCCCAAGACCCTGGGCCTGCTGCTGGCGGCCGTGTATGCGGTGGCGTCACTGGCCCAAGTGATCGTCGGCCGGCTGATCGACCGCCTGCCGCTCAAGCCGCTGTACCTGAGCATCGTGCTGGCCCAGATCCCCTTGCTGGTGCTGGCCGCACATGCACAAGGCTGGTGGATCTTCGCGGCGCTGCTGGGCACGATGACGGTAATCTTCGGTGCCATCCCGTTCACCGACGCGATGATCGTTCGTTACGTCGACGACCGGTTGCGCTCGCGTGTGGCCGGCATGCGGCTGACGGTGGCCTTCGGCTTCAGCTCGGGCGCCGTGTGGCTGCTCGGCCCATTGGTCAAGGCCAACGGCTTTGCGACCATGCTGCTGGTCATGGCCGGCGTGTCGGTGCTCAGCGCACTGTTCGTGCTGTGGCTGCCGGGCGAAACCGCGCTGCGCAAGACGCTGCTGGCCACCTGAATCCCGCGCCCGCGGGATGGCCATCATCCAGCAGGCCCGGGGTCATTGCGGTGCAAGGTCGAACACCAGCACTTCGGCGCCATCGCCGGCATCCAGACGCAAGCGCGCTTCATTCTCGAGTCGCATGGCATCACCGGCGTACAGGCGATGGCCGTTGACCTGCAGGCTGCCGCGCGCCAGGTGGACGTAGCTCAGCCGATCGGGCGCGAGCGCCAGTTCAGCTGCTTCGTCACCGTCGAACAGGCCGGCGCGGATCGACGCATCGGCATGCAGGGTCACCGATCCCTCGGCGCCGTCTGCTGACGCGACCAGGGGCAGCCGGCCACGCTTGGACGCGGCGTCGAAGTGCCTCTGCTCATAGCCGGGTTCGATGCCACGGTGCGCCGGCAGGATCCAGATCTGCAGGAAGTGCGCCGGCTGATCCTTGGCATGGTTGAACTCGCTGTGCATGACGCCGGTGCCGGCACTCATGCGTTGCACGTCGCCAGGTCGGATGACGCCGGCCGCACGGCCCGCCATCGCGGCGTCGGCGCCGCCGTTGCCCATGCTGTCCTGGTGCGCCAGCGCACCCTCGAGCACGTAGCTGACGATCTCCATGTCGCGGTGGCCATGGGTGCCAAAGCCGCTGCCCGGGGCGATGCGGTCCTCGTTGATGACGCGCAGGTTGCCGAAGCCCATGTGGGCCGGGTCGTGGTAGTCGGCGAACGAGAAGCTGTGCCAGCTGTCCAGCCAGCCATGCTGGGCGTGGCCGCGGTCCTGCGCCTTGCGAAGGGTGATCATGATCCTGTCCTCGGTTGTTACCGGCCGACTGTAGGCACCCGGCGACCCGGCCGGGCCCGCTGCGCCTTGAAGCCTTCGTTCAAATAAGATGAAGCGACCCCAAGACCCAGACTCAGACTCAGCATGACCGATCGCAGCCTGGCCCTGACCCCCGACGCACTGGTGATGATGGACACCATCGCGCGCTGTGGCAGTTTCGCCGCCGCGGCGCGCGAACTGGGCAAGGTGCCGTCGGCGCTGACCTACAGCGTGCGCCAGCTCGAGGACGCACTTGACGTGCTGCTGTTCGACCGCCGATCACGTCAGGCCGAATTCACCGCAGCCGGCCGTGAACTGCTCGAAGAAGGCCGCCGCCTGCTGGCCGAGATCGACGCCGTGGCCAACCGCGTGCGCCGCGTCGCTACCGGTTGGGAGGGCCAGCTGTCGCTCGTCGTCGACGATGTGATCTCGCGGCGAACGATGTTCGAGTTGTGCGAAGCATTCTTTGCACTCGACCCCCAGGGGCAGGCCGGCAGCGCCGCCAGCGGCGGCCCCGGCACACGCCTGCGACTGCGCACCGAGGTCATGGCCGGCACCTGGGAGGCGCTGGTCAGCGGGCAGGCCGACCTGGCGATCGGCGTCGATGTCGGGCCCGAACCGGCACCGGCGGGCTTGGCGGTCGAAGCCCTGGGCGAGATGCCCTTTGCCTTCGTCGTCGCGCCGCAGCATCCGCTGGCCCGGCACGAAGGTCCGATCGGTGACGCCGACCTGGTGCGCCACCGGGCGGTAGCGGTGGCCGATTCGGCGCAGCGGCTGTCACCGCGCACGGTCAATCTGCTGCCGGGGCAGGAGGTGCTCACGGTCAACAGCATGGCCGACAAGATCGAGCTGCAGCGTCGCGGGCTGGGCTGTGGCTTCGTGCCGCTGCATCTGGCGCAGAAGCTGATCGACAGCGGTGATCTGGTGGCCCGGCCGACGCTGCGCAACCGCATCGAGCCGACCCTGGGCTACGCTTGGCGCTGCAGCATGGGCCCCAAGGGTGTGCGTCGGCCACCGGCAGGCCTGGCGCTGCAATGGTGGCTGCAACAACTGGGCAGCGCCATGACGCGCAGGGCGCTGCTGGACGGTGGCCGCTGACGATGCCGTACCGGGGCCGCTTTGCGCCCTCGCCCAGCGGGCCGCTGCACGACGGGTCGCTGGTGGCGGCGCTGGGCAGCTGGCTGGACGCGCGCGCGCACGGCGGGCAGTGGCTGGTGCGCATCGAGGATGTGGACCACCAGCGCTGCCGACCCGAGCTGGGCCGCCTGATCCTCGACCAGCTGCAGCGCTGCGGCCTGAATCCAGACGCCACGCCGATCTGGCAATCCGCGCGTCAAACCCGTTATGACGCGACTTTGCAAAGGCTGATTGGCGAAGGCCGGGCCTACCCCTGCGGCTGCACCCGCAAGGACATCGACACGGCGTTGGCAGCGCGCCAGCAGTCGCCCGGCCGCCACGGCGAACGGGTCTACCCCGGCACCTGTCGCCATGGCCTGCAGGGCCGGGTGGCACGCGCCTGGAGGCTGCGTTGCGACGCGCAGCCTGGCAGTGGTGTGATGGCCTGGACCGACCGCCGGCTCGGTGTGCAGCAGCAGGACGTGGCGCGAGAGGTCGGCGACTTCGTGCTGCGCCGCGCCGACGGGGCCACCGCCTATCAGCTGGCAGTGGTGGTCGACGACGCCGACCAGGGCATCACCCAGGTGGTGCGCGGCGAGGACCTGGCCGACAACACCGCGCGCCAGATCCTGCTACAGCGCGCGCTGGGCGCGGCGCAGCCTGGCTACCTGCACCTGCCGCTGGTGCTGGCCGCCGACGGTCGAAAGCTGAGCAAGCAGAACGGCGCCGCCGCGCTCGATCTGCATGAACCCCTGCACGCGCTGCGCCGCGCCGCGGCCACGCTGGGCCTGCCGCCCCTGGCGCAGACCGTGCAGGCCGACTGGCTGGCCGCGGCCGTGCGCAGCTGGCCCTGGCGCGCGGTGGCATGATGCGCGCCCCGAAGAACACCCGCCAGAAAGGAAAACCCATGATCTCCAACCCCTCGGGCCTGCAGTACGAGGACACCGTCACCGGCAGCGGCGACGAAGCGCAGGCCGGCCAGCACGTGCAGGTGCACTACACCGGCTGGCTGCACGACCCCACCGCCAGCAACGGCCGCGGCGCCAAGTTCGATTCAAGCAAGGACCGCGGCAGCCTGTTCGCATTCCAGCTCGGCGCCGGCAATGTCATTCGCGGCTGGGACGAAGGCGTGCAGGGCATGCGCGTCGGCGGCACCCGGGTGCTGCAGATTCCGGCCGACCTGGGCTATGGCGCGCGCGGTGCCGGCGGCGTGATTCCGCCGAACGCGACGCTGATCTTCGAGGTCGACCTGCTGGCGATCTGAGAACGCCTGGGCCAGACGAAAGCAAGGGCCGCACCCAGCCGGGTGCGGCCCTTGTTCCTTGGGCGACGCGGAGACTTCAGCGCTGGCGCATCGGCGGCTTGCCGTAGGCCGGCTTGGGTCGATCGCCGAACGGGCGCGGGCCGCGCGGTGCTGCGGCGGGGCCACCGAAGCTGCGAGGACCACCCGGCCGGCCGGGGCCGCGGCCGGGCATGGGCCGCGCCTCGGGCTTGGGTTCGGCGCGCTTGGGCTCCAGACCCTCGATCGTGGCCAGCGGAATGCGCTGCGTGGTGAAGCGCTGGATGCGCTGGATCATGCCGACATCGCGGCGCTCGGCCAGCGTCACCGCCAGGCCCGAACGACCGGCACGGCCGGTGCGGCCGATGCGGTGCACGTAGTCCTCGGCCTTCATCGGCAGGCCGTAGTTGATGACGTGGCTGATGCTGGGCACGTCGATGCCGCGCGCGGCCACGTCGGTGGCCACCAGCACACGCAGGTGGCGCCGGCGCAGGCCCTCGAGCACGCGGTTGCGACGCCCCTGCGGCATGCCGCCGTGCAGCGACGCCACCGCGTGGCCCAGCTCGGCCAGGCGGTCGGCCAGCCAGTCGGCATCACGCTGGGTGCTGGTGAAGATCACCGCCTGCTCGACGCTGCGCTCGGTCAGGATGTGGTCGAGCAGCGCGTTCTTGTGCGTCAGGTCGTCGGCCCAGTGCAGGCGTTGCTCGATGTCGGCATGGGCTTCGGTGTGCGGCGCCACCTCGATGCGCTGCGGGTCGCGCAGCAGCTGGCGCGCCAGGCCACCGACGTTGCCGGCAAAGGTGGCGCTGGTCATCAGCGTCTGGCGACTGGCCGGCAGAGACTTTGCGATGTGGTGGATGTCGTCGATGAAGCCCATGTCGAGCATGCGGTCGGCTTCGTCGAGCACCAGCAGTTCGACATTCGCCAGCACGGCCTTGCCACTGGCCATGTGGTCCATCAGCCGGCCCGGCGTGGCGATCAGGATGTCCAGCGGCCCGCGCAGCGCCTGCAGCTGTGCGGCATACGGCACGCCGCCCACGATGCTGGCCACGCGCAGGCCCTGCACATGGCGGCCGTAGTTGCTGACCGCCTTCGTCACCTGCAGCGCCAGCTCGCGCGTGGGCACCAGCACCAGCACACGCGGGCCGTAGGTCACGCCCTTTTCGCGGCGCTTGGCCTCGGTGCGCGCAGCCAGAACGCGCGTCAGCCCGGGCAGCACGAAGCAGGCGGTCTTGCCGCTGCCGGTGTTGGACGAGACCATCATGTCCTTGCCCGCCAGCGCACCAGGCATGGCCTGCAGCTGTACCGGGGTGGGGGTGGTGTAGCCGGCGTCGGTCAGGGCGCGGGTCAGGGCTTCATGCAAGCCCAGGTCTTGGAAATTCATCATCGTTCTTTCACAGCACAAGCCGGCACGGCTCAAAGCCACGCCGCCGGCGCCCCCTGGATGGTGGGCACCGTGGGTCGGGTCGCAAGGAGCTGACGCCTGCCTGAGGGTGGCGGGCTGACGGATCAGGGCGACGGCATCGCCGCCGACCTGCAAGGCCTGCCAACTGTCGGTTTGAAAGTTGGCCGGACTGCCCGCCCGGGGCCTGCTGCTGCCCTGCCGCTGCGATGAGCGGTGGTGCCTGCGCCGGCCTCGACGATGGTCGAAGGGGATGTGCGAATGGCTTGAATGTCAACCCTCAAGCCAGCCCGCGAGTATAGACGATTTGTACAAGACGGCGTGGCGGTCGCGTGCAGGACGACGCCCGACGGGCCCGCCGCCCAGACGCAATCGGGCGGCGGCGGGCAAGCGCGCAAGCATGGCTGGGGGGAAACCCGGGTTTGCACAAGATCAAATGCTCGTAATATTCGCATTCACTGATATCTGTCACATCGCACCGCTTCGATGCCGGCGCCGCGATGCCCGCAGGAGCCCACTTGCCGCCCAATCCGACCCCGCCGGGCCGCCTGCTCAAGGCGCCGGAGAACTTCATCGACCCCGACGGCGTGCGCACCGTCTTCGGTCAGGCGCGCCAGGGCCGGCGCGACTTCATCCGCAGCGCCTTCGTGTCGGCCACCGCTGGTGCTGCGGCCCTGGCCGCAGCACCGCGCGCCCGGGCACAGGCCAACCCGGTGCCCGCAGCCGGCGGCGACCCGAACATCCTGCAACTGCCCGCGCACAGCACCGGGCTCGGCCAACCGGTGGCCACCGACGGTTACGGCAAGCCCTCGCAGTACGAAGGCAACGTGCAACGCCGGCAAAGCCCAGGCCTGACACAGACGGCGCAGTCGTCGGTGTCGTTTGCGCCGCTGCAGAGCCTGTTCGGCATCGTGACACCCAGCGGCCTGCACTTCGAGCGTCACCATCAGGGCTGGTGGGACGTCGACCCGAGCAAGCACCGGTTGATGCTCAACGGGTCGGACCCAAGGCTGATGAAGACGCCCAAGGTCTTCACGATGGACGAGGTGATGCGCATGCCTTCGGTCAGCCGCTTCCACTTCATCGAGTGCGGCGCCAATACCGGCATGGAATGGGGCAATGTTGCGGTGCCGACGGTGCAGTACAGCCACGGCATGCTGAGCTGCAGCGAGTTCACCGGCGTGCCGCTGAAGATCCTGCTCGACCAGTGCGGCGTCGACTACAAGCGCGCGCGCTTCGTGCTGGCCGAAGGTGCCGATGGGTCGTCGATGACGCGCACGATCCCTATGGAAATGATCGAGCGCGGCGAGGTGCTGGTGGCCTATGGCCAGAACGGCGAGATGCTGCGGCCCGAGAACGGCTACCCGCTGCGCCTGGTGGTACCCGGCGTGCAGGGCGTGAGCTGGGTGAAGTACCTGCGCCGCATCGAGGTCGGCGACAAGCCCTGGGCGAGCAAGGACGAGGCAGTGCACTACATCGACCTGATGCCCGACGGCCTGCACCGGCAGTACAGCAGCATCCAGGAATGCAAGAGCGTGGTCACCACGCCCTCAGGTGGCCAGGTGCTGCTCGACAAGGGCTTCTACAACATCTCGGGCCTGGCCTGGTCGGGCCGCGGCAAGGTGACGGCGGTCGACGTCACGGTCGACGGCGGCCGCAACTGGCGCCGCGCGCGGCTGCAGACGCCGGTGATGAGCAAGTGCCTGACGCGCTTCAACATCGACTGGGTGTGGGACGGCAAGGCCACCCTGGTGCAAAGCCGCGCCAGCGACGAAACCGGCTACGTGCAGCCCACGTATCCGCAACTGCGCGCGGTGCGCGGCACGCGCTCGATCTATCACAACAACGCCATCCAGACCTGGCTGGTGCAGGACAGCGGCGAGGTGCGCAATGTGCAGCTCTCGTAGGGTGATCCGGCGCGCCCTGGTCGTCGTGATCGGCCTGACGGGATTGATGGCCGGCGCGGCGCAGGCGCAGCCGCTGCCCGGCATCGGGCGGGCGGCCACAGCGTCCGAGCTCAAAGCCTGGGACATCGACGTGCGCCCCGACTTCAAGGGCCTGCCCAAGGGGTCGGGATCGGTGGCGCAGGGTCAGGACGTGTGGGAAACCAAGTGCGAGTCGTGCCACGGCATCTTCGGTGAATCCAACCAGGTGTTCACGCCCTTGGTGGGCGGCACCACGGCAGACGACCTGAGAACCGGCCGCGTGGCGCGGCTGCTGGACCCGGCCTATCCCGGCCGCACCACGCTGATGAAGGTGGCCAGCCTGTCGACGCTGTGGGACTACATCAACCGCGCCATGCCCTGGAACGCGCCCAAGTCGCTGACGACCGACGAGGTCTATGCCGTCACCGCCTTCTTGCTCAACCTGGGCGGTGTGCTGCCGGACGACTTCGTGCTGTCCGATCGCAACATGGCCCAGGCACAGGCGCGCCTGCCCAATCGCAATGGCATGACAACCCAGCACGGCCTGTGGCCGGGCGCGTCGATGGGCAACGGTGGCAAGCCCGACGTGAAGGCCGTGGCCTGCATGAACCATTGCGCGATCGAGACCACGGTGCGCTCGTCGCTGCCCGATTTCGCGCGCAATGCCCACGGCAATCTGGCCGAACAGAACCGCATGGTCGGCCCGCAGCTTGGGGCCGACACCACACGGGCGCCAGGCGCCGCCGCACCGGCAACCACCCCCGCACCTTCTCCCTCTCCCTCTCTCTCTACCTCGCCACCCGCAGCGACACGCGGCGCCCCCACGGCACTGCTGGCCAAACATGCCTGCACCGCCTGTCACAGCGTCGACAGCAAGCTGATCGGCCCGAGCTTTCGAGAGGTCGCCAAACGCTACGCGGGGCGCGCCGACGCCGACAGCCAGTTGGCGGCCAAGATCAAGTCGGGCGGGGTTGGTCAGTGGGGGCAAATCCCGATGCCCTCGCAGGCCCTGCCCGACGACGATGCGCGGCAAATCAGCCGCTGGATCACCGAAGGGGCGCGCAAGTGATAGCGTGCCGCCCCGTCACTCTCTTCCCGACATTGGTCGATTCGACCCAAGGAGACCCGCAGATGTTCACCCGTCGCCAGATGCTGCAACGCAGCTCAGCCGTTGTCACGGCACTCGGCGGTCTGGGGCTGTTGCCTCAGGCCGCACAGGCCGCCTTCAATGCGCCGGCCTTCGAAGCCAAGACCATGGCCGACCTGGTCAAGGCCCTGGGCGTTTCGATGCCCACTGAAAGCAAGGACGTGACCATCATCGGACCCGACATCGCCGAGAACGGTGCCGTCGTGCCGGTGGGTTGTGCGTCGTCGCTGCCGGGCGTGAAGCGCCTGCTGATCCTGGTCGAGAAGAACCCGAACATGCTGTGCGCGATGTTCGATGTCAGCGACAGCGTCGAGCCCAGCTTCAACACGCGCGTGAAGATGGGCCAGTCTTCCAACGTGATGGCCGTGGCCATCACCGCCGACAACAAAGTCTTGTTCTCGCACAAGGAGATCAAGGTCACGCTGGGCGGGTGTGGCGGCTGACGTCCGCACGATCCGCCCATCGACAACGCAATCAGTTTCTAGGAGACAGCCATGGCAGACCCGATGCGCATTCGCGCCCAAGCCGCCGGTGACAAGACCACCGTGCGCGTCCTGATGAGCCACGAGATGGAAACCGGGCAGCGCAAGGATTCTTCGGGCAAGGTGATCCCGGCCTGGTACATCCAGGAAGTCAGCGCCACCCACAACGGCAAGCCCGTGCTCAGCGCGCAGTGGGGGCCGTCGGTGGCGAAGAACCCGTTCCTGCAGTTCGTCGTCAAGGGCGCCAAGGCGGGCGACAAGATCGCGATCAGCTGGCTGGACAACCGCGGTGACAAGCGCACCGACGAAGCCACGGTCAGCTGACGTTCACCCGGGCCGACGGGCTGGGGGCGCCCTGGTGTCCGTGGCGGTTCGGCGCAGCAACCGAAAGCAGCAAGGAGACATGAGTTTGAACACCAAGAAGATCATCGGCCTGGCCGTGCTGGCGTGCGCGCTGCCCGCTGTCGCGCGGGCCCAGAAGACTGCGGCCGACGGCATCGCCGAATATCGCAAGATGCTCGAGGACGGCAACCCGGCAGAACTTTTCGAAGCCAAGGGCGAGGACTTGTGGAAGCAGCCCCGCGGACCGAAGAAGGTTTCGCTGCAAGCCTGTGACCTCGGCCTGGGCCCAGGTGTGGTGAAGGGCGCCTGGGTGCAGATGCCACGCTGGTTTGCCGACACTGGCCGCGTGCAGGATCTGGAATCGCGGCTCGTGAGCTGCATGTCGACCCTGCAGGGCTTCGATGCTGCCGAACTGATCAAGACGCCGTTCGGCCGCGGCGAGATGGCCAACATCACGGCGCTGGCCACCTGGATTGCCGGCCAGTCGCACGGCCTGCGCTTCGCGCTGCCACAAGGCAACGTCGAAGAGCAGCGTTTTTACGAGCTGGGCAAGCGCGCGTTCTTCTTCCGTGGTGGCCCGATGGACTTCTCGTGCGCGTCCTGCCATGGCGAGGAAGGCAAGCGAATCCGCCTGCAGGACCTGCCCGATCTGACCATGAACCCGGGCGACGGCATCGGCTTTGCCGCCTGGCCGGCGTACCGCGTCAGCAACGGGCAGATGTGGAGCATGCAGCATCGCCTGAACGACTGCTACCGCCAGCAGCGCTTTCCGTACCCCGGCTTCGCGTCCGACGTGACCGTCGCACTGGGGGTGTACATGGGTGTCAATGCCAAGGGTGCGCAATCGATCGTGCCGGCGATCAAGCGCTGAGGTCACAACGATGAAACAACGAACCCTTCTGGCAACGCTGGCCGCTGCTGCTGCTGTGCTCACCCTGGGTTGCGCCTCGCTGCCGGCGCCCGACGTGCTCGACGCCCAGGCCGACGCGATGATCAAGGCCAGCTTCCGCGACCAGGGCATCGCCAAGGTTGACCGCCTGAACCGTGACCTGGGGCAGAAGGCCTGCTCGTCGGACAAGGCACCCAGCGACGCGGTGGCCAAGCAGATCGAGGCCGAGTCGCTGGCCAGCATCAAGTGGCCCAGCGGCGGCCAATACCTGGGAGACTGGCGCAAGGGCGAGAAACTGGCACAAAACGGCCGCGGCATGACCTGGACCGACCGCAGCGCTGACCCCAAGAGCAATGGCGCCCAGTGCTACAACTGCCACCAGCTCAGCAAGGAAGAAATCAGCTTCGGCACCATCGGCCCCAGCCTGTACCACTACGGCAAGCAGCGTGGCGTGAAGGATCCACTGGCGCCCGAAAGTGCGGCGACGCTGCAGTACACCTGGGGCAAGCTGTGGAACAGCAAAGCCTACGCGGCCTGCTCGAACATGCCGCGCTTCGGCCACATGAAGCTGCTCAACGAAGAGCAGATCCGCGACGTGATGGCACTGCTGCTCGATCCGCAGTCACCGGTCAACCGCTGAACCCCCGACCCAGCCCGCTCGCGCGGGCTTTTTCGCTTCTCAAATATCAGCCACCACTGATCTGATCATGAATCTCAGCAAGCGCGATTTCCTGCAGGTGCTTTCCGCGGCCGGTGTGGCCGGCATGGCACTGGGTCGGCATGCCGACGCCGACGCCGCAACGGCGCAGGCCGGCCTGTACGACCTGCCGCGCTTCGGCAACGTGTCTCTGCTGCACATGACCGACTGCCACGCACAGCTCAAGCCGATCTACTTTCGTGAGCCCAGCGTGAACCTCGGCTTGGGCAGCATGCAGGGCCGGTGGCCACACCGCGTGGGTGAACATCTGCTGGCAGGCGCGCAGCTGGCGCCTGGAACGCCGCTGGCGCATGCCTTCACGATGCTCGATTTCGAGGGTGCCGCGCGCCGCTACGGCAAGGTGGGCGGCTTCGCACACCTGTCCACGCTGGTGAAGCAGTTGCGCGCCAGCCGGCCCGGTGCGCTGCTGCTCGACGGCGGCGACACCTGGCAGGGCAGCGCCACGTCGCTGTGGACCAACGCCCAGGACATGGTCGACGCCTGCAAGCTGATGGGCGTGGACGTGATGACGGGCCATTGGGAGTTCACCTATGGCATGGACCGGGTCAAGCAGATCATCGACAAGGACTTCAAGGGTCGGGTCGACTTCGTCGCGCAGAACGTCAAGACCAACGACTTCGGCGACCCGGTGTTCCCGCCCTACGTGATCCGCGAAATCAACGCGGTGCCGGTGGCCATCATCGGCCAGGCCTTCCCGTACACACCGATCGCCAACCCGCGCTACCTGGTGGCCGACTGGAGCTTCGGCATCCAGGACGACAACCTGCAGAAGATGGTCGACGAGGCGCGTGCCAAGGGTGCGCAGGTGGTCGTCGTGCTCAGCCACAACGGCATGGACGTCGACCTGAAGATGGCCAGCCGCGTGCGTGGCATCGACGCCATCTTCGGCGGCCACACGCACGACGGTGTGCCGCTGGCGGTGCCGGTGAAGAACGCCGGCGGCACCACGCTGGTCACCAATGCCGGCAGCAACAGCAAGTTTCTGGGCGTGATGGATTTCCAGGTCAAGGACGGCAAGGTGACCGACTTCCGCTACAAGCTGCTGCCGATCTTTGCCAACCAGCTTCAGGCCGACCCCGAGATGGACGCGCTGATCAGCAAGGTGCGCGCACCCTTCGAGAGCAAGCTGGCCGAGAAGCTGGCGGTCTCCGACGGCCTGCTGTACCGCCGCGGCAACTTCAACGGCAGCTGGGACCAGCTCATCTGCGACGCGCTGATCGAGGTGCAGGGCGCCGACCTCGCGTTCAGCCCCGGCTTTCGTTGGGGCACCAGCCTGCTGCCGGGCGACACCATCACGCGCGAGCTGCTGATGGACCAGCTGGCCATCACCTACCCCTACGCCACGCTCAATCCGATGAGCGGCGAGACGATCAAGACCGTGCTCGAGGACGTGGCCGACAACCTGTTCAACCCCGACCCCTACTACCAGCAGGGCGGTGACATGGTGCGCGTGGGCGGCCTGAGCTACACCTGCACACCGAACGAGAAGATGGGCAGCCGCATCAGCGACATGCGGCTGCAGGGCAAACCGATCGAGGCCGGCAAGACCTACAAGGTCGCCGGCTGGGCCCCGGTGGCCGAAGAAGCCAAGTCGGCACCCGGCGTGAAACCGGTGTGGGACGTCGTCGAAACCTGGCTGAAGAGCCAGGGTGGGCGCGTCAAGCCACGCCGCATCAACACGCCGCGGCTGGTGGGCGTCGCCGGCAACCCGGGTATGGTCTGAGGGGCTGATGAGGGCCCACGCTCGGCCCTCAGGGCCGCGCGTAGCTGGGTTGCAGATCAGGCCCCGGCAACGCCGGGCTAGCCCCAGCCGCAGCGGACTCACGCGGTCGGTCGAGCAGGCGGTCGGTCAGCACCGCGGCGGCCCAGATCGTGGCCAGCGTGACGAACGAGGTCAACGTGAACACTGCGGCGCCCGACACTCCGGCACCCACGGCACAACCGCCGGCCAGCATGCCGCCAAAACCCATCAGCAAGGCACCGACGATGTAGCGGCGCATGGCTTGACCACCCTGGAAGCCTTCCAGGCGCAATTCCTTCCACAGCAGCGCCGAGACGAAGGCCCCGAGGAAGACCCCGGGCACCAGGCCGAGGTCGAACTTCAGCGGCTGCCCGGGTGGCGACAGCACCAGCATCAGCATGTCGGCTGCAGGGCCGGTGAAGCTCAGGCTTTGCACCGGCGGCATTGTGTCGAACGCGGCGTGCGCGATGTGAAAGGTGGTGAGCCAGGCCAGCGCCACCGTCACGCCCACGCCAATGGCGCCGAACCAGCCCCAGAAGCGAACCTGCTGACGCCGCGCCCAGACCAGCGCCGCGGCCAGCCACAGACCGCCGAAGGCCAGGCCGCCGACATGGCCCAGACCGGTGAGCGCCAGCACGTCACGCGCATGACCGCCTTCCACCGTCCACCAGCCCGAGATCGCCAGCCGCAAGGGCGACAACAGCCCGTTCAGTGCCGACTGCGCGGTGACCGCGAACACCAGGCCCGACAGCAGCGCGCGCAGGTTGCCCTGCGCCGCCAGCACCAGCAGCCGGCTGCTGCAGCCGCGGGCCAGGATCATGCCAACACCGAACATCGCGCCACCCACGGCCGCGCCCGACAGGCTGCCGCGCGCAGACAACTGGCGCGCCTGGCTCACGTCCAGCCAGCCGGCGACGACAAAGGCCTGCGTCAACAGCACCGCGGTGGAGAAGGTGAACAGCCACACCGTGAGCTTGCCCTCGCGCGTGCCGCGTGCAAACTCGATCACCGCCGAGCGCAGGCAAAAGCGCGAGCGGTGCGCGAAGAAGCCGAACAGCAGCCCGATCAACGCACCCGCCAACGCCGTGGCACCAGTTTCACCCAGCCGCACCAGGCTGGTTTCGATCAAGGCTGCGGACATGGCGGTTTGGGTCTTCAATATCAGCGATTGCTGATGTGCCGATGATGCGCCGCTCCGGCCCTCGTCGCCTTGACTTCGATCAGGTCAGCATGTCAGCCCAGATGTTGCGCGCCCAGCCCTGCGTGTAGACCGCCTCGAGGTCGGAGCGCACGTCGGACACACCACCCGATCCGCCGACGGTGCGAAAGGTCTTCTGCGTCGGCACGTACTCGTGCACGCTGGCGACGTGGATCACGTGGCTGTCGTCGACGAAGCTCATGCAGACGTTGGTCAGCATCGGGTGTGCATTGGCAGGCAGACCCAGCAGTTCGGCCGTCAGCGCTGCCGCCGTCACCTTGGCGTGCGAATTGGCCATGTGCCCCGACTTGGGCATGCCCGGTGCCACCTGGATCGAATCGCCGATCACGTGCACGTGCCGGGCCACGGTGGATTCGAAGTTGAGAAAATCCACATGGCACCAGCGCGCATTGGCGTTGGCCAGCCCGGCCTTGACCACGAGGTCACCGGCACGCATGGGCGGCAGCACGTTCAGCACGTCGGCCCTGACATCGTCCTGCACCTCGAACTTGACGGTGTTGCTGCGCGCGTCGACCGCCACCGCCTTGTGCTGGCTGCGGTATTCCAGCATCGGGCCGTAGAACTCGGCCCAGGCCTTCTTGAACAGCGGCCCCTTGCTGGTGACGTCGGGGTTGCCATCGAGGATCAGCACCTTCGAGCGCGGCTTCTCACGCTTGAAGTACGCGGCCACCACGCTGGCCCGCTCGTAGGGGCCGGGCGGGCAGCGGTAAGGCGCCTCGGGGATCACGATCGCGTAGGTGCCGCCATCGCGCATGGCCTCGAGCTGGCGACGCAGCGCCACCGTTTCGGCGCCCGCCTTCCAGGCATGCAGGATGCGGCCTTCGGCATGTGCGGCCTGCAGGCCCTGCACATTGTTCCACATCATGTCCACACCGGGTGCGAGCACCAGCTTGTCGTAGCCCAGGCTCTGGCCGTCTTCAAGCTTCAGCTGGCGCTGGGTGGCGTCGATCGACGCCACGCGGCCGCGGATCAGGCGCACACCGTGTTTGACCACCAGCTGCTCGTAGCCCATGGTGATGTCGGCCAGCTGGCGCTTGCCCGACAGCACCAGATTGCTGATGGGGCAGGACACGAAGGCCGCGTTGGGTTCGATCAGCGTGACGTCGATGCGCTGGTCGGAGAACAGGCGCAGGTACTTGGCCGCGGTGCTGCCGCCCCAGCCGGCGCCGACCACCACCACCTGCGGGCGCTTGCCGCCCACGCTGGCGCAACCGGTCAACGATGCCAGCGGCCAGGCCGCACCGGCCAGGGCCATGGCCTTCAGCACGCGGCGTCGCGGCGCTGGCGACACCGCCTCGGGATTGAATGTGAAGTCGCGGTTGTTCATTTCTGCCCCGCAAAGTAGTCGGCCAGCATCTCGAGCTGCAGTTCGGAATAGCCCCGCGTGATCTGATGCATGATGGTCGCCTTGCGGTCGCCAGTGCGAAAGGCCATCAATTGCGTCAGCAGATGTTGGCGCGGCAGGCCGGCCAGGCGCACCATGGCCTCGCCCGGCACGGCACGGCCATCGGTGCCATGGCATTGGGCGCAGCCCGAGGCCATCGAACGCAGCGCCAGACGCTGCGACTGGGCCGAAGCCTGACCCCAGGCGGTGCCCGAGAGGCACAAGAACGTGACCACCAGGGCCAACGCCGGCACGACTGACTTCATGCTGTTCCTTTCTTGATCGGCTTGCGGTGCCGAGCTTTGCCAGCGTATAGTGTCCGCGATATATCAGAGCATTCGTATGTAGCGTTATCCCTATGCAACCTGGCCTCGTGCACCCTCGTCGATCAGCACGCCGGATGTGGATGGTCCTGGCCGGCTTGCTGCTGGCCGCGGGCGCCGTCGCACAGACGACCCGGCCGGCCGACACCGTGTCGATGCGCGCCGAACCGGTGGCTGCCGACACCTGGTTCGTGCAGGGCCAGTCGGCGCTGGGATCAAGTGCCAACCAGAACTTCATCTCCAACGCAGCCTTCGTGATCACGCCCGACGGCGTGCTGGTGATCGACGCACTGGGCTCGCCGCCCTTGGCCGAACGCCTGCTGGCGCTGATCCGGGAGAAAACGGCGCAGCCGGTGCGCTACGTGGTGGTGACGCACTGCCATGCCGACCACATCTACGGCCTTCAGGTCTTCAAGGCCACCGGTGCACGCATCGTTGCCCATGTCGGCTGCCGCGACTACCTGGCCAGTGACAACGCCCGGCTGCGGCTGCAGGCCAGCCGCCAGGACCTGTTCCCCTGGGTCGACGAGAACACGCGGCTGGTCACGCCTGACCTCTGGCTGGGCGAAGGCGGGCGCAACGACGATCTGGTGCTGAACCTGGGGTCGCGCCAGTTCCGGCTGCGCCACGTCGGCCCCGCACACACTGTCGAGGACCTGGTGATGTACGACCCGGCCACGGGCGTGCTGTTCGCCGGCGACATCGTCTTTCGCGGCCGCATCCCCTTCGTCGGCCAGGCCGACAGCCGGCGCTGGATCGCCGCGCTCGACCGCATGCTCGAGCTGCGGCCAACCTTGCTGGTCACCGGCCACGGGCCGCTGTCCCGCCAGCCGGCCGACGACCTGCAGCTCACACGCGACTACCTGAATTACCTGCGCCAGGCCATGGGCGACGCGGCGCGCAACCTCGAGCCCTTCGACGAGGCCTATGCACGCACCGACTGGTCGCGCTACGCTTCGCTGCCGTTGTTTGCCGCTGCCAACCGAATGAATGCCTACAACACCTATTTACTGATGGAGCAGGAAGCCAAATGAGTGCGTCCGCGCGATCGAGGCTGCCGCTGTCCCGGCGACGCTGGCTGGGTCAGCTGTCGGCAGCCGCCGTCGGAGCGGCCGGCCTGATGTTGCAGCGCGGCGTGAAGGCTGCTGCGGCAGGTGATGCCGCCGCAGTGATACAGCAACCGGCGCTGGGCGAGCGCGTGCATTGGCCGACGGTGCATTTGCTCGATGGCCGCCGGCTCGATCCGCCGCAGCCGGGCCAGGCCGCCAGCGTGGTGGTGTTCTTCTCCACCACCTGCCCGTTCTGCGCGCGCCACAACGTGCATGTGCAGAAGCTGCTCGACAGTTCGCGCGGCATGCCGCTGCGCATCCTGGCCGTGGCCCACGACGAGAAGGTCGAGCTCGTGCAACGCTATCTGGCCCGGCGCCAACTGGGCTTTGAGGTCACGATGGACCAGCTGCCGCTGCACGTCGCGCTGAGCCGCAAGCCAGGCATTCCACTGACCTGCGTGGTCGATCGGCAGCAACGTCTGCGTGAAGTCATCCGCGGCGAGATGTTCGAAGAAGACGTGCTCGGCCTGACACGCTGGGCACAAGCCTGACGGAGATTGCGGTATGACCGGACCGAAACTTCAACGCATGCTGAACGGTCTGGCGTCAGTGCTGCTGCCGGTGCTGCTGGCAGCGGCGATGCCTGCACAGGCCGCCGAAACCGTGCCGGCCGAGTTCCGTGGTGCCGACCTGGCGCTGGGCGAGAAGCTGATACTCGAGCATCGCTGCAGCAGCTGCCACATCCGCCAGGTCGGCGGGGATGGCAGCGCCATCTACCGGCCGCAGGGTCGCATCAGCCGCCCTGCGGCCTTGCTGGCGATGGTCGAGATGTGCAGCACCGAACTCAAGCTGCAACTGTTCCCCGAAGACGTGCATGCCGTGGCGGCGGTGCTGCAGCGCGACCACTACCGCTTCAAGGCCTCGCCATGAAAAACCCGCCCGCCTTCGACAGCCCCGTGCACAAGCCCGGGGCAGCGAACGCCGACGCGGTGTTCGAGTCGGTGGCCGAGTTGTTCGCGCTGCTGTCGACGCCGGTGCGGCTGAAGATCATCGGCGCGCTGTGCAACGGCGAGAAAAATGTGTCGCAGTTGCTGGCCGACATCGACACCACGCAGCCCAACATGTCGCAGCATCTGGCCACGCTGTACCGCGCCGGCGTGCTGGGCAAACGGCGCGACAGCACGCAGATCTACTACCGGCTGCAGAGCGAGCGCGTGGCCACGCTGTGCCGCGCGGTGTGCACGCAGGTGGCCATCGAAATGGATGGCGGTGATGACGTGCCCAGCAACGAACGCCTGCTGCCGGCCGGCGCGCGCTGAGCTACTTTTTCTTGCGGCCCGCCGGCGGTGCCGGCTTGTCCTTGGGCATGTCGCCGATCACCGTCTTCAAAGGGCAGACTGCAAAGGCTGGGCACTTCTTGCAGCCGGCAACGACGGCGATCGGACACAAGGTCATGGGCGTTCCTGAATGCGGTGGATGACCACAGGATACGCCGATGGGTGCCGCGCAGACGCTGGCGACACCCATGCAGGCGCCAGCGTCAGGCCGCCGCGTCCTTCAGCTTCTTCAGCGCACGGGTCTTGATCTTCACGCTGGCGGGCTTGGCCGCAAACATCCGCTCCTGCTTGGTGAAGGGGTCGATGCCGCTGCGCTTCTTCTTCGCCGGCACGTTGATGACGCTGACCTTCAGCAGGCCAGGCAGCGTGAAACCGCCCAGGCCCTTCTTGCTGACCGACGCCAGCATCGTGGCCTCGAGCGCGGCGACAGCGGCCTTGACGGACTTGACGTCCACTGCCGACGCTTCGGCCAGATGCGCAACCAGGCTGGTCTTGTTCAGGGCCGCCTTGATCGGCTTCATCGCGGCGCCGGGCGCGGCGGCCTTGGCCGCTTTCGGGGTCGATGCAGCCTTCTTGGCCGCAGCAGGGGTCGATGTCTTCTTGGAGGTTGCCATGGGGTCTCAGGTGGAATGAAGAAAGAATGCCCGCCCGCTGGCGCGGCGGCCGCATTCTAGGTGCGCCGCCGCGGCCTGCGCGCAGGGAATTGTCAATCGCGCCGCAGTGTTTCAATCGGCATGACGCGACACAAGGAACCCAACCCCTTGAGCATGCGCATCGCCATCGTTGGCGGCGGCCTGGGTGGAAGTGCGAGACATGCATGGATGCCGCATTCAAGACACCGCCTGGTTCAAGTCGCCTAGATCCGACCCAACGCCCGCAAGATCTTCTCCGGCGTGATCGGCTGTGAGCTCACGCGCACACCAAACGGCGCCAGCGCGTCGTTGATGGCGTTCATCACCGCCGCCGGCGCGCCGGCCGTGCCGGCCTCGCCGGCGCCCTTGGCGCCCAGCTGCGAGCTGCGCGTGGGGCTTTGCACATGGCCGATCACGATGTCGGGCATCTCGCCAGCCATCGGCACCAGGTAGTCGGCCATGTTGCCGTTGCTCAGCGTGCCGCCTTCGTCGTACAGGCATTCCTCGAACAGCGCACCGCCGATGCCCTGCACGATGGCGCCGCGCATCTGCTCGTCGACCAGCATCGGGTTGATCACGCGGCCGCAGTCCTCCACCGCCCAGTGGCGCAGCAGCTTGACGAAGCCGGTGTCGACATCGACCTCGACATGGCTGACCTGCACCCCGTTGGTGAAGATGAACGGGTAGTCGCGCTGCGCGTAGTGGCGCGTCACCATCAGTTCAGGCGTGCAGCTGGCCGGCAGCGTGTCACTGCGAAAGTAGGCGATGCGGCCCAGCTCGGCCAGGTCGAGCAGGGCCTGCCCGCTGGCCTCGTCGATGACCACGCCGCGGCGCAGCCGCAGGCCGGTGCGGTCGCGCTTCAGGATGGCCTCGGCCACGGCCAGGATGTTGTCGCGCAGCACGCGGCCGGCCAGCAGCACGGCCTCGCCGCCGATGCCGGTGCCGCGGCTGGCCCAGGTGCCACCGCCATAGGGTGTGACGTCGGTGTCACCGGTGATCACGCGCACGCGGTCCAGCGCCACGCCCACGGCGTCGGCGGCGATCTGCGCGAACACGGCTTCAGCGCCCTGCCCTTGTTCGCCCACGCCGCTGAGCACGGTGAGCACGCCGCTGGGCTCCAGGCGCAGCGTGGCACCGTCCTGGCTGGCGATGCGTGCGCCGCCCACGCCGTAGAACGCCGCACTCGGGTTGGTCAGCTCGATCAGCGCAGCCACGCCGATGCCGCGGTGCACGCCCTGCTGGCGCAGCGCCGCCTGCTCGGCGCGCAGCGTGTCGTAGTCGCACAGGCGCTGGGCCTCGCGCAGACAGGCCTCGTGCGACAGCACTTCGAGCTTGATGCCCGAGGCTCCTGTCGCCGGGTAGGCATTGTCGGGGATCACGTTGTGCTGGCGAAAGACGATCGGGTCCAGGCCCAGCCGGCCCGCCATGCCGTCGACCAGCGCCTCGGTGACGGCGCAGGCGATCGGGTGACCCACGCCGCGGTACTGGCAGGTCGGCACCTTGTTCTGGAACACGACCTGCAACCGGGCGCGGTACGCGCGGTGCTTGTACGGCCCGCCGGTGAGGGTGACGACCTGGTTGCCTTCGATGCCGCTGGTGCGCGGAAACATGCTGTAGGGGCCGACGCCGGTCAGGTCGTCGATCTCGAAGGCCAGGATCTCGCCGGCCTTCGACGCCACGATGCGGCCGTGGATGCGGTGCTCGCGCGCATGGATGTCGGAGACGAAGCTTTCCAGCCGGTCGGCAACGAACTTCACCGGGCGGCCCAGCATCAGCGACAGGGCCACGGTGGCGAAGTCGTCCGGGTAGGCATGCACCTTGATGCCGAACGATCCGCCCACGTCGCGGCAGATCACGCGCACCTGGTGCTCCTGCAGGTCGAACTGCCGGCAGTACAGGTCCTGCATCATGTGCGGGGCCTGACACGAGTGGTAGACGGTGAGCTTGCGGTCGCCGGGGTTCCAGTCGGCGATCTGGCAACGCGGCTCCAGCGTCACACCGGTGTGACGGCCGAAGTGGTAGGTCTCTTCGAACACCACGGCATCGGCGCGCGCCGCGGCCTCGTCGACGCCACCGGTGTCCAGCGCGCGCTCGAAACACAGGTTGTCGCCCAGTTCGGGGTGGATCAGTGGCGTGTCGGCATCGAGTGCGGTCTCGGTGTCCAGCACGGCGGGCAGTTCGTCCCAGTCGACCTGCAGCAGCGCCACGCCGTCCTCGGCGCGCGCGCGAGTCTCGGCCACCACGGCCACCACGGGTTCGCCCTGCCAGGTGGCACGCTCGATGGCCAGCGGGTATTGCGGCGCGCTCTTGATGCCGGCCAGATGCGCCAGCGTGGCCACCCAGGGCTTGCACAGGTTGGCGATCTCGGCACCGGTGACGACCGCGATCACGCCGGGCAAGGCCTGCGCCGCCGCGCGATCGATGGCACCGATGCGCATGTGCGCCACCGGGCTGCGCCAGAAGGCCACGTGCGCCAGGCGCGGCAGCTCGATGTCGTCGACATACTGGCCACGGCCCTGTGCCAGCCGGCGCACGCCTTCGCGCGGGTGCGCCACGCCGATGTGGCGCTGGTCTTCGGTGACGGCGGGCAGCTCGGTGCCCAGGTCACGCCGGGTCGGCACTTCGGTGGGGTGGTTCATGGGTTCACCTGCGGCAGAGGTTCGGCGGCAAAGGCGCCAACGCGCTGAAGGTCGAGCACCGCGCACACCGCGTCGACGATGGCGTGGTAGCCGGTGCAGCGGCAGTAGTTGCCGCTGATCCACATGCGCACCTGCTCGCGGTCGGCATCGGGCCGGCGCTCCACCAGGTCCAGCGCCGCCATCAGCATGCCCGGCGTGCAGTAGCCGCATTGCAGCGCGTTGTATTCGACAAAGGCGTCCTGCAGCGCCTTCAGGCGCAGCCCCGGCGTGGCGCTCTCGACCGTCTCCACGCGGTGCCCGCTGGCTTGCGCCGCCAGCACCAGGCAACCGCGCACGATGCGGCCGTCCAGGCGCACGGTGCAGGCGCCACACACACCATGTTCGCAGCCCAGGTGCGATCCCTTCAGGCCGCAGTCGTCACGCAGAAAGTCGCTCAGGTGCTTGCGGCAGGCCACGTCACGCAGCACGGGCTGGCCGTTGACCTCGATGCGCACGCGCGTGGTCGGTTCGTCGAGCGGGGTGTTCATGCGGGATCCCGGGTCAGGTTGGCAACGGCGCGGCGCAGCAGCGTGGCCGCCATCTGCAGCTTGGCTGCGGCCGAATGCGTGAGGTCGGCAAAGGGCGACAGTTCGGCACGCAGGGCGGCCTCGGCGTCGGCGATGCGCTGCGCGCTCAAGGGCCCGCCTTGCAGCACCTGTTCGGCAGCGCGGCTGCGCAAGGGGCGATCACCCAGGCTCAACCAGGCCAGCCGCAGCTGGCTGAGCTGCGAGCCTTGCACCACGGCGCGGGCGGCCAGCCCGGCGATGGCGTAGTCGCCCTGGCGCCGCGCCAGTTCGCTGAACCGCTGGCGCTCGCCGGCGGCCAGCAGCGGCAGCTCGCAGGCCAGCAGCAGCTCGTCGTCGCGGCGCGCGGTGCTGAACAGGCCCCGGAAGAAATCGTCAGCGGCCACGCGGCGCTCGCCGCCCGCGCCCAGCAGCACCAGCGTGCCGCCCAGCGCCAGCACGCAGGCTGGCCATTCGGCGGCCGGGTCGGCATAGGCCAATGCACCGCCGAAGGTGCCCCGGTTGCGGATCGCGCGGTGCGCGATGTGTGGCGCCGCCTGCGCCAGCAGCGGCGCGTGCAGGGCCACCAGCGGCGATTCCTCGATCTCGACATGGCGCGTCAGCGCGCCGATGCGCAGCACCCCATGGTCGACCGAGATGCCGGCCAGGTCGGTCAGGTCGCCGATGTCGACCAGCAGCGACGGCTGTGCCAGCCGCATGCCCAGCGACGCCAGCAGGGTCTGGCCACCGGCCAGCACCCGCGCGTCATCGCCATGCTGGGCCAGCAAGGCCAGTGCGTGCTGTGCCGATTCGGCGCGCACGTAGTCGAAGGCCTGTGATTTCATGGCCGTGTCTCCGATCGGGCCCGGCACCAGCCGGGCCGCAGGGCTTCAGGGTTTGTCGGGATGGGGCTTGTTGATCAAGCGTTCAACAATTTCAGCAGAGTTGAGCAGATGGTCAATACCGCACAAACCCGCGAACGCCCCGGCGCCGACGCACCCGCCAAGGTGCCGGCCCGACGGCGGCTTGGCGCGCAAGAACGCGAGGCGCAGATCGTCGAGGGCGCCATCGACTTCTTCGCGCGCCGTGGCCTGGACGCCCAGATGCGCGAACTGGCGGCCGAGCTGGGCATCGCGCACACGCTGCTGTACCACTACTTCCCGACCAAGCGGCTGCTGATCGAGCGTGTGTACGAACAAACCATCGCCGGCCGCTGGGACCCGCGCTGGGAAGCGCTGCTCGACGGCCCGCGCATCGCCGTGGCCGACAAGCTGCATGCCTTCTACCGCGAATACCTGCGCGCCATCCTGACGCCCGACTGGTTGCGCATCCTGGTGCATTCGGGCCTGAGCGACGGCCTGATCCCCAGCCGCTACTTCGAACTGATGCGCCATCGGCTGTTTCCGCGCCTGCTGCGCGAAGTGCGGCGCAGTGCGGGCAGTCGCTCGCGGGCACGACCCAGCGCGCGCGAAGAGGCGCTGCTGCTGTCGTTTCACGGCGGGCTGATCTACCACCTGGGCATCTGGCCGCTGGTCTACCAGCAGACCTTCACCGGCGCCGGCGACCCGGCGTCGATCGACGCCTTCATCCGCGACCGCGTGGACGGCCTGCTGCTGCAAGCGCCGGCCATCGTCGGCACCTGAACCACCCTGGAAGCAACCTTGTCCCTGTCACTCAACCACTTCTCGATCCGCAGCACCGATCTCGCGGCCTGCCAACGTTTCTACTGTGATGCACTGGGCTTGGTGAACGGCCCACGGCCCCCTTTCCCGTTCCCGGGGCTGTGGCTGTACGCCGGCGACACCGGGGTGTGGGCCAACGCCGTGGTGCACATCATCGGCATCGATCACGACGACCCCGAGGGCCTGAAAAAGTACTTGGGCGATCGTGACCTCAGCAGCCTGCAGGGCAGTGGGGCGGTCGATCACGTGGCCTTCTTTGCCACCGGCCTGACCGAAACCATCACGCGGCTCGATGCCCAGCGCGTGGCCTGGCGCGAGCGCACGGTGCCGCTGCTGGGCCTGCACCAGCTGTTCGTCGACGACCCCAACGGCGTGGTCGTCGAGCTGAACTTTCCGGCCACCGAAGCGGCCGGCCGCTGAAGCCCGCGACACCATGGCGCGCATCCTCATTGCCGGCGGCTCGCTGGGTGGCCTGATGGCCGCCAACCTGCTGCTGCGCGACGGCCACGCGGTGCAGGTGCTCGAGCGCTCGCCGCGCTCGCTGCAGGGGCGCGGTGCCGGCATCGTCACGCACGACAGCCTGCGCCAGGCGCTGGGCGCGGGCGGCGCGCAGGTCGACCACACGCTGGGCGTGGCGGTGGCGTCGCGCGTGGTCCTGCAGCCCGACGGCCGGGCACTGTGCGGCTGGGCCTATCCGCAGGTGCTCACGTCCTGGGGCCGCCTGTACACGCTGCTGCGCGCGGCGCTGCCGCAAGACCACCACCGGCTGGGGGCGGCCGTCACCGGTGTCGAACACCAGGCCGACGGCGTGCAGGTCTCGCTGGCCGGCGGCGAGCGGCTCGAGGCCGATCTGCTGATCGCCGCCGACGGCATTCGATCGACCGTGCGCGCGCAGCTGCTGCCGCAGGTTCAGCCCGAATACGCCGGCTACGTGGCCTGGCGCGGCGTCTGCGACGAAGACCTGCTGTCACGCCACACGCGCGACACGCTGTTCCCGCACTTCGGCTTCGGCCTGCCCGCGGGCGAACAGATGCTGGGCTACCCGGTTGCCGGTGCCGGCGACAGCCTGGCCGTGGGCGAGCGGCGCTGGAACTTCGTCTGGTACCGGCCGGCCGCCGCCGGCGCCGATCTGGATGCGTTGCTGACCGACGCCGACGGTGTGCTGCACCGCGGCGGCATCGCGCCGCAGCAGGTCAGCTGGCGCCAGATCGCCGCGATGCGCGACGCCGCGCGCCGGCTGCTGGCACCGCAGTTTGCCGAGATCGTCGAGAAGACGGCCCTGCCCTTCCTGCAGCCGATCTACGACCTGGTATCACCGCAGCTGGCGTCGCCCGAGATGGCGGGTGGCCGCGTGGCGCTGCTGGGCGACGCCGCCTTCGTCGCGCGGCCGCATGTCGGCATGGGTGTCAGCAAGGCGGGCGACGACGCGGTGGCGCTGACACAGTGCATCGCCGAGCACGGCGCCACCCCGGCGGCCTTGTTGCAGTACGACCGCATCCGGCGGCCGGCCGGTCTGGCTGTGGTGCAGCGCGCCCGCTGGCTGGGTGCCTACCTGCAGACCAACGCACAGGGCGCGGCGGCCCTGCCCTTGCGCAGCGCCGACGAGGTGATGCGCCAGACCGCCATCGACGCCCGACACTTCGATCCCGAGTCGCCCGGCAGCCTGCCGTCGCTGTCCTGATCACCCCCCCAACCCCTGACCCCTGACCCCCACCGGAGACCCGCGCATGGACCACACCTCTCAACCGCCCGTCAGCCGCAGCCGTCGCAACGTTGTGGCTGCCGGCGCGGCGCTGGCCGCCGCACCGGCGCTGTTCCACGTCGCCCGTGCGCAGGCCGCCGCGATCAAGATCGGCTTTCCGGTGCCGTTGACCGGCGCCTTCTCCACCGAGGCCCAAGACCAGGTGCGCGCGGCCGAGCTCGCGGTGAAGGAGTGGAACGCCGCCGGCGGCCACAAGGGCCAGCGCTGCGAGCTGCTGGTGCGCGACACCAAGCTCAACAGCGGCGAGGCGGCCACACGCACGCTGGAGCTGATCGAGAAGGACAAGGTCAACTTCATCGTCGGCTCGCTCAGTGCCGCCACGCAGCTGTCGATCAACGCGGTGACGCGCGAGCGCAAGGTGCTGTTCAACAGCATCAGCCAGAGCGACACCATCAACGAGGCCAAGGACTGGAGCCTGTACACCTTCCATGAGGCGCTGAACCCGCACCTGACGGCCGGTGCGGTGGCCCGTTATGCCTTCCCCAAGTTCGGCAAGAAGGTGGTCTACCTGACCGCCGACTACGCCTACGGCCACGAGATGGTGCGTGGCTTCCAGCGCGCCGGCCAGGCCATGGGCATGCAGACGCTGGCCGACATCCGCCACCCGCTGGGGGCAGCCGACTACTCGGCCTTCCTGCCGCGCATCCAGTCGCTCAAGCCCGACATCCTGGTGCTGTGCAACTTCGGCCGTGACCTGGTCAACAGCGCCAAGCAGGCCACCGATTTCGGCATCAAGCAGGGCACCAAGATCATCACCCCGGTGCTGCTGTACACGGCGCGCCAGGCCGGCGGCGCCGACGCCTTCGACGGCATCCTGGGCGGCACCAGCTACTACTGGGGCATGGAAGACAAGATCCCCAGCGCGAAGAAGCTCAACGACGCCTACCGCAAAGCCTACGCCGGCGCGGTGCCGTCCGACTACGGCGCGCTGGGTTACGCCGGCATTCGCAGCGTGCTGCAGGCGGTGAAGGACGCCGACGCCACCGATTCACAGCGTGTGGCGATCGCGCTGCGCCAGCTGAAGTACGACTGGTACAAGGGCCCGCAGTTCTACCGCAAGTGTGATCACCAGAGCGTGCAGAGCGTGATCATCGTCGAGAGCAAGAGCAAGGGCATGAAGGACAAGAACGACGTCTTCAACGTGCTGGCGATCGAGCCCGCCGACGAGAAGAACCTGCGGTCCTGCGTAGAGATGGGCCACAAGGTCAGCTGACGCACCGCGCGTGGACATCACCCCCTCGCTGCTGGCCCTGCAGCTGGTCACGGGCATCGCGCTCGGGGCCATCTATGCGCTGCTGGCGCTGGGCCTGAGCCTGATCTTCGGCATGCTCACCGTGGTCAACTTCGCCCACGGCGCGTTCTTCATGGTCGGTGCCTTCGTCGGCCTGTACTTCATGGGGCTGACCGGCAACTTCTGGTTCAGCCTGGTGCTGACGCCGCTGGTGGTGGGTGCCATCGGGCTGGTGACCGAGCGCTTTCTGGTGCGGCCGCTGTACGGGCGTGGCATCGACTACCCGCTGCTGCTGACCTTCGGCCTGAGCTGGGTGCTGATCGAGGCCATGCGCATCCTGTTCGGCATCGAGGGCATGCCCTCGTCGACACCGCCGGCGCTGCGCGGCGCGGTCGACCTGGGCATCGGCTTCTTCCCCAAGTACCGGCTGTTCCTGATCGTCGCCACCGCGGTGGTGGTGCTGGCGCTGTGGTTGTTCCTGGAGAAGACCCGCTACGGGCTGATCGTGCGCGCCGGCAGCCGCGACGGCGAGATCTGCAGGGTGCTGGGCATCGACATCGCACGCGTGTGGCTGGCGGTGTTCGGCATCGGCTGCGCCATCGCCGGCTTGTCGGGCGTGCTGGCCGCGCCCACGCGCGCGGTCAATCCCGAGATGGGCATCCACGTGCTGGCCGAGAGCTTCGTCGTCACCGTGGTCGGTGGCATGGGCAGCCTGGTGGGTGCGGTGGTGGCCGGGCTGCTGGTCGGCGTGGTGTTTGCCATGACCTCGCTGTTCGCACCCGACCTGGCCGAGCTGAGCATCTTCGTGCTGATGGCCGTGGTGCTGCTGCTGCGGCCGCAAGGGCTGTTCGGCAAAGCCGGCCTGATGGGCTGACGGGATCAGCGCGGGATGACCACACGATGACCGCTGCCATCGCCCTGATCCGCCGCCACCGCGTGGCCGCGGTGATCCTGTTCCTGCTCGTCTTTCCGCTGCTGATGCCCTACCAGGCGCTGGCCATCAACATCCTGATCTTCGGTTTGTTCGCGGTCGGCTACAACCTGTTGTTCGGCTACACCGGGCTGCTCAGCTTCGGACACGCCGCCTTTCTGGGTGTGGGCAGCTACCTCACCGGCATCGGCATGGTGCACCTGGGCCTGCACTGGCTGCCGGCGCTGCTGCTGGGCGTGGCCAGCGCGGCGCTGGCCGGTGTGCTGATCGGCTGGCTGGCGATCCGCACGCGCGGCATCTACTTCGCGATGGTGACTTTGGCGCTGGCGCAGATCGTCTACTACGCCTTCTACAAGGCAGAGCACTGGACCGGCGGCGAGAACGGCCTGCGTGGCATCCAGGTGCCGTCGATCGAGCTGGCAGGTTTCAAGCTCGACTTCCTGAACCCCACGACCAAGTACTACGTCATCTTGCTCTTCGTGGCCGCCGCGCTGTGGTTCGTGTCGCGGCTGCTGGCCTCGCCCTTCGGCGCCGTGATCGAGGCCGTGCGCGAAAACGAACAGCGTGCTGCCGCCTGCGGCTACGACGTGGCACGCACCAAGCTGCTGGTGTTCGTAATTTCGGCTGCCCTGTGCGGCCTGGCCGGCAGCCTGCGCGCGCTGCACCTCAGCGTGGTACCGATCGACAGCCTGCACTATCTGCTGTCGGGGCAGGCGGTGATGATGTGCCTGCTGGGTGGCATGGGCACCTTCTTCGGGCCCTTTGTCGGTGCCGCCGTCTTTCTGACGCTGGAAGACGTGGTGACCACCATGACCTCGCACTGGATGGCCGTGGTCGGCACCGTGTTCATGGTCTTCGTGCTGTACTTCCCCGCCGGCCTGTGGGGCACACTGGTGCGGCGCATCGACAAGGCATCGTCATGAGCGGCGTGCCCATTCTCGAGGTCGAAGGCCTGAGCAAGCACTTCGGCAGTTTCGTCGCACTGAACCAGGTCACGGCACGCTTCGAGCCGCGCAAGCTGAGCGCCATCATCGGCCCCAACGGCGCCGGCAAGAGCACCTTCTTCAACGTCGTCAGTGGCGCCTTCCCGCCCAGCGCCGGGCGGCTGAAGTTCCAGGGCCGCGACATCACCGGGCTGGCGCAGCACGAATTCGCGCGCATCGGCATCGCCAAGAGCTTCCAGATCACCAACGTCTTCAAGCAGCTGAGCGCGCACGAAAACGTTCGCGTGGCAGTGCAGATGCGCCATGCGCGCTACCAGCTGTTCAAACCGCGCGCAGCGATGGCCGAGCTGGGCGAGCGCGCCGACGCGCTGCTGCAGCGCGTCGGCCTGGCCGACCAGCGGGCGCGCCCCGCCGCCGACCTGGCGCATGGCCAGCAGCGCGCACTGGAAGTGGCGATGGCACTGGCCGCCGAGCCCGAACTGCTGCTGATGGACGAACCCACGGCCGGCATGTCGCCCGAAGAGACGCGCGTGATGATGGACCTGATCACCACGCTGGCGGCCGAACGATCGGTGATCCTGGTGGAGCACAAGATGAAGCTGGTGATGGGCATCTGCGAGCGGCTGCTGGTGCTGCACCACGGCGAGTTTCTGGCCGAAGGCACGCCCGAGCAGATCAGGGCCAACGACGAAGTGCGCCGCGTCTACCTGGGGCAGGGCTGATGCTGAAGGTCGAAGGGTTGAACGCCTGGTACGACACCAGCCATGTCGTGCAGGGCCTCGAATTCGAGGTGCGCGCCGGCGAGATCGTCACGCTGATGGGACGCAACGGCGCCGGCAAGACGACCACGCTGAAGACTCTGATGGGCCTGCTGGGCAAGCGCAGCGGGCGTGTGCTGTTCGACGGCCAGGACATCGGCCCCCAGCCTGCCCATGCGCGCTACCACCTGGGTCTGGCCTATGTGCCCGAAGACCGCCGCATCGTGCCGGGCCTGAGCGTGCGCGAGAACCTGCGCCTGGGCCTGATCGCCGGCAAGCACCGACACACCGAGCGCGATCGCTTCGCCGAAATCGCGCAGACTTTCCCGCGCCTTGCTGAACGCATGGACCAGGACGGCACGTCGATGTCGGGCGGCGAGCAGCAGATGCTGGCCATCGCGCGCGCCTTGATGGCCAAGCCACGCATGATCCTGCTCGACGAACCTTCTGAAGGCATCATGCCGCTGCTGGTGCACGAGATGTTCGAGCTGTTCCAACGTTTGAAGCGCGACGGCACGACCATTCTGCTGGTCGAACAGAACGTCGAGCGCGCGCTGCAGATCTCCGACCGCGCCTATATCGTCGACCAGGGCCGCATCGTGCACCAGGGCGACGCCCAGGCGCTGCTGGACGACCGTGAGATCCAGGAGCGCTATTGCGCGGTGTAGCGCCGGCCTACTCGAACCCCGGTTCTTCGCCAAACGGATGAAAGTCGGGCATGTCGGTCGACACGCGGTCAGGGAACACCGCCGCACGCTTTTCCAGGAAGGCGCTGACGCCTTCGCGCGCATCGGCCGAGCGGCCGCGCGACTGGATCGCACGGCTGTCGATGCGGTGCGCCAGCATCGGGTGCTGGGCGCCGGCCATGCGCCACAGCATCTGCCGCGTCAGCGCCACCGACACCGGCGCCGTATGGTCGGCGATCTCGCGCGCCAGCGCGCGTGCGGCGGGCAGCAGGTCGGCAGCGTCATGCACGCTGCGCACCAGGCCTCGCGCCAATGCTTCGTCGGCGTCGAAGATGCGGCCGGTCATGCACCATTCCAGCGCCGTCTGCAGGCCCACCAGTCGGGGCAGAAACCAGCTCGACGCGGCTTCGGGCGTGATGCCGCGGCGCGCGAAGACGAAGCCGAAGCGCGCGTCGCGGCTGGCCAGCCGCAGGTCCATCGGCAGCTGCATCGTCATGCCAATGCCCACCGAGGCGCCGTTGATGGCGCCGATCAACGGCTTCAGGCTGCGGTACATGCGCAGCGTGACCATGCCGCCGCCGTCACGGTAGACCTCGCCCTGACCGGTGTCCACGCGCAGCGTTTCGCGCGCGGCGTCCGGGCGCGCGGCGTAGTCGAAGGTCTGGCCGCCCGACGACAGGTCGGCACCGGCACAGAAGGCGCGCCCGGCGCCGGTGACGATGACGGCGCGCACGCCATCGTCGGCATCCGTCTGGTCGAACACCGCCAGCAGTTCGTCGCGCATGCGGTTGTCGAACGCGTTGAGCTTGTCGGGCCGGTTCAGCGTGACGGTGGCAATGCCGTCTTGCACGTCGTAGAGCAGGGTTTGCAGGGCAGGCAGCGGCATGGTGGACTCCGTGGCGGGGGCTCGACCGTACGCGCATCACCGACGCGGCGCTGTCGCCGGCAAGACGGCGCTGCGGCGCCCGCGCGTCGACAATGCAGCGCCAATATACGAAGGAGACACCGCATGGCTGGACGACTCGACGGCAAGGTCGCGATCATCACCGGCGCCGGTTCAGGCATCGGCCGCGCTGCGGCGCTGCTGTTTGCGCAGGAAGGCGCGCGCCTGGTGCTGGGCGACAAGACCGAGGCCGTGCACGCGACCGCGCAGGCGGTCACCAGTGCCGGCGGCAGCGCGGTGGCGCTGCAGATCGACGCCGGGCTTGAGCCCGACGTGGCGCGCCTGGTGGCGACCGCGGTCGAGCGCTTCGGCCAGCTCGACGTGGCCTTTGCCAACGCCGGCATCAGTGGCGGCATGCCCGGCATCTTCGAGCTCACGCCCGAGGCCTGGACCGAGGTGCTGCGCGTCAACCTGATCGGCCCCTGGCTGATGGTCAAGCACGCCGGCAAGCACATGGCCGACGCCGGCCGCGGCGGCGCCATCGTCTGCACCGCATCGGTGGCCGGCATTCGGTCGGGCGCCGGCGGGCCGGCCTATTCAGCGTCCAAGGCTGGCGTCATCAACCTGACGATGGTGGCGGCGCAGCAGCTGTCCGACACCGGTGTTCGTGTCAACGCGATCTGCCCCGGCCTGACCGAGACCGGCATGACGCAGCCGACCTTCGACTACGCCAAGATCAAGGGCGTGACGCACAAGATCGGCCGCCTGAACCCGCTGCGCCGCGCTGCACAGCCGCTGGAGCTGGCGCAGGTGGCACTGTTCCTGGCGTCGGACGAGGCCAGTTACGTCAATGGTCAGGCGATCGCGGTCGACGGCGGACTGTCGAGCTCTCACCCGGTGACGCGGCAGCTGACGGGGCAGACCGCGGTGTGACTGCCGCAACGCAGGGCCGACGGCTGCAGGCCCTGCGACTCAAGCACGCCTGAGCTCGACGCCGCTGTTGCGCACCCGCATCACGCCGTCCTTGCGAACCTCGACCACATCGCCCTCGGCCAGACGGTATTCGGCCACGCCGGTCGACTGCCAGTGGGGTTGGCCATCTTGCAGCGTTGGGTCTGCGGCCATTTGCTCATAACCGCAAACCTTGTAGGTCCTGCCGTCGGAGCCCTCGGCGTGGAACGACTCGAGCAGTTGAAGCTTGCGCTCCATGGCACCCTCCTTCCGGATTGTCGACAAACAGCGCCACCACGACGGCGGCGCCCCTGGTGGGTAGAGGCCGGCGTGACGGCCGAGTTCCTTCGAGCCCTAGAGCCTGCTGCAGCGAGGCCCTTCCTACAATGACCCAAGTCATTCTTGGAGCACATCATGATCGTCGAGCGCATCTGGACCGCAAACGCCTATCGCAACTACAATTTTCTGATCGCCTGCCCCGAAACCGGCGAAGCGCTGGCCATTGATCCGCTGGACCATCAGAAGTGCCTGGCCGCCGCCAAAGACAAGGGCTGGCAGATCACGCAGATCCTGAACACGCACGAACACCATGACCATACCGGCGGCAACGCCGCGGTGGTGGCCGCCACCGGCGCCAAGATCATCGCCCACCACAAGGCCGGCGCGCGCATCGAGGGCGTCGACCGCGGCGTGAAGGCCGGTGACGTGATCAAGGTCGGCAAGACCGTCGAACTCGAATGTCTGGACACCCCCGGCCATACCATGTGCCACATCTGCCTGCGCTCGCACACCGAGCGGCCGGCCCTGTTCTCGGGCGACACGCTGTTCAATGCCGGTGCCGGCAACTGCCACAACGGCGGCAATGCCGAAGTCCTGTACACCACCTTCGTCGAGCAGCTGGCGCGGCTGCCCGACCACACGCAGGTCTACCCCGGGCACGACTACCTTGAGAACAACCTGCGCTTCACGCTGGCGCGCGAGCCCGACAACGCTGCGGCCCAGGCGCTGCTGCCCGCCGTGAGCGACCAGGATCCAGCCACCCTGCAGATCACCACGCTGGGCGAGGAAAAGCAGATCAACACCTTCTTGCGCCTGACCAGCCCGAGCGTCATTGCGGCGCTGCGAGACGCATTTCCCGATCTGCCCGACAACCCCGATCCGAAGACCGTGTTCGTGAAGCTGCGCGAACTGCGCAACAGCTGGTAGGCATCGTCGGCGGCGACGGCGACGGCGCGTTGGCGCTGGATCCGGCCCTGAGCGACGTCGTTCGGCAGCTGGGCCCGCGTACGCCACCCCGGGGTTTCCACCGCTCATCGGCTGCGGGCGGCACCCCTATAGTGGGTTTCGAAAAAGTGAACGACCGTTCGCTTGACCTGCATCGGCACCGGCGCAGAGTGGCGGGTCGTGTCGCTTCCATCCAAAGGGACGTGGAGAAGCCATGACAAAGATTCGAAGCTGGGCCCTGGCGGCCCTGGCCGCTGCGCTGCTGGCAGCTTGTGGCGGCAACGACCCCGAAGTCGCCGGCAGCGGCGAACCGGCGGGCGCGCCCACCACGGCAGGCACGTTCAGTGCCATCGTGAGTTTCGGTGACAGCCTGTCCGATGTCGGCACTTACGCCCCCGCGACGTCGATCACCGGCAACGGCCAGCCGCCCTACCTGGGCGGCAAGTTCACCACCAACGGTGCCGCCGGCACGGTGTGGGTCGAAAACGTCGCTGCCACGCTGGGCATCATCACCACGCCGGCCGAGGTCGGTTTTGCCGGTCAGTCGGTGCACTGCCCGGCCGCCGCCAACCCGGCGCTGGCCAACACCTGCACGGCCTACGGCCAGGGTGGGGCCCGCGTGACCGACCCCAATGGCATCGGCAAGGCCACCGGCGCGCTGACGGTGCCGCTGAAGACGCAGATCGCCAACCACCTGCAGCGATTCACGAAATTTCGCGACAGCGACCTGATCCTGATCTGGAGCGGCAACAACGACGTCTTCATCCAGTTCGGCGCCTTTGCCGCTGCGGCCACGCAGATCAAGACCGATGCCGCCACCGGCGTCATCTCGTCCGACGAAGCCGGCCGCCGCCTGTTCCAGGCGCAGTCTGCCGCGCAGGAAGAAATGAAGAAGGCCGCGCTCGAGCTGTCGGGCTATGTGAAGGACGAGATCCTGGCCAAGGGCGGTCGCTACGTGTCCGTCTTCAACCTGCCCGACTCGGCGTCATCGCCCTTTGGTGCCAGCCTGCCGGCCGATGCGCGCGGCGTGCTGTCGACCCTGGTCGACACCTTCAACCTGTGGCTGCGGGATGGCTTGACCGGCGTGGCCGTGCAGATCGTCGACCAGAACACCAAGGCCAAGGACATCACCGCCAACCCGGGCAGCTACGGCCTGACCAACAACTCCGTGCCAGCCTGCGACGGCACGATCATCGGGGCGCTGACCGGTGGCCGCGTCACGGACGGTTCATCGTTGTTCTGCAACACCACCACCGGCGCGCCCTTCGATGCGCTGCGCACAGGCGCCAGCGTCACCACCTGGCAGTTTGCCGACAGCGTGCACCCGACCACGGGCGGCCACCGCATCATCAGCGACTACGTGCTGCAGCAGTTGCGCGCGTTCGGCTGGATCAAGTGACACCCGCACCCGACAAGGACAACCATGACTCAGACCCTTCGTCCCCTCGTGCTGGGCCTGGCCGGCTTGCTGCTGGCCAGCGTGGCAGCCCAGGCCCAGGAATCGACCGTCAAGCTGGGCGTGATCCGCTACACGACGAAAGAAAAGACCAACGGCGTCACCGGTGTCGGCATCCCGCCCGGCGCCGACGCCTCGGTGGGTGATGCCGACACCTTGCTGTTCACCTACGAGTACTCGTTCACGCCCAGCCTGGGCGTCGAATTCGTGCTCGGCGTACCGCCCAAGATCAAGGCCGATGCCTCGGGCAGCGTGGCCTTTCTCGGCGAGGTGCTGACCGCGCGCAACGTGGCGCCCACGCTGCTGCTCAACTACCACTTCATGGACCCCGGCAGCCGCGTGCGACCCTACGTGGGCCTGGGCGTGAACTACACCAGGTTCGTGCGCATCCGTACGCCCTATGCCTGGGACGTGCAGATGTCCGACTCCCTCGGCTGGGCGGCACAGGTCGGGGTCGACGTCGCGATGGACAAGCGCTGGGGCCTGTTCGCCAGCATCGGCGCGGCCAAGGTGCGCAGCAAGCTGGTCGCCACCGGCGCCACCGTGCTGCAGAGCACCATCGACTTCAAGCCGATCACCTACGCTTTCGGCGCGTCGATGCGCTTCTGATCGACCCCCGGCGGCCGCCGCTGTGGCCGTAAATTGATTCGACGCGGCTTTGCCGCTGCCACGCGGCGCCACACTGGGCCGATGGTCAAAGTGCCGACGACCCATGGCCACGACCGCTGCGCGGCCGCTGATGCTGTGGTGGCCGACGCCGGCCAGTTGCCCCTGCCCTGGGCCGACGCCTCGCCTCGCCTGGGAATCGTCCGGCGCCTGCAGGCCGGCTGGGTTCAGCAGCGCGCCAAGGCCCTGCTTGCCCACGCACACCAACGTTCGGCCTATTACCGCCGGCACCATGCCGGCTGGCAGCCCGCAGACGGCTGGGCGGCACTGCCGCCGGTGCACAAGGCCGATCTGATGGTGCACTTCGACGATTGGGTGACCGACCCGCGCATCACGCTGCCGGCGGTGCGGGCCTTCGTCGCTGACCCGCAACGCATCGGCACCGACTTTCTCGGCCGCTACGCCGTGTGGTCGAGTTCGGGCACCACCGGCGAGCCGGGGCTGTTCTTGCACGACGGTCAAGCGCTGGCGACCTATGCCACGCTGGTGGCCGGCCGTGGAGACGCCGGCCGGCTGGGTGCCGGGCTGTGGCAGCAGATGGCGCTGCGCGGCGGGCCGGCCGTGCTCCTGGTCGCTACCCAGGGCCACTACGCCGGGATAAGTTTCTGGCAACGCCAGGCGCGGCTGCGCCCCGGGCTGGCCGCACCCCTGCACCAACTCTCGGTCACCCGGCCGCTGCCCGAACTGATCGAGGACCTGAACAGGCTGGCACCGATCTTTCTGTCGAGCTACCCCAGCATGTTGTCCGAGCTGGCCGAGGCGCAAGGCGACGGCCGGCTGCACATCCGGCCGGCGCTGCTGTGGGCCGGCGGCGAGGCGCTGGCCGACGCGGCGCGACAGCGCATCGAGCAGGCCTTTGAGGCGCCATTGGGCTGCGACTACGGCAGTTCGGAGATGCTCGTGATCGCCTGCGAATGTGCGCAGCACCACCTGCACGTCAACGACGACTGGGTGCTGCTGGAACCGGTGGATGAAGCCGGTCGGCCCGTGCCGCCGGGCCGGGCTTCGCACTCGGTGCTGATCAGCAACTGGGCCAACCGCGTGCAGCCCTTCATCCGCTACGACCTGGGCGACAGCATCACGGTGGCGACCTCGCCCTGCCCCTGTGGCGACCCGCGGCCCACGATCACGGTGCAGGGCCGCTGCGACGACGTGCTGCAGCTGGCGGGCGGTGCAGGCCAGCCCGTGCGGCTGACGCCGATGACGGTGGCCACGGTGGTCGAACAAGCCGTCGGCCGACTTCGCTTCCAGGTGCGTCAGAGCGCTGCCGACACGGTGTCACTTCGTCTGGCGCTGGCCGACAGCACGCAGCCGGGTGTCGACAAGGCCGCGGCGCTGGCAGCCCTGCGCAGCCTGCTGGACGAGCAGGGCCTGCGGCGCGTGCGCTTGCGCTTCGATCCGCAGGCACCGCAGGCCGAAGCCGGCAGTGGCAAGCTGCGCCAGGTCGTGCGCGACTGCAAGGCGCGCGACAGCACGCGGTCGGCGCAGGCACATCGACCCTGAACGCCGGTGTCGGCGTCAATGCGCGATGCACACCTTGCCGAACTGTGAGCCGCCTTGCAGGTGTGCCATCGCCGCCTTCAGCTCCTCGAAGGCAAACACGCGGTCGACCACCGGCTGCAGCCGGTGCTGGTCGATCGCGCGCAACATGGCCTCGAAACCATCTCGGTTGCCCACCGTGATGCCCTGCATCCGCACCTGCCGCGTGACGATCAGACCCAGCGCCGCACTCATCGCGCCGCCCGACAGCACCCCGATCATGGCCAGCACACCCCCGGGCCGCACGCAGCGCAGCGACTGCGGCAGCGTCTTCTCGCCGCCCAGTTCGACGATCAGGTCGTAGCCGCGCCCGCCGGTGATGTCACGCGTTGCCTTCGCCCACTCGGGTGTCTGGCGGTAGTTGATCGTGGCGTCGGCGCCGAGCGCGCGCACTCTGGCCTCGCGCTCGGCCGACGACGTGATCACCGTGACATGCGCGCCCAGCAATTTGGCAAAACTGACCGCAAACAGCGCCACGCCGCCGCAACCCTGCACCAGCACGCGGTCGCCCGGCCGTGTGGGCAGCACCGTGACCAATGCGCTCCAGGCCGTCAGTGCAGCGCAAGGCAAGGTGGCCGCCTCGAGGTCGCTCAGGTGCGCCGGCACTTTGCTGACACCCTGTTCCGACAGGCACATGAACTCGGTCATGGTGCCGTCGACCGGGCCGCCCAGCGTCTGCGTCAGCCGCTCGAGGTCGGGCTCACCGCTGATCCAGCGCTGGCTGAAGATCGGGCAGACGCGGTCGCCCACGGCCACCCGGGTGACGCCGGCGCCGACCTCGGTGACCACGCCCACACCGTCGGACAGCGGGATCAGCGGCAGGCTGCCGGTGTGGCTGCCATAACCGCGCAGCGGCACCAGCAGGTCGCGGTAGTTCAGCGACGAGGCCTTCATCTTCAGCACCACCTGCCCGGGGCCGGCGCTGGGCACGGGGCGGGTCGACAGCTTCAGGTGGTCCATGCCCCAGTCGCCTTCGATCTGGAAAACGCGCATCTCGGTTTCTCCTCGGCGTGCATCGTGGTTCGTCAGGCAACTGTACGGCGGTGCGCTGCCGTCAGCTGATAGATTCGATGCCCCCTCAGCTGCTGCGCCCTGCCCGCCATGAGCCACCGCATTCTTCCCGACCAGTTGCGCAGCGCGCGCTGGTTCGCACCCGACGACTTTCGCAGCTTCGGCCACCGATCACGCGTGCTGCAGATGGGCTACGCGCCGGCCGACTACGTGGGCAAGCCGGTGATCGCGATCATCAACACCTGGAGCGACGCCAACCAGTGCCACTCGCACTTCAAGCAGCGTGTCGACGACGTCAAGCGCGGCGTGCTGCAGGCCGGCGGGTTTCCGCTCGAGTTGCCGGCCATCAGCCTGTCGGAACCGATCGTGAAGCCGACCACCATGCTGTACCGCAACTTCCTGGCGATGGAGACCGAGGAGCTGCTGCGCAGCCACCCGGTGGATGGGGCGGTGCTGATGGGCGGCTGCGACAAGACCACGCCGGGGCTGACCATGGGCGCGTTGAGCATGGGCCTGCCCTTCATCTTCCTGCCCGCGGGGCCCATGCTGCGCGGCAACTGGCGCGGCCAGGTGCTGGGTTCGGGCAGCGATTCCTTCAAGTACTGGGACGAGCGCCGCGCCGGGCGCCTGAGCGAACAAGCCTGGCAAGAGATGGAAGCCGGCATCGCGCGCAGCCACGGCACCTGCATGACCATGGGCACCGCGGCCACGATGATGGGCATTGCCGAAGCCGTGGGCCTGACGCTGCCTGGCGCCAGTTCGATCCCGGCGGCCGATGCCGGCCACATCCGCATGAGCGCCGAATGCGGTCGCCGCATCGTCGAGATGGTGTGGGACGACCTGACGCCGGCGCGGCTGCTGACCCGTCACAGCTTCGAGAACGGCATCGCCTGCGCGATGGCCATGGGCTGCAGCACCAATGCCATCATCCACCTGATCGCGATGAGCCGCCGCGCCGGCCTGGCGCTGACGCTGGACGACTTCGACAGGGTCAGCCGCAGCGTGCCGGTGATCGCCAACATCCGACCCAGTGGCGACACCTACCTGATGGAGGATTTCTACTACGCCGGCGGCCTGCCGGCGCTGCTGAACCGCATCCAGGGCCATCTGCACGGTGACGCGCTGACCGTCAACGGCCGCACGCTGGCACAGAACGTGGCCAGCGCGGAGGTGTTCAACGACGACGTGATCCGGCCGCTGTCCAACCCCATCTATGCCGAAGGCGCACTGGCCGTGCTGCGCGGCAACCTGGCGCCCGACGGTGTGTGCATCAAGCCCAGCGCGGTGGCGCCGCATCTGCTGCAGCACAGCGGCCGCGCGCTGGTGTTCGACGACTACCCGGCGCTGAAAAAAGCGGTCGACAACCCCGACCTGGACGTGACCGGCGACGACATTCTGGTGCTGCGTTATGTCGGCCCGCAGGGCGGCCCCGGCATGCCCGAATGGGGCATGCTGCCGATCCCGACCAAGCTGTTGAAGCAGGGCGTGAAGGACATGCTGCGCCTGAGCGACGCGCGCATGAGCGGCACCAGCTACGGCGGCTGCCTGCTGCACTGCGCGCCCGAGGCCTTCGTCGGCGGGCCGCTGGCGCTGGTGCAGTCGGGCGATCGCATCAGCGTCGACGTGCCGGCGCGAACCATCCATCTGGACGTCAGCGACGACGAGATGGCCCGCCGCAGGGCCGCCTGGGTGCCGCCACCGCCGCGCTACGAGCGTGGTTACGGCTGGCTGTTCAGCCGCCACATCCTGCAGGCCGACCAGGGTTGCGACTTCGATTTCCTCGAGACCAGCTTCGGCGCCCCGGTGGCCGAGCCGGCGATCTTCTGAAGGCCGCACGATGACCGCCACCATGAACCCCGACACCCGACACCGGCTGATGGGCGTGAGCACGGCCACGCTGTGCACCGCCCTGTTCAAGCGCGGCCTGCGCAACCAGTTCATCCAGGACGTGCGGCCGCTGAACCCCGGGCTGCCGAACATGGTGGGCCCGGCCTTCACGCTGCGCTACGTGCCGGCGCGCGAAGACCTGAACCCGATCACGGTGTTCAACGATCAACATCACCCGCAGCGCAAGGCGGTCGAAGAATGCCCGCCCGGCGCGGTGTTCGTGATCGACAGCCGCAAGGACGCGCGCGCGGCTTCGGCCGGCGGCATCCTGGTCAGCCGACTGATGAAGCGCGGCGTGGCCGGCGTGGTCACCGACGGTGGATTCAGAGACAGCCCCGAGATCGCGCGGCTGTCGATCCCCGCCTATCACCAGCGGCCCAGCGCGCCGACCAACCTGACTTTGCATCAGGCGATCGACATCGACGTGCCGATCGGCTGCGGCGACGTGGCGGTGTGGCCGGGCGACATCGTGGTCGGTGACGCCGAAGGCGTGGTGCTGATCCCGGCCGCCATCGCCGACGACATCGCGGCCGAGGCGGTGGAGATGACGGTGTTCGAGGATTTCGTGCAGCAGCAGGTGATGGCGGGCCATTCGATCCTCGGCCTGTACCCACCGACCGACGAACAGGCCAGGCTCGACTTCGCAGCCTGGCGCCGGACCCAAGGCCGCTGAGCAAGCCGACATGAACATATCGATCCTGCGCATCGCTGCATCTCTGCCGCTGCTGCTGGCGGTGACGGCATCCATCGCCCAGGCCCGCTTCGACACCACGAACTCGGTCTTGACCGTTCCCACCATCGACGTCGACGGCCAGACCTACCGCGACCTGGCGGCGCGGCTGGACGCCGATGGCCGGCTGACCATCCTGGCACTGACCGCACCCACCCCGCCCGGTGGCCCCGACCTGGCCACGCGTGCGACCGCCGCCACCGCCACCGCCCAGGGCCATGCGCTGTGCCAGACGATCCGCCCGTTCTACTGGGAGATCGGAGACGCGGCGCAACGCCTGGCGGGGGCTTCGATCGACGCGCCCGGCAGCCTGCTGCACCATGACGCCGGCTCGGTGATGCCGATCGCATCGGCGTCGAAGTGGCTGTACGGCGCCTATGTGGCCGAGCGCCGCAACGGGGCACCGACCGAAGACGACATTCGTTTCCTGAACTTTCACAGTGGCTACACCAGCTTTGCACCCAATGGCTGCCAGGCCGGCGACACCGTGGCGTCTTGTGTGGCGCGCGACAACAACGGCGTGCTCACGCCAGCCCATGTCGGGCGCTTCTCCTACGGCGGCGGCCACATGCAGAAGCACGCCAGCCTGGGCGCACCCGGCATGGCACTGGGCGCGCTGGACAGTGCCGGGCTGGCGGTCGAAATGCGCAGACTGCTCGGCACCGAGATCAACTTCAGCTTCAGTCAGCCGCAGCCGGCCGGCGGCGTGCGCAGCACCGCAGCCGACTACGCCACCTTCCTGCGCAAGCTGCTGAAGCGCCAGCTGAAGCTGGCCCACCTGCTCGGCAGCTTTGCCGTCTGCACCAACCCCGCAAGCTGTGCCAGCGCGCTGAACACCCCGGTGCCGAGCGCGCTGAGCTGGCACTACGGCCTGGGCTACTGGATCGAAGACGACCCGGGCGGTGATGGCGCGTTCAGCAGCGCCGGGGCTTTCGGCTTCTATCCGTGGATCGATGCCGACCGGCGCTACTACGGCGTGATCGCACGCGTGGCCGCCGCCGGCGGTGCCGGCTTCGATTCGGCCGCCTGCGGCGCGATGATCCGCAAGGCCTGGTCCAGCGGTGTCGTGGTGACCAGCGTGCGCTGACGGGGCACCGGCAACATGCCCACCCGAACCGCAGGGCCCGCACCCGCGGCCGACGCCCCCTGGGACGCCGTCATCATCGGCGCCGGCGCAGCCGGCCTGTTCTGCGCCGGCATCGCGGGGCAGCGCGGGCTGCGTGTGCTGCTGCTTGACCACAGCGACAAGATCGCCGAGAAGATCCGCATCTCGGGCGGTGGCCGCGCCAACTTCAGCAACCGAGAGCTTGACGCGCAGGCCCCGCACAAGCACTTCATCGGCGCCAACCCGCAGTTCTGCCGCTCTGCGCTGTCGCGCTACACGCCGGCCGACTTCATCGCGCTGGTCAGCCGCCACGGCATTGCCTTTCACGAAAAGCACAAGGGCCAGTTGTTCTGCGACCGTTCGGCCGACGACCTGATCCAGATGCTGCTGCACGAGGCCGGCAGCGGTGGCGTGCAGCATTGGCAACCCTGCCGCGTGGCCGCGGTGCAGCAGCAGGGCGACGGCCTGTACGCCATCGACACCGACCGCGGCAGCCTGCGCAGCCGCGCGCTGGTGGTGGCCAGCGGCGGCCTGTCGATCCCCAAGATCGGCGCCACCGACTTCGGCCATCGGCTGGCGCGGCAGTTCGGCCTGCGCCTGGTCGAGACCCGCCCCGGCCTGGTGCCGCTGACCTTCGACGGCGAGGGCTGGGCGCCCTATGCCGGGCTGGCCGGCCTGGCACTGCCGGTGCGCATACAGACCGGCGCGTCGACCGGGCGCGTGGACTTCGACGAGGACCTGCTGTTCACGCACCGCGGCCTGTCGGGGCCGGCCGTGCTGCAGATCTCCAGCTACTGGCAACCGGGCACGCCGATCAGCATCGACCTCGCACCCGACACCGACCTGCCGGCCGCGCTGAGCCAGGCCAAGACCCGTTCGCGCCGCCTGCTCGCCAACGAGCTGGCCGCCCTGGTGCCGGGTCGCCTGGCCGATGCGTGGGTGCAGCAGGACGCCGACTGGCAGCGCCCGGTGGCCGAGGTGTCGAACAAGGCGCTGGCACGGCTCGCCGAACAGCTGGCGCGCTGGCAGCTGCTGCCCACCGGCACCGAGGGCTATCGCAAGGCCGAGGTGACACTGGGCGGCGTCGATACGCGCGACCTGTCGTCGCGCACGATGGAATCGACGCAGCCGGGCCTGTACTTCATCGGCGAGGTGGTCGACATCAGCGGCTGGCTGGGCGGCTACAACTTCCAGTGGGCCTGGTCCAGCGCCCATGCCTGTGCGATGGCCTTGCCCGGCTGAGCGAGCCCGGCCCCCGGTGCGAAACGCGCCGCACCTGGGGCCAGAATCGAGGCTTGCCGACCAGCGGCGCCGTTGCCGCGTCAACCCACTGCAGGAGTCGCCATGCAAGCCGAGCAGAATGAATTGATCACCCGGGTCGGGCCGGGCACGGCCTGTGGCGCCTTGCTGCGCCAGTACTGGCAGCCGGTGGCACTGGTCGACGAGTTCGACGCGCAGCTGGCACCGGGCATGGACCAGCGCCCCTTGAAGGCGGTGCGCGTGCTGGGGCAGGACTTCATCCTGTTTCGGGACGAGCGCCAGCAGTGGGGTCTGCTGGACCGCGACTGCCCGCACCGCGGCGCCGACCTGGCCTTTGCGCGCCATGAAGGCGACGGCGTGCGCTGTCCCTTTCACGGCTGGAAGTTCGACGCCAGCGGCCGCTGTCTGGACACACCGGCCGAGCCTGTCGGCAGCAAGCTGTGCGAGCGCGTGCGCCAGACCAGCTACCCGGTGATCGAACGCAGCGGCGTGCTGTTCGGCTGGTTCGGCGCACCCGACAAGGCACCGCCCTTCCCGGCTTTCGACTGCTTTGCCGCACCGTCGACGCACGTGTTTGCCTTCAAGGGCCTGTGGCATTGCAACTGGCTGCAGGCTTTCGAGGTCGGCATCGATCCGGCGCACACCTCGTTCCTGCATCGGTTTCTCAACGACGCGCCGCTGGCGGCGATCGGCATCAATCCCGCCGGCAAGCAGTTCCGCAGCGCCAGCCTGGGTGACTTCGGCGGCGAACAGTGGCCGATGACACGCGTGATGCGCGAGTTCCACCAGCCCGACATCAGCTTCGAGGCCAGACCCTGGGGCCTGCAGATCACCACGCTGCGCTCGATGACACCCGAGCTCACGCACGTGCGCGTGACGCACGGCATCTTTCCGCAGACCTTCGTGATCCCGCTGTCACCCACGCTGACGATCACGCAGATGCACGTGCCGGTGGACGACACGCACACCTACTGGTTTTCGTTCTTCACCAGTTTTGCCGAGCCGGTGGACAAGGATGCGATGCGCCGCCAGCGCGCACAGTTCATCGCCCTGCCCGACTACGTGCCCAAGGCCGGCCGCCACAACGGCTGGGGCTTCGACGCTGCAGAGCAGCGCAGCAGCACCTTTCTGGGCATGGGCGAGGAAGACATCAACGTGCACGACCAATGGGCGGTGGAGAGCATGGGCGCGATCCAGGACCGCACGCGCGAGCACCTGGGCACCAGCGACAAGGTGATCATGGCCAATCGGCGGACGCTGCTGGCGGCCATCGCCGCGGTGCAGGCCGGGCAGACGGCGCCGGGCGCGGCCGATGCCGCGCTGGCCGCACAGATGCTTGGCCCCGACACCGTGGACGGCATCGCTCCGGCCGGCACCTGGAGCTCATGGTGGAAGGACCAGGCCCAGGCCAAGCGCGACCACGCACCCTGGACGCAGGCATCCCCCGCGCAGACGCCTTCCTCACAGCCCGCATGAGCGACTTCGCCGAACGCTGCGGCGTGCACGACGCCGCGCGCGAACAGGCGCTGCAGCAGACCCTGCACACCATCGAGGCCGCGGGGCTGGACCTGGTGCGCATCGGCTGGTGCGACCTGCACGGCGACGTGCGCGGCAAGACCGTGGTTGCCGCCGCCGTCGAACGCACGCTGCGCCAGGGCATCGGCATGGTCAGCACGCTGATGCTGAAAGACACCTCGGACCGCACCGCGTTCAAGGTCTTCGAGCCCGGCGGCACGCAAAGCCTGCCGGGCTTCGGCCAGGCCAACAACCTGCAACTGCTGCCCGACCCGACCAGCTTCAAGGCCCTGCCCTGGGCCGAGGGCAGCGGCTGGCTGCGTGCCCAGCCCTGGTTCCAGGACGGCACGCCGGTGCCGCTGGACACGCGCCGCGTGCTGCAGCAGGCGCTGGACCGGCTGCAGCATGCAGGTTATGTCATGCGTTGTGGTCTCGAAATCGAGTTCCACATCTACCGCATCGTCGACAGCGGCCCGCAGCTCGACCCGATGCGTGCTGCCTGGCCCGGTGAACCGCCGCGGGTGACGATGATTCACCCCGGCTACAAGCTGCTGAGCGAAGCCTGGTTCGACATGGCCGAAGAGCCGCTGCGCATCGTGCAGCGCACCGCGCAGGCGCTCGGGCTGCCGCTGCTGTCGCTGGAGCTTGAACTCGGCCCCTCGCAGGTCGAGGCCGTGTTCGAAGTCAGCGACGCGCTGACCGCGGCCGACAACATGGTGCTGTTTCGCAACGCCGTGAAGATGGCGCTGCGTCGTGCCGGCTACCACGCCAGCTTCGTCTGCCGGCCGCCGTTCCCCAACATCATGTCCAGCGGCTGGCACCTGCACCAGTCGCTGCTGCACCGCGAAACCGGTGCCGCGGCCTTTGTCCGCGACAGCCCGGCCGCCGACAGCACGGCGATCGACGCCGCACATACGCTGTCGGACCTGGGCGAGCATTGGCTGGCCGGGTTGCTGGCGCATGGTCGCGGCATGGCCGTGTTCTGCACGCCCACGGTCAACGGTTACGGCCGCTTCAAGCCGAACGCACTGGCGCCGCAATCCCTCTTGTGGGGTCGCGACAACCGTGGCGCCCTGCTGCGCGTGGTGGGCGGCAGCGGCGACGCGGCCACGCGCATCGAGAACCGCCTGGGCGAGCCCGCCGCCAACCCCTACCTGTACATGGCGGCACAGGTCCACGCCGGCCTGGACGGCATCGAGCGCCGGCTGCGCGCACCGCCGGCAACCGACGCACCCTATGGCACCACCGATGCGGCCCGCCTGCCCACCAGTCTGAACGAGGCGCTGAAGGCACTGGCCGACGACCACGTGCTCACCCAGGCCTTCGGCGCCGACTTTGTCGCCTACCTGCAGCGCATCAAGCAGTCAGAGTGCGACCGCTACGACGACGCGGCCGACAAGGACGAGTTCCAGCGCCGCGAGTACTTCAGCCGCCTGTAGGGCAGCCTGCAAGACCCCTGCGCTTGCAGACCCACCGACCAAAACGCATCAACCGGCCGCAGCGTAGGCCGCCGCCAGCCAGCGCTTGAGGTCGGCGTCGATCTCACCCGGCTGGCCCAGGCGCACGGTGTAAGGGCACATGCCGCCGGGCGGAACGACTTTGAGCCGCGTGTGCGGCGGCAGGTCCTTGACGTTCAGTCCGATCTCGATCAGGTCCTTGGTGGCCGGGCCCAGCATCGCAAACTGCTTCTTGCGGCGCAGGCTGATGTAGCTCTTCTTCGGCGCTTGTTCGAAGGGTCCGAAACCATCGATGACGGCCATCACGGCGTCGTGCAGCGGCCTCAGATGCGCTTTCGCGCCGCTGTAGATCCCGCCCAGCGGGTCGCCGTCGTCGGCCGCGGATGCAACGCCCGTGCTCGCGCCGTCCAGCATCGCCAGCAGCGCCGCGTAGGTCGGCCCCTGCACGGTGACCACCAGGTTGGCGTCGCCGTAACCCAGCGCGTGCTGCGCCATCAGCCAGCCGCGTTTGTCGCCATGCTTGACCAGTCCACTGGCCGCCAGTGCGCTGTGCAGCTCGGCGATCGATCTGCCGGTCTTGCCCTGGATGTTGCGCAACTGGGTCAACGTGGCGGCGTTCGGGTCGGCCATGGCGATCTCCCTGGGCGGCAGCGGTCGGTGTTCACCGCAAGAGCGCCATCGTTGGGCAGCGGCGCCCGCGGGACAAGAGGGCCGACCCCGATGGCCGCCTGCGCCGGCGCGCGGTGCGAAACTGTGCGCATGGCCTTGCCTCGGGTCGTCATCATCGGCTGCGGTTTCGGCGGCCTGGCGGCGGTGCGCGCGCTGGCGCAGGCGCCGGTGGACGTCACGCTGATCGACCGCACCAACCACCACCTGTTCCAGCCGCTGCTGTACCAGGTTGCCACCGCGGGGCTGTCAGCGCCGGCGGTGGCGGCACCCGTGCGCCACATCCTGCGCCGCCAGATGCGCAGCGGCAGGCTGACGGTGCTGCAGGCCGAAGCGCATCGGGTCGACGTCGGCGGGCACCGGGTGTTGCTGGAAGACGGCTCGGCGCTGCCCTACGAGCACCTGATCGTGGCAGCCGGCGCGATCAACAGCTGGTTCGGCCACGACGACTGGGCGCGCCATGCCCCAGCGCTGAAAACCCTGGCCGATGCGCTGGCCATCCGCGCCAGGGTCATCGGCGCCTTTGAACGGGCTGAGCGCTGCAGCGACCCGGCCGAGCGCCAGACCTGGCTGAATTTTGTCGTCATCGGCGGCGGGCCTACCGGGGTCGAACTGGCCGGTACGCTGGTCGAGATCGCGCGCCACACCCTGCCCGGCGAGTTTCGTCATATCGATTCGCGCCAGGCCCGGGTCTGCCTGGTCGAAGGCGCCGAGCGGCTGCTGGGCGCCTTCGACCCCGAGTCGTCGGCCAGCGCCGCCGCCCAGTTGCAGCGGCTGGGCGTCGAGCTGCTCACCAGCGCCCGCGTGACCGCCATCGACGACGGCGGCGTCACGTTGCAGACGGTGCAGGGTGAACAACGGCTGGCAGCGCGCACCGTGCTGTGGGCCGCGGGCGTGGCCGCCTCGCCGCTGGGCCGCCAGATTGCGGCCGACTGCGGCCTGCAGGCCGACCGCGCGGGGCGGGTGCCGGTGCTGCCCGACCTGAGCCTGCAGGGCCACCCCGAGATCAGCGTGATCGGCGACATCGCCACCGCCTTCAGCAAGGGCCAGCCCGTACCGGGCGTCAGCCCGGCGGCCAAGCAGATGGGGCGCCGGGCTGCGCACAACCTGCTGGCCCGGCTGCAGGGCAGGTCCACGCGGGCCTTCATCTATGCCGACTACGGCAGCCTGGCCACGCTGGGGCGCAAGGCCGCGGTGGTGCAACTTCCGCTGGGCCGGCTGGGCACGCTGCGTCTGTCGGGCTACGCGGCCTGGCTGTTCTGGTTGTTCGCCCATGTGTACTTCCTGATCGGCTTTCGCAACCGCTTGATGGTGCTCACCGACTGGGCCTGGAACTACTGGACCTTTGCCCGCCATGCGCGCGTGGTGGCGCAAGCTGAAGCGGCACCGCGTCCCTAGGAGGCTGTCGGGCTTTGGGTCGGGTCCGCGTTGGGCCAGGAAACAGGCTCAGCCTAGGCGCAATGCACAGCGATACCCAGAGGTATCGCGAGCATTTGCAACGACGGATGGGCCCGTTTCCTGGCCCACCCCGAAGGGCCGGGGCGCGGGCCCGACCCAAAGCCCGACAGCCTCCTAGAATCCGCGCTTCCCTTGCCGATCGAGCCCGCCATGGACACACGCACCTCCCCGATCCGACTGCGCATCGACCGCCTGCGCGAGCTGCTGCAGCGCGAACGGGTGCAGGCGCTGCTGGTGCCGTCGAGTGACCCGCACCTGTCGGAATACCTGCCCGGCCACTGGCAGGGGCGCGAGTGGTTCTCGGGCTTCACCGGATCGATGGGCACGCTGGTGGTGACCGCCGAGCAGGCGCTGTTGTTTGCCGATGGCCGTTACTGGGACCAGGCCGAGCGCGAACTGGCCGGCACCGGCGTGACGCTGGAACGAATTGCCACCGGCACATCGCCGGCCCACATCGACTGGCTGGCCACCCATGTGGCACGCGGCCAGACGGTGGCGGTGGACGGCCAGGTGCTGGGTCTGGCTGCCGCACTGGCGCTGCAGGCGGCGCTGGACAAGGCCGGCGTGCTGCTGCGCACCGACCGCGATCTGCTGGCCCCGGTGTGGCCAGAGCGCCCGGCGCTGCCGACGGCGCCGGTCTACGAACACCGCGCGCCGCACGCCACGCAGTCGCGCGCAGCCAAGCTGGCGGCGGTGCGCGAAGCGATGGCGCGCCAGGGCGCGACGCAGCACTTTGTGTCCACCGTCGACGACATCGCCTGGATCAGCAACCTGCGCGGCAGCGACGTCGACTACAACCCGGTGTTCCTGGCGCACCTGCTGATCGACCTCACCGGTGCCACGCTGTTCGTCGGCGACGGCAAGATCGACGCGGCGCTGCGCAGCGCCCTGGCCGCAGACGGCATGCGGCTGGCGCCCTACGCGCAGGCCGGCGCGACGCTGGCCGCCTTGCCCGCCGACACGGTGCTGCTGATCGACCCCAAGCGTGTGACCTGCGGCCTGCGCCAGGCGGTGCCGGCCGTGGTGAAGGTGGTCGAGGCCATCAACCCCAGCACGCTGCTGAAGAGCTGCAAGAGCGCGGCCGAGGCGGCCCATGTGCGGGCCGCGATGGTCGAGGACGGCGCCGCGATGTGCGAGTTCTATGCCGACTTCGAACAGTCGCTGGCGCGCGGCGAGCGCTGGAGCGAACTCGACGTTGCCGAGCGGTTGTCGGCCGCACGCGCGCGGCGCCGTGATTTCGTGGGCCTGAGCTTTCCGGTCATCGCGGGTTTCAACGCCAACGGCGCCATGCCGCACTACCGCGCCACGCCCGAATCATTCGCCATGATCGACGGTGACGGCCTGCTGCTGATCGACAGCGGCGGCCAGTACCTGGGCGGCACCACCGACATCACGCGCGTGTGGCCGATCGGCCAGGTCAGCGCGGCCATGCAGCGCGACTACACGCTGGTGCTCAAGGGCACGATGGCCTTGTCGCGCGCCCGCTTTCCGCGCGGCACACCGTCACCGATGCTCGACGCCATCGCGCGTGCGCCGATGTGGGACCAGGGCATCGAGTTCAGCCACGGCACCGGCCATGGCGTGGGCTACTTCCTGGCCGTGCACGAGGGCCCGCAGAGCATCAGCAAGGCCGTGCCCACGCCCGAAATGGCGATGCAGCCGGGCATGATCACGTCAATCGAACCCGGCGTGTACCGCAGCGGCCAATGGGGCGTGCGCATCGAGAACCTGGTGCTCAACGTGCCGGCAAGCACCGAAGAAGCCGGCGGCTTCGGCGAATTCCTCGAATTCGAGACGCTGACGCTGTGCCCGATCGACACGCGCTGCATCGCGCGCAAGCTGCTGCGCGCCGATGAGATCGACTGGCTCAACCGCTACCACCGGATGGTGCGCGAACGCCTGTCGCCGACCGTCAGCGGCGACGCGCTGGCCTGGCTGATCCTGCGCACCGAGCCCCTGTGAGCGCCGGCGCCACGGCACCGCCGCTGGCGCTGGGGGTGGACCTGGGCGGCACCAAGATCGAAGCGCGGCTGCTGGCAGCCGACGGCTGCGAGGTCTGGCGCGCGCGTGTGGCCACGCCGGCCGGCGACTACCCTGCCATCCTGGATGCCATCGCCGACCTGGTGCAACAGGCCGATACCCTGAGCCTGGGCGCGTTCACGCTGGGCATCGGCACACCGGGCAGCGCCACGCCGGCCGGGCTGATGAAGAACTGCAATTCGACCGTGCTCAACGGCCGTCCCTTGCAACACGACCTGCAGCAGCGGCTGCAGCGTCCACTGCGCCTGGCCAACGACGCCAACTGCCTGGCGCTGAGCGAGGCCACCGACGGCGCCGGCGCCGGTGCGGTCGTGGTCTTCGCCGCCATCATCGGCACCGGCACCGGGGCCGGCATTGCGGTGCACGGCCGCGTGCTGACCGGGCCCAACGGCCTGGCCGGTGAATGGGGCCACAACCCGCTGCCCTGGGCCGACGCGGCCGACCCCAGGCCCGAGTGCTACTGCGGCCAGCGTGGCTGCATCGAGGCCCTGGTCAGCGGCCCGGCGCTGGCACAGGACCATCTGGCGCAGACCGGCCAGGCGCTGGACGGCCCGCGGCTGGCGCAGGCATCGGCCGCCGGTGACGCCGCTGCACAGGCCACGCTGGACCGCCACGCCTCACGCCTGGCGCGCGCGCTGGCCTCGGTGATCAACCTGCTGGACCCGGACGTGATCGTGCTCGGCGGCGGCGTTTCGCGCATGGCACACCTGTACGAGCAGGTGCCGCAGCTGTGGGGCCGCTGGGTGGTGTCGGGTGGACAGCACGACGAGGTGCGGACCCGGCTGCTGCCCAGCCTGCATGGTGACGCCTCGGGCGCGCGCGGCGCAGCCTGGCTGTGGCGTTGGCCTGCGTCAGTCGACCAGGCAGGGCCGGGGCACGCGCTGACCCCAGCTGCGCTGCAGCTGGAGTAGATCGGACAGCGGCAGCGGCGGCGACACCAGGTAGCCCTGCAGCTCCTGACAACCGGCCTCGGTCACGGCCTGCAGCTGCGCGGCCGACTCCACGCCTTCGCACACCGTGCGCATGCCCAGCGTGGTGGCCAGTTGCGCGATCATCTGCACGATGGCACGGGCGTCGTTTCGCACCAGCACCTCGTTGACGAAGGCGCGGTCGATCTTCAGCGTGTCGAAGGGAAAGCGGCGCAGGTAGGCCAGCGACGAATAGCCGGTGCCGAAATCGTCGAGCGCCACGCGCACGCCCAGACTGCGCAGCGCATGAAGCTTGTCCAGCGCGCCGTCGGCGTCGTCCATGAACACCGACTCGGTGATCTCGAGCTCGAGCCTCGAGGGCTGCATCCGCGTTTCGCGCAGGGTGTCGCGCACCAGCGCCACGAACTGGTCATCGCGCAGCTGCAGCGGCGACACGTTGACCGCGACGGTCAGCGTGGCCAGCGGCCCGGTGGCCGCCAGACAGGCCTGGCGCAGCGCCCAGCGGCCCAGCTCGTCGATCAGGCCGCACTGCTCGGCCACGGCGATGAACTCGCTGGGGTCGACCTTGCCCAGCTCGGGATGTTGCCAGCGCATCAGTGCCTCGGCACCGCAGATGCGCCAGCGCGCGATGTCGACCTTGGGCTGCCAGTGCAGCGACATCTGGCCAGCATCCAGGGCCTGGCGCAGACCCTGCTCCAGCGACAGGCGTCGGCGGCTGCGCTCGCCGAACCGTGCCTCGTAGACGACAAAGCGCCCACGGCCCGAGGCCTTGGCGGCGTACAGCGCTGCGTCGGCGCGCGCCAGCAGCTCATCGACGTCGATGTCACCGTTGTCGGTATCTGCCACACCCACGCTGGCAGCAACGCGCAGGCTGCGCCCCCGCAGCGCCATGGGCTGCGCCAGGGCCTCGACCAGCCGCGCGGCCAGCACTTGCAGCGCCTGCACATCACCATCGGCAGTGACGAAGACGGCGAACTCGTCACCGCCCAGCCGCGCCACCAGGTCGGTCGGCCGCACGCAGTGGCGCAGGCGCTGGGCCACCGCTTTCAGCAGTTCGTCGCCGACGCTGTGACCCAGGCTGTCATTGACGGTCTTGAAGTGGTCCAGGTCCAGCATCAGCAGGGCCAGCGGTTGCCCCTGGTGCAGGGCCGCGCTGACGCTGTCGCGCAGCATGAAGCGGTTGGCCAGGCCGGTCAGTGAATCGCTGTGCGCCAGCCTGCGCAGCCGACGTTCGGCCTTGACCTTTTCGGTGACATCGGCCATCACGCCGCGCCAGCCCAGGGTCAGGCCACGCTCGTCGACCATGCGTTTGCCGTGGATCGACAGATGCCAGCCGACGCTGCCCGCCTGCATCGTCAGTTGCAGGTCCCTGAACGGGCGGCCCTGGTCCAGGGTCTGGCGCAGTGCGTCGGCACCCTTGAGGCTGCGGCGCCCGATCAGGTCCAGCAAACCATGGGCGCGGATGTCGGCATGGCTGGCACCCAGCAACTCGGCCAGGCGCGGCGACAGGTGGCGCAGGTGGCCGTCAGCGCCGGTCTCCCACAGGGCCTCGTCGGCATGCTGTTCGAAATCGTTCAGCAGCACGGTCAGCGTGCGCTCATGCCCTGCCGCCCGGGCCCGCTCACGCAGCAGGTCAGTCGAATGGCGCCACAGTGCCAGCGAGCCGATCGTCACCATGGGCGCGCAAACACCGATCAGGCCGGCCACGGCCGCATTGCCCGTCTGCCACAGCGCCGCCAGCGCAGCCAGCGCAAACAGCGTGACGTGGGCCAGGCTGGCCAGCGGCAATGCGCTCAGCAGCAGACCCCCGGCGCCCATCATGCCGGTGACCAGTGTGGCCAGCACCAGTTGCTGGCGCGCCGTGCCGTCGGCAAACCACAGCAGCGGCATCAGGGCCCAGACGCCGGCCACCAGGCCGGCGTTCAGCGTGGCAAGGTTCACGGCCTGCACCGAGGCGGTCTCGGGCTGCTGCCGGCGGCGTGGCCAGCAGCTGCGAAACCCTGGCATCGACAGCAGCAGGATCGTGATCCACCACCAGCCCATGCCCGCCGGCAAGGCCGGCCAGAACGTCCAGACGACCAGGCAGGCGCCGCCGATGCTGGCCGCCACCGTGCAGGGTGCGAGTCGAAGCAGCGACTGCAGATGCGCCGCACGCAGCTTCGCCGACTCAAGATCGGCCCCGATGTACAGGGACATGATCGCAGCGCGCAGGCTTCGAGCGTCGTGGGCGGTGACGATCTGCATGGGTACGGTGCTGGTAACAGGCCCTGGCCGGCCCCCCTGGACCGTACCTGCCTGTCGGTCTTATCGGCAGCAGCGGGTAAAACTGCAGCGCGCGCTACAAGGGCTTGTGCCCACCCTTGAAGCGCTCTTTGAGCGGCTCATGCGCCAGCGGCGGGAACTCGATCACCACCTCGGGCACGTCATGTTCGGGCATGGCGTCCAGCAGATGCCGGATCAAGGTCAGCCGGCCCCGCCGCTGGTCGTTGAAGTCGACCAAGGTCCAGGGTGCGGTCTTGTTGTGCGTGGCCTTCAGCATGGTGTGCCGCGCCTGCGTGTAGTCGGCATAGCGACTGCGTGCCTGCAGGTCCACGGGGCTGAGCTTCCAGCGCTTGAGCGGGTCGGCCAGGCGCTCGGCAAAGCGCTCTTCCTGCTGCGCCTGGTCAACGGTCAGCCAGTACTTGAAGAGCAGGATGCCGTCATCGACCAGCATCTTCTCGAACACCGGCGCCTGCTGCAGAAAGGCCTCGGTCTCGGCTTCTGTGCAGTACCCCATCACACGTTCGACGCCGGCGCGGTTGTACCAGCTGCGGTCGAGCAGCACCACCTCGCCGGCCGCGGGCAGATGCTGCACATAGCGTTGGAAGTACCACTGCGTGCGCTCACGCTCGGTCGGCTTGGGCAGCGCCACCACGCGGCACTGGCGCGGGTTCAGCGTCTGCGCGATCGCAGCGATCACCCCGCCCTTGCCTGCGGTGTCGCGGCCTTCCACCAGCACCAGCAGGCGTTTGCCGGTGTGCTGCAGCCAGCGCGAGATCTCGGCCAGCTCGAGCTGCATCGCCTGCAGCCTCTCCAGGTACTCGCCCTTGCCCAGTTTGCCGCTGCCGGACTGGTGAGACTTCTTGCCCTTGCCCTTGCCCTTGCCCTTGGCCATGCGGAGCTCTCGCGATGCTGCAGATCACCGGCATTGTGGCCGCAGCCCCATCCGGCGAAGCAGAGACAGCTCGGCCATGCCTCACGACAACCGGTGCCGCACCCGCCGTCGGGCGTGAAATCGTCCTTCAAGCCTCCGGCGGGCGCACTTCGCCTTGCGATGTCGTGCGTCCAGCCTCAGATCCCCGCGCGAGGCAGCTTGGCGGCCAGCGATTCGCGCAGCGAGTCGGCACTGTCGATCAGATGCGTGCGCGTGTCGTCGTCCATGCCGCCACGTGCACCCCCCTTGCGCGCCAGCGCCGCGTCGATGCGCTGCAACAGCAAGTGCGCCTGCCTGCGCATCGCGCCGCGCGCGTCGGCGCGCGCACCGGGTGTGGGCCGCAGCACGGCAAAGGACAGACGATTGACATGGTCGCGCTGCAGCTCGCGGCGCGCTGCCGTCACGCTGGCGCCACTGGCCAGCTCGGACCACAGTTCACGCGCCAGTCGCGCATGGATCTCGCCCAGTGAAAAGCGGTCACCACCGGCGTCGATCTTGTCGTTGGTGTCGATCAGGCGCACCGCCAGCTGGTCGCTCAGCAAATAGGCCAGCACCAGACGCTGCAGCCCCAGCAGACGCTGCGGCAGGTTGTAGTCGGTCGGCAAGCCGGGCGACTCGCCGCGGTCCAGGTAGTCGGGCGCCAGCCTGCGCTGCAGCGCCGGGCTGATGCGAAAGCCGTCGGGCGCGAACACCGCCTGCACGATGGCGTTGAAGGCCTCGCGTTGCACTGCGGTCGGCACCGCCTCGATCGGATCGCGCCCGCTGCCTGGGTAGTCACGCAGCGTGCGCAGGCCACCCATCTGCCGCACCATCACGCCGATGGCACGCACAGCGTCGTTGAGCGCGTAGCTCAGCGAGCGCCGCAGCACCGAATAGTCGCTTCCGGGCGGCAGTTCACGTGATTCCTGACGCTGGAAGAGGTCGCGCGCGATCGCCAGGCGCTTGGCGGCAAAGGCCAGCGGGTCGGCACCGAGGTCGAACTGGATGGTCTCGGCATCGATGCCCAGGGCCGCGTCTTCGTCGCTGCCGTAGGCCAGCAGCGGCTCATTGCTGCGCGCCGCCACGGCCTGCAGCATCGCTTCTTCGTCGGCCGGCTTGGCGCCCGGAGGCACCGGCTTGTACGCGTATTCGATGGCCCAGTAGTCGTAGGGGCCCAGCGTCAGCTGGAAGGGCACGCCGCCCACTGCACCGGGCCGCGCCAGGTTGACGGCGTTGTATTCCATCACCGACCCGGTGGTGCCGTTGGCGCGTGTGAACTCGGGATCGGCCAGCTGCGCCTCGGTGTAGGCGCGCGAGGCGCGGAAGTTGTGGCGCAGGCCCAGCGCGTGGCCGACCTCGTGCATCACGGTGTCCTTGACGTAGTCGAGCACGAACTGCTGCACCACGGCACTGCCGGGATCGAGATCACCACGCGCCGCCAGCACATCGAGCGCGTAGCGCGCCTGCTCGGCCACCGCATCACCGTGTCGGCAGAACTGCGCGTCGGGCAGGTCGTCCGCAGCACCGGGCAGCAGGCCTGGCAAGGCAATGGACTGTGCGAAGGGTGGAACAGCTCCGCCCGCAGCTTCGCGGCGCGCCGCAGTCAGCAGCTGACTGCGGGCATAACGCTGGGCCCGAGTGAACAGGCCCTCGAAGGCGATGTCGACGTCGAGGATTTCGCCGCTGCGCGGGTCCATCTGGGTCTGGCCGATGGCGGTGATCGCCGGCTCGGCGCTCAGCAGCCAGCGCACCGACGGGTAGCCGGGGTCGAGCGTGTCGAACTTGGCGTCATCGGGCTGCTGCTGCACCGTGATCGCGTTGCGGAAACCGATACGCTCGAAGGCCTTGTTCCATTCCAGGATGGCCGCACGCACCGTTTCGCGATAGGCCAGCGGCACGTTGCGGTCGATCCAGAAGGCAATCGGCTTGGCCGGTTCGGACAGCTCGGCCGCTGGGTCTTTCTTGTCCAGGCGCCAACGCGCGATGAAACGCCGCACCGGGGTGCGCGAAAGATCGTCGCTGAAGTCAAGCAAACGCGTGCCGAACAGGCCCACGCGCGGGTCGGCCCGGCGCTGCGCCATGGGCTCGGCCGGCAGCGGCGTCAGCGACAGGTGCTGGCCGATCAGCAGGCTGCGCGTGTCGGGCACCCAGCGGGGCAGCGTCGGAGCTGCCGCACCCGACAGCGCAGCCAGCGGCGACAGCGGCTGGCCGCTGCTGACATTGCCGGTGAACCAGTGGGTTTGCGTTTCGATGATGAGCGCGTCGTCGCTGCCACGCACGGCGGTCACCAGCGAGTTGCGCGTGTCCAGCGAATAGCCCTGGCGGTACTGGCGCTGCAGCTGCATGCCGATGCCCGCCAGATCGTTGAGGAACATGCTGCCCACCTCGATCAGCACCGCCTTGCGGTCGGGGTGGGGCTGGCTGGCCACCGGCACCGCGCCCAGCAGGCTGCCCGAGTAGCTGCCTTGCAGCGCCATCGCTTCGGGCGTGCCGGCTTTGACCACAACGTCGGTATTGCGCGCCTGCAGCCGGATGGTGTTGTGCACGCGCACGAACTCGACCACCTGCGCGCCGCCGGCACCGGCCACCGGGTAGGTCATCAAGCCGCCGACGAGCAGGCCCTCGCCGATGCCGGTCTTGATCTTGGGCGTGAACAGGAAGGGCTTGCCGAGCTGGTCGGGGCGCAGCTCGAGCCACAGCTTGTCCTCACGCTGCCAGGCAGTGATCGGGCCGTCGATGCGTCGCGCATCCTTGATCAAGGCCGGGAACGTGGGCAGCGCAGCCGCCGCCGCGGGGGCGCTGGGAGGCTGCGGCGTGGGTGTGGCCGCCGGTGACGACGCTGGCCGGCCGGTGAAGATCGGCTTGGCCGCTGCCACCCCATTCGGCACGGGCTTGGCCGCTGCTGGCTTGACGCCCGGGACCGGCGTGGTGCAACCGGCGATGGCCACCAGCGCCAGGCAGAAGATCAGGACACGTTGGGCGATTGCCGTCATGCGCAGGGGTCGAAACACACAAAGCGGCATTGTGGTGCAAGCCCCTGGGCCACGCCGCGGCGGGGCTCGCCAACGGCGTCGGCTTGTACCGCACAGGCGCCGCCGCGAGCGCCCCGTGCATTCGACAACGCGCTCAGGCCGGTCGGTTGATGCGCGCCTGCAAGGCCTGGCGCAGCTGATCGCCCACGTCGGCCAGGTGAGCTCTTGCTTCGGCGCTCAACCCAGCGCGGCGCTGGGCGACGTCGATGCGTGTCAACAGGTTCTGCGCCTGTCCACGCAGCAGGCTGCGCGCATCGGCCCGGCCCTGCCCCGAAGGACGCAGCAGCACCAGGGCCAGCCGCGTGGCATGTTCACGCTGCAGGTCGCGGCGCGGCGCGGCAATGTCGCCACTGCGGGCGTCGAGCTCGCTCCACAGGTCGCGACCCAGGCGCTCGTAGAGCTCGGACAGGTGGAAGGCCTGGTCAGCCTTTGCCGCCTTGCCCTCGCTGTCGAGGATGCGCTGCGCAACGCCGTCGCTCAGCAGCTGGTTGAGCAGGCTGCGCTGCAGGTCCAGCAGCACGCTGGCCGGTGCGTAGTCGGTCGTCACCCCGGCATCACCAGCGAACAGCGCGTCACCTCGCTCGCCATAGTCGGGCGCCAGCCGACGCTGCAAGGCGGCCGGGACCACCACCGCATCAGCCGCCATGAACTGGCCGGACAGGGTTTCGAGCGCGGCGCGCTGGGTGGCAGCGTCCACCGGTTGCAGCGGGTCACGCCCGCTGCCGGGGTGGTCGCGCAGCGTGCGCACGCCGCCGATCTGGCGTGCCAGCACGCCACCGGACCGGCCCATCTCGCGGATCGCGTAGCTGACCGAACGCCGCAACACGCTGTAGTCGTCACCGGCACGGATCTCGCGCGTGGACTGGCGCTGGATCAGCTCGCGCGCGATCGCGAGGCGCTGGCGCGCGTAGCCGATCGGATCGTCGCCCAGGTCGAAGGTCAGTGACTCGGGGTCGATGCCCAGGCTGTTGTCCTCGTCGGTGCCATAGGCCAGCTGCGGCTCGGCGCTGCGCGCGGCCATGCGCTGCAGTTCGGCCTCCTCCTGCGCCGGCGTGCTGCCCGGCGGCATCGGCTTGTAGGCATATTCAATGGCCCAGAAGTCGTAGGGGCCGAGCTGCTTCTGGAACGCCGGCAGCGGCTTTTCTCCGGGTGCAGCCAGGTTGATTGGCGCGTACTCCATCACCGATCCGGCCAGACCATGCTCGCGCACGAAATCGGGGTCGTTCAACTGCGCGCGCGTGTAGATGCGCGAGCTGCGGAAGTTGTGGCGCAGGCCCAGCGTGTGACCGACCTCGTGCAAGGTGGTGTTGGTCAGGTAGTCCAGCACCCACTGCTCGGCTTCGGGGCTGTCGGGGTCGATCTCGCCGCGCGCTTCCAGCACGTCCAGCGCATAGCTCAGCTGTTCGGCCGCGAAGTCGGCATGGTCGCACTGCAACGACGACGCCGGCAGCGACGGTCGCTGCGCAAAGTCGCCGCCTTCACCTGGCCGAGCGTCGGGCAATTGCATCAACGCCGGCCAGTCGAGCGCAGGCCTGCCCGTCAGCACCTGCGAACGCGCGGCGCGGATGTTGCGCGACGACAGGCTCTCGAAGCCGATGTCGGCGTCCAGGATCTCGCCGCTGCGCGGGTCGACCTGGCTCGGGCCGATGGCACCGAAGCTGGGGCTCGAATTGGTCATCCAGCGGATCGACGCCACGCCGACATCGAGCGTGTCGAAGTCGGCGTCGTCAGGCTGGATCCTGACCACCACCGCGTTCTTGAAGCCGATCTTCTCGAAGGCGGCGTTCCAGCCCAGCACGCCGCGGCTGATGGCGTCGCGGTACTTCAGCGGCACCGTGCGGTCGAGCCAGAAGGTGATGGGCTTGACCGGCTCTGACAAGGCGGCCGACGGGTCCTTCTTCTCCAGCCGCCAACGGTTGACGAAACGCTGTTGCGGCGTGCGTGCCAGGTCGTCGGCAAAGCTGGCGACGTTGCTCGTGAAGTAACCGACGCGCGCGTCGGCACGGCGCGGCTGCATGGGCGTGTCGGGCAAGGCTGCGAAGGCATAGTGCAGCCCGAAGAACAGGCTGCGCGCGTCGGGCAATGATTTGGGCTGCGTCGGCTGTGCGGCCGGTGGCGCGGTCGACCCTGGCGGGACCAAGGCCAGGCCCGCGGTGGCGTAGTGGGCCTGCACCTCGAACACCAGTTCACCCGGTTTGCCACGCACCCGGGTGATGGCCGAATTGCCGCGGTCCAGCGCGTAGTTCTGGCGGTAGCTGCGCTGCAACTGGATGCCCAGGCCCAGCAGGTCGGCCAGCAGGATCGGGTTGGCCTCGACGAGCACGCTCTTGCGCTCAGGGTGAGGCTGGCTCGCCACGCTGGCGCTGCCCAGCAAGCTGGGTGAGAACGCGGCCCGCACGGCGCGGCCCTCGGGTGTGCCGGCCGGCGCGTCGAAGGCGGTGTTGCGCGCCAGCAGCTGCACCTGGTTGTGAAGGCGTCGGAACGACACCAGCTGCTGGCGCCCGAAGGTACCCCAGCGGCTGACCATCGACCCGCCGAACAAGCGCGCTTCACCGATGCCCTGCGCGATCTTCGGGCCGAAGAAGTAGGGCTTGTCGAAGTCCTCGGGCCGCAGCTCGAACCAGAACTTCTCGTCCTTCTGCCAGACCGTGATCAGGCCGTCGATGCGGCGCGCGTCCTTGATCACCGTGGCGAAAGGCTGCGGCTGGGCTGCCGCGACCGGCGGTGTCGGCCGGGTGGCGGCAGACGCTGCGGCGGCCGGCGGCGTGGCCGTCGCCGTGACGGCGGGGGCTGTCAGGGTGGTGGTGCAACCGCCCATCGCCAGCGCGGCAACGGCGCCGAAGGTGGACACGGTGCGTGAGGTTCGAATCTGCATGGGGTCGTCACTGGTCGATTCGCCCGAGCCGGGCGTGGGCAATCGCGCGGGGTTTGCGCGCGGGTCTAATGAATGCCCTTGAAGCGCACGCGCTTGGGTCGCGCACCTTCTTCGCCCAGGCGCTTGACCTTGTCGGCCTCGTACTCCTGGTAGTTGCCATTGAAGAACACCCATTGCGAGTCGCCTTCGGCGGCCAGGATGTGCGTGCAGATGCGGTCCAGGAACCAGCGGTCGTGGCTGATCACCATCGCGCTGCCGGCGAACTCGAGCAAGGCCTCTTCCAGTGCGCGCAGGGTCTCGACGTCGAGGTCGTTCGACGGCTCGTCGAGCATCAGCACGTTGCCGCCCAGCGCCAGCGTCTTGGCCAGATGCAGGCGGCCGCGTACACCGCCCGACAGGTTGCCCACCAGCTTCTGCTGGTCGTTGCCCTTGAAGTTGCAGCGCCCCAGGTAGGCGCGGCTGGGCATCACGAAC
>Ga0138256_10000251_pt1 | contig 63222 bp, 57 predicted proteins | sample KNB2016incub_MG_FD_105486 | JGI IMG/M metagenome (GOLD analysis project Ga0138256, IMG submission 105486) | Active sludge microbial communities from wastewater in Klosterneuburg, Austria - KNB2014incub_MG | ecosystem: Engineered > WWTP > Activated sludge > Unclassified | place: Austria...
ATCGACTGACGAAGCGGCCGCTATTCTAGCCATTCGGACAGTGGATGGCGAGCGCTGCTTCGCACTTTCCAGGCTGTCCAGGCCTGCGGGCAACTTGCTGCAACCAGCTTGGCGTCCTGTTCGGAGGCGAACTCGGCAAAAACACAGCTACCCGAACCCGTCATCCGCGCTGGTGCGTATTGCGCCAGCCAGTCGATCACACACTGCACTTCCGGGTAACGGCTGCAAGCCACAGGCTGCAAATCGTTTCGCGTAGTGCTCGCTGCGAAGTCCGCTATTTTCATCAGCGGCGTGTTTCTCGTCAAGTCCTTCGCGCCAAAAATTTCTGCGGTGGGGATCGAAACGCCCGGCGACACGAGCACGTACCAGGCGGGCGCCAGTGCCAGCGGCTGGAGCGCCTCACCCACACCTTCGGCAAAAGCGTCGCGCCCGTAGATGAAAACCGGCACGTCAGCGCCGAGTTGCAAACCCAGTGCCTGCAGCTCACCACGGCGCAGGCCGGTGCCCCACAGCTGGTTGAGTGCGATCAACGTCGTCGCTGCATCCGAGCTGCCGCCGCCGATGCCGCCGCCCATCGGCAGTACCTTGTGCAGTGCGATGTCGGCGCCAAGCCGGCAGTGGGTGTGCGTTTGCAACAGGCGTGCTGCGCGCACCACCAGATCATGCTCGGGGGCAATGCCGGCGATATCGGTGGTGCGCCGGATCCCGCCATCCTCGCGCAGCGTGAAGTCCAGCGTATCGCCCCAGTCGAGCAGGCGAAAGGCAGTCTGCAGCAGGTGGTAGCCGTCGGCGCGGCGGCCGACGACGTGCAGGAATAGGTTGAGCTTGGCGGGGGCCGGGCAGCCTTGCAGGCGGCGGGTGCCCGGGCTGGGTAGCGAAGTCAGGGCAGCGTGGTCCATGCGTCGATGAGAAGGCGGATGCGGGCGTCGCCGCGGGAGATGTCGAGGCGTGCGGGAGGCGCGTCGGCGGCATCGCTGCTGTAGTCGAGATAGTCGATGCGCCATCCCTGGTCGATGACGAGGGCTGGCCGTCCGGCCGCGTCGCGCGTGCGCACCTCCGCCGCGCTGTCCGGCGCTGCCTGAACCCAGCCGCCAAGGCGCTCGACCGGCACGTCGACGCCCAGGACACGTGGCAGCAGGGCCGCGGCGCTATCGGCGGTCTGCAACTGGCCATCCGCGGTCTCAAGCCGGGCGCCCAGGGCGTTGGCATCAAGCCGGGCCGCAACCTGGCCGAGCGGGGTGAGCAGCGTGATGCGCTCGCTGGCGGGGTCATGCTGCCATTCGATGCGCCCGCTGGCGGCCTGCTGGCCGTCACTGGCAGAGATTCGGCCGCCCAGCTCGAAGGCGGGCGCCCGGGTGCGCGCCGCGATCGTGGACGGTGCGACCGCGGCAAGCGGCGTGCAGGCAGGCAGGCAGAGCACGGCCGCAAGGGCGCCTGCCGTGGCGCAGACGAATCGACGCACCTTCACTGTCCGCGCAGGCGCCGAACGGTGTCAGTCAGCAGGGTGTTGGAGGGGTGGGCCTTGAGGCCTTCGTCGAAAATGCGGTTTGCATCTTCACGTCGCTCCATCGACCACAGCACTTCGCCGAGGTGGGCGGCGATTTCGGCGTCGGGGCGAATGCCGTAGGCACGCTCGAGGTGCGTCAGTGCCGTCGCCGCGTCACCGCGCCGGAAGCGCACCCAGCCCATGCTGTCGAGGATGAAGGGGTCGTCGGGCGACAGTTCGAGCGCGCGCGCGATCAATGCTTCCGCTTCGTCCAGTCGCAGGCCGCGGTCGGCCAGCGAATAGCCCAGCGCATTGTGCGCATGGGCATGCTCGGGTTTGAGCTCGATGACGCGGCGCAGACGGCTTTCCATCAGCTCGACGCGGTTCAGTCGCTCGGCCAGCATTGCCGATTCGTACAGCAGGTCGCTGTCGTCCGGGGTGGCGCGCAGCGCCTCGTCGAGCACGTCGAGCGCTGCGGCGGAGCGGTCGGCCTCGCGCAGGACCTGGGCTTCGGCGAGCAGGTAGCTGCGCCGCGCTTCGGCACTGCCGCCCTGTGCCTTCAGCAGCGCGCATGCCTCATCCACCTGTCCTTCGCGTGCCATGCTCTGTGCGGTGAGGATCATCGCCTCGGGACGGTGGGCTGCGTCGCTGACTTCGCCGAACCACTTGCGCGCCAGCGTGCCTTCGCCGCGACGTTCGGCCATCTGACCAAGCTGCAGGCGGATCAGGTCGGGTTGAGGGTAGCCGGCTTCAAGTGCCCTGAGGTAGTGGGATTCTGCGGTTTTCTCGTCCTTGAGCTGCATCGACAGCAGGCCGACGGCGTAGAGCAGCTCGGCGTCGTCCGGCTTGGCGGCGAGCAACTGGTTGAACTGGTCGCGCGCTTGTTCGAAGCGCTGTGCGCTGACCAGGGCGCGAGCCAGGGCCAGACGCAGGGGGGCGCTGTCCGGGTTGCGCTCAAGCTCGACCTCGAGCTGGCGGACCGCCTCGGCTGACGCCCCGGAGTGCACCAGGATCTGCGCCTTCAACTGGACAGCGGGCTCCCAGCTTGGTTTGAGTCGCAGCGCGGCATCCACCGCCCCCAGGCCCTGCATCGGGTCTTCCGCGACCATGGCTGCGTGAGCGCGGGCGAGGTGGGCTTCGGGTACATCCAGATAGGGTTCGGTCAGGCGCTGGACGATTCGCAGCACGGCATCCTTGTCGGGGATGCCTGCCAGCGCCCGGTTCAAACCCAGCAGGTTCTGTCCAATGCGGCCATTCGATTGCGCCAGCGCACGCGCAAGCTGCAGCTGGACCTGTTCAAGGTTGCTTGTGCCGCCCCCTCCGCCCACGCCGGCAAACACGCGGCGTGCTTCCTCGGATTGAGGGGCGGTTTCCATCCACAGCCGCGCCGCCTCGCCTGCCATCTGCGGGTTGCGCGAGAACATCGCGATCTCGGTGGCACGGCGCGCGATGCGCGGATCCCGCGTTGCGCGCGCGAGCTCAAGATAGATCTGCGCCGACAGGCTGATCTGGCCGCGTGCGCCGGCGATCTCGGCGAGCAGGAACTGATAGATCGTCTGCGGCGCAAGTTCCTGCGCCGGCAGCGGGCCGCCCACGCTGTCCTGCTCGGCTGCACCTGCAACGCAGGCAGTGGCGCCGAGACCGATGGCCAGGCAGAGGGTGCGAACGGTGCGGGAGGGGCGAATTTTCATGTACGTGGTCCGGCAGTGTGGAGCGGTTCGCGCAGGCTGTATCGGACGCCGCGCAACAAGGGGCCGCAAGAGCAGCTGCCCATGTGGCGGGAGTCCGAAGGCTTTTTACAGTGTCAGGCTGCGGAGCACCGACGCGGATTGGAGCGCTGCTCTAGAATTCGGTTCGCACCATGGTATGCAGATCGATGCCTTGCCCGCAAGACGGACGGGTCCAGGTCTCTTCGACAAGCTTCCGTCACCCACGTCATCAATGCCCGAGTTGCCTGAAGTCGAGACCACCTGCCGCGGCCTGCGGCCCCATGTTGAAGGTCGTGTGCTGAGTGCGCTGGTCGTGCGTAACGGCCGGCTGCGCCAGCCGGTGCCGTCCGACCTGGCCGACGAGATTAGCGGACGCGCGCTGTGTGCGGTTTCGCGACGGGCGAAATACCTGCTATTGAGCTTCGCTCACGGCACCCTGATCGTGCATCTCGGCATGTCCGGCAGCCTGCGCATCGTCGATGCTGTCCTGCCGCCCGGGGCGCATGATCATGTCGACCTGGTCTTTGGCGCGCAGGCGCTGCGGCTGCGTGCTCCACGGCGTTTCGGCCTGATGCTGTGGCAGCCCGGCGACGTCATGCAGCATCCGCTGCTGGCGCGGCTGGGCCCCGAGCCGCTCGAAGACGCATTCGACGCAGGCTGGCTGTATAAGGTCACGCGCGGGCTTCGCGCACCGATCAAGCACGTGTTGATGGACAGCCGCCGCGTCGTCGGGGTCGGCAACATCTATGCGTCCGAAAGTCTCTTTCGCGCCCGCATCCATCCGCTGGAGCCAGCCGGGGCGCTGGGCCCGCGCCATTGTGCGCGCCTGGTGCAGGCGGTGCGCGAGACGCTCGTGGCTGCCATCGCGGCGGGCGGCAGCACCTTGCGCGATTTCGTCGGCGGTGACGGTCAGCCGGGCTACTTTCAGCAGCAGTACTTTGTATATGGGCGGGACGGTGAGGCCTGCCGTCAGTGCAGCACGACGGTGCAGCGCGTCGTCAGTGCGCAGCGCGCAACGTATTTCTGCCCGCGCTGCCAGCGCCGTCGCTGACGTGGTTGCGCTCGTCGGACGGAGTGGACCGCTGGTCCTTCCCGCGAAATCGGTCATGGCCGCGTGCTGCGTTCGCAGCTATGCTATCTGCACCTGAAGCATCCTCGCGCACCTGCGCTCCAGTCATCTCGATGAGCGAGCCGATGACCCAACTGATTGACCAGTTTTCCGCCTACGCCAAGTGGCGTGCCTCCGCTGCCGAGTCAGTCACACGCTTGCGTACGTGGTTGTCGCGCAACGAAGTCGGTGATGCCCAGTGCGACCTGCGCCTGCAGTATCTGCTCGAGCGCCTGCGCGACGACAAGCTGACGGTCGCCTTCGTCGCCGAGTTCTCGCGCGGCAAGTCGGAACTGATCAACGCCATTTTCTTCTCCGACTACGGCGACCGCATCCTGCCCTCCAGTGCCGGGCGCACCACGATGTGCCCGACCGAGCTGCAGTGGAATCCGGGCGACCAACCCGCGCTGCGCCTGTTGCCGATTCGCACGCGTGAGCGTCAGGCCGCGGTGAGCGAACTCAAGCGCTACCCGGAAGAGTGGCGGGTCGTGCCGCTGCAGGCACTGGATGTCGTCGGGCTGCAGACGGCTCTTTCGCGCGTGGGCGAGATCGAGCGCGTGGCCCAGGACGAGGCGCAGCGGCTGGGCTTTGCCATCGACCCGAACGGCGAGCAAGGGCTCAAGCCTGGCGCCGATGGCCTGGTCGAGATTCCGAGCTGGCGCCATGCGGTAGTCCACTTTCCGCACCCCCTGCTCGAGCAAGGGCTGGTCATTCTCGATACGCCGGGCCTGAATGCGATCGGTGCCGAGCCTGAACTGACGCTGTCGATGTTGCCGAGCGCCCACGCGGTGCTGTTCATCCTGGCCGCTGATACGGGTGTGACGCAAAGCGACCTTGCCGTGTGGCGTCAATACGTGCAGGGCGGCGGCCCACGCCAGCGCGGCCGCTTGGTGGTGCTGAACAAGATCGACAGTTTGTGGGACGGTCTGCGCGACGAGGCGCGGATCACGGCCGAAATCGCCAAGCAGGTCGACTCGGTGGCGGAATCGCTCGCGGTGGACGTCGGCGCGGTGTTTCCGGTGTCGGCGCAGAAGGGGCTGGTAGCGCGGGTGACCGGGGATGCGGCGCTGCTCGAGCGCAGTCGCATGCGGTCACTGGAGGCGGCGCTGGCAGGCGACATGCTGCTGGCCAAGCAGGATATCGTGCGTGACGACACGCTGGCTGAAACCGGCGACGTGGTGGCACAGACGCGTGGGCTGCTCGAGGCGCGCCTGACCGGGCTGCGCGAGCAGCTGCAGGAACTAACCGACCTGCGCGGCAAGAACCAGAGCGTCATCGAGTACATGATGCGCAAGATACGCAGCGAAAAGGATGACTTCGAGCAAGGCCTGCAAAAGTACTACGCAGTGCGCTCGGTGTTTTCCAGTCTGACCAACAACCTGCTCGCCAACATTGGCATGGATGCGCTGCGCGACGAGACTCGCCGCACGCGTGAGGCGATGCTGGAATCGACGTTCACCAAGGGGTTGCGCGATGCGATGGAGGGCTTCTTCCAGCACCTGCGCGCGAACCTGCAGCGCTCGACCAGCGAGATCGGCGAAATCACCAAAATGCTCGACGCGATGCACAAACGCTTCAGCGTCGAGCATGGACTCAAACTGTCCCAGCCCGAAACCTTTTCAACGCTGCGCTACGAGAAGGAGCTCGACCGTCTGGAGGCTGCCTTTAATCGCCAGCTCAACACCACGCTGACCCTGGTGACGACCGAGAAGCATGCGCTGACGCAAAAATTCTTCGAAACCATCGCCGTGCAGGCGCGGCGTACCTTCGAAGTCGCCAACCGTGACGTCGAGCAGTGGCTGCGCGCCGTGCTGTCGCCGCTGGAAACCCAGGTCCGGGAATACCAGATCCATCTGAAGCGCCGGCTCGAGAGCGTCAAGCGCATCCACCAGGCAACCGATACGCTCGAAGACCGTGTCGAAGAACTGAAGCAGAGCGAAGACAGTGTGTTGGCGATGCTGGCGCAACTCGATGCGCTGCGCTCCGAACTCACCACGACCCTTGGAGACGCGGGCCCCGAACTTGCCGAACTTTGCAACGCGGCCTGAGGCGCCGCCGCCTGACACCTGAATGCAAGGAGGCCACCGCCAGCTGGGCGCTGGGGGGGCCTCCTTGCATTGGTGGGTGAGGCTCGACTGGTGGGTGAGACTCAGGCCTTGCCGGTCAGCTTGACGAATTTCTCCATCAGCTGGTCCTTGGTCTCGGCATGGTCCGGGTCAAGCGGGATACAGTCGACCGGGCAGACCTGCTGGCACTGGGGTTCGTCGAAGTGGCCGACGCATTCGGTGCACTTGTCCGGATCGATGACGTAGATCTCATCGCCCTGGGAGATGGCGCCGTTGGGGCATTCAGGTTCGCAGACGTCGCAGTTGATGCACTCGTCGGTAATGATCAGAGCCATGGTGTTCGCTTCCTTGCTATCACTTTGAATTCAGTTTGTCCTGCAGTCGTGCCAGCACCGATGGCTGGACGAACTTGCTCACATCGCCGCCGAGGCGTGCGATTTCCCGCACCATCGTGGCTGAGATGAACATGTACTCTTCTGCCGGCGTCAGGAATACCGTTTCGACATCCGGATAGAGTTTGCGGTTCATTCCCGCCATCTGGAATTCGTACTCGAAGTCCGATACCGCGCGCAGGCCACGCAGGATTACGCGTGCATTCTGCTGTTTGAGGAACTCCATCAGCAGGCAGTCAAAGCCGACCACCTTCACGTTCGGGTAGGAGGCTACGGCATTGCGTGCAATGTCTACCCGCTCGTCGAGGCTGAAGATCGGGTTTTTGCTGTTGCTGCGTGCGACAGCGACGACCACGCCTTCGAACAGCACTGCCGCCCGGCGCACGAGGTCTTCGTGCCCACGGGTGAAGGGGTCGAATGTCCCCGGATAGACCGCTACCGCATCCTTCATTCCTGGCTCCTGCGCATCAGATGGAAATGGACCTGTCCGGCACGGCTCTGCTTTACCGTGCGCCAGTCGCCCAGACCCGTCATTGCGGCTTCGGACTCGACATAGATCCATCCCTCCGGCTTCAACAGACCGTCCATCCAGGGCTGCATACGCTCGATCCAGCCTTGCCTGTAGGGCGGGTCGAGAAACACGCCGTCAAACTTTCGCCGCGTGTTCTGAGCGAATCTTACCGCATCGCCGCGTACGATCTCTACTTGCAATGCTTGTAGGGTCTTTGCGCTCTTGTGCAGCGCATCGAGCGCTTCGGCATCACGTTCGACCAGCACCACCGCGGCGGCGCCGCGCGAAGCGGCTTCGAAGCCGAGAATGCCGCTGCCTGCGAAAAGGTCGGCACAGTGCTGGCCGTCGAGGTCCTGCCCAAGCCAGTTGAACACCGTCTCGCGCACCCGGTCGGGTGTGGGGCGCAGGCCCGGGAGGTCGGCGACCTCCAGTAGGCGCGAGCGCCACGCCCCGCCAACGATGCGCACACGGTTCATTGCTCGGTTTGCGCCGCCGCCGGCGCTGATGCGGAGGCAGCTGTGTCTCCGTCGCCACCCGCGATCACGGTGACGAGTTGCTCGCTGCGGATGCGCCGCGTGAACGCGTCGCGCACCTGTTCGACGCTGACCGCGGCGACCTTCTGCGGGTAGGTGTCAAGCCAGTCGAGGGGTAGGCGGTAGAAACCGATCATGGCCACGTAATCGAGGATTTTCGCGTTAGAGTCCAGGCGAAGGCCGAACCCATTGATCAGATTGTCCTTCGCCGCCTGCAGCTCGGCAGTGCCTGGCCCCTCGGCGATGAAGCCCGTCAGCGTGTCGCGCACCACACCCAGCGCTTCCTCGGTCTGGCTGCCACGGGTCTGCAGACCAATCTGGAAGGGGCCGGCGACTTGTTGCGGGGCGAAGTAGCTATACACGCTGTAGGCGAAGCCGCGCTTCTCGCGCACTTCCTTGGTCAGCCGCGACACGAAGCCGCCGCCACCGAGCACATAGTTGCCGACCAGCAGCGGGAAGTAGTCCGCGTCCTCCCGCGCCATGCCGGGCTGGCCAATGAGAATGTGGGCTTGTGCCGAAGGGTTTGTGATGTGCACCGTTGTGGGCTGCGTAGGGGCGGGGGTTGGCAGGGGGGGCGCGGGTTTGACCGGCGGCAGGCGCTCGGTCAGGCGGGTGGCGATTTGCTCGGCGGTGGCACGATCGACATCGCCGACGATGGCGAGCGAGGCGCGCTGCGGGCCGAAATGCTGGCGATGGAAGTCGATCAGGTCGTCGCGCGTGATGGCTTCGAGTGACTCGGGTGTGACGCTGGTGCCGTAGGGGTGGCCGGGGTAGAGCGCCTCGTTGAAGCGGCGTGCGGCGAGAGTCGCGGGTTTGGTCAGCGCCTCGCGCAGACCTGCGATGGCGCGCGTGCGCTCACGTTCGAGGATATCGGCGGGAAAACTGGGCTGCGCAAGCAAGCTGGCGGCGAGCTCGACCGCAGCGTCGCGTTCGGCGGGCGAGGACAGGCTGCGGATGGAGAGCCCGGAGCGGTCGTTGTCCGTGCTGCCGCCAACCTGTGCGCCGATGTCGGCGATGCGGTCGGCAATCTGTTGTTCGTCGAGTTCGCCGGCGCCGGCCTCCAGCAGGCTGCGTGTCAGACCGGCGAGGCCGGCCTTGTCCGCTGGTTCGTAGGCCGAGCCGGCGCTGAAGTCGACCTGGATGTCGACCAGTGGCAGGGCGTGGCTCTCGACGTAGAGCACGTGCGCGCCATTTGGCGCCGTCCATTGCTCAATCTTCGGGCCGGCGAGTGCAGGCGTGGCGGCGACTTGGGCGAGCAGGGCGAAACCGGCCAGCGCCGGGGTGATGGAGCGGAAAGTGATCATTTCGGTGAGGGTTCCGTCGGTTCGCGAGGGCGCTCAGTGGCGTGTATTGGCGAAGGGTGAGCGCGGGCGCGCATCGCCTGGCGGCAGCGGGTCAAGGCGGGCGACATTCAGGCTGTCGTCGGCGAAGTAGCGTTGCGCGACGCCTTGCACCTCTGCCGCGGTGACGCTGCGCAGGCCTTCGAGCAGGCGCTCCTCATCGCGCCAGGACAGGCCGGCGGCCTCGAGGTAGCCGATTTCCATCGCCTGACCCATCAAGGAGTCGCGCTTGTACACCCGGCTGGCGACGGCCTGGGTCTTGACGCGGTCGAGCTCAGCCGCGCTCACACCTTCGTCACGAACGCGCTGCAATTCGGCACGCAGCGCGGCTTCGAGTTCGTCGACCGAATGCCCGGGAGCAGGCACGCCGTCGAGGTAGAACAGCGAGGGCCCACGGCCGCTGCCGTCGAAGCTGGCGCCAGCGGACAGCGCCAGGCCGCTGTCGCGCACCAAGTGGCGGGTGAGACGGGCGCCGTCGTAGCCGTCGAGCACCGCCGACAGCACCTGCAGCGCATAGGCATCGCGGTCCGTGGCCGGGTCGCGCAGCGCCGGCACGTGCCAGGCCATGCTCAAGTAAGGGAGTTCGGCGGGGGCCTTGACCACCGCCTGACGCGGCCCTTGCTGCGCCGGCTCGGCGCTGATGCGGCGGGCCGGCAGGGTACGCGGGACAATCGGCCCATAATGGCGCTCGGCGTCGCGGAACACGCGCCGATGGTCGACGTCGCCCACCACCACCAGATAGGCGTTGGCGGGGGTGTACCAGCGGCGGTACCAATCGCGTGCATCGTCGGGCCGCATGGCCTCCAGATCCGGCATCCAGCCGATCACCGGGCGGCGGTAAGGGTGGGCCTTGAAGGCGGTCGCCATCAACTGCTCGTAGACCAAAGCGCGTGGCTGGTCATCAGTGCGCAGACGGCGCTCTTCCTTGACCACCTCGAGTTCGCGGTGGAAGGAGTCGTCATCCAGCACCAGATGCTGCATGCGGTCGGCTTCGAGCGCCATCATCTCACCCAGCCGGTCGGGTGGAATCTGCTGAAAGTAGGCGGTGTAGTCCTTGCCGGTGAAGGCGTTGTCGCGCCCGCCCACGGCGGCCACGCGCTTGTTGAATTCGCCGGGGCCGACATTCTTCGTGCCCTTGAACATCATGTGCTCAAGCACATGGGCCACGCCGGACACGCCCTCCTGTTCGTCCATGGAGCCGCTGCGATACCACACCATATGAACGGCAGAGGGTGCGCGGCGGTCCTCCTTGACGATCACCTTCATGCCGTTGGTGAGCGTGGTTTCGAAGGGATTGGCGAGCGCAGTCAGCGGCACCACGAGGGCGCCGCTGACGAGGAGGGTGCTGGCAAACGTCTGGAGAAACATGGGCATGTCCTGCATCTGTTAGAATTCTCGGCGCTCCGCGGGGGTCGGTGCACCGTGCACCGGTCGGACGGGGAGTCGCATCTTAACGTGATCGGTGACGGGTGCCCACGGCTGGCGTGGGGGCGTTGCCGTCGCGAAATGTTCCCTCTGACCCGAGCGTTTCATGTTTGGTTTCCTGAAGAAGAAGTTCGGCAAGGCCGAGCAGGCCGAATCCGGCCAGCCGGCTGGCGAGGATGTCGCCGAGGATCGTGTCGATCCGGTCGTGCCCGATGCACCCCTTCCGCTGGAGGAGGCGCCCCTTGCCGACGAGCCGATGGCCGAGGTGCGCGCCCTTGCAGACGAACCGGCAGTGCCTGCCCTGGTGCCGCAGGCGCCGGAGGTGCATGAGCCTGGGGCACCCGTCGCGGAATTGCCTGCGCTGGAGCGCACGTCGCGGGATGACGTGTCGACCAGCGCGGCGCCCGCTTTCACCCTGCCTGCAGCACGTGTGGCGCCCGTTTCAACGGAGCTGCCTGAGCCTTCCGAGTCGCCGGTCAAGCGTTCCTGGGGCGATCGTCTCAAGGCCGGCCTGGCGCGTACCCGTCAGCAACTGGGCGGTGGCCTGGCGAGCCTGTTCGGGCTGCGCAAGATTGACGAGGATCTGCTCGAGGAGCTCGAATCCACCCTGTTGATGGCTGACTGCGGGGTCGATGCCACGCAGCATCTGATCGACGATCTTCGCCGGCGCTGGAAGCGCGACCGGCTGGAGACCGCCGACCAGTTACAGAAATCGCTCGCCGATGGCCTGCATGCGATCATCGCACCGCTCGAACAGCCGCTGGACATCAGTGACCATCGGCCCTTCATCATCATGATTGCGGGCGTCAATGGCTCGGGCAAGACGACCTCGATCGGCAAGCTCGCGAAGTACTTTCAGGCGCAGGGCAAGAGCGTGCTGCTGGCCGCAGGCGATACCTTTCGGGCGGCAGCGCGCGAGCAGCTGATGGCCTGGGGTGAGCGCAACAAGGTCACCGTGGTGGCGCAGGACGGCGGTGATGCTGCGGCGGTGATCTTCGACGCGATCAACGCCGCGCGAGCGCGCAACATCGACATCGTGCTGGCCGACACGGCCGGCCGCCTGCCGACCCAGCTCCATCTGATGGAGGAGATCGCCAAGGTGAGGCGCGTGATTGCCAAGGCCGATCCGACGGGCCCGCACGAGGTCTTGCTGGTGCTCGATGCCAACATCGGCCAGAACGCGCTGGCGCAGGTCAAGGCCTTCGATAAGACGATCGGGGTGACCGGCCTGGTCGTGACCAAGCTCGATGGCACGGCCAAGGGCGGGGTGCTGGCGGCGATCGCGCGCCAGTGTCCGAAACCCCTGCGTTTCATCGGCGTCGGCGAGGGCATCGATGACCTGCAGCCGTTCAAGGCGCGCGAGTTCGTCGATGCGCTGTTCGAGCCGGTTCCCGGTGCGCCCAGAAACGGTGCGGGCGACCGCGCATGATCGTCTTCGAGGACGTGGCGAAACGCTACGCGGGCGGTTACACAGCGCTGGCGGGCGTCAGTTTTGAGATTCGCCATGGCGAGCTGGTCGTGCTGTCCGGCCACTCGGGGGCCGGCAAGAGCACGTTGCTGAAACTGATTCCGGTCATCGAGCGCCCGAGTGCGGGGCGCGTGCTGATCAACGGCCAGGACGTGTCGCATCTGCCGCGGACGGCGATTCCCTATCTGCGCCGCAACCTTGGACTGGTGTTGCAGGAAAATCGGCTGCTGTTCGACCGCAGTGTGTTCGACAACGTCATGCTGCCGCTGGTGATCACCGGCCATCCGCCGGGCGATGCCGCGAAGCGCGTGGCTGCGGCGCTCGAACGGGTCGGCCTGGATGGACGTGGCAAGGGAAGGCCGGCAGGTCTGTCGGGGGGCGAGCAGCAGCGGGTGGCGATCGCGCGTGCGATCGTCAATCGACCTTCCATCCTGATTGCCGACGAACCGACCGCCCATCTCGATCCGGCCTACGCGGCCGACATTGCCGAGCTGTTTCGTTCCTTTAACGAGGCGGGCGTCACCGTGTTGGTCACGACCCACGACGCTGCGCTGTTCGCTGCCAGCCGTCCGCGCCGCCTGGTGCTCGCAAAGGGGCTGTTGGCCGAGGATACGCGGCCCACTGGGCGTCCGGCGCAGGAGGCGGCGGCATGAGCAACTGGTTGTATCTGCACGCGCGAGCCATCGCTCACGCCCTGCATCGCCTGCTTGGCCAGCCGGTCGGTACCGTGCTTTCGGCACTGGTGGTGGGAATCGCGCTGTCACTGCCCGGCGGCGGCTATCTATTGTTGGACAACGTCGCTTCGCTGGCGCGCGGCGTCTCGGGAACACCCGAGATCAGCGTTTTCCTCGACACCAAAGCGCGCAAAGCCGATGCCGATGCGATCGAGATCCGGCTCAGGGCACTGCCAGAGCTTGCCAGTTACCGTTTCGTGGCGCGCGACGAGGCCCTGGAGCAGCTTGCCGCCAGCGGGCTGGGCGACGTGCTGGGCGGGCTGGACGGCAATCCCTTGCCCGATGCCTTCGTCCTGACGCCGCGCGGTGAGGACCCGGCGGCGTTTGAGCGCCTCGCCGCCGATATCGGAAGCTGGCCCAGGGTGGTCCACGTGCAGCTCGATTCGGCCTGGGTCAAGCGCCTGCAAGCGCTGCTGGTGCTGGGGCGTTCGGCGGTGCTGATGCTGGCTGGCTTGCTCGGTTTTGCCCTGGTCATCGTTACTTTCAACACCATCCGCCTGCAGATCCTCACCCAACGCCAGGAGATTGAGGTGAGTCGCCTGCTGGGGGCTACCGACCCCTTCATTCGGCGGCCGTTTTACTGGTTTGGTGGACTGCAGGGCGCGCTGGGCGGCCTGGTGGCGCTGGGCACGGTCTGGTTTGGCGTGCAGGCACTGGGGCAGCCCGTCGCCCGCCTTGCCGAAACCTATGGCGCCGTTTTCTCGCTCAGCGGTCCGGACTGGCGCGCTGCGCTCGCGATCGTCGCTTTTGCTGCCTTTCTCGGCTGGCTGGGTGCCGTCATTGCGGTACGCCGGCATCTGGCTGGCGCTTGACTTCCCGGCTGCCGCCCCCATTTGTGATGGATTGCCAATAGCGCACCGGTGCCATTGGCAATGCTTTTGTTCGATGGCTTTCTTGATAGGAATGATCAATCGGGAGCATCCCGATTCTCAATTAGAGCAAATCCTGGATCAGGTCTAAACTCCATCCCATCGAGTTTCAACAAGCCGTTCCATCAACCCCCACGGAGGATACAAATGTCGCTGATCAACACCAAGGTTCAAGCGTTCAAAGCCCAGGCCTACAAGAACGGCAAGTTCATCGAAGTGAGCGATGCCGACCTGCAGGGCAAGTGGTCCGTGCTGATCTTCATGCCGGCCGCCTTCACCTTCAACTGCCCGACCGAAATCGAGGACGCTGCCGATCACTACGCTGAATTCGAAAAGGCCGGCGCCGAAGTCTATATCGTCACTACCGACACTCATTTCTCGCACAAGGTCTGGCACGAGACCTCGGCTGCCGTGGGCAAGGCACGCTTCGCCCTGGTGGGTGATCCGACCCACAAGCTGACCCGCGCCTTTGATGTGCATATCGATGAAGAAGGCCTGGCCCTGCGTGGCACCTTCATCATCAACCCGGAAGGCGTCATCAAGACGATGGAAGTGCACGACAACGCCATCGCCCGTGACGTGACCGAGACCGTGCGCAAGCTCAAGGCCGCCCAGTACGTCGCTGCGCACCCGAATGAAGTGTGCCCGGCCAAGTGGAAGGAAGGCGAGGCCACGCTGGCGCCGTCGATCGACCTGGTCGGCAAGATCTAAGACAGTCGCCGCACCGCCCGGGCCGCAAGGGTCCGGACTGCTTGCTCCGCAGCCGGCCATGTGCCGGCTGTGTCGTATCCGGATCGCCTAAAACAGCGGCCATCGCAAATTCGAAAGGGAGAAACCATCATGCTGGACGCCAATATCAAGGCTCAACTGAAAGCTTATCTGGAGCGGGTGACGCAGCCGATCGAGATCGTGGCGTCGCTGGATGAAGGGCCGAAGTCACGTGAGATGCAGGACCTGCTCAGGGATGTTGTCGAGCAGTCGAGTCTGATCACCCTGCGCGACGGTGGTGATCAGGCGAGCGCTCACACGCCCTCCTTTTCAGTCGGGCCGAAGGGCGGGGACGGACGCGTGCGCTTTGCCGGCTTGCCCATGGGCCACGAATTCACCTCGCTGATTCTCGCCCTGCTCCAATCTGCGGGCTATCCGCCCAAGGTCGAGGCGGACGTGATCGAGCAGATCAAGAGCCTTGAAGGCGAGTACAACTTCGAGACCTACATCTCGCTGTCCTGCCACAACTGCCCCGACGTGGTGCAGGCGCTCAACCTGCTGGCCATCCTCAACCCCAACATCCGCCATACGATGATCGATGGCGCGCTGTTCCAGGACGAGGTGGAGAAACGCCAGATCATGGCCGTGCCCACGGTTTACCTGAATGGCCAGGAGTTCGGCCAGGGTCGCATGGAGCTGGGCGAGATTCTCGCCAAGGTCGACACCGGCGCCGCAGCCCGCGATGCGAAGAAGCTCTCGGCCAGGGATCCGTTTGACGTGTTGATCGTCGGCGGCGGACCGGCCGGCGCCGCAGCTGCGATTTATGCTGCCCGCAAGGGCATCCGCACCGGCATCGTCGCCGAGCGCTTTGGCGGTCAGGTGATGGACACGATGGCGATCGAGAACTTCATTTCGGTTAAGGCAACCGAAGGCCCCAAGCTGGTGATGGCGCTCGAAGAGCACGTCAAGGAGTACGAAGTCGATGTCATGAACCTGCAGCGGGTGGCGAAGCTCGTGCCGGGGAGTGAAGACGGTAGCCGGCTTGCCGAGGTGCATCTCGAGAACGGCGCCGCGCTGAAGGCAAAAACCGTGATCGTCGCTACCGGCGCACGCTGGCGCGAAATGAACGTGCCCGGCGAGCAGGAATTCCGCGGCAAGGGCGTGGCCTATTGCCCGCACTGCGATGGCCCGCTGTTCAAGGGCAAGCGCGTCGCGGTGATCGGCGGCGGCAACTCGGGTGTCGAGGCCGCCATCGACCTTGCCGGCATCGTTGCCCATGTGACCTTGCTTGAATTTGACCATGACCTGCGTGCCGACGCCGTGCTGCAGCGCAAGCTCTACAGCTTGCCCAATGTCAAAGTGATCAAGAGCGCGCAGACCACCGAAGTGACCGGCGCCGACAAGGTCAATGGCCTGATTTACAAGGACCGGGTGACGGGCGAGGCGCATCGGGTTGAGCTCGAGGGCATCTTCGTGCAGATCGGCCTGTTGCCCAATACCGATTTCCTCAAGGGCACGCTCGAGTTGAGCCGCTTTGGCGAGGTGATCATCGACCCCAGGACCCAGACTTCGGTGCCAGGCGTGTTCGCTGCCGGTGACTGCACCACGGTGCCGTACAAGCAGATCGTCATCGCCATGGGGGAAGGCTCGAAGGCGGCGCTGTCAGCCTTCGATCACCTGATCCGTACGTCCGCTCCGGCCTGATACCCTGAGCCGCTTTTGTCGCATGCCCCGCCGGGATCGCCCCGTGCGGGGCGTTTGCGTTGTGCCGGGCACTGGCGACGGGTGTGTGCTGTCAGAGCCCGCAATGTCGCGTTCGTCCTGCTGTCTTTCCGTCCTTGCTTCGGAGTCCTGCCGTGTTTTTCAACTGGTTCGAGCGCCGCGTCGACCCCTATCCCGACATCGTGCCCAGTCCGACGCCAAAACGCTTCTTCGCCTTTCTGTGGGCGGCAAGCGATGGCATGCGCCGCTTCATTTTCGGCATGATGTTGCTGACTGCGACCATTGGCGCCTTCGAGGCGCTGCTGTTTGCCATGCTGGGTCAGGTCGTCGATTGGCTGGCGACGGTGGAGCCCGCGCGCCTGTGGACTGACGAAGGCGACAAGCTGGCCTTGCTGGCCGCGATCGTGCTTGGCAGCATCGGGCTGGTAGCGCTGCAGACCCTGCTCAAGCACCAGGCGCTGGCCGGCAACTTTCCAATGCGTCTGCGCTGGAAGTTTCATCGCCTGATGCTCGGCCAGAGCATGAGTTTCTACCAGGACGAATTCGCTGGCCGGGTGTCGGCCAAGGTCATGCAGACTGCACTGGCAGTGCGCGATACCTGCCTGATCCTGACCGACATCCTGGTTTTCGTGGTGATCTACTTCATCACCATGACTGCCGTGGTGGCGAGCTTCGACTTGTGGCTGCTGCTGCCCTTTCTTGGCTGGCTGGCGCTGTACGTGGCCTCGCTGCGCTGGTTCGTTCCGCACCTGTCGAAAGTGTCGCGCGCCCAGGCGGATGCGCGCTCCCTGATGACCGGCCGCATTACCGACGCCTATACCAACATCGCCACCGTCAAGCTGTTCTCCCACGCTGGACGCGAGGCCGGCCATGCCCGCGGCGCGATGCAGGAGTTCATTCAGACCGTGCATGCGCAGATGCGGCTGGTCAGCAGTATCGAGATCGTCAATCACAGCCTGTCGATGCTGCTGATCCTGGCCACCGGTGGCACGGCGCTGTGGTTGTGGAGTCAGGGGCAGATCGGTGTCGGTGCGGTGGCGGCCTCGACCGCGATGGCGCTGCGTCTGAACGGCATGTCCCACTGGATCATGTGGGAGATGGCCTCGCTGTTCGAGAACGTCGGTACCGTGCAGGACGGCATCAACACGCTGTCGAGACCGCATGCCGTGCTCGACCGGGCGGATGCAAAGCCGCTGTTGGTCGGGCGCGGCGAGCTCCGTTTCGAGCAGCTGGGTTTTGCCTATGGCGCCAGTGGTCCGGACGCGCGCGCCGTCATCGATGATTTTTCGCTGATCATCCGCCCCGGCGAGAAGATCGGTGTGGTCGGGCGCTCGGGAGCCGGAAAATCGACGCTGGTCAATCTGTTGCTGCGTTTCTACGACCTCGAGCAGGGCCGCATCCTGATCGATGGCCAGGATGTGGCCGCGGTGACGCAGGACAGTCTGCGGGCGCAGATCGGCATGGTGACGCAGGACACCTCTTTGCTGCATCGCTCGGTGCGTGACAACATCCTCTATGGCAGGCCGGATGCGAGCGATGCCGAGATGATCTCGGCGGCAACGCGGGCTGAGGCGCACGACTTCATCCTGGGCCTGAGCGATGCGAAAGGCCGCAAGGGCTATGACGCCCACGTCGGCGAGCGTGGGGTGAAGCTGTCCGGTGGTCAGCGACAGCGCATCGCGATTGCTCGCGTGATGCTCAAGGACGCGCCCATCCTGCTGCTGGACGAGGCGACCAGTGCACTTGATTCCGAGGTCGAAGCCGCCATTCAGGCTAGCCTCTACCGGCTGATGGAAGGCAAGACCGTGGTCGCGATCGCGCACCGCCTGTCGACCATCGCCGCGATGGACCGTCTGGTGGTGATGGACAAGGGCCGCATCGTGGAGGAAGGTGACCATCGCGGCCTGCTGGCGCTCGGCGGACTCTACGCGCGCCTGTGGGCACGTCAGAGCGGCGGTTTTCTGGGCGAAGCTGTCGCGGATGAGGACGGGGGCGGGGGTGATGGGACTGAGCTTGAAGCCGCCCCGGCATGATTGATGGCTTTGTGGGTGCAGAGCTGATCCGGCGGCCGTCCCGACAGTTCAAGCACTCAGGATTAAAGTGGCCAGGGCGGCCGGACTTGCCGCGACGCGCCAGTGCGGTGCGATGTCGGCGGCCTCGAGGCTGCCGTAGCCCCAGGTCGCAGCAATGAAGGGCAGGCCATTGGCGTCGGCCGAATCGCCGTCCTCGGCACGGTCGCCGACATAGACCGCATCCTCACGTGCAATGCCACGATCGATGAGCAGGCGGGCGATCATCGCCGCCTTGTCTGGCAGGCGCGGCTCGAACAGGTCCAGCGCGTACACGGCATCGAAATACCTGCTCCAGTCGAGGTGCTGCAGGATCAGTCGGGTGGGGTGCAGGCGTTTGTTGGTGGCGATGGCCATGCGCCGACCGCTGCCCGCCAGTTGCGCGAGCATTTCGCCGACGCCTGCATAGGCTGCCGTCTGCAGGTAGCCTGTGCTGTCGTAGCTGGCCTTGAAGTGGCCCGCGAGCTCGGCAATCAGGGCCGGGTCGCAGCTGCTGGTCAGCATCTGCAGGGTCTCGGTCAGCGGTGGGCCGACGATGGATTCGTCGATCGTGCGCACGGGCATGTGGCCGGCGGCGCGGAAAGCTTCGCGATAGCTTGCGACGATGGCGGGGGCGGAGTCGATCAGGGTGCCATCGAGATCGAACAGGATGTGCGGGAAGGCTGGCATGGCGGACGGCGCTGAAGCAAAACCGCATTCTACGAACTTGTGGGCGATCTGCCACTTCCGTCATGGTGCGGCGCACGGTGTTCGCGCAGAATACGGCCTCGCTGCTGCCCCGACCTGATCAACTTACGGAATCCCGCTCTTGCTGCCACCTGCCCGTTCATTGTCGAGCGAGAGTTCGATCAGGCGCTTCATGAGCCTGGCGATGCCTTACTGGAGCGGTGAGCGCAAGTGGAAGGCATGTACGGCGACGCTGGTGCTGGTGCTGCTGACGCTGGGGCAGGTGCTGCTGGCGGTCTGGATCAGCTATTGGCATCGGGCGCTGTTCGATGCCCTAGAGGCGCACTCGATGCGCGAAGTGTTGGTGCAAGCCGCCTTGTTCATGCTGATTTTCGTGCTGACGATCGCCGTTACTGCGCTGCACATGCATGTCAAGCGCTGGTTGCAATTGGACTGGCGGCAGTGGCTGACGCGCCGCCTGCTCGATGCCTGGCTGGCGGACCGCCACCTGTATCAGTTGCGCTTCACCGTCGGTGACCACGATAACCCGGACGGGCGCATCGCCGAAGACATCCGCATCGCCACCGAGTCAGCCATCGGGCTGGCCCATTCACTATTGTATTCGGTGCTGATCCTCGGCAGCTTCGCCGACATCCTGCTCAAGGTGTCGGGCAGGCTCGAACTGCCCAGTTTCGGTCTGTCCGTGCCGGCCTACCTGGTCTGGCTGGCCTTTTTGTATGCCGGCATTGGCACCGTGCTGGGGGCATTGCTTGGCCGCCCGCTGGTCAAGGCCACCAATCGCCTGCAGGCCGTCGAGGCCAATCTGCGCTATGGCCTGGCGCGCGAGCGCGAACATGCCGAGTCGATCGCGCTGATGCGCGGCGAGGCGGTCGAGCGCCGCCATGCCGACGCGCTGTTCGACGACGTGGGCCGTGGCTGGAATCGCCAGACCCTGGGCTACCTGGGTATCGTGTCCTTCACGACCGCCTACGGCACCCTGCTGCCGGTGTTTCCGATCCTGGTCGCGGCGCCTCAGTACATCGCCGGCGTGATGACGCTGGGGGTGTTGATGCAGGCGGCGCAGGCCTTTCAGCGTCTGACCTCGGCCCTGTCCTGGCCGGTGGACAACATGGCCGAACTGGCCCGCTGCCGGGCCTCGATCGATCGTATCGTGAGCCTCTACGACGACCTGCAGGCACTCGAGCTCCAGCAGCGCACGCCTTCACACAAGCGCATCGAGGTTCGCGTCGGCACAGAGCGCAAACTGGTGTTGCGCGGACTCAGCCTGGCCAATCCGGATGGCCGGGTGCTGGTCGAGCATTTCGATGTCGTGATTCGACGCGGCGAGCGGGTGCTGATTGGCGGCGACACCTCGGTCGCGATCTGCCTGTTCAAGGCCGTGGCTGGTCTGTGGCCGTGGGGAACGGGGGAAATCGTGCTGCCGGCCGATCATGAACTCGTCTTCCTGCCGCAGCGACCGTATTTTCCGGATGGCACGCTGAAAGCGGCGCTGAGCTACCCGCGGACCGAATCCGAGTTCAGCCAAGGCGAAATGCTGCATGTGCTCGAGTGTGCCGGTCTGGCCTGGCTGGCACCTCGGCTGAACGAGAGCGACAGCTGGGATCACGCCCTGCCGCTGCGGGCGCAACAGCGCCTGGCCATCGCCCGCATATTGCTGCAACGGCCTGCATGGGTGTTTCTGGAGGAGGCGACCAATGCGCTCGATCCTGAAACCGAGTTGCTGATGATCGAACTCCTCCACCGTGAGCTACCCGACTCCAGCCTGCTGCTGATCAGCTTCCACAATGGCATGTCGCACCACTTCACGCGCAAGCTGGTGATCAACCGCCTGCACGAGGAAAAATACCTCACGCTCGACGTGCCGCCGGTTGTCCTAGGCGAAGACTGACGGCAGCCAGTCGCGCTCGACACTGGTGCGCAGGCTCCAGGCGGCCGTCGTCTCGGTGCGGTAGCTCCAGAAGAACCAGCCCTGGTATTTCTCGAAGGTGAGCAACTGCGCCGCCGCATAGCCGCGGCTGGCGACCAGCTGCTGAAAACCGTCCATGTCCTGCAGGGCGTGGTTGAACGGTCCTTCCGCCCAGAGTGACACCACCTTCAGGTCCAGGCCCAGGCTCCATTCACCGCAGATCGTCGGCAGACCCAGTTCGGTGATGATGGCGTCGGCCTCGTCCTTCCAGTCGCCTGCCGACTTGCGCAGGTGGGCGTGGATGTCGGCATCGATGTCGCAGCGTTCGAAGCACTGGTAGCGGTGGATGTCGAAGATCACGTTCCTGAAGGCAGGCGCCTGCATGAAGCCAAGGAACTCGCGGAACGAGCGGAAACCATCATGGAAGATCACGGCCACGCGTTCCGGCGGGCAGTGGCGGCGGATGCGTTCGTAGGCGTCGACGTAGTAGGCCTTGATGTAGTCGGTCGGTACGTCCCAGCGTGGTTCGTTGAGCGCCTCGATCGCATGCAGCGCCGGGTGCGCACGGTAGCGTTCGGCCAGGCGTTCGAGCACCGACAGCGAGTGCTCACGATATTCGGGTTTGGTGTGCCATTCGCACACGTCCTTGATGCCACCGTTGTCGAAGCCGTTCTGGCAGCCGGGTGCCGCGTGCAGGTCGAGCACCACCTGCAGGCCGAACTCCTGCGCCCAGTCCATGGCCTGATCAAGCACGTCGATCCCGCCGGTGACGAAGGGGTGGCGTGCGTCACCGTACTTGGGGTGATAGGGGTAGTCGGGGCCGAAGATCCAGTGCCCGACCGGGATGCGCACTGCGTTCAGGCCATGCTCGGCAATCCAGCGAAAGTCGTCGCGTGTGATGAAGCTGTTCCAGTGCGCGCGCAGTCGGTCGGCCGCGCGTGGCCCCATCTCTGCACACCACGTGGTCTCGTCGGTGGCCTGCAGACCCTCGAACAGGCTGGGTACCATCCACTTTTCCAGCACCAGCCAGCTGCCCAGATTGACCCCGCGAAGTTTCATCGTTGCGCTACTCATTTTAGCCTCCCGTGACGAGTCGATTCATGACGCTGATTGTGCGCTCAATCTGTACGCCAATCCGTGCGTTGATCCGCGGATTCCTGCACGCTGCAGCGCCAGGCTTGGGGACAATGACGCTGTGGCCGGTCAGGGCGAGGGGCGCCGACAGCGTGCGCCATGAGGGAGGGAATGTTGTATGTTTCGCTCGCGCTCGCGACTGGTTCGCAGTGCGTGAGCGTGCTGCGCTCAAAGGCCTTTCTGTCCGACTACGATGCCTCTTCAGGCACCCCACACCCATGCCCTCCACTCTCAAGACCCACCTGCTGAGCCTGGTCGCCCTCGTCCGCCGCTATCCGGGTGTGATTGCGGCCTTTGGCTTCGTTTCGGGGGTGGCGAGTTTTTTTCTGGTCGAGCGCCACGAGGGCTTTGCCCGCGTCATCGCGTTGGCCATGCTGCTTGGCTGGGTCTGGCTGGTCCTCGAGCGGGCATTGAGCGAGTTGCTGACCGAACGCTTCGGCCTGCGCCTGCCGCCTGGGCTGTTGCGTTACGCGACGCAGATGATCCACCAGGAAAGCCTGTTTTTTGCACTGCCGTTTTTTCTCGCCAGCACCTCATGGAACAGCGGGCAGGCCGTGTTCACAGGTTGCCTGATCGTGGCGGCGCTGGTGGCGCTGACCGATCCGATCTATTACAAGCGCCTCGCACCGCGGCGCTGGCTGTTCCTGACTTATCACACCCTGACGCTGTTTGCGGTGCTGCTGGTGGCCATGCCGTTGATTCTGCATCTTCCCACTGCCCGCAGCTATGAACTGGCGCTGGGCATTGCGGTGTTGCTGGCTTTTCCCAGTCTGCTGGGCTCGATCACGCTGCCGCGCTGGTGGCGTGGTGTGCTGGTCGTGGGCTTGATGCTGGCGCTTGGCGGGGTGGGCTGGCTGGCGCGTCTGTGGGTGCCGCCTGCGACCCTGCGACTGACCGAAGTGGCGCTGGCCACGGTGATCGACGATGTCAGCCGCGCACCGGATAACCGACTGGTGGAGATCGATGCGGCGCAACTGGCCGAGCACGGGCTTTTCGCCTATACCGCAATCCAGGCGCCGCTGGGACTGCAGGAGCGCATCCAGCATGTCTGGATGCACGAGGGGCGCGAGATCGACCGCATTACGCTCGACATCCACGGTGGGCGCGCGGAAGGCTATCGGGCGTGGACGCGCAAACAAAATTTCCCGCCGGCGCCCGGCGGGCGCTGGCAGGTCAGGGTGTTGACGGGCGACGAACAAATGATCGGCACCCTTCGCTTTCGCGTGCGTGGCTCGGCCACCGCGGTGCCCTGAGCAGGAAGACGTTCACTCACAGGGCGTGCACTGGGCGCGCCGTAAGGCACTCAGGCACCGAGCCCGGTAGATGTTCCGTGACTCGGGCCGAGTAGCTCAGCAAATGCGTTCCCACAGGCCTTGCTGATCCTCGAATTTGTCCAACTCAAGGCCTTTGAAGTCACGCCGGGAAACGATGCCGACGACTTTGCCATCCTCGATGACGGGCAGGTGGCGGTAGCCACCGTCGCACATCATCTGCAGTGCATCAATCGCTTTGCGATTCGGCGCGATGGTGTCCGGGTCACGCGTCATCACGTCACCCAACGCGGTTTCAGCCGGGTGGCCGCCGGCGCCGATCATCTGCACCGCATCACGCCCGGTGAAGATTCCCTGCAGGTGGCGGAGACTGTCGGTAATCAGCACAGCGCCGACGCTCTGTTCGCACATGCGCTTGCAGGCATGTTGCACGGAATCGGTGGGGCGCAGCGTTACCAGATTCTGGTCCTTCACGATGAAGGAAATGTTGCGGTTCGTCATGGCGCGCTCCTTTTGTCATGTCATTACAACTGTCTATAGTTTAAAGCAAGGCGTGCTGTCCATCCTTGACATTTCTTAAGGGTGCGTCATGTGGTGAATGCCGTCAGGCTTCATTGAATACAACACACTCGCAGCGTGCTGCATCGCCGCCGCCGGGAAGGGGTTGGCTGTCGGTTGCGGCAACATTGATCAAGCGTGGCATGTGTCTCGTCTGTGCTTACGTTCGGGCTTCAAACCACCAGGTCGCAAGAGTAGGCTTCTGCCGATGACTGATTCTGATTCGACGCCCCTGACAGAATGCCGCGGCGAGCAGCAATTTCCGCTGGCCTTGCGTCGCGTCGCGATCGATACCTACCGCGAGAACGTCGCCTACCTGCATCGCGACTGCGCCGTCTATCGCGCCGAAGGTTTTCAGGCTTTGGCCAAGGTGGAAGTGCGCGCCAACGGCAGGCGAGTGCTGGCAAGCCTCAACGTGGTGGACGACCCGCGTATCGTCGGCTGCAACGAAATCGGTCTGAGCCTGGATGCCTTTGCGCAACTGGGTGTGGACAACGGGCATCCGGCGCAGGTGTCGCAAGCCGAGCCACCGACCTCCATTCCGGCGCTGCATCGCAAGATTGCCGGTGAGCGGCTGACGCACGATGATTTCTGCGCGATCGTGCGCGACATCGCCGAGCACCGGTATTCCAAGATCGAACTCACTGCCTTCGTTGTCGCTTCCAACCAGGGTGAGCTAGATCGCGAGGAGGTCTACTTTCTGACTGAGGCCATGGCGGCTGTCGGCCAGCGGCTCGACTGGCGCGAGCGGGTCGTGGTGGACAAGCACTGCATCGGCGGCATTCCCGGCAACCGCACCTCGATGCTGGTGGTGCCGATCGTGGCGGCGCACGGCATGTTGTGCCCCAAGACCTCGTCGCGCGCGATCACTTCACCGGCCGGTACGGCCGACACCATGGAGGTGCTGGCAAACGTCGAGTTGCCGGTCGTGCGCCTGCTGGAGATCGTTCGCGAACACCGTGGCTGTCTGGCCTGGGGCGGTACCGCCCAGTTATCTCCGGCCGACGACGTGCTCATCTCGGTCGAACGGCCGCTGTCGATCGACTCCCCGGGGCAGATGGTGGCCTCCATCCTGTCGAAGAAGGTCGCCGCGGGTTCGACCCACCTTTTGCTCGACATTCCGCTCGGGCCCACGGCCAAGGTGCGTTCGATGCCCGAGGCGCAGCGCCTGCGCAAGCTGTTCGAATTCGTCGCCAGGCGCATGAGCCTGGCCCTCGATGTCGTCATTACCGACGGCCGCCAGCCGATCGGTGCCGGCATCGGGCCGGTACTGGAGGCGCGTGATGTCATGCGCGTACTTGAGAACGACCCGCGTGCGCCGAACGATCTGCGGCAAAAGGCACTGCGTCTGGCTGGGCGGATGCTGGAATTCGACCCCGACGTGCGCGGTGGTGACGGCTTTGCGATCGCGCGCGACATCCTCGATTCCGGTCGTGCGCTGGCCAAGATGGACGCCATCATCCGTGCCCAGGGTGGCAAGCCGTTCGATCACAATGCGCTGCAACTCGCGCGCCTGAGCTTCGAGGTCAGTGCCGATGCAGCTGGTGTCGTCACCGCGATCGACAACCAGCAGCTGGCGCGCATTGCGCGTGTTGCCGGTGCGCCCAAGGTGCAGGGCGCTGGCGTGGACCTGCTGCGCAAGCTGGGCGACCCGGTTGCCTGCGGTGACATCCTGTACCGGGTCCATGCCGACTATCCGGCCGACCTTGAGTTTGCCCGTCAGGCCTGTCTGCGTGCCAGCGGCTATGGAATCGGTACGGCCGACGAGTTGCCGCACCTGTTTGTGGAGTTCTGATGATGAGTCTGCTGTTGCATTTCGATGACGAAACGCAGGAGGCAGAGCGCCTCGCGCAGGCTGCCGGTGTCGAGCGCGCCGTCATCGAGCGCCACCGCTTTCCTGATGACGAGCTGCACCTGCGCCTGCCTGAACGACTACCTCCGCGCGTCGTCGTCTATCGCAGCCTGCACCGACCCAACGAGAAGCTGCTGGAGCTGCTGCTGGTGGCGCGCACCGCCGGGCGGCTGGGAGCCGAGCACCTGACCCTGGTTGCGCCCTATCTGGCCTACATGCGACAGGACGCCGAGTTCACGCCTGGTGAGGCGATCAGCCAGCATATCGTCGGCGGATTTCTCGCTGGCCTGTTCGACGCCGTCATCACCGTCGATCCGCATCTGCATCGGGTCTCTTCGCTCGCCGAAGCCTTGCCGGTGCCTCATGCGCTCGCGCTGTCTGGCGCGCCGCTGCTTGCCGATGTGGTCGCTGCGCAACGCCCGGGCGCACTGCTGGTGGGGCCTGACGCAGAGTCCAGACAATGGGTTGAGGCGGCCGCAGAGCGCCATGGTTTCGACTTCGCAGTGTGCGCCAAGACCCGCCATGGCGACCACGAGGTCGATATCGTGTTGCCTGAAAGTCTCAAGGCGGGCCTCCAGACCGCGCGGCGCCGTGTCGTGCTGCTCGACGACGTGGCCAGTTCCGGCCACACCCTTGCCCAGGCGGCAAGACTGTTGCTGGCTGCCGGCGCCGCCAGCGTGGATGTGGCTGTCACGCATGCCTTGTTTGCGGGTGGCGCGCTCGATTTGCTGCACCAGGCGGGTGTCGGCCAGGTGTGGAGTACCGACTGCATTCCCCATCCGAGCAACGCCGCGTGGGTGGCGCCCCGACTGGCGCAGGCCCTGCACTCGATCGACCCAGGCTAAGCGCTCCAGCCCCCGCTTTTTTCCTCACGGATGTTCGTGAAGATCGCGTCGCGAACACACGGAGCGATGACGATCAGGTGTCTTGATGCTAGCATCGTGAATTGCCGCGCTTGCAGCGCCTTCGTCCTGTCGATGAGGGCTGCCCTGCAGAGCAGCTTCGATGATCCATAGCGGGGAGACGCGTGAAGCAATCGGTGAAGACCGTGGTATTTGCCGACCTGACGGGTAGCACGGGTCTTTTTGAGTCGGCGGGCAATGTTGTTGCCACCCGCATCGTTACCCGCTGTACACATACCCTTGGTCGCCACCTCGTGCTTGCGGGCGGCCAGCTCGTGAAGTATCTGGGTGATGGCGTGCTGGTCCTGTTCGACAACACGCTTGCTGCTGTCGAGGCCGCTTCACGCATGCAGGAAGTGCTGGCCGAGCAGGTGCCCGGTCTGCCGCAGGGCGGCCTGCTCGGAATCAAGACCGGCGTCGAGCGCGGGCCCATCGTCGAACATGACGGCGACTGCTACGGCGACGCCGTCAATGTCGCCGCCCGACTCAGCGATCGGGCCCAGGCCGGTGAAACCTTGATCGGCGAGGCTGCGTTTGACTGCCTGCCCGAGGCTCAGCGGCTAGCATGCCAGAGCCTGGATCGCATCACCATCAAGGGCAAGGCCGAGCCGATGCACGTGTGGCGCGTGGATTGGGCGCGTACGGCCGAATCCACCCTGACCGCGATGTTCGACTTCAATCAGCTGATCGAAGGCACGCGTTCAATCCAGCGAATCGACATTCGGCGCATGGATCAGCACGCCGAACTCCATCCGGGCGAAGGGCCGCTGATCATCGGGCGCGGCGACGGCGCCGGCTTCGCGGTCGACGATCCGCGCGTTTCGCGGCGCCATGCGCGCATCGAGTGGACGAGCGGGCAGTGCTCCTTCACCGACTTCAGCAGCAATGGCAGTTGGGTGCGCTTTTCAGGTTCGACTGCACCGGTGGTGTTGCGCCGCGATAGCTGCGCGCTTTACGGCGAAGGCGAGATCGGCCTCGGTGCCCAGCTTGACGACTTCACCGCGCCCACGCTTGCCTTCCGCGTCACCGACGAAGGCTGACCCAGCCGCTGCGTCATGTGGCGCCGGCGAACCCTCCGCAGTGGCATCCTGATGCGAATACTCCCTGTCCTTCTCCTCCTGTGCCCGCTGACCTTGCAGGCGGCCGACTGGACCACGCGTGCGCTGGCCGAGCTGGCCGTATTTGCCGAGTTTCGTGCCCCAGCGGCGGTCGTTGCACGCGAAGAGGCACGGCTCGCGGCCGAGGTCGGTGCGCGGATCGTCGCCATGCCGGCCCGTGAGGGCGAGACCGTGGCACCAGGTGCCGAGCTGGCGCGGCTGGACAGCGCCAGTTATCGGCTCGACGTCGACCGCGCGCAGGCTCAACTGCGCTTGATCGACAGGCGCATTGCACTGGCCCGCGTTCAGCTCGACCAGTCGCGTGCGCTGGCTGGACGTGGCTTCATCAGCACCGATGGACTGCGCATTCGTGAGACCGAACTCGAGGTGCTTGTCGCCGAACGTGATGCAGCACAGGCGGGGCTTGCAGCCGCAGAGCTGGCGCTGGCGCGTTGCGTGATCCGCGCGCCCTATGCCGGCGTGGTGCGCGAGCGCCATGCTGCAGTCGGCGACCTTGCCGTACCCGGCACGCCGCTGATCACCCTTGCCGCCAGTGTGGGTGCCGAAGTTCGCGCGCAGGTGCCCGCTGTCCAGGTTGCCAGTCTGCAGTCGGCCGATGGGCTCGCCCTGCTGGCGGGAGGCAATACGCATGGCCTGAGGCTGCGCCGTGTTTCTCCACTGCTCGATCTGGCTGGGCAGGTGCGCCAGGCGGTGCTGGAGGCGGCCGAGCCGCTGCCGCCAGGCCTGGCGGGTGAGCTGCGCTGGCGCAGCACCGCGCCACAGCTGCCGCCGGCCTACGTGCAGCAGCGTGACGAAGCGCTGGGAGCCTGGATCGAGCGCGACGGCGCGCCGGTCTTCGTCGTGTTGCCGCAGGCGCAGGCTGGGCGACCGGTGACCGTCGACTGGCCGTTGACGACCCGCCTCATCGATGAGGGGCGCTTTACGCTGCCGCAGCAGGCAACGCGATGAAGGGTTTCTATGGGCGCTTGATCGACAATCACCCGCTCGCCAACATCGCCTTCCTGATCGTGCTGGTGGGCGGCATCCTCAGCTACCTGAGCCTGCCGCGGGCGCAGGACCCGGAGATCAACTTCAACTGGGTCAGCATCATCACCACCTTGCCCGGTGCTTCCGCCGAGGACGTCGAGCGCGACCTGACGGGGCCGCTGGAAGACGCGATCAAGCAGGTCAAGGACATCCGCTTCGTGTCCTCGTCCAGCCGCGAAAGCGTGTCATCCATCCTGGTGCGCTTCGACGAGATCAGTGAGCGACAGTTCGACAAGCGTGCCAATGACCTGCGCCGTGAGATCCAGAACAAGGCCTCGGCGGAGCTGCCGCCCGACGCGACCGATCCTGTGGTGGTTGAAATCACCAGCTCGAACGGTTTTCCCACCGCCATCCTCGTGCTTCACGGGGTGGCTGGTGAGGCGCTGCGTGCGCAGTCCTTTGCGCTGAAGCGCGAGCTCGAGGGCCTGAGCGGAGTCGACCAGGTCATTGCGGCCGGCTTCGACGAGCCCGAGCTGCATGTCGACTTCGATCCGGCACGACTGGCGGCAGCCGGTTTGTCGCCGTTGCAGTTGTCCGATGGCGTCGCGGCCTGGTTCCGCAACACCCTGGGCGGGCGCATCCGTGTGCAGGATCGTGAATGGCTGGCGCGGCTTGAAGGCAAGACGCCCGACCCCGAACAACTTGCCCAGGCGGCCATCGTCACCCCTCAGGGGCGGGTGGCGCTGGATGAGGTGGCGACAGTGTCGCGCGGGCATGATCGTTCCGGACAGCTGGTCAGCTACAACGGCCAGCCGGCGGTGATGCTGTCGATCACCAAGCAGGCTCGCAGCAACACCCTGCAACTGGTCGAACGACTGCAGTCCTACGTGGACGAGCGCAATACCTTGCTCGAACCACAAGGCATGCGCCTGACCCTGGTCGACGACCAGACCCATGCCACGCGCAACGCCATCGCCATCATGGAATCGAACGCGGTGTTCGGACTGCTGGCCGTGCTGGGCATGTGCTGGCTGTTCCTGGGCTCGCGCCTGGCCCTGCTGATCGCGCTGGGCGTCCCCTTTGCGCTGGCGGGTACCTTCATCGCGGTAGACCTGGTCGGCAACACGCTGAACCTGACGGTGCTGCTCGGTGTGGTCATCGCATTGGGCATGCTGGTCGACGACGCGGTGGTGATCGTCGAGGCGATCTACTATCGCCTGCAGCGTGGTGAGCAGGCCCGCGATGCGGTGATCAGCGGCATTGCCGAAGTGGGCCTGCCGGTGCTGGCCTCGGTGCTGACGACGATTGCGGCCTTCCTGCCGTTGATGCTGCTGCCGGGTATTCTCGGCGACTTCATGTTCATCGTGCCCTTCGTCGTCACCGTAGGCCTGCTGGTGAGCCTGCTCGAGGCTTACTGGATCATGCCCACGCACATCATGACGCTCGGCCTGGACGATCGTCGCAGCCGACTGCAACCGTGGCGCGAGCGGTTTACCCACGGCGTGAGGGTCAAGTACGCCCGCCTGCTGGTGAAGGTGATGCGTCGTCCCCGCACCGGTCTGGCGGTGCTGGTGATGGTGATGGCGGCCGCCGGCGGGGCGCTGGCGGCCGGGCTGGTGCGGATGGAGTTCTTTGCCTTCGATTCGATGCGCTTGTTCTACGTCAGCGTGGATATGCCGGCTGGCGCCACCATCGAGCGCACGCTGGCCGAAGCCGAGCGCGCCGTGCAGGTGGTCGAGCGTGAGCTGCCGGCCGACGAGTTGCGCGCGGTCGTGGCCTATGCCGGGCTGAAGTTCTCCGATACCGAGCCGGTGTATGGCGACCAGTACGCGCAGGTGCTGGTGTCGCTGCTGCCGCGTGGTGATGGCATGCGTGACGCGGGCGAGATCATCAGCGCGCTGCGGCCACGGATCGAGGCGCTCAATGGCGAGGCGCGCTTCTCCTTCCTGGAACTGAAGGGGGGCCCGCCAACTGCAAAGCCGGTCAGCGTCAAGGTGAAGTCCGACGATTACCCGCAACTGCGCGCGGCGGCGGATGCCATGCTGGAGGAGGTAGCCCGGCTGCCCGGCGTGAAGGACATCACCGACGACGACGTGCCTGGCCGCAACGAGTTGCGCCTGACGCTGAACCGGGAGAAGCTCGCGCGTGCTGGCGTCGCGCCGGGCGAGGTCTCACGCCTGCTACGCCTGCATGGCGAGGGCGAGATCGTTGCCACCACAAGGGCCGCGGGCGAAAAGATCGAAGTCGTGGTGCGGGCAAAGCCCGAGGACTTCGTCGATGTTTCCGAACTGCTGCAGCGCAGCGTGATGTTGGCCGATGGTGCCCGGGTGCAGCTCGGGGATTTGGTCGACCACGACCTGCGCCTGTCCAAGGGCTATATCCGCCATTACCAACTGACCCGCGCAATCACGGTCGAGGCTGAACTCGACCGTCAGGTCATCGACACGGTCGCTGCCAACGACAGGCTGAAAGCCGCCTGGCAGGCACTGCAGCCGCGCTTCCCAGGGGTGGAGCTGGATTTCTCCGGTGAGCTCGAGGACATCAACGAGAGCCTGAGCGCGATGGGACGCTTGTTTGCGCTCGGCGTTGGGCTGATCTATCTGATTCTCGCGGCGCAGTTCCGCAGCTACTGGCAACCGGTGATGATTCTGGTCAGCGTGCCCCTGGCTTTCACTGGGGTGGTGCTCGGCCTGCTGCTGTCGGGCAATCCCCTGTCGCTGTACACCCTGTATGGCGTGATCGCGCTGACCGGCATTGCGGTGAATTCGGCGATCGTGCTGATCGATGCCGCCAACGAGCGCCGGGCCGCGGGCATGAGCGTGCAGCATGCGGTGATCTATGCCGCACGGCGACGTGTGGTACCGATCCTGATCACGTCGACGACGACCATTGGTGGCCTGTTCTCGCTGGCGATCGGGCTGGGTGGCAAGTCGCTGATGTGGGGGCCGGTAGCGGCGAGCATCGTCTGGGGGCTGGGGTTTTCGACGATCCTGACGCTGTTCGCGATTCCGCTGGTGTACCGCGTGGCCCTGCAACGCAGCGCCTGATACCCGGGCCGCTCGCCGGCAGGCTGCGACCAGGGCCTGACCCTGCATGTGGCTTGAGGCGATCCCCCTGCAGCAGTGAAATTTTCCGGCGGCGACTGATATCCTTGGACGCTTTTGCGGCCTGTGCCAATGGAATCTGCTTTCCGCCGCGGCGCCCGTGAGGGGCTGCGGGACTTCATGCCGATCTCGGTCGGCCTGCTGCCGTGGGCGATGGTCACCGGCATTGCGATGCGTTCGATCGGCCTGTCCGAACTCGAGGCGCTGGGCATGAATCTGCTGGTGTATGCCGGCACGGCCCAGCTCGGCGCCCTGCCGCTGATCGCCGCCGGCGCGCCGCTGTGGCTGATCATGCTCACCGCGCTCGCCCTGAACCTGCGCTTCATCATCTTCAGCGCGTCGATCGCGCCGATCTTTGCCGGGCGGCGCTGGGCCGAGCGGCTGATGTCGAGCTACCTGCTCGTCGATGGCGTGTTCGCGATCTGCGCCGACAAGGCCATCCCCTCCGACGACCCGCAGTGGCGCTGGGGCTACTACATCGCACCCTCGGTGTTCAACTGGGTGGTGTGGCAGCTCTTCGTTGCCTGCGGCGTGTTTGGTGCCGAGTTCGTGCCACACGACTGGTCGCTGGAATTCATGGTGACGATCGCGCTGATGGTCATGGTGCTGCCCATGCTGCGCTCGCGACCGATGCTGATCGCGGCGCTGGCCGGCGGCCTGGGTGCGGTGCTGCTGCGTGGGCTGCCGCTGCGCCTTGGGGTGGTGGCAGGCATCGTGATTGGCATTGCGGCCGGTTTCGCAGCCGAGCATTGGCAGCAGCGCGAGGAGGCGACATGACCGAAGGCCTTTGGCTGTGGCTGGCGTTTGTCCTGATGTCGATGACGACCATCGGCACGCGCGGCAGCTTCATTCTGCTGGGCGAGAAAGGGCGTCTGCCACCGGCCCTGCAGCGTGCACTGCGTTATGCGCCGGCAGCGGCGCTGTCGGCGCTGGTGTTGCCCGACCTGTTGATCGATGGCGCTAATGTGTCGCCCTTCAACCCCAAGTTTGCGGCTGGTGTCGTCGTGGTGCTGGTGGCCCTGCGCTGGCGCAATCCGTGGCTGCCTTTTCTGCTCGGCATGGGCGTGTTGTTGACGATGAGAAAGGGGCTGGGCTGGTAACTTTCGCTGTTGCCCTGGTCAGGCGGGCTCTACCCAGACGTGCCGGGCCACCTCGTGTTCGATGGCCAGTTCGACGTGTTCGCACAGCAAAACGGTCATCGGGTGCTGTTGCAGAACTTTCACCGCGTGCGCCGCCGACAGACCGTAGGCGTGGAGTTGCTCACGCTGGAGCGGATCGATCTCGTCGCCGAAATCGACCACGCGCACCATGCGTCCCACCGGGGTGCCGATCAGACGGATGCGCTCATGCAAGGGGCGGGGTGTGGCGTTCATGATCTGAGTGCCCTTAAAAAATCAGCCGTAGGCCATGGTTGAGCACGCCACCGATGAAGAAGGCAGTGGGGATGATCATCGCCAGCATCAGGGCCGCGACCTTCAGGCCCTGCTCCTTGACGATCATCATCAGGCTGGCGATGCAGGGCACGAACAGCGTGATCGTCACCATGCCGACCACCGCCTGCACCATGTCGAGCTGGCTTTGCAGCGCAAACAGGCCGCTGGCGCCGAAGTCGCGACGCAAAAAGCCCATCACGAAGGCGGCGCTGGCCTCGGGCGGCAAACCCAGCCAGCCCACCACCAGCGGCTTGCCGGCTTCGATGATCCACGGCAGCGCGCCGCTGCGATCGAGCCCGAACATGATGAGCGTGCCGATCAGGAACAGCGGGATGACTTCGATCAGATACCACTTCAGGCGGCCGCCGGTTTTCTTCAGCACATTGCCCAGCACCGGCATGCGCATCGGCGGCAGCTCGGTGATCAGGGGCACGCGGCGGCCGGGTACGACCTTGCTTGCGAGCCAGCCGGTGAACAGCAGCACCAGGACGATGGACGCCACCCAGATCACGGTGGCGGTGAACGAGATGCCGCCGAGCAGGCCGAGCACCACGCCCAGCTGCGCCGAGCACGGAATGGCCAGCGCCATCAGATAGATGGTGATCAGGCGTTCGCGCGGCGTGTGCAGGATGCGGGTGGTGAGCGTGGCCATGGTGACGCAACCCAGGCCCAGCACCATTGGCAGCACCGCACGACCATTGAGGCCGATGACGGCGAACATGCGGTTGGCGATCACCGACAGGCGCGAGAAATAGCCCGAGTCCTCAAGCACGCCGAAGGCCAGAAAGAAGGTGGTGACGATGGGCAGGATCAGCGCCAGCGCATAGGTCATGCCCATCGTCCACAAGCCGTATGGACCGACAATCAGGTCGGCGAGCCAGGGCGTGGAGATGTGACCCTGAACGAAGCCAACGATCGCCGGGTTGAGCACCCCGCCGAAGAAGTCTTCTTCCAGCAGCCCGACCAGGGTGCTGGCACCGAAGTCGCCGACGAACAGATAGACGAAATAGAGCACGCCCAGCAGCATCGGCCAGCCCCACAGCCGATGCACGGCCACGCGGCCCAACAACATCGACAGCGTACGGTCCTTGGCGCCGGCCTGCTGGGTGACCGTGCGTGCGAGGGCCTCGGCGGCACCACTGCGTTCGCGCGCGAGCCGGGCGGGAAGGGTGTCGCGGCCGGTGGGGGCGGTGAGCTCGGCGAGTGCGGCGCGGACCGGGGCGCCGGCAGGCTGGGCCGACAGCCAGGCATCCACCTCGGAGTCGCGACCGATGCCGAGGATGGCCAGGCCACGTGCTGCCAGTAGTGGGTGCGGGCAGTGAGTCAGGATCAGCTGCTCGATGGCGACGATCTGAGGCTCCAGCACCTCGTCGTAGCGCAGCAACGGTGCGGGAATGGCCGCGCGCGCAAGCGCGTCGGTCAGGGCGCTGACGCCTTCGCCCCCGGTGGCCACCGTAGCGACCACCGGCACGCCCAGCACTTCGGCCAGGGCGCCGGTGTCGACGGTGACGCCGCGTGCCTTGGCTTCGTCCGTCATGTTCAGCGCCAGCACCATCGGCACGCCGAGCTCGGCCAGCAGCGCAGTGAGGTTGAGCGTGCGGCGCAGATTCTTGGCATCGCCTACCTGGATCAGCGTGCGCATGTCCTCGTTGAGCAGCGCCCGCATCGTTGCGCGCTCGTCGTCGCTGCGCGAAGGCAGGGCCAGTACGCCCGGGGTGTCGAGCAGCGAGGCGTCGCGGTCGAAGCGCGGTGTAGCGCGCGAGACCTCGACCGTGGTGCCGGGATAGTTCGACACCGTCACATAGGTGCCGGTGAGGCGGTGAAAGAGGACCGATTTGCCGACGTTGGGGTGGCCGACCAGGGCGAGGGTGCGCAGCGGAGCAGCGGGGGAAGGCAGCGAGGCAGTGTGGCTCATGAACAGAGTGGGGGTGTGCGCGGGGGTAAGTGTCTGAATGATACGCGCTCGCATTACCGGTCAACTGATCTATCTCAAATTCTCGCCTTATTCGACGCCGACGCACTCAGCTTGCGGGAAACTCTGCGCTGCACGCATGGTTGTCCAGCGCCACCGGAAGCTGTTCGTGTTTTATGAGGGTTGCGGCCAGGCCGCCGGCGCTGGCAGCGGCATTGACAGCCACGTCCCAGATGTCACCTCCGCCTCCGGTGGCCCGTAGCCGTCCCTGAAACGAGGTGATTGCACACACCTTGGGCGTGGGCAGAACAGGGCCGGGCAGGCCTGCGCTCGACCACATCGCTGTCACGCCTGCGCGAGTGCAACTCACGGCGAAGGCATCGTCGATTGCGGCGATGTCGCCTGCGTAGCCGCCGCAGTGCTCGACCAGGTCCGCATCGGCCTCGCCGTAGCGCAAGCGCTCGCCGTCGAGCAGGGCAAACAGTGGGCGGCCGACTTCGCCTTCATTCTGCAAGGACACCGCAATGTGACCGGCACGTGTCTGGGCAATGTGACGCACGCTCATGAAGGCGTCGGGGAGGCGGTGTTGAGTCAGAAGGCGCCCGCTCTGCGGGTCGATGAAGCTCAGCGAGGGGTCCATGCGATCGAGGTTGCGCTTCACGCGGCCGGTTTCAGGGAGGGTCAGGATGCCGCCGTTGGCGACAGCAAGGCGACCGTCGGCCATCCACTTCACGGCGTGGGGGCCGATGCCCCCGCAAGGCCAGGCGTCAAGACGTTTCAGGCTGAGTGCGTCGAATACGCCGACGCGTCCGTCACCGCTGATGAGGTCGGTCTCGGTGGCATAGAGCACACGTCCGTCGGGGCGAAAGGCAAGGTGGCCTTCGAAGCGTGATTCGTCGTCGGTCTCGAAGCGTGCCAGCTCCGTGCCGCTCGCGACATGCCAGCGCACGAGGAAGCTGCCGGGCCGGCGCGCGGCGACCACCGCGCTGCCGTCTGCCGCCGGATGCCAGGCGATGTCGTGGCCGCGCGCGGGTAGCTCGAGTGCGGACGAGGGGGTGTCGAGGCGACCGGCGCGGAAGGATGCGGGTCGTGTGGGTGAGTCGTTCCAGCAGGTCAGCAGGGCGTGGGCGTTTGCGTCAGGCGCGCGGCGAGCCGCATGCGCCAACATCGGGTAGGCGGCGAGGAGTCCACCGCTCGACAGTGCGGCGATGAGGCGGCGGCGCAGGAGATCAGTCGCCATCGTTTTCGCCAAACCCGACCGCAACCTTGAGCCGATCCGCCGCCTCGCGCGCGAGCAGCCCCTGCAGCGCAGCCAGTGCCTCGGTGGCGCGGGCAATGGCTGCGCCTCCGTCTGCCGCCGGGCTGGACGGCAGCGCCTGCAGAGCGGCGGAGACGGCTGCGGTCTGTGTGTCCAGGCGCGCTGCAAGTTCGAGCAGGCCACGACCACGCATGATCGCGCTCAGCCCCGGCAGTGCCTTGCCCTCCAGCCTTGCGGTGTCGTTCAGCGCGTGCTTGTTCAAATCTTGATTGTTCTGTTCGTCGTTGTTTGGTACGTCCGCGCCCTGCAGCCCCAGACGCAGGCCGTTAAAGAAGGCGAGCAGATGGGCGCGTTCCTGTGCGCTGCGCCAGGCGTCGAAGGCCGACTTGTCGGCGGGCTTGCGCGCGGGTTTTTCGAGATACTTCTGGCGCAGGGTGTCGAGGCCGCCGATGAGGATGTTCACGCCGTCGCCCAGCAGTTGCGCTTCGGTAGCCGCATCGGCCTCGTTGAGGTTGTCGATCCAGGCCGACCATGCCGGCTGGATTGCGTCCAGCTCGGAGGCGATCTCCCGGGCGAGCCAGGTGGCGTAGGCGCAGGCTGCGGGGTCCGCGTCGAGCCGTACACGGTCCGGGTCGAAAAGCAGGTATTCGAGCGCTGGCAGGCCTTTGGCGGTGACGCCGATGCGCGCCTCCGGCAGGGTGCCGTCCGCCTTGCCGCGCAGGGAGGATTCGATCTGTGCCGGGCGGGTGGGCCAGAAGTCGAGTCGGCGCAGGATGCGGGTCTCGAGTGCGGGTCCCAAGGGCAGGGCGCTCAGCACGCGCAGTTCGAGTGCTGTTTGCCGCCATACACCGCGTGCTGACTCAAGCGTGGCGTCGTCCGGCGCCCTGCAGCTGACCTCAATGCGTTCGGCAAGGGTGGCGGCGGATCGTGCGAGTTCTGCATAGCGCGGCGCCAGAACCTGCTGACCAAGCGCCGACATCCATTGCGCAGGGCTTACGAAGGGAGCGGGTGGTACTGCGCTAGCGGCGTTGGAGAGCAGCAGGGTGGCAAGGAGGGCAAGCCGCGAAGTTGCAGCACGAGCGAAGCGTGTTTTCATAGTGACTCCAGAAAGCGGACCAGGGCTTCGCGGTCGTTCTTTGACAAGCCGAGCACCCTCGCTTTTGCCCCCTCCGCTTCGCCACCATGCCACAGCACGGCTTCCATCAGATCGCGTGCGCGACCATCGTGAAGGAAGTTCGTATGGCCGTTGATGGTCTTCACGCGACCGATCCCCCACAGCGGCGGTGTTCGCCATTCACGGCCGTCGGCATCGAAATCGGGGCGTCCGTCGGCGAGGCCTTCGCCCATGTCGTGTATCAGCAGGTCGGTATAGGGGTAGATCGTCTGTCCGGACAGTTCCGGATAGTCGGCCAGTTCGCCCGTCACATGTTTGGGAACATGGCAGCTTGCGCACTGCGCCGCGTGGAACACGCGCTTGCCGGCGAGCACCTGCGGATCGCGGGCGTCGGGGCGCGCGGGAACCGCCAGGGTCATGGTGTAGAACACGGTGCGCTCGAGCGCGCGGTCGTCAATGTCCACGCTCGGCTCGCCGCGATCCTTGCGCCATGCGGCTTCGCGCTGCTGGCGCGCAAGGCAGTCGGCTTGCGTGGGCATGCATTCTTCCTGCGGAAATAGCGTGCTGGTGATGCCCATGTCGCCGTGGAAGGCGCCGGCGGTCTGGTGCCTGACGCTGCCAACGTTAGCCTTCCAGCCAAAACGGCCGGGCACCCACGCTTGTTGGGAGACATCCCAGACACGATTGAGCCGGCCTGAGATGCCTTGTCCCTCATCGACCTGATGTGCGGCGATGGCCGCGAGATCGGCGGCGGGAATGGCTTCGAGCAGGCCGAGCCCGATCACCGCCGGCGCGATGCGAGGAGAGATCAGGGTGTCTGGGTGGAGCGGGCCATAGGCCAAAGTGTGCAGGCGGTAAATCGGCTTGCGCAGGCTGTAGGGCGTGCCGTCGGCGAACTCGCCAGTTTGTTCGGCATACTCGATCGTGATCTCGCCTTCGGGCTGCAGGTCAGACACGGCGGCGTTGTTGAACTGGGTGCCGTAGCTGGGTTCCGGAACAACGCCGTTTCTGTCCATCGGCTGCACGGCCGGGGCGGGAATCGACAGGCGGAACAGCAGACCAACCGGGCGTTCGCTACTGACGCCGTCGCGCACCCGGGGTGGCGCAGCTCTGCCGTCCAGCACATGACAGCCGGCACAGGCACGAGTGATGAAGTGCGGGCCGAGGCCGTCGCGGCCGGTGGTGGAGGCTGGGGCCTCGACCCAGTTCTTCTTGAAGAAGGAGTTGCCGATGAAGAACGGGGTTTGGCGGTCCTGCGACAGGTTTGCCGCTGGATAGGAAAAGGCATTGCGGCCCTGGTCCCACACGGTGGTGTCGCCGCCGGGCAGCTCTTCGCCCACCTCGTAGGCCTCGTAACTGGCAGCGCTGACCATGCCGGTGAGGCACAGGGCGGAGGCTGCGAGAAGGAGGGAGGGCAGGAGGGGAGGAAGATGAAGCTTGAAAGACATGGCAGGTCTTGATCCAGTGCGGCGGACTCGTCCGCGCTAACCCATGCTGAACTTCGCGGGCTCAGCATGGGAGGGTCAGTGAGCGAACCTCTGTTGCTAAAACTTAGTCGGGCAGTGCAGTGTTCAAATGCTTGATGCCGAGCACCTGCGTCGCTTGGGCCAGAGTCTCGGTCTGCTTCTTCAATGCCACGACGGTCGCTTCCACCTTGGCTCGCCCGGGTGTGTCGGCCAGGATGGCCTGATCGAAGGGGGCCGGGATGGCTTCAGCGGCGCTCACACTCGCGCTCAACTGTGCGTCGAGCTTGTCGGCGAGCGCCTCGTCCTTTGTCGCCACCAGCGCACGCAGGGACGGCCCCTTCAACAAGACGCCGTCGGTGCGCTGAAATTCACCACGCCACACGTTGCGGATTCCGAGCGCATTGACGACGATGTCGCGGTGGGTATTGTCAGAAAAGCAGGAGTGCTCGTCCTCCTGACTCTGCGAGTCGAGGGCCACTTCCATGCGCTCTCCAGCGAGTTCAGCGCGGCTGAGGGCGCCCAGCCCCGAGATGAGTTTGGCGAGACTTGCCGGATCGGCCACGAAGTCTGCGCGATAGTTTTTCCTCCCGGATGTCCACGCCTGGGTTAGATCTTCGAGGTCGCTGACGAGCAGGTCGGTAACGATCTGCAGGTAGGTGCGGCGCCGATCTGCGTTGGGTGACTTGCCATCGACGAAGTCGGTCCACGCGCGATCGCCAGGACCGTCTGCGCGCAGATCCTGCCCCCACAGTAGAAACTCGATCGCATGCCAGCCGGTCGAGATGTTCTCTTCACCGTCCTTTTCGTTGAGCGCGACAAGCGTCTCGGCATCGAGCTTCACGCTGCGATCGTTGATGATTCCGGTGTTCGGACTTCCTTCCACGCTGTCGACATAGGCTTCATCCATCGGCCAGCCGTTCATGCGACCTTCCGGGCCATCTTCACCATCGATCGGGCCGCCGTAGAAGCGAAAGGCTTCAGTCTGTCCGTACCACTCACGCGCGGCACGCCAGCGCTTGCGCGCCTCGATGAGACCCGCCGCTGACGGCGTCTTGACGAAAGCATCGACGGCAGCCTTTAGGCTGCGTGCCGATGCCGCGGAGTCGGTGTAATTCGCGTGAACGAGTTGAGCGTAATGACTCAGGGCGTCCTCTTGGGTGACCGCTTTTTGTGCAAACGCAGGCAAGGCAAAGCTCGCCGTCGCAAGGCTGACGATGAGGATTTTCAGGCGCATCAATTGATCTCCATGAGGGGAAGGCCTCGGCATGTCAGAGGGAGGGGCGAGGCTGGCAGCGTAGAAGTTGTTGTTTTCGAAAGCAAATGAGAACGGTTATTATTATTGATTGTTTTTCACCCATTGTAAATCCGGAATGGAGCGTTCATTGCGCACTCAGTCCCGCCCAAGGGCTGCCTGAAATGGCCTTCAGCGATGAGCGGCGCAGGCCCGGTTTCGGATGGCTGGAAGGCAGGGAGTCGCTTGGGTGCGACGGCATCGACACCGTGCCGCGTGAGCAATCGGGCACAGGAAATCGTTGACACACTGTCTGTCTTGTTTGATATTGCGAATCATTCGCAATTAAGAGAGGTGTTCCATGGCGCTGGACCCAAACCTCGAGCAGAGCCGACTGCTGATCGGCGTGCTCATGCATGTGTCGCGTTACCTCAGCACCGGTTGCCCCCGTGCCGCTCACCAGGCAGGCCTTTTGCTGCGATGTCTCGATAACGATGCAATGGATGAGGAGTTGATGATCTCGTGCGAGCAACTCGATCTTGCGCTTCCCAACTCAGCGCCCAAGGTGTCACCGCTCTACGGCATGAGCGCAGGGCGCGATGCATCGACTTCGAGTCGGCTTCGCTCGCGCTCTTCGCCCGCCTCCGTCTGCAGCGTCTGATTCCCGAACCGATCAAAGGAGATTCTTTTGTCCCGTTATACCGGCCCCCGTCTGAAAGTGATGCGCACGCTCGGCACTGAGCTGCCCGGTCTGTCGCGCTTTCCTGCGCGGCAGTCGCCGGCGGTGGCAAAGGCGATCGTCGATCACCTGCAGGTGATCGGCGGTGATGCCCGGATTTTCGCGTGCGTGCGCGAGTGCGCCTCGGGACTGATCGACGATTGGCGTGCTTACGCCGTGCTGAGTGAGCAGCCCGCCCCGCCGGCGTCGGGGTCGCCGAGGCATTGACGCGCTTTCTTTACTGGCCTGAAGGCTGCGGGAGCAAACATGAGCAAAAAATGCTGCAAGAAGGACAAACCCTGCAAGGGCTGCCCGAAGCTGAAGAAACAAAAGTGATCATCCGGGACGAGTGTGCCGCGGATTTGATTGGTATCAAACGTTAATGATTCGCATTTGCATATTGTCTGTATTCCTCAACCCGAGTCGTTCCGAGCAAGCCAGCCGCCGCCAGCCAGCTCTTCTCCAAGATGGAGTTGCACATGAATTTGCGCCTTAGTGCGCTGGCTCTTGCCATGCTGGGTTTGGCTTCCGCCCCCTTTTCCAGCGCGCTCGCCCAGACGTTGCTCGATGCCCAGATCGTCACCGCCAAGGGCTATGCCGCTGATGCGCAGGACACACCACAGGCGGTCGAGGTGTTGCAGCCGGCTGCGGCTAGTGCTGCGATCGTGGGGGACTTGATGCGCTCAAAGCCGGGCCTGGCGGTGCAGTCCGATGGCGCCTGGGGGCAAAACCCGGTGCTGCGCGGATTGAAGAAGGAAAGCGTGGTCGTGATGGTCGACGGCGTGCGCATCAACTCCGGCCAGCCGCAGGGCGCGATCGCCTCCTTCATGGATCTCGGTCTGCTCGATCGGGTGGAGGTGGTGAAGGGGCCGGGCTCGGTGCTGTATGGCAGCGGCGCGATAGGAGGTGTGGTCAATTTGATTACGCCCGAGGCCAGCTTCACGCCTGAGGACAAACTTGGCGGCCGTGTTGGTGCGCGCTTTTCCAGCGTGGACAAAGGTTTGGCGGGTGCCCTGCTGGTGCAGCGTTCGAACGCTGACCATGCCCTGGTGCTGGGCGTCGCCGGACAGGACGTCGATGATTACCGCAGCCCGGATGGGCGCGAAGACCGCACCGGCTACCAGTCAAACACCTTGCTGGTCAAATATCGCCAGCGTCTGAACGAGGACCTCAGTCTGCGTCTGAACCTGCAGCGCAGCACGGACGAAGACGTGTGGTACCCAGGTTCGGCGCGCACCGGTGCAGGCATTCCACTCCCGCTCGGGGTCGCGACCATCCATTCGCCGAAACAGCGCCGTGAGCTCTATGAAGTGGGTGTCGATGCGGCGATGGGTGAAGGGCAGTTGTCGGCCGAGATCTACCGCCAGGAAGTGTTTCGCCAAATTCGGGCTTACGCATCGAATCTGGGCCGCGACTATGTGCGCAACGACGTCAGCTTCGTGACTGACGGCGCGCGCGCCAAATACATGTTCCCCCTTGGGGAAGGGCATTTGCTCAGCGTGGGTGCCGAAACCTGGCGCATGAATGGCGATCCCGAGCGCTACATGGACAACAACGCGCCCTTCTTCAACAACAACATGCGTAACGACCCGTTCTCGGAGGGTGAGATCACCGCGACCGGTGCTTTTGTGCAGGACGAGTTCGAACTCGGCCGCACCCGCATCGTCGCCGGCGCGCGCTACGATCGGGTCAGTGGCGATGCAGGGCAGAAAGGGCAGGGGGCGTCGGCGCAGACCACGGGTCTCGACCATACCGACAACAATCTGTCCTGGTCATTGGGCGCCATCCATCCGCTCACGGACAGCCTGAGTGCCTACGCCAACGTCGGGCGTGCCTATCGCGCCGCCGACATGCGCGAACGCTTCGAGGATTCGGCGCGCGGCGATGGTTATTACCACGTCGGCAATCCGCAACTCGATCCCGAAGTGTCGACCAGCTTCGAGCTCGGTCTGAAGGCGGTGGGCGCCGGCCTGCAGTACCGTCTCGCCGCGTTCTACACGCGCATCGATGACTACATCGCAGGCCGCATCACCGGGGCCACGCACTCTGGTAGTGGCCTGCCGCTCAAGCGCACCGAGAACCTCGACAAAGTGACGATATATGGCCTCGAGGGTGGCGCCAGCCTGCCGGTGGGGGCGTTCGTGGCCGATGGCAGCTTCACCTGGCTGCGCGGCAAGAACCATCAGGATAGCGAGGCCTTGTATCAGATGCCGGCCCCTGAGCTGACGCTCGGCATCGGTCAGCCGGCGCAGCGTGGCTTTTACTGGCGTGCGCAATTGCGTGCAGTCGCCGAGCAGGATCGCGTCGCCACGCGCTTCTCCAACGCCACTGAGGACGCCACATCCGGCTTCGTCACCGCCGATGCCGAGCTTGGCTGGCGTCTGGGTGCGGTGGCTGCCTTTGATGCCACCACCGTCACTGTCGGTCTGCATAACCTGGCTGACAAGCGTTACCACGAGCATCTGACCGAAGGCGTTTCCGGCCAGGAACTGGCCGCCCCCGGTCGGGGCATCAGTTTGAGTCTTTCCGGGAGTTTCTGACATGCGATCACCCCGTCCGCCCCTGCCGGGCTGGAGCCGCTACGTCCTTCACGCGTGCGTGGTGTTCGCATTTTTGGTCGTCACCGGCACTGCGGACGCGCAAAAGCTGCCCAAGCTGACGCTCGCCGGTCCGCCGGCTTCGGTGTCGAACCCGCTCATCCACATGGTCGATTCGGGCGCACTGGCCGATGTGGCCGAGGTGGTTGAGTTCGTGCTCTGGCGTGATCCCGATCAGCTTAGGGTAATGGCGCTCGATGGCCGTGCCGACGTGCTGGCGATGCCGACCAACGTCGCCGCCAACCTCTACAACCGCGGAGCAAAGCTGCAACTGCTCAATGTCTCGACCTGGGGCGTGCTGTGGCTGGTGTCGCGCGATCCGGCGCTGAGCTCGCTCGCCGATCTGCGTGGCAAGGAACTGGCGATGCCCTTCCGTGGCGACATGCCCGACATCGTGTTCCAGTTGCTGGCCGAGCAGCAAGGTATCGACGTACGCAAGGATCTGAAATTGCGTTACGTGGCGAGCCCAATCGACGCCATGCAGCTGCTGGTGATGCGCCGGGTGGATCATGCCTTGCTGGCCGAGCCCGCGGTATCGATGGCCTTGCGCAAGACCGGCTCCTTTCCGCTCAGCGTCATCGCGCCCGAACTGCATCGCAGCGTAGACCTGCAGCACGAGTGGGGGCGCGTATTTGCGCGCGCTTCCCGTATCCCGCAGGCCGGCATTGCGGTGATGGGTGCGCTGCGCGAGCGCCCCGAGTTGGTTGCGCGCATCGAGGCTGAATATGCGCGCTCGCTCGCCTGGTGTCGCGATAACGCCGAGGCCTGCGGGAAGGGCGTCGCAGCCCGCATCGACATGCTCAGCCCCGAGGCCGTGATCGATTCGATCGCGGTGAGCCAGATGGAGGCCGTTCCGGCACGTGCCGCGCGGGCGGAGCTGGAGTTCATGCTTGAGCACTTGCTCAAGAAGAGTCCGGCGCTGGTCGGCGGCAAGATGCCAGACGACGGCTTTTATGGCGGAGCGGCGACACCATGAAATTGCTGCGCGCCTGGCTGGCCGGCTTGCCTGCCTACCTGTGGAGCGGCTGGGGGGCGATCGCGAGCCTGTTTTTGCTGTTTGCCGCCTGGGAGGCGGTGAGCCTGGTTTACGGTCCGCTGGTCATGCCTGATCCGCGTTCGGCTTTTGCGACCTTGCTGGGGTTGATTGACAGTGGCGCGGCATGGCCTGAACTGGCGATCACCGCACGTCGTGCCATGATCGGTTATGCGCTGTCGGTCGTCGCCGGCAGTCTGCTTGGCTTACTGGCCGGCTTGTCGATGACGGCATCGATGATGTCGCGGCCGCTGGTCACCGTGCTCATGGGCACGCCGCCCATCGCCTGGCTGGTGCTGGCCATGCTGTGGTTCGGCGCCAGTGACGGCACGCCGGTGTTTACCGTGTTCGTCGCCGCCTTTCCGGTGATCTTCATCGGCGCGCTGCAGGGCACGCGCACGCTGGACAACCAGCTCTTCGGCATGGCCGAGGCTTTCCGCCTGCCGCGGCATATGATGCTCACCGACGTCTATCTGCCGCATGTGGTGTCCTACCTGTTTCCGGCCTGGATTGCTGCGCTTGGCACCGCGTGGAAAGTGGTGGTGATGGCCGAGCTGCTCGCCACCCAGGATGGGGTGGGGGCGGCGCTGGCGGTGTCGCGCTCGCATCTGGACACGGCAGCGACGATGGCGTGGATTGTGGCCCTGGTGGGCTTGTTGCTGGCGGTGGAATATCTGCTGCTGGAGCCGATCAAGCGCGAAGTGGAGCGCTGGCGGGAGCACGCGACATGACGCGCAGCGAACTGCGCGTCAGTGCGCTCAACCATGCTTTCGGCCGCGATGAGGTGCTCGTGGGCATCGACTTTCGCGTGCGTGCCGGCGAAGTCCTCGCACTGGTCGGGCCGTCGGGTTGTGGCAAGACCACGCTGCTGCACCTGGCGGCGGGCTTGCTGACGGTGCAGCAGGGGCAGGTTGCCAATGGCTTTGCCAGCACCGCCTTCATGTTTCAGCAAGCGCGCCTGCTGCCGTGGAAGAGCGCGCTTGACAACATCGCGCTCGGTCTCAAGGCGGCAGGCCTGAAGCGTGACGAGCGTCACTTTCGCGCCCGTGAGCTCGGCTTGCGCCTCGGGCTGTCGCATCGCGACCTCGACAAATTTCCCCACCAGCTCTCGGGCGGCATGCAAAGCCGGGTGGCCCTGGCGCGGGCGCTGGTGCTGGAGCCTGACCTGCTGTTGCTGGACGAGCCGTTCTCGGCGCTGGACGTCGGTCTGAAGGAAGAACTCTACCGGCTGCTGCTCGAGCACCAGGCGGCACGCGCGATAGGCGTGTTGATGATCACGCACGATCTGATGGAGGCGGTGAGGCTGTCGGACGCCATTCTGGTCATGGCGGCCGAGCCGGGGCGCATCGTGTGTCGATTCGAGCTCAGTGTGCCCGCGGCGCAGCGTGACGAGCTGTGGGTCTATCACCATACCGCCGAGCTGCTGCAAAGCGCCTCGGTGCGCGCCAGCTTTGGCCTGCCGCCCGCGGTGCACGGGGCGAGCAGTCGCGCCGCAGCCGGCACGAACAGCGCCAGCATGAACCTGACGGGGGTGAACGCCGGGCTGCGCTTGGTGGTGCCCGCCCAGCCCGTACTGACGGCCCGCGCGGGCCCGCGCTGCGGCTGATAAGGATAAAGATGACGCCGCTCGACCGACTCGCCGCACAGCCGCTTTTCATGTGTTGCTTTCGCCCGCTCTTTCTGGTCACGACGGTCTATGGCGTGATCTTGCTGCTCGCCTGGCTTGTCTTTCTCAGCTTCGGGCAAGGGGTGCCTGCGGTGCCCGGTGGCCCTTTCGTGTGGCATGCCCACGAGCTGATGTTCGGTTTCGGTCTGGCTGCGGCCGCCGGCTTCGTGCTCACCGCGCTGCCCGAATTCACCGCTACCGCGGCCTTCGGGCGGCGCGTGGCGCTGGCGATGGTGCTGTTGTGGGCGGCGGGGCGGCTTGCATTCTGGGTGTCGGGATGGCTGGGTGAGCTGGGGGCGGTGCTGTCCGCGCTGCTCAACGTCGGCTTCATGGGCGCGCTGATTGCGCTCGTTGCGCCGCGCCTGTGGCGCGATCCCGAACGCCCTCACCTGTCCTTCCTATGGGGTCTGGTGTCGATGGGGCGGGCCGTGTCGGGCGTTCAGGCTGACGTGCTGCGCGGCCTGTACCCGATGCGCTGGGTGCTGGTGGGCGTGGGGGTGATGATGGCGCTGATCCTCATCGTGCTCGGCCGGGTCTCGATGCGCATCGTCAATGACGCCCTGGACGCCGAGCGTGTGCGCCACAGCGCGGGGCCGTTGCAGCGCCGGCGCGAGGACGACGAGATCGTCGATTACCGCGCTCGTCCGCCGCGGCGCAATCTGGCGATTTTTGGCATTGCGCTGTACACGGCCGCTGATTTTCTGTGGCCTGGATCGGTCGTCTCGGGCTGGCTGGCGCTGGCCGCCGCCGCCGCCATCTTCAATGTGCTCAACGACTGGCATGTCGGGCGCGCGCTGTTTTCGCGCTGGGCCCTGATGCTCTATGCGGTGTATTGGCTGATGGCGCTGGGCTATGCGCTGATCGGTGTGGCGGGGCTGGGCGCGCCGCTTGCGCCCACGGCTGGTCTGCACCTGCTGACGGTGGGCGCGATGGGGGTGTCGATCTTCGCCGTGCTGTGCATTGCTGGACGCACTCATGCCGGGTTTGAGCTCGACCTGCGGCCGTGGGTGCAGGTGGCGGCTATTGCGCTCTGCAGTGCTGCGCTGGCGCGCGCTGCCTCCGGCTTCCCCGGCCTGCCGGTGGCGGCGCTGCAGGCCTTGAGCGCTGCCGCCTGGGTGCTGGGCTATGGGCTTGCGGCCACTTATCTGGGCGCGGTGTTCATGCGCGCGCGCCCGGATGCGGGCACCGGCTGTGAAGAAGTGTTGAACGAGCCCGGTGTGGCTTGAAAGGGCGCGTCGTCAGGGAGGCGGCATGTCTGTTTGTTGTTTATCTCCCCTTTTTTGGAGTTGACTGATGCAGAACAGGAAAACGTGCGTGCGGCTGACGGTGCTGGCCGGGCTGCTCGCGCTTGCGGCCAGCCCGGCGCTCGCCGAGCGTCCGATGGCGGTCGATGATGCCGGAACGCTGGAGCGCGGTGGAGCCAAGCTTGAATTCGGCTGGAGCAAGGACGACAGCGTGCGCGGGCTGGAAGGCGCGGTGGGCTTCGGGCCCATCGACAACGTGGAGCTCGAGCTCGGGTTCGGGCGCGCGAAAGATCGTGATCCTTCGCCGCATGTGAACGTGCGCGGCCTGGGTGCGGCGGTGAAATGGGTACCGCTGCAGGCCGAGACCGGGCTCTCTGCGGGGCTGAAATACGAGTACGGCCGCGAGCGCGTCAGCGGCGACAGTGCCGAGCATGCCAATGCGCTCGCCGGCCTCGCCACCTGGGCCTTCCCTGCCGGACCGCGACTGCATGTCAATCTCGGGCGTGAATGGGTGCGTGACGGCGACAACGCCAACTTCTGGGGCGTGGCGATGGATTTCCCGATCACCGAGCAGCTCGACTTTGCGGTGGAAACCTTTGGCGAGGAGCATTCCGGCCCGGATCGTCAGCTCGGCGTGCGCTACGAGATTGCCGACGGGCTGAAGTTGTCGGCTGCAGCCGGGCGTGGCAACGACCGCAACATCGCCAATGTGGGTGTGGCCTGGGAGTTCTAACGCAGCGAGCTTCACAACACAGGATCAGTAACACCGGGCGCCGCGGCCCGGGCCAGCAGCGCCGCGCGGGTGGGCGGGGATGGAGCTTCCTCCGCGCCCACCCGCGCAGTGCTTTACCTGCAGCTCAAGCTTCGTTGATCACGATCCAGTGGTTGTCGAGCGCCATCGGTTCGGGCCAGGGCAGCAGGTTCGGCGGCGTGCTCGGATGCCAGCTGCCCAGCCCGTAGGCGGTGGCGACCACTATTCCGCCACCGTCCTGCGCGCCATGCCAGCCACTCAGCGCGTAAGGCGCCTTGAGCTCGATGATGGGGCGCATGCGCTCGGGCAGGCCGGGGTGCCACAGATTGGCGACGTCGGCCTGATGGCTCGAGAGCGCAAAGCCGTCATGCAGCGCGGGCGCGATGTCGCCGGCGTAGCCGATACCGTCGTTTTCCTGGGTGGGAATGCTCAGGCGCTCGCCATCGAACACCGCGAGGATGGGGGCGAGACGGCGCTCGGCTTCGAGATCGTGTTCGGCCTGCATGGCGATGCCGAGCAGTGCATCGGGGTCTTGCGGGGCGCGGCTCCAGGCCATGTGGCGCAGGCTCAGGCGCGGGTCGCCCACCTTCCACTTGCCCAGCAGCTTGCCGTTTGACGTGTCGATGTGCACCAGCGAGGCGTCCATGCGGTGGATGTCGAACTTGCGGTCGCTGGGGGTGCGCGGGATGCCGCCGTTGGCGACGAACAGATGGCCGTGCGCATCGAGAAGGAGTTGGTGCGGGTCCAGACCGTGGGTGTCCCACTCGGCGATCTTGCGCAGGCTACTGCGCTCGCGCACGCCGATCTTGCCTTTGCCAATGCTGAAGTCGGTTTCCGTCGTATACAAGTGCTCGCCGTTCGCTGAGGCGATGATATGGCCACCGAGGCGGCACTCGCCTTCACCCTGAACGTCGATGCGCTGCATCACCTTGCCCTGTCCGTCGCAGCGCAGTATCCAGGTGCCGGGGCGGGCAGAGCACACCAGCAAGCCACCGTCCGCTTCGGCCATCAGGCCGTGTGGCCGGCTGGGTAGTGGAACCGTGTAGCCGAAGCGGAGCGTGCGTGCTTCCCAGTCGGCGACCAGGGTGCCGGCAAAGTTGGGATCGCCATCGCGCGGGCCTCGCCACGCGGCGCCGATCACGGCGCGGGCGGCGCTCGGTGCGGCCCGAACCTGCGTCGGAAGCGCACTGGCGGCGAGTGCGGCGGCCATCGCCTGGAGGGTTCGGCGTCGACTCATCGAGCGCGCAACGGGCGAGGATTCGCGAGGGGGAAGGGGTCGGGTTTGCATAGGTAGTCTGGACAATGGGTGGGCGGCCCGCAACATTGGGGTGCTGGCGAGTGCCGGGAAAGACGAATGGCCGGGCCGCGCACTGCGGCGCGAGCCCGACGGGAGAGGCGATCAGGCCTTAGAAGTCATAGTTCAAAGTGACGCGGGCATTGCGTGCATCACCCATGTACAGGAAGGAGCCCGAGCGGTAGGCCGCCAGGTAGTAGTCCTTGTCGGTCACGTTACCCACGTTGACGCGCACGTCCATGTTCCTGTTGACGCGATAGGTCGCGAACAGGTCGAGCACGGTGTAGGACGGAACCGGCTGGGTGTACTGCCCGTCGGCATTGAAGCCCGCGGCCGAGTCCGGCTGGCCGGCGTGCTTCCTGCCTTCGTACTTGGCCGCAGCACCGAACGCGAACTTGTCGGTGGCCTGGTACTTGAGCTGGGCGAAGGCGGTGTTGTCGGCGAAGTTGCTCAGCGTCTTGCCTTCGTTTGCCGCCACGTTGGATTCGAGTATTTTGGACTTCATGAAGGCCACACCCGCCTGGCCGGTAAGCTTGGGCGTGATCAGACCGGTCAACGCCAGTTCCAGGCCGCGCACGCGGTTCTTGCCGGTGTTGAGCGCGCCGGTGGACTCGTAGCCACTGCCCGATGGAGCCGACTCCATGACGTCCGACTTGGTGATCTGGAACAGGGCGGCCGACAGCAGCAGCTTCTCGCCCATCAGGTTCCACTTCGTGCCCAGTTCGATGCTCTGCGTCTTCTCCGGCTCGCTGTCGGCGATGGCGACGCCGTTGGCGTTATCGACGCAGATGCCACCGTAGCCGCAGCTCGAGCCGACGTCGGATTCGCCACCGTTGATGTCGCTGGAGGTGGCGTAGCTCAAGTAGACGTTGGCGTCGGGGCGGAACTTGTAGCTCAGGCCAAGGTGACCGTTCCACAGGCTGTCGGCGTAGTCGTACCGGGTCGTGACGCCGCTCGAGACGGTGGTGGTGTCGAAGTCGTAGCGATCCCAGCGCAGGCCGGCGAAGGCGGTCCACTTGTCGCTCAGGTCGACCGTGTCCATCGCCGACAGCGACACTGTCTTCACGTTCCAGTCGATATCCCACGCACCCTTTGCGATCTGGCGATTCATCAGGTTGCCGAGGCCGTTCACCGTTGCGCCGTTTGCGTCCATGGCGCACCAGGCGTTGTTGGCGGTCGCGGTGTTGCCGGTGATGCAGTTCTGGCCGGCGTTCGAGACGTTGTACACCCCGTTCAGGACGCTGTGATCCGAGTATTCGAGACCGAAGATGAACTCATGCTTGAGCCCGCCAAAAACGCGGTCAAGATGCAGGTTGGTCTGGTTGACGAAATACTCGACCTCCTGCCAGCCCTGGTGGGTGCTGAGGGTGATGGTCGAGGCTCCGGCACGCGGGTCGTTGACGCCGAAGCTGCCCGCGCGTGCGCCGGTGACGACGTAGCCGTTGTCGGCCTGACCCACGCGGGTCAGGTTGGTGATGCGCGTGTCCTGGTCGAACTGATAGCGCAGACGGGCGCTGACGATGTCGACGTCCGAGCTCAGGAAGTCTTGTGACTGAGCGTACACCGGCACGTTTTTGGCGGGCTTGCGATTGGGTACCGTGCCGACGAGAAAGCCGCCCATGTCGGGATTGTCGTCGGCTTCGAGGCCGTAGTAATCGAGCGTGAGGTCGAGCTTGTCGGTTGCGGCCCAGAACCCGGACAGGGCGAGGCCCTTGCGCTCGCGGTCGGTCGGGGCGCGGTCGGGGATCTCCTCGTAGCCATATAGCAGGTTGGCACGCACGGCGAAGTCTTCGTTGACGACCTGGTTGGTGTCCAGGGTCAGGCGGGTGTGCTTGTCGGTGCCAAAGCCGGTCGACAAACGGGTGTAGGAGTAGTCGGTGGTGGCTTGCTTGGTCACCGAGTTGACTGCGCCGCCCGAGGTGCCGCGGCCAGCGAAGCTGGAGTTGGGGCCCTTGGAGATCTCGATCTGTTCGGTGGCAAAGCTCTCGCGGATGGTCATGCCGGGGTCGCGCAGGCCATCAACGAAGACGTCGCTGCGCGCTTCCTGGCCACGGATGACGTAGCGGTCGCCAAAGGCGTTGCCGTTTTCGCCGGTGCCCAGGGTGATGCCGGGCTGGGCATCGAGGATTTCGCGCAGGTCGGTGTAGCCGGAGTCCTCGATCTGGGCCTTGGTCAGCACCTGGATGTTCTGCGCGGTTTCGGCCAGCGCGCGCTTGTGACGCTCGTCACCCGAGTACTTCGCCTTGTAAGGCACGCCGGGTTCGGCGTTAGGGTTGGCTTCCAGCGCGGTGCTGACGACGTTAACCGTCTCCAGTTTGGACTCGGTGGCGGGCGTTTGTTCCTGGGCGAAGCCCGCCACCGGTAGCAGAACTGCGGTAGACAGGCCTACAGCCATGGCAGTGGCGGTGGGTCGCTTGCGCAACGAGGCGGGCTGCCTGGTCTTGGGGTTGTTCACGGACATCGGGTTTTCCTGATCACGGTTTTTGGGAACGTCGGGAGTGATCAGCCCTGGCTTGAGAGACCTTGCGCATCCGTTTGCCGGCAGCCGTACGCGCCCCACTCGTCGCTCATGACAAGGACGGGGTGGGGGAGGTGTTGCGAGCGGCTGGGGGTGAGCGGCGGACGATTGTTACGGGTAAGGCATCGCGCCGCAGACAGACCTGCGGATTTCCGGGACAAGCTTGATTGGGCTGGCTTGGCTGGCTGATCCGGTGGTCCGGAGTGGCTGGCTAGGGCGAGTTTGAGCGGGCATTGTGCAACCCATGTCCGTCCAAACTCACCCTCTGCTGTTGCAGATGCTTGCTATTCTCGATAATCAGCTGATGTCTGTCAATGAGATTGCGAATTGTTCTCAATGTGACGGGTGGGCCACGGAAGGGCGTTATCGCAGCCTCATCCGGGCTTAATGTGGGTTGCGCCACGCTTCAGGTTTGGGCCGCAGATTCCGTTTGGGCGGGGTGCTGCCAGCCACCTCCCAGGGCCTTGTAGAGATCGATCGCAGTTGTCAGCCGTGCGAGCCTGAGTTGTGCCATTTGATCCTGTGCTGCGAACAGTGTGCGCTGGGCGTCGAGCACCGTCAGCAGGCTGTCTGCGCCTTCGCGGTAGCGCAGTTCAGCCAGGCGCAGGCTGCGTTGTGCCTCGGCGAGAATTTCGCGCTGGGCAGCTTCCTGGCGGGTGTCGCGCGCGCTGTTGGCGAGTGCATCCTCGACTTCCTTGAGCGCCGCGAGGAGGGTGCTGCGGTGGCTCTCAAGCAGTTCGCGCTGGCGTGAGCGCTGGATGTCGACGTCGGCGGCGAGACGGCCGCCATCGAAGATTTTCTGCAGCACCGAGGCGGAAAGGGCCAGGGTGCGTGTGCTGTCGGCGAGTGACAGCAGCGCGGTGCTGGCGCCGCCGGCAGTGGCGGAAAGGTTGATGCTTGGCAGCAGGGCAGCACGTGCCGCGGCCACGTTGGCGGCAGCGACAAGCAGGCCAGCTTCGCTGGCGGCCAGATCCGGCCTGCGCAACAGCAGTTCCGACGGCAGCCCGGCAGCGACGGTAGGGACCGTCAGGCCCGCAAGGCGCTCGCCCTCGATGAAGCGGGCCTGTGGGTTGCGGCCGAGCAGGATGGCCAGTGCCGAGCGCGTCTGGCGCAACTGCACGGCCAGCGGTTCGATGAGCTTGTGCTGGGTCAGAACGGTGCTGCGCTGCTGGCTGAGATCCAGTGCCGAGGCGGCACCGTTGTCATAACGGGCCTGCACGACGCGCAGCACACGCTCGGCGATGGCCAGGTTCTGGCGTGCGATGTCCAGCCGTTCTTCCAGCGCGAGGCTCTGAAACCAGGTGCTGGCTACGCTGGCACTCATCGACAAGCGGGCGGCATCGTAGTCGAAGCGGCTCGCCGCAAGGCCGGCACGACTGGCGGTTACGGTGGCGCCAATCCGCCCCCACAGGTCGAGCTCGTAGCTGGCGGACAGGCCGATATCGGTTGAGCGGGACGTATTGCTGTCGACAGTGCGCACACCGCTGTCGCCGCCGATCGATAGTGCAGGCAGCAGCGAGGCGCCGGTCTGACGCAGCGCCAGCTCGGCCTGGATGACGCGTTCGGCCTGGATCCGTAGATCGGGCGCAGACACCTGTGCTTCGGCGACCAGCGCGTCGAGCTGTGGCGAGCCGAAGCCCTGCCACCAGGTGTCCGTGAGCTGCGGCTGCGGCGCAGTGTCGCCGTTCGGGCGCTCTGACCAGGCTGACGGCAGTGGGACCTCGGGGCGCAGCACCGGTTCGGTGATCGCGCAGCCGCTGAGCAGCGCCGCTGACAATATCGTCAGACTGAAGCGGCGGATGAAGGGCGTGGTCTGTTGGTGCATTGCGTGGGTGTTTTGAGTGGTGTTTGCGGCATGAGCAGAGGCCCTGGCCTTCATTCCGAGGCCAGTGCCACCACCGGCTCCAGCCGGGCAGCCTTGCGTGCCGGCAGATAGCCGAAGATCAGACCGGTGAGGAAGGCACAACTGAAGGCGAGTACGACCGGCGTTAGCGAATACTGCACCGGGGTGCCGAAGCTGGCGATGAGCGCTGCGCTGCCCAGCCCGACGGCCACGCCGATCAGTCCGCCGACGGCCGACACCACCAGGGCTTCGATCAGGAACTGCTGCAGGATGTTCCTGGTGCGTGCGCCGGTGGCCATGCGGATGCCGATCTCGCGCGTGCGCTCGGTGACCGACACCAGCATGATGTTCATGACACCGATGCCGCCGACCAGCAGTGAGATGGCCGCGACCGTGCCGAGCAGGATGGTGAGCGTGTTCTGGGTTTCCGACACGGTGTCGATGATGGAGGCCATGTTGCGGATCTGGAAATCCTCGACGCCGTGACGGGCGAGCAGCATCGACTGCACCTGAGCCTGAGTGTCGTCTATGTCCGCCACGTCCTCGACCGCCACGGTGACGTTGCGCAGGAAGCGCTGGCCGGTGAGGCGCAGGCTGCCGGTGTTGTAGGGGACGAAAACGATGTCGTCCTGATCCTGGCCCCAGGGCGTGGCGCCCTTGGGGGTCATCACGCCGATGACCTGGAAGGGGATGTTGTTGACCAGCACGAAGCGCCCGATTCCGTCTTCACCCGGAAACAGGGCGTTCGCTACCGTCTGCCCGAGCACGGCCACCGTGGCGTAGCGCGCTTCGTCCGCGGTGCTGAAGAAGGTGCCCGAGGCCGGCTCCCAGTTGCGGGCGACGATGTAGTCGGCCGAGGTGCCATTGACGCTGGTGCGGTGGTCGATGTTGCCTGCTCGCACGGTGATTGTGCCGCCCTGTTCGGGCACCGAGGCGAGGATGTTGGGCAACCCGGCAATCGCCTTTACGTCCTCCATGACCAGGGTAGCCGGTGCGTCGCGGCCGCGGGTGTTGGGGGCGCCGGGGCGCACGGTGAGCAGGTTGGTGCCCATTGCGCTGACCTGGTCGACCACCTTCTGCTTCGCGCCGTCGCCGATTGCCAGCATGGCGATTACCGAGGCCACGCCGATGACGATGCCGAGCAGCGTCAGCACTGCGCGGAACAGGTTCGCTCGTAATGCCCGCAGCGCGGTGCGGGTGGCTTCGAGGACGTCGGACAGCGGCGAGGTGCGATCGATATGCGGGGCGAAGTCGGGCTCGGTGCCTTCGGGCAGACGCGGACCAGGATCGGACACGACGCGGCCATCGCGCAGCTCGATGATGCGCTGCGCCTGTTCGGCGACCTCGCGTTCGTGGGTGATGAGGATGATTGTGTGGCCGGCTGCGGACAGCTCGTGCAGCAGCTTCATGACCTCGGCGCCGCTCTTGCTGTCGAGTGCGCCGGTGGGTTCGTCAGCCAGGATGATGCGCCCGCCGTTCATCAGCGCGCGGGCGATCGACACGCGTTGCTGCTGGCCACCGGAAAGCTGGCTGGGGCGATGGTGGATACGCTCGGCCAGGCCCAGCGTTGACAGGAGTTCTTCTGCGCGCTGGTGACGTTCGGCGCGCGGCATGCCGGAATAGATTGCCGGTACTTCGACGTTGTCGCGGGCGCTGGCGCCGTTGATCAGGTTGTAGCTCTGAAACACGAAGCCGAAGGTTTCACGCCGTGCGCGGGCGAGTGCATCGCGGTCGAAGTCGGCGACGTCCTCGCCCATGAAGCGATAGCGGCCGCTACTGGCACGGTCGAGGCAGCCGAGAATGTTCATCAGCGTCGATTTGCCCGAGCCCGAGGCGCCGACGATGGCGACGAACTCTCCCGCGTAGATGCGCAAGTCGATGCCATGCAGCACCCGCGTCTCAACTTCGCCATTGCGGAAACTGCGGGTGATGTCATTGAGTTCGATCAGCGGCGTGGCTGCGCCTGCATGCGTCGTGAGCGCCACCTCGACGGCGGCGGCGGGAAGCTGCTCGATTTTCATAGACGGGGCGGCATGGATGGGCGGCCACCGGCACTGGCACTGCCGCTACGGCCGGACACGACGCGTTCGCCCTCGTCGAGGCCGGACAGCACCTGGGCCTGAACGCGGTTGGAAACGCCGACCTGAACCCTGCGCTCCTGTAGCGTGCCGCTCGCGTCGAGCACCTTGACGGTCGCCGGAGCCGTTCGGGTGGCCCCGTCGTTCGTGCCTTGTCCGCTCGTGCGGCCGCTTCCCATGCCGGCGCCGCTGCCTGGTGCGGTGGGTGCCTTGCTGCTGGGGCGGGCAGCGGCAATGCCCTGCGTCAGTGCCGCCATTGGCACCAACAGCGCGTCCTTCGCCTGGTTGACGATAAAGAACACCTGCGCCGTCATCTGCGTCATCAACAGCCCATCCGGGTTGGGTACATCGAACAGCGCGTTGTAGAGCACGACGTTATTGGTCACGGTCGGTGTTGGCTCGATCTTTTCCAGCTTGCCCTGCCAGCGCTTGCCGCTCCCGCCCAGGGTGGTGAAGTAGGCCTCCATGCCCGGCTTGAGGCGGCTGATGTCGGCCTCGGAAACCTCGGTCTGCACCGTCATGGTGCTAAGGTCAGCCACGCGCAGGATGACCGGTGCCTGCTGGTTGGTGTTCAGCGTCTGGCCCTGGCGCGCGGTGATCGACACCACGGTGCCGCTCATCGGCGACAGGATGCGGGCGTACTGGAGGTTGGCCTCGTCGGCGCGCAGGGTGGACTCGATTTGTTCGATCTGCGCACCCACTGCTTCCAGCTGCGCGGCAGCCGACTGGGCGTTCGCCTCAGCCGTCTGCAGGTTTTCCCGGGTGCTTGCATCCTCGGCCATCAAGGCTTGCTGGCGGCGAAGCTGGATGCGGGCGAGCGTGAGCTGGGCCTCCCGGTCCTTGAGCAAGGCGCGCAGGTTGCGCAACTGAGCGCGCGAGGCGTCGACGCGGGCGCGATACACCGTGGGGTCGATCTCGGCCAGCAGTTCGCCGGCTTTCACTTCGCTGCCCACCTCGACATGGATTTTCTTCAACTGGCCCGACACCTGGGCGCCGACATCGACATAGTCGCGCGGCTGCAGCGTGCCGGTGGCGGTCACGAGGTCTTCGACGTCGCCGCGCTGCACCGTGGCGAACTGGTAGGTCGCGATCGGGTCCTTGCCGGCGAATAGCTGGGGCCATGCCAGCCAGGCGCTGAAACCGGCGATTGCCAGCACGGCGAAGACGACGCCGCTGCGAACCCAGCGACGGGGAGGCTTGGACTGATTCGGGGATGAGCTCATTGCATTCGGGGCGATCGGGGTTGATGAGGCTGGAAACAAGGCCGGCTGCGGCAGGGTGAGGTCGCGATGCGTAAAGTGCGACGACAGGGAGGAGACAGTCGCCCAAGCATAGTCGTTCGCTGCATGCGGGTTTGTATCGCATTGCAGCGCGCCCCCTGCCCCTGCGGGCACGACTTCTGATCTGGATCAATAAAGCATCTGCATCAGAAGGGTCTAATGCATCTTAATTTAGATGCTGTCTAAAAAACTTCGACACCCCGCTTCAATCATGCAAGGAGAGCACCATGAAACTAAAGGCGATTGCGATTGCAGCCGCGCTGGTCATGACCGGTACCGCCTGGGCAGCAACGGTTCGCGACGAACCGATCCAGCCGATCGAGCCAGCCAAGATCACCAACCCCGGCATGGTCGAGCTGGGCAAGAAGCTGTTCTTCGATCCGCGCCTGTCGCGCTCGGGCTTCATTTCCTGCAACTCCTGCCACAACCTGTCGATGGGCGGCAGCGACAATCTGAAGACCTCCATCGGCGACAAGTGGCAGCAAGGCCCGATCAACTCGCCCACCGTGCTGAACTCCAGCCTGGCCGTGGCGCAATTCTGGGACGGCCGCGCCGCTGACCTGAAGGAGCAGGCCGGCGGGCCAATCGCCAACCCGGGCGAAATGGCCTTCACCCATGATCTGGCGGTGGACACGCTGCGCTCGATCCCGGGTTACGTGGCCGAATTCAAGTCGGTGTTCGGTTCGGCCGCCATCGACATCAACAAGATCACCAAGGCGATCGCTTCCTTTGAGGAAACCCTGGTGACACCCAATTCGCCGTTCGACGCTTGGCTCAAGGGTGACGAAAAGGCGCTGACCGATCGCGAACTTGCCGGCTACGGTTTGTTCAAGGAAAGCGGCTGTGTGGCCTGTCACAACGGCCCGGCGTTAGGTGGTACTTCGTTCCAGAAGATGGGGCTGTTCGAGCCTTACAAGACGAACAACCCTGCCGAAGGCCGCGCTGCCGTCACCGGCAAGGATGAAGACCGGATGAACTTCAAGGTGCCGACCTTGCGCAACGTCGAACTCACCTATCCCTATTTCCACGACGGCGAGGCCGCGACGCTGGAGCAGGCGGTCGACGTCATGGGTCGCCTGCAATTGGGGCGCAAGTACAGCGAACAGGAAATCTCCGACATCGTCGCCTTCCTGAAGACGCTGACCGGCGACCAGCCGACTTTCGTCATGCCCTTGCTGCCGGCATCGTCCAACGACACGCCCAAGCCCAACCCCTGGCAGTAAGCAGGTAGTGCGAGCCCGGCCGATTCCGCGCGGACGGCCGGGCCTTTCAGCAGGGATCGATCAGCAAGCGCAGGCTGACTGCGCTTCGATACCTTCCCGAAGACAAGATCCAGACCCAGGGCGAGCCCGGAGAGAGACATGAACGTTGATACCACTGAAGACGCGATCACCTGCTTGCGCAGGGTCGGCGTCCCTGTCACCCAGCAGCGCATCGAGATCGCGCGTGTCCTGTTTGCGCGTCCGGTGCATCTGTCGGCCGATCAGGTGCTTGAGCGGGTGCGGGCGCGTTCGCCCGAGACCTCGCGTGCGACGGTCTACAACACGCTGCGACTGTTCCGAGAGAAAAATCTGGTGCGTGAACTGATCGTCGATCCGGACCGGGTGGTGTTTGATTCGAACACCGACCCGCATCACCATTTTTACGACATCGATACCGGCCAGGTGTCCGATGTCGCCGCTGGCGAACTCACGGTGATCGGCATGCCGCGCCTGCCTGAAGGCATGGAACTTGAGCAGGTCGACGTCATCGTCCGTGTGCGCAGCAAGCGCAGCTGACGTACGCCGCCCGAAGTATGCTGTCTGAGGCACCGGGCAAGGCCGTTGGCGCCCGTCCCGAGCGTTCAACCCGGGCGGGCGTTCAGCGCCCGCCTGTGTCGACGTCAGGTTGGGTGATGAAGCCCATCTTCTCGATGCCGGCTTCGCGTGCCTGCGACATCACTTCTGCCAGCTTCTGATAACGCGTGTCCTGGTCTGCCCGAAGGTGTAGTTCGGGCTGCGGCTGCTGCTCGGCTGCGGCTCTCAAGCGTGCCGGCAGGGCGGCATCGTCGAGTTTGTCGTTGTTCCAGAACAGCTGCCCGGCGGCGTCGATCGACAGTGACACGGTCTCGGGCTTTTCCTGCGCGGGCTGGCTGGAAGCCTGGGGTAGATCGATCTTGACCGAGTGCGTCAGCAGCGGTGCGGTGATCATGAATACGATCAGCAGCACCAGCATGACGTCAATCAGCGGCACCATGTTGATGTCGCTTTGCAAGGGGCGGCTGTCGCCGCCATTGAAGCTGCCAAAGGCCATCATGTTGCTCCGTGGACCGGTGTGGCTGCTGCGGTCTCCCAAACGTGCTCAACGCCCGAGGGTGTGGTGACGGATGCGATGCGGGCGCCGGTCGAGAACCAGGCCAGCAGATCATGAGCAAAGGCGTCGAGTTCGGCCAATTCGACACGGTTGCTGCGGGTGATGGCGTTGAAGGCCAGCACCGCGGGAATGGCGACGAACAGGCCGAAGGCCGTCATGATCAGCGCTTCGCCGACTGGCCCGGCGACCTTGTCCAGGGTGGCCATGCCCGACGCGCTGATGTTCACCAGTGCATGATAGATGCCCCACACCGTGCCGAGCAGGCCGACGAAGGGGGCGGTGGAACCGATCGAGGCCAGCAGCGTCATGCCCGATTCTAGCCCGGAGGTCGAAAGCGCGATCGACTTGCGCATTGCGCGGGTGATGACTTCATCGGCATTGAGCTTGCCGCCCAGGGTGTCGCCGCGCGAATGACGGCGGACATGCTGGGCGGCGGCCGCACCCTGCTGCGCGAGTGCTTCGAAGGGTGATTCCGGCGCCTGCAGGCTAAGGCGCTTCAGCCCACTGTCGAGGTCGGCTGCGGCCCAGAAGGATTCGATCGCGCCTTCATGACGGCGCGTGCGCAACTGACGCAGGCCGCGGGCGAGAATCAGGTACCAGCTTGTGACCGACATCAGCAGCAGGGTCAGTCCCACGGCGCGGATGATTGCATCGGATTGCGCCCACAGGTGGGCAAGACCGAAGGCCTGCGTTGTTTCCATGGTTCAGCTTCCTTTCAGTTTGAAGACGATCGGCACCAGCACCCAGGCCTCGACCTCGGTGTCGCCGCGACGTGCAGGGACAAAGCGCCAACGGCCGACGGCATCCTCGGCGGCGCGGTCGAGCCGCTCCGAGCCAGAGCTGGTGCGCAGTTCGATGCGGCTGGGGCGGCCGTCAGGTGCAACGAGCACACGCAACATGACCTGCCCTTCCTCGCGCAGGCGACGCGACAGCATGGGGTATGCCGGCGAAGGATTGTTCAGATAAGCGGCATCGAAGCGTGCAGCCGTGACCGGGGTCGAGGCCGCAGGCGCCGCAGTGGCAGGTGCTTGCGCAACGGGGGCGGCTGCAACGGGCTCGGCAGGCGCAGACGGAGCAGGCGCTGGCGCGGGTTCGGGCTGGCGGAGCGCGGTCGGAGACGACGTGAGCTTGGGGAGAGGGGCTGGCTTGGGTTTTGGCTGAGGCGTGGGGGGCGGCGGTTTGGCTGCCTGTGGCGGTGGAGGCTCGACCTTTTCGATGCGTTCCACCTTTTCCACGGGCGGTGCCGGAGGCTGGGCCGGTGCGGGGGCGAGCGGCTCAACGGCCGGTTCAGTGGGGATGAGCGCCAGGCTGATCGTCGTCAGCTCAGGGATGATGACCGGCCGCATCGCGAGCTGCGCCAAAGTGACCAGCCCGGCCAGGTGGGCGACGACGACCAGCCCCGCCACGCTTGCACGTTGCAGTCGACTGCCCTGAGCATGCCCCGTCCGAAGTCCGGCCGGATGCACGACGGCGCCCGGCGCGAGGCTGGGGCGCGTGCTGGAGGCGATGGGGGGATGGAGCGGCAACGGCGGAAGGACGTAGGCAGCGGAGTTCATCGGCGGGAAAGGCATGCGCCCGATGCGGCCGCGTGCCGGAAGAATCAGGAAGCGCTCGGCGCCATCTGCGATTGAAGATAGTTCTGTAGCCCCACGCTTTCGATCAGCCCGAGTTGAGTCTCGAGGTAGTCGATGTGCTCTTCGGTATCGGTGAGGATGTGCTCGAACAGCTCGCGTGAGACGTAATCCTTACAGGATTCACAGTAGGTGATCGCCTCGACCAGGTTGGCGCGACCACCGAGTTCGAGCGTCAGATCGCCCTGCATGCACTCGGGAACGTGCTCGCCGATCAGCAGCTTGTCGAGGTTCTGCAGATTGGGGAGGCCTTCAAGGAACAGCACGCGCTCGATGAGCATGTCTGCATGCTTCATCTCCTCGATCGACTCGTCGTATTCGTGCTTGCCAAGCTTTGTGAAGCCCCAGTTCTTGTACATGCGCGCATGCAGGAAGTACTGGTTGACCGCGGTCAGTTCGATGGTGAGCTGCTTGTTCAGAAACTGTATGACCTTCTTGTCGCCTTTCATATTGCCTCCAGAGCGAGCGGAAATGTGGACCGGGCGAACACAGGGCTTGTCGTTGCGGGCTTGCCGGTGTGCTCCGACAGCGCCGAGCGCAAACACTCATGCGCACAGCGCGCGCAACGTCCGCATTCGGCCGTCACGCCAAGGTCCCGGCGCAGATGGCGCAGCGTCGTTGCCCCTTCGCGTACCGCGGCGACGAGTTGGCGTTCGGTGACGGCATTGCACACACAGACGTACATATTTTAGCCTCGTTGCTTGATTGTGCCCGGATGCGTGGGTGACTTATTTGGTCAGGATCAACTTTCCGGACCGCGTTGCGCGCAGCACGTACTGCACGCCCTGATGCTCGATCTTCACCGCATTGCGGCCGCCGAGCAGCGCATGGCTCGACAACAGTGTGTCTGCGGCTGGTGGAGTGGCTGTGGGAATGGCTTGATCGTCAAGTTCACTGCCACCGATTTCCGCTGAGCACGGATCCTGTTGGGAGGGCATTAGATAAATATAACAATAAGAACGATTCGCATTACAGCATGTGTGCAGTCAGCGAGTCAATCCTGTTGTCGCGGTATTGCGAGCGGGGTCGGGCGACGGGGTCGGGCGACGGGGTCGGGCGACGGGGTCGGGCGACGGGGTCGGGCGATCAGAGGCCAAGCGCCTGCTGGAAGCGCAGAGGGTGCGGCGGCAGTCCGCAGCCGCGAGCGGCTACTTGAGGCGCAGCAGGATGCGCAGCGCAGGATCGTCAGCGTAGCTCGAGGACAGATAGCCGACGGCGCCAGGGGTTTCGAGCAGAAGCCGGCGGGTGTCCTGTTCGCCGCCGGATTCCTTGGGTGGCAGGGCCCGACCGGTAAACACCATGCGCGACCAGTAGGCACGGGTCTGGATGGGGTTCTTGCCCGTCAGCAGGCGGTAGAACTGGTCGCGCAACTCGCCGGGGGGCAGGTCAAGCAGCTGCAAAGGGGTGGAGGCGGAGAGCGAGGCTTTCCGACCGAGGTAGAGTTGTTCTGCCTCGTCGCGGCTGAGTTGCTCGATTGCGCTGTCGGCCGCCGTGACGATCAGGATGTCGGCGCGTGCTGCGCTCGGGACGAGCGCGAGCAACAGAGCCGCGAGGAGCGCGATCCAGGGTCTGGGGGGACTGAGTCGGTCAGAAAACCACATCGATCGAGACGCTCAAGGTGTTGGTCGTGCGATCGCTGACGCGTGTGGTGGCGACGTCGCCGATGGGAAAGAAGGAGCCCCATGCATCGCGGTCGGTGCGCATGCGCGCAACTTCGACTTTCATGGCCGTGTTCTGACGCAGGTCCCAGCGCAGGCCTGCGCCAATGCTGCGCTGTGCGCCATTGCGGGCGACGTTGAAGCCTCGCAATTCCGGCTCGCCCGCAACGAAGTGTTCACTCACCACCTGGCGGTCCTGCACGGTGCGGGCGATTCTGACGTAAGGCGTGGCCGGTCCGATGTGGTAACCCGCTGTGAGATGCCAGCCGTGGGCACTGTTCACAAAGGCCGCGGCGCGGCGTGCGGCGTACTCGCCGATCAGCAGCCAGCGCTGGTCATCCCACTGAAAGCCCGCGGAGGTGAATGAGGTGGCGGCGTTGGTGCCCTGCATTTGAGCAAGTAGGCCCTCGTTTCCGGGAGCAGATTGCAGGGCATCCAGCAGGGGCTTGGAGTATGAGTCGCCCCAGCGCACGTCGAGGCGCGCGCGCGCGTAGCCGAGGTGGAGCG
>Ga0138256_10000252_pt1 | contig 63175 bp, 40 predicted proteins | sample KNB2016incub_MG_FD_105486 | JGI IMG/M metagenome (GOLD analysis project Ga0138256, IMG submission 105486) | Active sludge microbial communities from wastewater in Klosterneuburg, Austria - KNB2014incub_MG | ecosystem: Engineered > WWTP > Activated sludge > Unclassified | place: Austria...
ACTGTATGGGAATGCTATGGATTGATGAAGCGGCCGATTTATTGAATGCTTCAAATTGGCACAAGTCGCCTGCCCCCGTTTTTTATACCAATGAGGCGTTGAAAAGGTTTGGCCCTGGGCATAACTCTTTTACGGTTTCTGAAGATGGCGTTACCGACATTATAATCTATCATGCCCGAAATTATAAGGAAATCCAAGGTAATGAGCTGGCTGATCCTAATCGCGCAACACGAGCAAGAGTAGTGCAATGGACAGCAAGTGGTTTCCCTGATTTTATGCAAAATTTGGGTGATTGATGCTTTTACTTTTTCGCCTAGATTCTTATACCACCTCAAAATTTATAAAACTTGTTTTGGTTAATTGTGTTATATTGAGATAATAAATTAAATTTATACAAATAGCAAAAAGTTATCACAAAGCAAAAGTAACCTATACGGTTACCTGTCTCGGAAATTAAAAGTAACTACTTGATAAATATAATAATAAAAATCGGTTGTTAGTTTTGGCTACCCAGAAAAATAATATATCAATCTATATCAAAAACTTGTTAATCGTATGATTAATAGGTTTTTGTGTTTTACACGTTTGATAGCTAATCAATTCCAGAAAGCTGTGTTAAAAAAATTTGTAATCGATTTAAGTGGAAACATTCTACATTTTATCCATATTGGTTTTCGAATTTACAGATTCAAAAATATTTGAAAAATCTTAACAAAAAGTTTCTAATATTTTGTTGAATATCAATTTTATTCAATAAAATTACGCTTGTCTTTATTTTTTAGTTAATACTTATTTATTTGAAAAACAAATACATATCTAATCTTTAGGTTCATAATACATATAATTTGCACCTTTTGTTTTTTATTAAGTTCACTTTTTAATTTTTTTTTTGAATAGTTAATTTTTTTTTATAATATTGCATTATGTATTACATAATACTTTATTAAAACTCAACAAAACTTAATTTAACTAACACAAACTATTTAGTATGAAAAAAAAAGATTGTAATATCATGTATGTGATATTGGTTTTGTTTTTCTGCGTGCCATTTTTAAGTCATGGTCAAGCAAAAACAATTACGGGTACAATAGTTTCGGCAGGCGATAACCTTCCTTTACCTGGTGCAACTATTATTGTAAAAGGAACCAGTTCGGGTTCTACAACAGATTTTGATGGTAATTACGCCATCCAAGCTAAAACAGGAGATGTTCTTGTAATTAGCTATGTAGGTTATGCAGCCAGCGAAGTGAAAGTTGCTTCTGAAATGGTAATTAACGTTTCTCTTAATCAAGATGTCGCTTTATTGGATGAAGTTGTTATTACAGGGTATGGCAAACAAACCAGAGCAACATTAACAACCTCGGTTTCAAAATTGGACACAAAAATTTTGGAAACTTCTACAAGATCCAACGTAGCAACAGCATTACAAGGAACAATTGCTGGTTTAAGGGTAACCAATACCACAGGGCAACCAGGTTCTACACCGCAAATTGTATTGCGTGGTGGTACTAATTTTGATGGAACAGGTGCTCCTTTAATTTTGGTTGATGGTATTCCTAGTTCTTTTTATGCGTTAAATTCTGATGATATCGAATCTATTGAGGTGTTAAAAGATGCAGCTGCAACGGCCATTTATGGTGCGCGTTCTGCGAATGGTGTCATTTTAATTACTACTAAAACAGGAAAAACTGGTAAGAGTTCTATTAACTATAAATATAAATTCAGTACCAATAATGAAAGAAATGACCAACAGTATGTTAATGCTGCCGATTTTATAAACTACAACAGGCAAGGTATTGCTTGGTATCGTGAAGCTATTAATAACTCTGGTTCATTTAGTGCATTTTTAGATGGTGCTAATGGTATGGGAACAGGTGGTAATGCAACCAATTCACCTTTTACAACACAATTGCTTTCACCTTCAAATCAATATTTATTAAATCAACCAGGATGGAGCTCCATGCCTGATATTTTAAATTCTGCACAATCCATTTTATTTTATGATAATCCGGATGTTGGCGATTGGATTTACCAAAACAGCGAGTCCAAAGATCATTATTTGTCTTTTGATGGTGGTAATGAAAATGGTTCTTATTATTTAGGATTAGGAATGTTGGATAACGATGGTCTTATTTTAGGCTCTGGTTTTAAAAGATATTCTGGTAAGTTTAGTGGTTCTTATAAAATCAAGGACAACATAAGAGTAAATTCTAATATTCTATATTCACATTCTAATCTTAGCAGAAGTCCTTTAGGTGATGATGCTACTGTTTTTAGAAGGTTTCAAGGGCAACCACCTACATCAAGAACCTATGATAATAATCCTGATGGAACGTGGTCCGATGTATATGCGGTAGGACAAAATCAAGGTTTTGGAAATCCATTATACTATCAAGATAAGTTTGTTAGAAATAATTTAGAACAACGCCTATCAGCTTCTGTTGGTATCGATTGGGAACTTATTGAAAATTTAACTTTATCTGTTAAAGGAAGCCATTTTGCTGTAAATAATCATGATGAAAATTTTGATAAAGCGTACAGAACAGGAAGTACAACAGGGCCGTTAAATACAGCGCGTTTGGCAAGTGTAGCTTTAGATAGAACTTTAAGAAACCAATTAACAGGAACTTTAAATTACATTAAAAGTTTTGGAAACCATAATTTTAATGCATTGATTGGTGCAGAGTATTTTAAAGATAATCTTTTCAGAACATCCGCAGGAACACGAAATTCCCCAACAGATTTAATCGAAACGCTTAATGCAGGTGCTGAAGCTAACGGCATTCCATATAGTTTTGAAACAGAATATGTTATTTCATCGGCATTTGGTAGATTATTATACGATTACAATAACAAATACTTATTTGGATTTACTTTTAGAAATGATGGATCTTCAAGATTAGGAAATAATAAATTCGATTTTTTCCCAGGCGTATCTTTGGGATGGAATGTTCATAATGAAGAGTCTTTCCAAAATTCTTCTTTAAGTAAAACCATCTCTAAAATAAAACCCAGATTAAGTTACGGTGTTAATGGTAATCAAGATGTATTAAGTAATTATGGCGTTTATGGCTCTTACGGAAGTCAAGGTGTTTATAATGGGCAAACAGGTTATGCAAACTCATCTTTAGCAACTTTAGATTTATTATGGGAAAAAGCAACCACTTTAAATGCTGGTTTAGATATCTCGTTTTTTAACGACAGACTTTCCATTATTACCGATGTGTATTCAAGAGATATTAAAAATAAATTAGCAAATCTTACCCTGCCATATTACACCGGGTTCAGCAGTATATTAACTAATAACGGAACCATTAGAAATAAAGGATTCGAAATGCAAATAAATGGTGATATTATTAGAAATGATGATTTCACTTGGAATGTTGGTGCTACTATAACTTCTAATAAAAACTATGTAGTTAAACTTCCTGAAAATGCTAACGATTTAAATAGACAAGCAGGACAACTTATTTGGAACTCAAAAACGGGCGCACAAGAATGGGTTGGTGGACTTCAAGAAGGACAACGCGTAGGTAATGATTTAGTTATCGCTTATGAACAAGACCGTATTTATAAAGACCAAGCAGATGCAGATGCCGATTCTGGTATTCAAGATATCTTTTTACCTGGCACTGATAAATTCAAGCATTTTGCTGGCGATGTAAAATGGGTTGACCAAAATGGCGATGGTGTTATTAATAGCTTAGATAGAAAAGTAATAGGACGTACAACACCCGATTTTCTTGGCGGTTTCACTACGAATGTAACCTATAAAAACTTTAATTTATTTGTTAAAACGGATTTCGCAACTGGGCATTTAGTTTGGAACCATGCTAGAAACAAAAGTTATGGGAACACACAAGGAAACTTAAATCAACCATCAGAAGTGTTAGATTCTTGGACACCTACCAATACCGATACCAATTGGCCACGTTTTGTGTTTGTAAATGGTACTAAAAATGTTTGGAGAGGTGATGAAGGTGATTCATATGCAAGTAGTTCCAGTTTATTAAATGCAGGTAATAGCCAATTCTGGGAAAAAGGTGATTATTTAGCATTAAGGGAAGTAACATTAAGCTACAATGTACCTACTGAGTATTTTAACGATGTGATTAAAAGATTAAGTATTTATGTAACAGGAACTAATTTACACTATTTTAAAAGTGTAAGTGGTGATACACCCGAAATTGGCGGTCTGCAATTTGGCGCGTTCCCTGTTCCTAAAACATTCACAGTTGGACTTAACGTAACATTTTAAATTATAAAAAAATGAAGAAATATATTTATATACTAATAGCTGCCATAGCGTTTACTGCTTGCGAAAGCGAACTAGATTTAACAAGTCCTAGTGAATTAACGGCAGCAGGTTTCTGGAATACTGAAACTGGCGCTAGAACTGCACAAACAGGCATGTATGCGAATTTAAGATCATCTGCTAGTAATCTTTGGTTATTAGGTGAAATGAGAAGTGATATTTGGGGAGGAAGAACCTATGAATCAGCTAATAATGAAGGTTTAATCCGCTCCGACATAAATATTGCAAACGCTCCTTTTGGCGGTTGGGCAGATATTTACACCAGAATCCATAGGATTAATGATTTTTTAAAGAATGTTCCAAACATCACGTTTGTTAAGGAAACCGATAAAAATCATTTAATGGGACAAGCTTATGGTTTGCGCGCATTGTATTACTATACCTTGTTAAAAACATGGGGTAATGTACCAATTATTTTAGATCCTTTAGGGAAAGTAGATCCAGCAACATTAAGCAAAGAAAGAGCGCCGCAAGCTGAAGTTATGACGCAAATAAAGGCTGATTTAACAGCTTCTTTGGCTGCGTTTGGTACTGATAATAGTTTTTATGAAGGCACAAGAATTTACTGGTCTAAAGCAGCAACATTAGCACTTAAAGGCGATGTTTATATCTGGTCTGGTAATTTGCTTGGTGGTGGTACTGCCGATTTCACCGAAGCTAAAACAGCTTTACAACAAATAGCAGCGTTAGATGTAAGTTTGGCACCTAGTATAGCCAATTTATGGGGGGTTGCAAATGAAAATAACAAAGAATTTATTTTTGCAATACAATATAAGCAAGATGAAGCAGAGAATTTTTATAACAACTTAACAGGTAGAAGTACCGAAATAAATCCACAGTTTAATAATACTGGAGCATCTATGAGTTCGTTTGTTATTGGAGGAGCTAATAGATATGGCCCTTCTGAAAAAACGCTTTTATTGTTAGATGATAATAACGATAGCCGTAAAAATGCAAGTTTCATCTATTTGTATAAAGATAACGCAGGTTACCCAACATACAATGAACCTAAATATTTTGGTGCTATTTTTAATAAATTCTTAGGTGTTGTAAAAGGTACGGTTCGTGTTTTTGAAAATGATGTGCCTATTTATAGATATGCTGATGTGGTGTTAATGATTGCTGAAGCTAAAAACTTATTAAATGAAGATCCATCAGGGGAAATCAATCAGATACGTCAACGTGCTTATGGAGCTAATTATGTACCAGCAACGCATGCGTATGTTAATGGTTCAAAAACAGCAAATGCTAACGCTATTTTAGATGAACGTTATAAAGAGTTTATAGGTGAAGGCAAACGTTGGTGGGATTTAAGACGAGCAGGAAACAGTTTTGTAATTGATAATGTGAGTTTTTTAAATGCTGGCGACGAATATAAATTGTTATTACCAATTACAAATGATATGATTGGTAGAAACCCTTTATTAGTACAAACCACAGGTTACACAAATTAGTTTAGTTGTTTATTTAGTTTGGAAAGAGAGTTTAGCTAAACCCTTAACTCTCTTTTTTCTACTAAAATAGCCATAGTAAAACTTTAGTTAATTCATTTTTAATTACATATGAAAGTAAAAAATTTAGTTGCAGCCACATATGCTCCTATGCACCCAGACGGTTCATTAAATACCAGTATCATTAAAGATTATACCGGTTTTTTAATTAGAAATAAGGTGGAAGGTGTTTTTATGAATGGTTCAACAGGCGATTTTGTTTCGTTATCTACGGAAGAACGAAAACAAATAACATTAGCTTGGTCTCAAAATAAATCTCCAGAGTTATATTTAATAGATCATGTTGGCGACCCAAGTTTAAAAGTGTCAAAAGAACTAGCAACGTATGCTGCTGATAAAGTGGATGCCATAGGCGTATTGGCACCTTATTATTTCAAATTAAATAGCATTGAAAAACTAGTGCAATATTGTAAAGAAGTGGCGGCATGCGCACCAAATTTGCCATTTTATTATTACCACATTCCAGTTTTAAGTGGTGCTAATTTGAATATGCTTGAGTTTTTAAAAGTCGCCTCTAAAGACATTCCAACTTTGGAAGGTATCAAGTTTACAAACAATAACTTAATTGATTATTTGCACTGTAAAAATTTTGAAAATGGTAAGTACAATATTCTTTTCGGTTTTGATGAAATTTTCCTTTCCAGTTTACCACTTGGAGCTGATGGTTGGGTAGGCAGTACTTATAACCATTTAGCACCTTTATATTATAAAATTAGGACGCTTTTTGAAGAAGGAAACATGGCGGAAGCAGCTGCATTACAAACGAAAGCGATCCGATTTGTGGAGATTTTAGATAGTTACGGAGGTTTTAACGGTGTTGCCAAAGGATTTATGAAAACGTTTGGACTAGATTGTGGTCCAAGTAGATTTCCGCACACAACACTTGCCGATGCCGTTTATGTTAAAATTAATACTGAATTAGAAAGCATCGGGTTATTAAATTTTTTAAGTAAATAAATTAATTTTAATTAGTAAAAAACCAAGCTAAATGTTAATTTGGCTTGGTTTTTTATTTTAAAACAATTATAAAATGATACTAGATAAAATTGAAAATATAGGTTTATACGAAGGCATACACATAGGCATTAATAAAGCGTTAAATTATATTAAAGACACCAATTTTTCCGATTTGCCAGTTGGTAAGCATGAAATTGATGGCGATGCTCTTTTTGCTATTTTTAAGGAATATAAAACAACACCAATTGATGATAAACTTTTAGAATCGCACATTAAATATATTGATGTGCAATATGTTATTGAAGGTGTTGAGGAAATGGGTGTTACCATGCATTATAATCAAGAACCCAAAAAAGCTTACGATGCGGAACAAGATTATATGTTATTTAATGAATCGTATGATGTTATAACAGTCAATGCAGGGATGTTCGCTATTTTTTTTCCAGATGATATTCATATGCCTGAAATTACAACTGGCAAACCATCAAATGTAAAGAAAGTAGTTGTTAAGGTTAAAATTTAGCTGGGTCTAAAACACGATCAAAATGAGGTTCTAAATGTTGTGCCATGCCTTTTCTAAATCCTTTTATGTTATCCTCTTTTAAATAATTTAGAAGTTCTCTGTGCGTTATAAATTTTTTAGAGTACATATACGTTTCAGCATCGGGCAACTTATGGTCGTGTACATATTGAAATACAGGTAATAATAATTTCTGAAACCGTTGTAAAGTATGGTTTCCACACATTTCATATAGTTTTCCGTGAAACGCAATTTCGTTTTCCAAACTAAAAATGGTTGATTCCGTTTTATCTTCTTCCATTTTAGTAACAATATCCTCTAATTCAATTAAGTCAGCTTTAGTTTTTCGGGCAAACAATAAATCTACCATACCCATTTCTAAAATCAAACGAAGTTCAAAAATATCCTTTAAAGTATCATCTCCTAATAAATTTGTGTCAATTACTTTTTCAAAATTCTGAATGAAATCAGGTTGCGAAAGCACCATGCCTTTATGCTTTCTCGATTCAATAATGCCTATAGTACGAAGTCGTGACAAAGCTTCTCTAATTACGGTTCTGCTTACGCCCAACGCTTCTGCAAATTCCATTTCTTTAGGAATGGTATCACCAACTTCAAGGTTATTTTTTTTTATATATTCGGTAACGCGTATTTCAACTTTATCTACTAAACTGAGATTATTTAAAGGCGCTATTTTTATTCGATTCTTCATTATAATTTTATTTTGAACAAAGGTAAAATATAAATTTTATTTATTAGATTTGTATTATGTATTACATATAATTTGATATGTAAATATAAATTATTTTTTTTAAAACATTGTGTTAAAAAGTTTAAAAATAGTACAAGATATGAAATATAGTACTTTGTATAAAAATACACTATTAAATGATATTATTCCATTTTGGGAAAAATATTCTATAGATTTAGAATGTGGTGGTTATTTTACCTGTTTGGACAAAACAGGTAACGTGTATGATACCGATAAATTTATGTGGCTTCAAGGCAGGCAAGCTTGGACATTTTCTATGCTTTACAACACGGTTGAAAAGAACGAAAACTGGTTAAAAACAGCAAAACATGGTATCGATTTTATCATAAAACATGGCATGGATGCAGAGGGGAATTTTTATTTCTCAACCACAAGAGAAGGAAACCCATTGGTGCAGCCTTATAATATTTTTTCAGATTGTTTTGCAGCCATGGCATTTAGCCAATATGCTACAGCTTCAGGAGATGAAACCATCAAGCAATTAGCAAAACAAACCTATCTTAATATTTTAAAAAAGAAAGATAATCCGAAAGGTATTTATGAGAAATCAACCAGTGAACGTCCTTTAAAAAGTTTCGCCTTACCTATGATTTTATCCAATTTGGTATTGGAATTAGAGGCTATTTTAGATGAAGAAGAAGTTAATAAAACCATCGACTTTAGCATCAACGAAGTCATGAATGTGTTTTTAGATAAAGATTCCAGACTTATTTATGAATTTGTGCGTCCAGATGGTTCGCATGAAGATAGTTTTAACGGGCGACTTTTAAATCCCGGTCACGGTATTGAGGCCATGTGGTTTATGATTGATATTGGCGTGAGAAGAAACGATACGAAACTCATTGAAAAAGCAGCTGATACCATTTTAAAAATTTTGGATTATAGTTGGGATGAAAAATTCGGCGGTATTTTGTACTTTATGGATGCCCACGGAAAGCCACCACAACAACTGGAATGGGACCAAAAACTATGGTGGGTTCATTTAGAATCGTTAGTGGCATTATCTAAAGCTTACGAACACACAGGCAGAAAAGAACTTATGGATTGGTACAAAAAAGTGCATGAGTATGCTTGGTCACATTTCTCAAATCCTGAAAATGGCGAATGGTTTGGCTATTTAAACCGCCAAGGCGACGTGTTGTTGGATTTAAAAGGCGGCAAATGGAAAGGTTGTTTTCATGTGCCACGTGCTATGTACCAATGTTGGAAATCTTTTGAAAAAATAGAAAAATAACTTAAATACTCTAGAATGGTAGATTCGATAAGACCTTATGTTTTAGCAGAAACCAATTGGAAATCTGTAAAAGAGCAATCTTATACCGTTGCTGTTCTGCCATGGGGCGCTACCGAAGCTCATAATTACCATTTACCATACGCTACCGACAATTTTCAAGCTGAATATGTAGCCATAGAAGCAGCAAAAAAAGCTTGGGGTAAAAATGCGAAAGTTATTGTATTACCAACAATACCTTTTGGAGTGAATACCGGACAAATGGATATTTCGTTGTGCATGAACATGAGTCCGAGTACGCAATACGCTGTTTTAAAGGATATTGTTCATGTTTTAAATGGGCAGAATATTAAAAAATTGGTCATCGTAAATTCCCATGGTGGTAATCATTTCAAACAAATGATAAGGGAATTGAGTTTAGAATTTCCAAACGTCTTTGTTTGTGCTATAAATTGGTGGCAAGTAGCAAATGCAAACCATTATTTTGATGAACCAGGCGATCATGCTGGCGAGTTAGAAACAACTGCAATGTTGCATATTGCACCACATTTAGTGTTGCCATTGGAACAAGCAGGAAGTGGCAATGAGAAAAAATTCAAAATAAAAGGATTGAAAGAAGGTTGGGTTTCGGCACAACGCCAATGGACAAAAGTAAGTGCAGATACGGGTGTTGGAAATCCGAAATTGGCAACGAAAGAAAAAGGAAAGGCTTTTTTAGATGTTGTTATTAAAAAAGTTGCTGACTTTTTTGAAGAACTGCATCATGCTGATATCAATAATATGTACGAATAAATAATATAAATATGAAAAAGATAATCCTATTAGTAATTTCAGTTTGCTGTTTTAATTGCGCTGTTCAAAAACAAAAAAGTACCACGACAGAAAACAATTTGGTGTTTCAAGATTTGTTCAATACCTCAATGAACGATAACGTAAAATGTTACCGAATTCCTGCTATTGTTACCGCACCCAACGGCGATGTTATAGCAGCAATTGATGAACGCGTACCTGATTGTGGCGATTTAAGAACAAATAAGGACGTTAATATTATTGTGAGAAGAAGTTCAGATAATGGTAAAACCTGGTCTGATATTGAAACCGTAGTTAATTTTCCTTATGGAAAATCGGCTTCCGATCCATCGATGATAGTGGACAAAGTAACCAGCGAAATTTTCTTGTTTTACAATTATATGAATTTAGATACCGAAAAAGATATTTATTATTTACACGTTGTAAAAAGTGCCGATAATGGCAAAACATGGAGTGAACCTGTAGATATTACATCTCAAATAACAAAATCCGAATGGCATAAAGATTTTAAATTCATCACATCGGGGCGGGGTATTCAAACACGTTCTGGAAAACTGTTGCACACCATGGCGAACTTAAATAGTGGTTTGCATTTATTTGGAAGTAACGACCATGGAAAAACCTGGTTTTTTATTGATTCACCCATTCAACCAGCCGATGAATCAAAAGTTATTGAACTTGCCGATGGTACTTTAATGATAAACGCTCGCGTAAACGGAAAAGGATTGCGCTATGTGCACATTTCAAAAGATGATGGCAAAACATGGGAAACTAATCCTGTGCCAGAATTAATCGACCCAGGTTGTAATGCCAGCATCATTCGTTATACGGCTGTGGAAGATGGATTCAATAAAAATCGTATTCTTTTTTCGAATGCAAAATCTGTAAAAGGACGCGTGAACATGACGGTTCGCGTAAGTTATGATGAAGGAAAAACATGGACAGATGGTAAAACTATTTATGCAGGTTCCTCGGCATATTCATCATTAACAATTCTAAAAAATGGTGATATAGGCTTGTTTTTTGAACAAGACGAATACACTAAAAACCCGTTTGTAAGCTTTTCATTAAAATGGCTAACCGATGGAAAAGATGAATATAAAAAACCTAAGAAATAGGAAAGTCGAGAAAACATCATTTTTATTATAAATATAAAGCTACAGATCATTGCGTTTGCAAAGGTTAGTAGCTTTTAATATTATTATAGCGGTTGTTCTGTATAAAATATATTAGCTTAGAATAGTCTTTTAAACCCTGTTCTTTTTAATAAAATACTTGAAAAAATAATTTAGTCATAATTTTTATTGGGTATTTTTCAGAAATCACTAAAATAATTAAAAAAGTGGTTAATACCAACCAACTCCTTTCCAAAACCGTCATTAGTCGAAAAAATTTATTAATGGCTGTTCTTTTTTCTTCTTTTATCATACAAATTAAACTAAAATAAATTATGACAAAAAAAGTACTTAAATTACTGTTTGTGTTTAGTCTATTATGCACTTATGGTATGCAGGCGCAAACAACAGTAAAAGGAGTTGTTGTTGATGCTGCAAGCGGCTTAGGACTCCCAGGTGTTAGTGTGGTTATTAAAAACACTACAAAAGGGACAACAACAGATTTTGATGGTAATTACAGCATTGAAACTTCAAATGCGGGTAACATTTTGCAATTTTCTTACATGGGTTTTGCATCTCAAGAAATTGCTGTTAATAAGCAAAGCGTTATCAACGTTTCGCTTGTAGAGGACGTTAGTAGATTAGACGAAGTGGTGGTAACAGCACTTGGTATTAAAAGAGAACGCAAATCGTTAGGATATGCTGTTCAGGAATTGAAAGGTGAAGGGTTAACGGAAGCTAGAGAAGCCAACGTAGCCAATGCATTATCCGGTAAAATATCGGGTATTCAAGTTATTAAAGGAAGTAATGGTCCTGCCAGTTCTTCAAAAATTGTTCTTAGGGGTAATAGCTCGCTTACAGGCGATAACCAACCATTGATTGTTGTTGATGGTATTCCTATGGATAACTTTACAGGTGCTGATAATACCGATTTCTTCAACCCATCACAAGATATGGGTAATGGTTTGGGCGATTTAAACCCAGATGATATTGAATCGATGTCTGTTTTAAAAGGCGCTTCTGCGGCAGCATTATATGGCTCACGTGCCGGTAACGGTGTTATTTTAATTACTACCAAAACAGGTAAAGTGAGAAAAGGTTTAGGCATTACATTCTCCGCAACCACCGGTTTTGAGAGAATATTTATTGAACCAGAACTTCAAAATCAATTCGGTCAAGGTACTGAGGGTGTTTATGGAAATCAATCACGTTTAAGCTGGGGTCCTAAAATTACAGGACAATCAGTTGAAGATTGGAAAGGTGATCAAACAACGTTAAGAGCTTATGATAATCTTGGAAACTTCTACAAAGGCGGGTTTAACCAAACATACAGCTTATCATTCCAACAGCAAGTAACAGATGGTACTTCTTTATATACTTCTGCAAATTATTTAAATGATGATAGTAATGTGCCTGGAGCGACGCTTGAAAGATTAAATTTAACTACAAGAGCGGTTACCAAATTTGGTGAAGATAAAAAATGGACTACAGATGTAAAAGTTCAGTTTATCAACACAGAAGCTGGCAACAGACCATTAAATGGTGCTAATAACAATAATGCATTTGGTACGATAGCACAATTGCCAGTCTCAATGGACATTACCCAATTTAAAAACAGTTCTGATGAATTTGGTAAAATGAGATGGTTCGTTACTGAAAACGCTGAAAACCCTTATTGGTCTGCAAAAAATAGGTTGAGTAATGATGCAAGAGATCGTTTCTTATTAAATGGTTCGATAAAATATGACTTTACAGATTGGTTAAGTACAGAAGTAAAAGCAGGTGCAGATATTTATACAACTACAAACGAATCTAAATTGTACTCTGGTAGCCCAGGAAATAATACAGGTAGATATAGTTTTGGAAAAGATTCTTTTATTGAGAAAAACTTCAGTTTCTTAATGATGGCTAGTCAAGATGATATTTTTGGAAAACTTGGTGGTTCTGCAACCCTTGGTGGAAATTTAATGGGAAGAAGTTCTAACTATATTAGTGGAAGTTCAGGAGACCTAGTGGTACCTAACTTATTCTCTTTAAATAATGGTGTAAATAGTCCAAGCATCAGTCAAGGTTCTAGTGAAAGAAGAACAAATTCTATCTATGGAACATTCCAAATTAACTATGATGGTTTCTTATTTGTTGATTTTACAGGACGTAACGATTGGTCTTCAACACTAAGTAAAGAAAACAGATCGTTCTTCTATCCTTCTATCAGTACCTCGTTTGTATTCACAGAAATGTTAACAAAACAAGGTGTGGATTTACCAAGTTGGTTAACATTCGGGAAAATTAGAGCATCTTATGCAACTGTAGGTAATGACCTTCCTCCTTACCAACTTTATAATAGTTATTTTATTGGTAACGATCCTAATGGAAATACGACTGCAGGAACAAATAATACCCTTTTCAATCCTGATTTAAGAAGTGAGTTGATAAAATCAAAAGAAATTGGTTTTGAAGGACGCTTCTTTAAAAACAGATTAGGTTTGGATTTTGCTTGGTACAAATCTAATGCTACCAATCAATTGATTCCTTTACCTCTCGATCCATTAAGTGGTTATACTGCTAAAATGGTTAACGCTGGAGATGTACAGAATACTGGTGTTGAGTTATCTATTAACGGAAAAATTCTTCACAATCCAGAAGGTTTAAATTGGGATGCAAGTATTAACTATTCAACAAATAAAAACACTATTGAAAGTTTAGCTGCTGATGTGACTCAGTACAGATTAGGAGGTTTTGATAATTTAGCAGTCTTAGCTTATGAAGGTGGCGGTTATGGTGAAATTTGGGGTACTAGATACTCAAGAGTAGAAGATAAAACCAGCCCTTTTTACGGAAAAATTATTGTTGATGGTAGCGGATTACCTACTGCTAGCAGTGATAAATTTAAATTAGGAAATCAACAACCTAAGGCTATGATTGGTTTTACAAATAACTTTACTTATAAAAACTTGTCTTTAGGATTTATGATTGATGCACGTATTGGTGGCGAGATATTCTCGGGCTCAAACCATGCGCTTCAAAAATCTGGAAATGCAGCGGCAACTGTAGTTAATGGCGAAAGAGCTGATATTGTTGTTGATGGTGTTGTTAGTGATGGCAGTGGCGGTTTTACAACAAATAGCTTAGGTGTTTCTCCACAAAAATACTGGACTGCAATAACAGGAAGATCTGGGAATTTAGGAATTAACGAGGCTAATATTTATGATGCTACCAACGTTAGGTTAAGAAACATTAATCTTAACTATTCTTTGCCAGCTAATTGGTTAGGTGATACAGGAATACAAGCCGCTAAAATAGGACTTTCTGCAAATAACGTATGGATGATGAAAAACAACTTGAATGGTATTGATCCAGAATCTGTGTTTGCAACTTCTACGAATGCTACTGGCTTTGAATACCTTTCTCCGCCTACAACAAGTAGTGTGTTTTTAAATGTATCATTAAGTTTCTAATATTAAAATATATAAGTTATGAGAAAAATATTAAAAAGAACAAGCTTGGTTGGTGGCGTACTACTTGCATTTCTGTCCTGCTCTGAGTTTGAAGACATAAATGTAGATCCAGTGGCAGCAGGTGCCGACCAAGTACAAATAGAATATTTTATTAATAGTTCTATTGGTGGCGCACAACAAGACCCTCATATTTCAGAGCGTGTATTTGTTCTGTATTGGGATGATGCTGGTAGAATGACTAGAGTAGGTACCTTATCTGAAGGTTACCAAAGCGATAGTTGGACAAGTGATTATTACAATGGTTACGTGTCTAAATGGTTAAGAAATATTAATGCTGGTATAAAAATTGCCGATCAGCAAATTGCTTCTGGTAGTTTTAGAGAGCAAACGCCTAATCTTAGAGAAGTTGCAAGAATTTGGCGTGCCTACATCATGAGTGAAATGACCGATAATTTTGGTCCTATTCCAGTACAAGGTTTTCAAGGTGAAAACCCTGAATACAATGATGTAAAAGATGTTTATTACTACATGCTTCAAGAATTAAAAGAGGCTACAAATGCATTAGATCTTACGGTTTCAAATCCAGATGACGCATTGAAAAAATTAGATCCAGCTTACGGATATGATTATTCAAAATGGAAAAAGTATGGTAATTCTTTAAGAATGCGTTTAGCGATGCGTTTATCAGAAGTAGATCCATCTAAGGCGAAAGCAGAATTTGAAAATGCTGTAGCTGATGATTTCATCAAAGTTGCAGGTGATAATTTCTCTGTAAAAGAAACAGGTGGTTGGAGCGATTATACAGGTGTGATGACCAGAGAATGGTGGAATCATGAAGTATCGGCTACACTTAACAACTTAATGATTGGTTTAGGTGGTATTCCTTCTGCTGATTTATTGTCGGCTGATAAACATACACACATTAAACCAGCAAACTATATGGGTCTTAAATTAGATGACCATTTTTCATCCTTAACAAATGATCCTTCTGCAGGCTACTTTTTTGATGGATTACATTACAGTATGGACCCTAGAGCGTATGATTTATACGTAATTCCTGGAGATTTTACAAATCCACAGTTTAACTCATATCCTTCTTGGGCTGATGATGCAAAACTTACTAAAAGGAATTTACTAGATGCTTCTGATAATGTTGTAAAGGAAATTGAAGCTGCTTTTACATGGAACGCTTACGCTGGAGGTGATTGGGGAGCAAAAGGTGCAAAAAACAAAGTGTACGGTATTGCTGGCACTTTGCCTCGTTTAGCCAACAAGTATAGAAATGGTACTAACCGAAGAATATTCTTTGCATCATGGGAATCTCACTTTTTAGTAGCTGAAGCTGCCGTAAGAGGTTGGACTGTACCTATGAGTGGCAAAGCGGCTTATGAACAAGGCATTGCTGATAGTTTTGCATACAATGGTGTATCAGGCGAGTTGGGTGATTATTTAACTTCTGAAGATTATAGTAGAGTAGGAACTTCTGTAAGTTGGGGTCATACTGCTGAACCACCAGCAACTGTGCCTATGGTTTATACTAACGGCTATACTGGTGTTGCAGGAACAGTTAATATGAAATATCCTGAAAATACAATCTATGAAGGTGGTACAGTGAAAAATGATCTTTTGACAAAAATTATTACTCAAAAGTTTATTGCTCAAACACCATGGTTGCCATTGGAAACTTGGAGTGACCATAGAAGATTAGGGTTGCCATTCTTTGAAAATCCAGTAATTGAAAATGCTTTAACGGATATGCCTGCATTAACTGCTAGTAATTATATGACCAATAGCATTAAGTTTTATGGACAACGTTTAAAATATCCTTCAAATTTCTCTAGCAATATCCCAGCAGGATATCAGCAAGTATTAGGGAAACTAGGTGGGCCAGATACTGTTTTTACCCCGTTATGGTGGGCAAAACAGAATTAAAAAATATTTTCATTTTGTTTTTTGATGTTTAGTTTAAAAGGGAGGACTTCTAATAGTTCTCCCTTTTTTTAATACAATCAAAAATAATTTTAAAATGATTTTTTAAGAAATTTTAAATAGAAGAATTTAAAATTTTGTCCTTCACATCATCAATATAAGAACGTCCAATAACGTACCTGATACCGTCAATTTCAATACTATTACCTTCAACGGCATCTATTTTGTTAATAGCAATGGTGTATGATCTGTGGATTCTAATAAAATCACCGGAAGGCAATAAATCGGTAAAGTCCGATAACGTACTATGTATCATAAACCTGCCATTGGTTGTATTGATTTTTAAATAATCTTTTAAACTTTCAATAACCAATATTTCATCTAAAAATACCTTTTTCATTTTTTTCTTATCAATTTTAATGAAAAGATAAGGGCGTGATTTATTGGTGTCAATCGTGGTTTTGCTAATGTTAAGTCTGCTATAAACCTTATTTAAGGCTCTCAAAAACCTAGGAAACTCAATAGGTTTTACTAAATAATCCAATACATCAAGATCGTAGGTTTCAATAGCAAATTCAGTATAAGCGCTGGTTATGATTATTAAAGGCGGTTCTTTTAGGCTTTTTATAAAATTAATACCGTCCAGAACGGGCATGTTAATGTCCAGAAAAATAACATCAACCGTATTGTTTTTTAAAAAATTCAACCCGTCAATAGCGTTATTAAAGGTGTTTACCAATTCGGCATCTTCAATTTGCTGTAAATAGTTTTTAACAACACTCACTGCCAAAGGCTCATCATCAATTATCAAACATTTTAATTTCATAGGTTATAATTTTAATAAACACATGTTCAAATAAAAAAAAATACTTGAAAATATTTTCAATTTTTCAGAAAAAACAAAATTATTTAATACCCGTTTAAGCTACTTTAATTTTAAGTTTTACGGTAAAAATTTGGTTGTCGTTGCTAATCGTCAGGTCGTAATCTTTTTGATTATAGCCTAAAGTTAATCTTTTTTTTACATTTTCTAAACCTATGCCATTGGAAGTGTTAAAGGTGTTTATGGTATTTGTCTCTGCTGGTAACGGATTAGATATGGTAAAGTAAAGGAAGTCTTTTTCAATAGTGAAATCAATAGTAACCTTAACGATGCCTATATTTTTGTTAACACCATGTTTAAAAGCATTTTCAACAAAAGTGAGTAATAAAATGGGTGCTATTTCTTTATCTTGAATATCGCCAGAAATAGACATATCAATTTGCAATAAATCATCATGTCTAATTTTTTCCAAATCCAAGTAGTTTTGAATACATAGTATTTCGTTCACTAAAGTTTGTCGCTTAGCTTTCGTTTCATACAGCAGGTAGCGCATCAATTCAGAAAGGCGTAAGATGATTTTTGGTGTTTTATCCGATTTTTCTAAAGCCAGTGCATGAATATTGTTTAGTGTGTTGAAAAAAAAGTGAGGTGAAACTTGGCTTTTTAAGAACAATAATTCGGTTTCTAACTGTGCTTTTTCAAGGTCGGCTACACGCTTTTGTTCTTTTAAAAAATCCAAGGTTACTTTTATGGCGGTTACAAACGTAATCACATAAAGTTCGCCAATCATCATATCAATAGTATAATTAAGCGTTAATTTATGGATGGGAGCAGGACCTTCTGGCCATACATTATTGCTTATTAAAAAATAGGTGAGATTGAATTTTAAAAGAACCATTAAAAATATGGCCAACAGTATTAAAATAACATAAGGAATATATTTTTTTTTGAACAACAATTTTGGCATCAAAAAATAGATATTAAAATAACATAAGGATATATGAATTGGGAAGCCTAACAAGTTAGTTTTTAGTGAATAAAGGTAGTCGTTAAAATAACTTCCCCACCGGAATGTATTGAACAAAAAATAAACCGCCCAAAAAATTATATGGTGCCAAAATGATATTTTATATAGCCGATTAGATTTAAAGTTCATTTAAGAATTCTATTTTTTTGATGTTTAGGGGCGTTAAGGTGTTATCCGTCTAAAATTATTTTAATTCTGGTTAAATTTATGAAATTTTATAAAGTATTAGTATTAAATATAGCTATGAAAAATAAATACTTAATTATTCTGTGTGCTGTTTTATTAGTTGGCTGCAATAAAAAGCCAGATTCGGTTAAAACTAATGAAAAACCAACTACTGCTTTTGTAAATCCTTTTATAGGAACGGGAGGTCACGGGCATACCTATCCCGGAGCAACCGTGCCTTTTGGGATGCTACAAGTAAGCCCTGTGAATGGTATAAGTGAGTGGGATTGGTGCTCAGGGTATCATTATTCCGATTCTATTACCGTAGGATTTAGTCATTTGAATTTAAGTGGTACAGGTATTGGCGATTTGGCCGATATTCTTTTCATGCCCACAAACAAGGAGGCCGATTTATCTTTAAATCCAATTTCTCGTGATAGTATTTCTTATAAATCGTCTTACAGTCATAATAACGAAAAAGCAACACCAGGGTATTACCAAGTTTTTTTAGAAGATCATAATGTAAATGTTGAGTTAACAACATCTCAACGAACAGCCTACCATAAATACACATTTAAAGAAGGTGATAAACAAGCTGTTATTGTCAATTTAGGTTTTGCCATCAATTGGGATAAAGCGATTGAAACCTCTTTAAGAATTGAAGATGATTATACTATTAGTGGCTATCGATTTAGTACAGGATGGGCAAAAAACCAGAAAGTGTTTTTCGTTGCTAAATTTTCAAAACCTATTGCCAACTATAATTTGTATGCCGATGGGAATTTAGCTAATGTAAACTTAGCAATAGGCACGAAAACGGCTACCCAGTTATTTTTTGATGCTGCGAAAAGTAAAGAGTTATTAGCCAAAGTAGCCCTATCTTCAGTAAGTGTTGAAAATGCAAAAGACAATTTAGATGTTTCTGATTTTAATTTTGAAAGCACGAAAATAGAAGCAGAACACTTATGGAATTCGGCATTATCCAGCATTGTAGTTGAAACACCGATCGATTCCCTAAAAACCATTTTTTATACCGCCTTATACCATGCGCAAGTAGCTCCGGTAACGTTTAGTGATAAAAATGGACAGTTTAGATTGGAAAATAATAGTATCGTTACTGCTTCAAATTATACGGCATATTCTACATTGTCGTTGTGGGATACCTTTAGAGCAGAACAACCTTTATTAACACTCATCGCTCCAGATAGAGTTTCGGATATAGTTAAATCCATGTTAGCATATTACGAAACTAAAAAAATATTACCCGTTTGGACGCTTTACGGAAATGAAACAAATACCATGACGGGCTATCATTCCATTCCAGTAATTGTGGAAGCTTATAAAAAAGGCATTCGCGGGTTTGATGCTGAAAAGGCATTTGAAGCTATGAAAAATACCATGATGCAAGATGAACGCGGACTTAACCATTATAAAAAATATGGTTATATTCCTTATACTTTATTGGATGAATCGGTAACCATCACCTTGGAATATGCTTATGATGATTGGTGTGTGGCGCAAATGGCAAAAGCATTAGGGAAAGAAACTGATTATCAATTTTTCTTAAACCGTTCGAAAGCGTATCAGCACATTTTCGATAAAGAAACTGGGTTTATGCGTGGAAAATCGGTTGATGGAAAATCATGGAATGCTCCTTTTGATCCAAAACATTCCAACCACCGTGAACAAACCGATTACACTGAAGGTAACGCATGGCAACACAGTTGGTTTGTACCACATGCAGTGGATGATTTGATAACGCTTCATGGCGGCGACGAAGTCTTTACAAGCCGTTTAGAAAAGCTATTCACAGAAAGTTCTGAAATTACTGGCGATAATGTTTCTGCTGATATTACGGGGCTTATCGGGCAATATGCCCATGGCAACGAGCCAAGTCATCACATTGCATACATGTTTAATCATGCCAATCAACCTTGGCGCACACAATATTGGTCGCGTTATATTATGGACACGCAATACAACACCACGCCTAATGGATTGAGTGGTAATGAGGATTGCGGACAAATGAGCGCATGGTATGTGTTGAGTTCAATAGGTTTATACCCGATGAATCCTGCTTCGGGAGATTACGAAATTGGAACGCCAATTTTTGAAAAAGCAACCATAAAACTTTCAGCAAATAAAACGTTTGTTATTGAAGCTGAACATGTTTCTAATAAAAATTTCTATATACAATCGGCAACGTTTAATGGAAAACCTTTTAATAAAACACGCATTTCTCATCAGGAAATTTTAAAAGGCGGCACCTTGCATTTTGTTATGGGAGACCAACCTAACAAAAATTGGGGTGTCACAAAAAATCAAAAACCAACCAACAAGTAACGAGTCATGGATAGCATTGATGTTTCTATAATAGCGCTTTATATAGCCTTAACATTAGGAGTAGGTATTTGGATTTCAAAACGTGCCTCTCAAGGATTAGATTCCTATTTCCTTGGCGGGAAAAGTATTAAATGGTACTATCTGGGGCTGAGTAATGGTTCGGGCATGTTCGACGTTTCAGGAACGGCGTGGATGGTGGGTATCCTTTTTCTATATGGTGTAAAAAGTTTTATGTTCATGTGGATGTGGCCTATTTGGAATCAGATTTTTATCATGATTTTCTTAGCTGCTTGGATACGACGTTCCAATATCATGACCGGTTCTGAATGGATTTTAACGCGTTTTGGTGATGATAAAGCAGGTAGAGCATCGCATTTAATAGTCGCCATTTTTGCCGTTATTGCTTCTGTAGGATTTATAGCGTACTTTTTTGAAGGTGTTGGTAAATTTTTAACCATCATTTTACCATGGGATTTAACGCTGATGTTGAATGGTTCTGTGTTTCTTACGTCAGACCAAAATTATGCGCTCATCATCATATTTCTAACCACTATTTATACCATTAAAGGCGGTATGTTTTCCGTAGTTGCAACCGAAGTTTTGCAATATGGTATCATGGTTATTGCTGGTGTTTTAATAGCTGGCTATGCATTTATTACGGTAACGGATGTTCAAATAAATAGTATTATTTCAACAGAATGGTCTAGTGTTTTATTTTCAAATCAATTAGAAGGTTCTTGGTCCGGTAAGTTTGAAGCGTTTAATAATCTCATTGATACCCAAGGTTATAAAATGTTTGGAGCCTTTATTGGGATGTCGCTTTTTAAAGGTTTTTTTGCCAGTATTGCAGGACCAACACCTAGTTATGATATGCAGCGTATTCTATCAACACGCTCGGTAAAAGAAGCAGCTTATATGAGTGGTTTTACAAATCTAGTCCTTTTTATTCCTCGTTATTTACTTATTGGTGGTATTGTGGTGCTTGCGTTAGTCTATTTAGGTCCAGAAATGGCAGCATCACCTACGTTGAGTTTGGCAGATTTAGAAATTATTCTACCAAAAGTAATTAATGATTATGTGCCGGTGGGGATAAAAGGTTTGTTATTAGCAGGATTGCTGGCAGCATTTATGTCCACCTTTTCAGCGTTTGTAAACTCAGGACCCGCATACATTGTAAACGATATTTATAAAAAATATTTTAAACCCGAAGCAACACACAAACATTATATAAAAGCAAGTCATTTAGCATCGTTTGGTATTGTTATTTTGGGAGTAGCCATGGGCTTTTTTGCAGATTCTATTAATTCCATAACCTTGTGGATTACTTCTGCACTTTATGGCGGTTATGTAGCTGCGAATTTTTTAAAATGGATTTGGTGGCGATTTAATGGATGGGGTTATTTCTGGGGAATGACTGCCGGTTTATTTGTAGCAACCCTTCAGTTTTTATTAGACCAGAATAAGGGAAGTTTTGAAGTGGGTAGTTGGTTATATGAAGTATCACAAATTCCAGCAATTTACATGTTTCCGTTCATCTTTATAATTTCTTTGCTAGGCTCTTTTTTAGGAACATTTTTAACGCCTGCAACATCTATGGAAACCTTAAAAGCATTTTATAAAAATGTGTGTCCGTGGGGTTGGTGGCAACCTGTATATAAAGCTTTGCATAAAGACGATGCCACAGTTACTAAAAATACCGATTTTACAAGTGATATGTTAAATTGTGTAGTGGGCGTTGTTTGGCAATCCAGCATGATTTTATTACCCATTTATTTCTTAATACGCGATTATCCAAAAATGTGGATGGCGTTGTTGGTTTTTGTAATAACATCCGTAATTTTAAAATTCACTTGGTTAGATAAAGTTAAAAAATATAAAGATTAAAGCATATGAAATCAATTCCATGGCAAGATAAGCCCGCTAATTGTAAAGACGTGATGTGGCGTTATACTGAAAACCCCATCATAAATAGATACGATATTCCATCCTCCAACAGTATTTTTAATAGTGCTGTGGTGCCTTTTGGTGATGGTTTTGCTGGTGTTTTTAGATGTGATAACAAAGCAGTGCAAATGAATATTTTTGCTGGTTTTAGTGAAAACGGCATGGATTGGAACATTAATCACGAACCTATCGTTATGCAAGCGGGCAACACCGAAATGATAGAATCTGATTATAAATACGATCCGCGCGTTGTTTTTATTGAAGATCGTTATTGGATTACATGGTGCAACGGCTATCATGGACCAACCATCGGTATTGGTTATACCTTCGACTTTAAAGAATTTTTTCAATGTGAAAACGCATTTCTTCCTTTTAATAGAAATGGTGTGTTATTTCCACAGAAAATAAATGGAAAATATGCGATGTTAAGTCGTCCAAGTGATAACGGTCATACACCTTTTGGCGATATTTACATCAGCTACAGTCCTGATATGAAATATTGGGGCGAGCATCGCTGCGTTATGAAAGCAACACCTTTTGAAAACAGTGCATGGCAATGTACTAAAATAGGCGCAGGCCCAATTCCTATTTTAACCGATGAGGGTTGGTTAATGCTGTATCACGGTGTTATCAATACCTGCAATGGGTTTCGATATGCCATGGGAGCTGCCATTCTTGATGAAAACCAACCAGATAAAGTAAAATACAGAACGCAGCCTTATTTATTAGGACCAGCCGAGACCTACGAAACAACAGGCGATGTGCCCAATGTGGTCTTCCCATGTGCGGCGTTGCATGATATAAAAGAAGATAAGTTAGCCGTTTATTATGGGGCTGCAGACACTGTAGTAGCCATGGCTTTTGGTAAATTAAGTGAAGTTATTCAATACACAAAAGATAATAGTTTATAAAAATTAGCGATGTACTTTAAGTCTAAATATTTGGCGATTTTATGTTGGAGTGTTTCCATAGTCGTGTGTGCGCAATCCAAAAGCATTCTAACTACCAAAAGTTATATTGCTTATCATACGTCTGAAAACATAAAAATTGATGGCAATGATGCCGATGCTTCTTGGAGTAAAGTAGATTGGACTGATCTTTTTATTGATATTGAAGGCGTTAAAAAACCGACTTATAACACACAGGTTAAAATGTTGTGGGATGATACCTATTTCTATATTTTGGCTAAAATGGAAGAACCACATGTTTGGGCAGATATTAAAGACCACGATGCTATTGTTTTTTATAATAATGATTTTGAAGTTTTTGTAGATCCTGATGGTGATACCTTTAATTATTATGAAATAGAAGTGAATGCCATCAATACGGTTTGGGATTTATTTATCTCTAAACCGTACCGAGAAACTAATGTTGTTTTAAACGATTGGACTGCTACGGGACTAAAATCGGTAGTAACAATTGACGGTACATTAAATAATCCAATCGACACAGACAAAGGCTGGATGCTTGAAATGGCCATTCCATGGAGCGTTTACAAAAAGGCGTATTTTGAAAAAAACGTGCCTAAAGATGATTTTTGGCGTGTGAATTTTTCAAGGGTGAATTGGGATTATCAAATTAGTGATGGTACATACGAACGTAAAAAAGACAGCACCGACAAGTACCTTCCGGAATACAATTGGGTGTGGTCGCCACAAGGCGTTATCAATATGCACGAACCTGAAAAATGGGGCTATGTTTATTTTTCTTCAAAGGAAGCAGGCGCCAAAGATACTTTTGAAATTCCCAATGATGAAAAAATAAAATGGAAACTATTTGAATTGTATCGCACTCAAAAAGAACACTACGAAGCTAAAAACACATGGTTAACTTCCCTTAAAAGCATAACGTCATCACCAATAATAATAGAAGGAAAAACAATAAAGCCGAAATTAGAAAACCACAGCTTTGGATGGACTATTTCTGTAAAAAGTCCTTTTTCAAATAAACTGTTCGTTATTAAGGATGATGGTACTTTTTTAAAAAAATAAATAGATGAAACTGATAAAATTTATTTTTCTGATACCCCTGTTTTTTGCCTGCACAAATGCAACAAAAAAACAAGATCAAACAAATTCTGAAAAACCAAATGATGATTTGAAAATCATTGGTTATGCGGCTGGTTACGAGGATTATGATTTTTCTAAAATTGATGCTACTAAACTCACGCATATTAATTTCGCCTTTGCCAACATTGTAGAAGGCAAAGCAAAATTTGAATTAGCAACAGATTCATCGAAAATTGCGACTTTAATGCGTCTGAAAAAACAAAATCCCAAATTGAAAGTTTTGTGTTCTGTTGGTGGTTGGGTTTGGTCCGATCAATTTTCGAATATAGCGGCCTATGATGCTTCTCGGAAAAAATTCGCGCTAAGTTGTATTGCGCTTTTAAAAATTCACGGATTTGATGGCGTTGATTTAGACTGGGAATATCCTGGGCAACGCGGAGAGGATAATCCGTTTCGTCCATCTGATAAAGATAATTTTACCTTGCTTTTATCCGATATACGGAATGCTTTGGATGCTGAAAGCGCGCATTCTAAAACACATTTTTTGCTAACCATCGCTTCTGGTGCTGATCAAGCATACATAGACCAAACCGATTTAGGAACTGCACATAAATACCTCGATTTTATAAATGTGATGTGTTACGATTTCTACCAAGGGTGGTTTTACCAAACAGGGCATCATGCTAATTTGTATCCTTCAAACAAAGAAAAGTATGGAGGCAACAGTGCAGTGCAAGCCATTGAAAGACATATAAAAGCAGGTGTTCCAGCAACTAAATTAATGATGGGAATTCCGTTTTACGGCAGGCAATGGCATAAAGTAACAGCTACAACCAATGGATTATATGAGCAAGCAGGTGAAGGCGGTTACATTATTCCTTACTGGGAAATTATTGAAAAATTAAAAACAGGCAAATACAAAAAAATGTATGATGAGTCGGCAAAAGCATCTTATTTATGGAGTGCTGCTGATAGTGTTTTCATTTCATGGGATACACCAAAAGAGATACAACTAAAATCAGAATACATTAAGGAAAAAGGTTTAGGAGGTGCTATGTTTTGGGAATATAGCTTAGATAAGAATCAAGAATTGTTAAACGAACTTTTTAAAAGTTTAAATTAATTTTTAACCACGAACCAATGGCAAAACGTCTCTTATTTTTTATGTCAATTTTGATTTTTGCAAGTTGCAATCAAAAGAATGATGGTAAACAAGTAGATCAATCAGGAGTTTCTAACCCTGTTACATCCGCTTTTACATTCGCCACATGGATAACGTCTAGTAAAGATAAAACAGATGATGCCTATGCCTCAGAATTCAAAAAATATAAAGCAGGTGGTATTGATGAAATTTTAATAAACACAAGTACCGACCCCAAAGAGTTAGAGCGTTTGGTGCCCATAGCCAAAAAACAAGGACTAAAAGTACATGCGTGGATTATGGCGGTAAATAGGCCAGGAGATACTGTGGCACTAAAACATCCAGAGTGGTATATGGTTAGTAGAGACGGTAAATCATGTTTTGACACCCGTCCGTATGTGGGATACTATCAATGGTTATGCCCAACGAGAACCGCGTCCAGAAATCATATTTTAGATTTGGTAGAGGGTTTAGCAAAAGTAGAAGGTATTGAAAGCGTTCATTTAGATTATATTCGGTTTCCAGATATTTTTCTACCTATCGGTTTGCTTCCAACTTACAATTTAACGCAAGATACTGAAATGGCTGAATACGACTTTTGCTATTGTGATGCGTGCATAAATGCATTTGAAAAAATACATCATAAAAATCCCCGCGAAAGTAAAAATACGGCCATTGATATGGAATGGAAACAATTCCGATTAAATACGATACAAAATTTGGTTAATGATGCTTATAAAATAGTTCATAAACACAATAAAAATTTAACAGCAGCGGTATTTCCTTATCCAGAAATGGCAGATCACATGGTGCGCCAACGTTGGGATAAATGGGATATTGATGAAGTATATCCCATGATTTACCATGGCTTTTATAATGAAGAAATCGATTGGATAGGTTTCGCTACCAAACAGGGGGTTGCTGATGTAGCGTCTGAAAACATAGGTATCAATACAGGCATTTACATTCCGCCATTTACATCTGCTGATGAATTAAAGCAAGCTATTTTATTGGCCAAAGAAAATGGTGCCAAAGGCGTGGCATTTTTTGATGGACCAACATTAACAGATGCGTATTTGAAAGCGATTAAAGAAATGAAAGAGACTTTACAATAAAAAATAAAAATATTTATAAATTATAGTTTATAAACTAAATAACACCACACTATGTCAAATCAAAAATCGTATCGCTCTGCGTTTATATTATTAACAACCTTATTTTTTCTTTGGGGATTTATCACGGTACTCGTAGATTCCTTGATTCCTAGGTTACGCGAATTATTCACTTTAACTTACTTTCAAGCAGGTTTAGTGCAGTTTGCATTTTTTGGAGCCTATTTTTTATTATCAATTCCAGCTAGTTTTATTCTTTCGAAAATAGGTTATAAAAAAGGAATTATTTTAGGGTTATTGACTATGGCGGTAGGCTGTTTATTGTTTTACCCAGCAGCATCGTACCGTGTTTTTGGTATTTTTATGTTGGCATACTTTATTCTAGCAGCAGGTATGACGGTTTTACAAGTAGCAGCAAATCCTTTTGTGGCCGTATTAGGTTCAGAAGATGGTGCATCCAGTCGTTTAAATCTTTCTCAAGCATTTAATTCTTTAGGCACAGCCATTGCACCAGCAGTTGGGGCCTTGTTCATTTTGAGTGATGTTATAAAAACAAAGGATGAAATTGCTGTATTAGATGCGTCGGCAAAAGAAGTTTATTTGGCTTCGGAAGCTGCTGCAGTACAAACACCATTTATAGGTTTGGCAGTTTTCATTGGTATTATTGCACTTATCTTTTTATTTTCAAAATTACCAGAAATGATTAGTGAAGCGTCAACAGGCACCTATGCCGAGGCTTTCAAAAACAAAAAATTGATGCAAGGTGTATTGGGTATTTTCTTTTATGTAGGAGCCGAAGTAGCCATAGGTAGTTATTTGGTAAACTATTTTTTAGATATGAATCTCGTTTCCGTCATTAAGGAAAATACGATTATGAAATCTATAGCGGAAGGGATTCTTAATTCTGGTTTAGCAGAAAACGATAATAAAGCAGTTGTAGGTGTTTTTGTAACGTTTTATTGGTCGGGCGCCATGATAGGTCGCTTTGCTGGTGCTTATCTTACCAGAGTTATAAAACCAGGAAAAGTACTGGCTATTTTTGCCACTATTTCTAGTGCTTTAATTCTTATATCTATTGGTACCACTGGTTTAGTGAGCATGTGGAGCATTTTAGCAGTTGGTTTATTTAATTCCATCATGTTCCCAACCATATTTACGTTGGCTATTGATGGTATTGGCCACTTAAAACCTAAAGCGTCCGGATTATTATGTACAGCTATTGTTGGTGGCGCGTTAATTCCGCCTGCTTTTGGTTTTTTAACCGATCTGATAGCCTTTAAATACGCCTTGTTTTTCATCGTGTTTTGCTATGCTTATATTGTTTGGTTTGGTTATAAAAATGGAAAATCGCAGGTTGTTATTGTATAATTTTTTATACAAAATGCTTACGACTCACGATTTAATAATTAAAAATTTTAGAAAAAAAGTTAATGAAAAAATTTGGTATCCTATATCTGTTCTGTACGGTTTTCTTGCTTCATTGCAAAGAACCCAAAGCGGTATGGAACCAAGTTAAATTAACAAGTTTTGTCAATCCATTTATAGGAACTGATGGTCCTGGAAATACGTATCCCGGCGCAACGGTTCCTTTCGGAATGGTACAACTAAGCCCGGATATTGGCATACCGGGTTGGGATCGGATTGCGGGTTATTTTTACCAAGATTCTATTATTTCTGGATTTTCGCACATGCATTTGTCCGGAACAGGTGCGGGCGATTTGTATGATATTTTGGTCATGCCAACAAACAGTCGGTTTTCAAAACGAATAGAAGCCAATAACTTCAAACCATTTTCTAGTTTTTCACATGAAAAAGAAACGGCATCTCCTGGCTATTACGCCGTAGATTTACTAGATTATGGTATCAAAGCAGAACTTACTGCCACTGAAAGAACCGGGATTCACCGCTATACGTTTCCAAAAGATGATAAATCTCAAATTTATATTGATTTAGGTTATGCCTTAAATTGGGATAGTCCAACAGAAACGCATTTAAAAGTAGTTAATAACACTACCATTGAAGGCTACAGAAAATCGACAGGTTGGGCAAAAGATCAACGCGTTTATTTTGCTATCAAAGTTTCAAAACCATTTAAGGACTTTCAGATTTTCGAAAATGATATCGAATCTACTTCACCAGTTACCGACAAAAACACAAAAATCGTTTTAAACTACGCCACTTCAGAAAACGAACAAATTGTTTTAAAAACTGGAATTTCAACGGCTAGCATCGAAGGCGCTTATAAATCGCTAAACACCGAAGCTCCCAATTTTGATTTTGATGCATTGAAAAATGAAGCCGAAAACAAATGGGAAACCCAACTTCATAAAATAGATGTTACCATCGCAGACGAGGTGCGAAAACGTATTTTTTATACGATGTTGTATCAATCGATGTTGGCGCCTACTTTATTAAGCGACCTCGATGGGAATTACAAAGGCGCAAACAATCAAACCATGCATGCCAAAGGATTTAATCGCTACGATACGTTTTCGTTGTGGGATACGTATCGCGCGGCACATCCTTTATATACCATCATACATCCCAATCGTGTTTCGGATATGGTAAATTCGCTCTTGGTACATTACAAAGAAACAGGTTTGTTGCCAGTTTGGTCGATGCAAGGCAACGAAACCAACATGATGATTGGTTATCACGCCGTTCCCGTTATCGTCGATGCTTATTTTAAAGGCATTAAAAATTTTGACACCAATTTGGCTTATGAAGCCTGCATCAAAAGCGCCACCGATCATTCCAGACAAATTGATACGTATATGCAATTGGGTTATGTTCCTGTGGATGAAAAGGACGAAAATTGGTCGGTTTCCAAAACATTAGAATATGCGTATGACGATTGGTGTATTGCGCAATTTGCACAAGCTTTATGTAAAACGGAAGATTACAATACGTTTTTAAAACGTTCCGAAAATTGGCGTAATCTCTATGATTCAAAAAGTACGTTTATGCGTCCGAAATTGACAGATGGTTCTTTTGTAAAAGATTTTGTTCCGAAAGACTATTCGGCTTATTTCTGCGAAAGCAACGCATGGCAGTATTTTTGGTCGGTTCAACATAATATTGAAGGACTCGCTGAGGCTGTTGGAGGAAATGATATTTTCGATAAAAAGTTAGATTCCATGTTTAGTTTAAATCCACTTCCAGAAGACAAATTACCTATTTTCAGCACCGGAATGATTGGTCAATATGCCCACGGAAACGAGCCGAGTCATCATGTCGCTTATTTGTACGATTACATTGGAAAACCATGGAAAACACAAAAATTAGTCCGTGAAATTTTAGAAACACAATATAAAAACGAGCCCAATGGACATTGCGGCAATGAAGATTGCGGACAAATGTCGTCTTGGTACGTGTTCAGTGCTTTGGGTTTTTATCCTGTAAATCCGGCGCAAGGTGTTTATGCTTTTGGTTCGCCATTAGTGGATGCGGCGGTGATTCATTTAGAAAACGGAAAAACGTTTAATGTAAAGGCAATACATAACAATGCAGAGAACATCTACATTCAATCGGTTACCTTAAATGGTAAAACAATAAACAGAAATTACATTACGCACAAAGAGATTATGAACGGCGGTACTTTAGAATTTACCATGGGAAAATCTCCAAATAAAAAAGTAACAAACACGATGGCAACATCTTCAAAAATATATAATTAAAAAAAGCTTGTATGTCAGATAGAAGAAATTTTATAAAAAAAGCGGCTTTAGGAACGATAGGCATTAGCTCGGTTTTAAGTTGTAAAGGACTTAATGAAACCGCGCAAGCCTCAACAGGAATTACTTTTAAAAATTCTAAAAAACCGTTGGTGATTTCAACATGGAACCATGGCTTACCCGCAAACGAAGTAACCTGGAAGCAGTTAAAAAAAGGAAAAACGGCTTTAGATGCGATTGAAGCTGGCATGAAAATTCCAGAAGCCGATCCTAAAGTAAGAAGCGTGGGTTATGGCGGTTTTCCGGATAGAGAAGGTAAAGTGACTTTGGATGCCTGCATCATGGATCACCATAGCAATTGTGGTTCGGTTTCTTTTTTACAAGGCATAATGCATCCTATTTCCGTGGCAAAAAAAGTACTGCAAGATACCCCACATGTGATGTTAACTGGTGAAGGCGCGCTTCAATTTGCTTTATCCGAAGGATTTAAGGTAGAAAATTTATTGACTACGGAAGCAGAAGCCGATTGGAAAAAATGGTTGGAAGAATCAAAATATAAACCCGTTATAAATATTGAAAACCACGATACGATTTCGATGTTAGTTATTGATGAAGACGGCAATATTTCGGGTGGTTGTACCACAAGTGGCGCTGCTTGGAAAATGCACGGTCGCGTGGGCGATTCACCAATTATTGGTGCTGGTTTGTTTTTAGATAATGAAGTGGGGGCAGCAGCAGCAACCGGTTTGGGTGAAGCAGTGATTCGTACAGCCGGAAGCGCTATGGTGGTGGAATTGATGCGTCAAGGAAAATCACCTTTAGAAGCATGTAAAGAAATTGTGGAACGCATTTACAACAAACACAAAAACCACAAAGACATGGAATACTTGCAAGTTGGTTTCATAGCCGTTAATAAAAATGGTGAACATGCAGGTTATAGTTTGCGTTCTGGTTTTAACTACGCCATTTGTGACGACGCTAAAGGGAATAGAATGGAAGATGCCCAATTTAAAATGTCTTGGGATAATTAAAATAAATAATTGATAATATAAAATATAAGAACATGCATGCATTAAAAAAAATTCTGGTATTGATTTTACTAACCATCACGTTTTCGTGCCAAAATAGTAAAGAAGCTAAGGTATTTACAGAAAAGGATATCGTTATTATTCCAAAGCCAGTGGCATTAACATTGGAACAAGGTGCCTTTCAATTTAACAAACATACCCAATTTGTAATCTCGGATGCATCTCAAAAAGCAGCGGCTTCGGTTTTAATCGAGAAATTCAAAAATGCAGCAGGATGGATCTTGGTAGTTTCAGAAAAAGCACCTAAAAATAATTTTATCGAATTTATTAAAGCTGAAAATTTAGGTGATGAAGCGTATGAATTGGAAATGAATTCTGATAAAATTACTATCAAAGCCAAATCATTTTCAGGGTTTTTATATGCCATAGAATCCATCAGACAGTTATTGCCTACAGAAATTGAAAGCAATGTTATTGTGAAAGAAGCAGATTGGGTTATTCCAAATGTAAAAATAAAAGATGAACCTCGTTTTAAATGGAGAGGGCTTCATTTGGATGTTGCGCGTCATTTTTTCAAAAAAGAATACATAAAAAACACCATCGATATGTTGGCAATGCATAAAATGAATGTATTGCATTTTCATTTGGTTGATGATCAGGGTTGGCGTATCGAAATAAAAAAATATCCAAAATTAACAGAAGTTGGTGCATGGCGATTGGATCAAGAAGATGCACATTGGGATGGTCGCAAGGTCACAACTCCAGAAGATGAAGCTACTTATGGAGGCTTTTATACACAAGAAGATATTAAAGAAATTGTAGCTTACGCGAACCAAAAAGGTGTAGAGGTCGTTCCTGAAATAGAAATGCCAGCACACGTTATGAGTGCCATTGCTGCATACCCAGAACTTTCTTGTTTTGAAACACCTATTGGCGTACCATCTGGTGGTGTTTGGCCAATAACAGAGATTTATTGTGCAGGAAAGGAATCGACTTTTGAATTTTTAGAAAATGTATTATTGGAAGTTATAGAACTTTTTCCTTCAAAATATATTCATGTTGGTGGTGATGAAGCCACAAAAACCAATTGGGCAAAATGTCCGAATTGCAAAAAAAGAATGCAAACTGAAGGGTTGAAAAATGTTGAAGAATTACAAAGTTATTTCATTAAAAGAATGGAACGCTTTATTACTACCCATGATAGAAAGTTGATAGGTTGGGATGAAATTTTAGAAGGTGGTTTAGCACCAGAAGCCACGGTAATGAGTTGGCGAGGTGTTGAAGGTGGCGTTGCAGCCGCGGAACAAGGCCACGATGTAGTTATGACACCCGGTTCACATTGCTATTTTGACCATTATCAAGGACCACAAAACCAAGAACCTTTAGCCTGGGGCGGTTATACACCTTTAAGCAAAGTTTATGAATTTGATCCCATTGTAGAAACCATGACACGAGAACAGGCGAAACACGTTTTGGGAGGTCAAGCTAACTTATGGTCTGAACAAATTAAAACAGAAGCCCATTCTCAATACATGATTTTTCCAAGATTGGCAGCATTGTCCGAAGCTGTATGGAGTCCTAAGGAATCAAGAAATTGGGATAATTTTTCAAATAGGATCACATCACTTTTCAAACGTTATGAGTATTTGGAAGTTAATTATGCAAAAAGTGCCTATTTGGTGATGGAAGATGTGAAGATTGACATGGATACAAAAAACGTTTCATTAGGCTTGAAAAATGAGTTTACCAATGCCGATATTCGTTATGCCATAAATGATAATAAACTAACAAATAAAGCTATAAAATATACCGAACCTCTAAAAATTGATAAAACAACTACGGTTCACGCATCGTTGTTCAAAGATAATAAACCAGTTGGAGTTCCTTTTAATACGACAATCGAGTTTCATAAAGCAGTTGGTAAAAAAGTAACTTTCAAAGAAATTTATGATGACCGGTATAAAGGTGAAGGAGAATTTGGATTGGTAAATACTTTACGTGGTACCAAAAACTTTAGCGATGGCCATTGGCAAGCTTGGTTAGGAAAAGACATGGAAGCAGTGATTGATTTGGGTGAAAACACAGCTATTCAAGAAGTAACTTTAGGGACTTTAGAAAATCAAGGTCCTGGTATTTATTTCCCAACAGCAGTTACGGTATCTGTTTCTACAGATGGTAAAAATTACAAAGAAGTTGGTGTAGAAAAAAGACCGTTCGCTAAAAACCCTTCGTTTGATTTGAAAGATTTTAAAGTTTCTTTTGAAAACCAATCGGTACGTTATGTGAAGGTGGTTGCTACTAGTTTAAAAACGCTTCCCAAAGGTGGTGATGTATGGTTATTTGTTGATGAAATTTTAATTAATTAAGAATGAGGTATTTAAAAATTATAACGATCTTCCTTTTCTTAGCAGTTTTTCAATTGCAAGCACAAGAAAAATTAACGAAAGAACAACGTTTGGAGTGGTTTCAAGATGCGAAACTCGGTATTTTTATTCACTGGGGATATTACGGCGTAAACGGCATTGGCGAATCGTGGTCGATGTACCACAAACGCATTTCGTATGAGGATTATATGGAGCAAGGCCAAAAGTTCACTGCCAAAAATTACGATCCAGAAGCTTGGGCAAAATTGTTCAAAAAAATTGGAGCACGCTATGCAGTATTAACCACAAAGCACCACGATGGGGTGGCTTTGTGGGATACTAAATACAGTAAGTTAAATGTCAAAGAAAAAACGCCTGCCAAACGTGATTTGGTAGCGCCTTTTGTGGATGCTTTACGCAAAGAAAACTTAAAAGTAGGTTTGTATTATTCTTTGATCGATTGGTCGCATCCTGATTACGATGTGGTTTTTCCACGTCCTAATACTAGAAAGGACTATCCTCAAAAAAATCAAAATCAATTGTCTCCTTGGCAACGTTTTCTTAAATTCAATGACAATCAGTTAAAGGAATTGAGTCGTAATTTCAGTCCAGATTTGTATTGGTTTGATGGCGATTGGGAAAAAACAAGCGAGCAATGGCAAGCAGAATCGTTGAAAGATTCGTTGTTGAAATGGGATCCAAAAGTGATCGTTAATTCTCGTTTGAAAACCTACGGTGATTACAGTACGCCAGAACAAGGAGTGCCAATCGTTAGACCAGAAGGCGCTTGGGAATTTTGTATGACCATGAACGATAATTGGGGTTTTTTTCCATCGGATACCAACTACAAACCAATCTCTCAAATTGTGAGAACTTTTGTTGAAGTGATTGCTTCGGGCGGAAATTTGTTATTGAATATCGGTCCAAAACCGGACGGAACTATTGCTCCAGAACAACTAGAGCGTTTAGAAGGTTTGGGCGAATGGGTAAATAAACACGAATCGGCCATTTTTAGTTCGAAAGCTGGTTTACCATACGGTCATTTTTACGGACCAACTTTATTGAGTAAAGACGAAACCAAAATTTATTTGGCCTTATTTGATACGCCTAAAAACTATATTTCTTTAAAAGGAATTCAGAATAAAGTGAAATCAATCAAAGTGGTTGGAAGTAATCAAGAGTTGAGTTTTGAAAGAAATGGTGGAGCAGTTTGGAATAATATTCCTGGAATTTTAAGAATCGAAGTACCACAAGAAAAGAACTTAGATCCTTATGTGACGCTGTTAGAAATAACTTTAGACAGTCCTTTGGTTTTATACCGTGGACACGGAAATGCTGTTGAACTAAACCAATAAATAGAATGCAAAATCAAATTTTCAAATATTCATGGGTGCTGTTGGTTGCTTTTTTAAGTAATAATTTCGATGCAACAGCTCAAAAGATTCAAAAAAATACTGATAATGCGGTAGTTGATTATGTAAATCCATTAATGGGAACGGATTCTTCGTTCGATTTATCCAATGGAAATACGTATCCCGCTATTGCAACGCCCTGGGCTATGAATTTTTGGACACCGATGACCTCAAAAATGGGCGATGGGTGGACGTATAAATACGATGAAAATAAGATTAGAGGCATCAAACAAACGCATCAACCAAGTCCGTGGATCAATGATTATGCTGCTTTTTCATTAATGGCAGTTACGGGCGATTTAAAATTTCAGGAAGACGAAAGAGAATCTTGGTTTTCGCACAAAGCAGAAACCGTAAAACCGTATCATTATTCTGTTTATTTAGCAGATTATGATGTGGTTGCTGAGGTAGCTCCAACCGAAAGAGCGGCTCATTTTCAATTTACGTTTCCAAAATCGGACCAATCTTACATCATACTCGATGCTTTTTACAAAGGATCGATGGTAAAAATTCTTCCGAAAGAACGTAAAATTATTGGCTATTGCCGAAATAATAGTGGTGGTGTTCCAGAAAATTTCCATAATTATTTTGTAGCAGAATTCGACAAAGATTTTGAAATCAACCACACGTGGAATGATGGTTGGCAATTGGTCGAAAATTCTACCAATAGTGAAGGCGAACACGTGGGTGCCATAATCGGATTTAAAACTAAAAAGGGAGAAGTTGTTCATGTAAAAGTGGCTTCTTCCTTTATAAGTGCAGAACAAGCACAATTGAACCTTTCGAGAGAAATTGGTTCAGATAATTTTGAACAAACCAAAGAAAAAGCAAAACAAGCTTGGGAAACCGAATTAAGCAGAATCCAAATTGAAGATGATAATATCGATAATTTAAGAATTTTTTATTCTTGTTTGTACCGCGTTTTATTATTTCCAAGAAAGTTTTACGAATTTGATGCCAACAATCAAGTGGTGCATTACAGTCAGTACAACGGAAAAGTTTTACCGGGTTATATGTTTACGGACAATGGTTTTTGGGATACGTTTAGAGCGGTTTTTCCATTCTTTAATTTGATATACCCAGAACTCAATGGTAAAATTATGCAAGGTTTGGCTAACACCTACAAAGAATCGGGATGGTTGCCAGAATGGGCGAGTCCAGGCCATAGAGATTGTATGATTGGTTCTAATTCAGCACCTATTATTGCAGACGCTTTCTTAAAAGGAGCCAAAGATATGGATGCAGAATTGTTGTTGGAAGCCATGCTGAAAAACGCAACAGTTGCCGATGGAAGACCAGTAAATTCAGTAGGTCGCGAAGGATTGACGTATTACAATACATTAGGATATGTTCCTTATGATGTGAAAATTAATGAGAATGTTGCTCGTACTTTAGAGTACGCTTACGCTGATTTTACCATTGCACAAATGGCTGAAAAATTAGGAAAAAAAGCGCTTGCAAATAAGTATTACAAGCAATCGATGAATTACAAAAATGTATTTGATTCGTCAACCAATTGGATGCGCGGAAAAAATGAAAATGGTAGTTTTCAAACGCCTTTCAACCCTTTAAAATGGGGCGATGCTTTTACCGAAGGAAACAGTTTGCATTATACATGGTCTGTTTTTCATGACATTCAAGGTTTAATCGATTTAATGGGCGGTAAAGAACAATTCGCTTCTCAATTGGATGAAGTTTTTGAAATGCCTCCAAAATTTGATGGGTCGTATTATGGATTTACCATTCACGAAATCAGAGAAATGCAAATTGTAAATATGGGGAATTATGCGCACGGAAATCAACCGATTCAGCACATGATTTACTTGTACAATTATGCCAACAAACCATATAAAACACAAGAAAAAATACGTGAGGTTTTAACCAAATTATATGCGGCTACGCCAGATGGCTATTGTGGTGACGAGGATAACGGACAAACATCGGCATGGTATGTTTTTAGTGCTTTAGGATTTTATCCCGTTACGCCGGGAGCTGACGAATATGTGATCGGAAGTCCGTTGTTTAAAAAAGCAACGCTTCATTTAGAAAACGGAAATACATTCGAAATTAATTCGAAAAACAATTCAAAATCTAACTTTTATATCCAAGGTGTCGAACTGAATGGGAAAATGTATAACAAAACGTTTTTAAAATTTGAGGACGTTCAAAAAGGTGGCATTTTACAATTTAATATGGGCGATACTCCAAATAAAAATTGGGGAACTGCCGCTGAAAGTGTGCCGTATTCTTTAAGCACTTCAAAAAAATAATGCCATGAAACAATTGAAATTAATCGTTCTTTTTGCAATTTTTTGCAATCAATTTATAGCTTTTGCACAAGAACCAGCCGATTATGTAAATCCGTTTATTGGAACATCTAATTACGGAGCAACCTTTCCGGGATCCATTGCGCCAAGAGGCATGGCTAGTATTAGTCCGTTTAATGTGGCGGGAGCTCCAAATAAATTAGAAAAAGACAGCCAATGGTTGTCTAATCCGTACGTACATGAAAATACGTTTTTAACGGGTTTCAGTCAAGTCAATTTAAGTGGTGTTGGATGTCCAGAATTGGGCGTTATATTGCTAATGCCAACAACAGGAAAATTAGAAACCAATCATTTAAAATACGGTTCCACTTATAAAAATGAAGTTGCAAAAGCAGGTTATTACAGTACGCAAATTGACAAATATAATGTTAAAGGCGAATTCACGGCTTCAAAGCGAGTAGGCGTAAGCAAATTTACTTTTCCGAAAGGGCAAGCCAATATTTTATTGAATTTAGGTTTAGGATTGACCAATGAACAAGGCGCGATGGTGCAAGTAGTTTCTGCAACAGAAATTCAAGGCATGCGTTCGGTTGGAACTTTTTGTTACAACAGTGCAGAAGATGCTTATCCTGTTTATTTTGTAGCTAAATTTTCGAAACCAGCCGATCATTTTGGGGTTTGGAAAAAACCTGCCAAATATGAAGGTGTGGAAGCACAATGGATGGGTTACAACGGAAAAACCAGATTGATGGAACAATCCAAAAAGATGGTGGTAGGTGATAGTATTGGAAGTTATTTCAGTTATAATTTTGAGAAAACAGAAAGCGTTGAAGTTAATATCGGCGTGAGTTATATAAGTATCGAAAATGCTCGTGAAAATTTAGAAAAAGAAACAGGCAACAAAAGTTTCGAAGCGGTTTATGCCGCAACATACAAAGAGTGGAATGACGAACTTTCTAAAATAAAAGTAGAAGGCGGCACCAAAGAAGATAAAACGGTATTTTATACAGCTTTGTACCACACTTTAATTCACCCGAATACGCTAAATGATGTTAATGGCGAATATCCCGAAATTAAAACTGGGAAAATTGGCAAAACCGATGGCACGCGTTATACCGTGTTTTCGCTGTGGGATACCTATCGAAATTTACATCAATTAATGTCGTTGGTGTATCCAAAACAACAATCGGATATGGTAAAAAGTATGTTGGATATGTACGATGAAAACGGTTGGTTACCCAAATGGGAATTGAACTCCACCGAAACTTTTACTATGGTGGGAGATCCCGCAAGTATTGTGATTACAGATACGTATCTAAAAGGAATTCGTGATTTTGATGTGCAAAAAGCATACAAAGCCATGCTAAAAAGTGCCGACCAAATAGAGAATAATCCGTTGCGACCAGGTTTAAAAGATTATATCGAAAAAGGATTTGTTACCACCGCAAATGTGGGTTCAGTTTCTACCACAGAAGAATACAATGTATCTGACAATGCCATCGCTTTATTAGCGAATGAATTAGGCAAAAAAGACGATTACAAACGTTTTAAAAACCGCTCTTTATCGTATAGAAAACTGTTCGATAAAAATTTTAAATTACTGAGACCAAGAACAAAAGACGGCAATTGGCACGAACCTTTTGACCCCAATGCGGGTGCTAATTTTACAGAAAACATTGGTTTTATTGAAGGAAATGCTTGGCAATATGCCTTTATGATTCCGCATGATATGTATGGATTAAAAAAATTAATGGGTGGCGACAAAGGTTTCACGGATCAATTGCAAAAGATTTTTGATACCAAACAATTTGATATGGCCAACGAGCCCGATATTGCATATCCGTATTTATTCAATTATGTAAAAGGAGAAGAGTGGCGCAGTCAAAAATTGGTGGAAGAATTGGTTCGCACTCATTTTAAAAACACGCCAGATGGAATTCCTGGAAATGACGATACGGGAACTATGTCTGCATGGGTCGTTTATTCAATGATGGGGTTTTATCCAATTGCTCCCGGAGAACCGATTTATACGATTACAAAACCATTATTTGATAAAATTACGATTCAATTGGATTCGAACTATTACAAAAAAAGCGAATTGGTTATAGAAAAAGTAACCAATAAAAACGGTCAAATTAAACAAATAGAAGTAAATGGAAAAACACACAAAAGCTACTTTATCGAGCATAATGATTTAGTAAATGCAAATACATTAAAAGTTATTTTAGACTAACAACACAACCGGGAAAGAGTCATTGCGAAGAACGAAACAATCTCTTCTTAGGTTTGGAATTCAAACAAAAAAACATACAATGAAAATGAAATCAATTACACTATTATTTATCTTATTTTTTGCAACTATATTATCAGCAAACGCCCAAGAGCCATCACATTACACAATATTCAAAAAGCAGCCCATCAATTTTGGTGGTGAAAAAGGAACAGATACTGAAGCAGTGAGTTTAATGAGTGGTCGTGTGGTTTATAAAAAAGTGACCATGCCTATTTTTAAAAATGGTACTGATGTAAAAATCAAAGTAACCGTACGCTCCAATGGCGATCGTTGGGACAAATCGGGTTCTTGTTTTGTAGTTTCAGACCCCAAAAAATTATCGATTCTTACCGTTACAGAAAAAGATGGAAAATTTCCAATAGATTCTTATGTTGATGATAAATATGCTGGATTTATTCAGGGTGAAACTTATAATCCTGTGGTAGAACTGATGCGTTTTATGACGCCTTTTGGTGTAGGACATTACAGTGATAACAAAGTAAAAAATAGAAGACCTGTGTATATTCCTGTTTGGGAAAAACAAGTGGTTTGGGAACAAGATATTACTGATTTGGAAAGTTTGGTTACAGGGACTTTTTATGTGGGTGTTTGGATAGATTCGTGGACGGCGGAAGGCTATAATTTTGATTTAGATTTAACCTATTCCAACAGAATTCAAAAAAAGGTAAAAGTGATGCCTTTAGTAAATACCATTCCCTATGTAGGCGGGCAACAAATACCAGATAATTTTGCGCACAATGATTTGGTGGAAACCATTCAATTAAAAAAAGAAGCGAAAAACGTAAAATTGCATTACATCACAACTGGTCACGGTGGTCATAGTGGTGGTGATGAATTTATCAAAATAAAGAACAGCGTTTTTATTGATAATAAGCTCGTTTTGGATTCCATTCCATGGCGTGATGATTGTGCTTCTTTTAGACGATTCAATCCTACTTCTGGTGTATGGGTTAAAAAAGATTCGGCTTCCTACATAAATCCTAGAACCAATAAATATGAAGTTAAAGAAATTGAAGAGCGTATTGCTTCTTCCGATTTATCCCGGTCTAACTGGTGTCCAGGTTCATCTGTTAAACCAATGGTTGTCGATTTAGGAACTTTAAAAGCAGGCGATCACACATTGAAAATAAAAATACCAGCAACACCTGTTGAGGGTGATAAATTGAACCATTGGCTGGTTTCGGCTTATATCACTTATGAAGATTAACTCAAAATAACATAAAAATTTCTGTAATTATCAGTAGTCTATTCGTTTTTATAGCGATTACGTTGAGTTCCTGCCAAGAATCAAAGGAACTGAGTTTAGTTACTAATGGTGTTTCAGAACATGAAATTGTTAGAAATGAGGATGCTTCACAATCGGTAAAACAACCTCACAATTGTACGCTAAATAAATCTTTAATAAGCAAGTTCAGAAAATGTCCATTTAATTCAAACAGTTTGATTTTTCTCAATTATGACACTAAAATAAGGTTTTTAGAAATTAATTTAAAGTATAAATAAATCATTCTGAATAAAAAAGTATAAGGAAAAAAACTCATTATGTGAAATCAAAATTTTGTTGCAAGTACAGAAACGTGTTAAGTAATTATAAAATCTAGAACACTATATTTATAAAAATAAACATAATAATAAATGAATAAGCAGATTATAAAAGCTCTAGTATTATTTATTACAATAGGTACTTTTTCTCAAGTGAAAGAACCATTAGAATTGTGGTATAAAGAACCTGCTTTAGATTGGATGACAGAAGCCTTACCTATAGGAAATGGCTATGTAGGAGCTATGTTTTTTGGTAATCCAGATGAAGAACATATTCAATTTTCTGAAGGTACTTTATGGTCGGGTGGACCTGATTCTAATCTCAACTATAATTTTGGTATAAAAAAAGATGCACATACATACCTTCCCCAGGTAAGAAGGTTGTTAAAAGCGGGAAATATAAATGAAGCTGATTCTATAGTAAGACGAAATTTTGAAGGTGTTATTAATACAGGGAGTAGATATAATGGCGAATTTGGTGACTTTGGAGCACAACAAACCATGGGGGATATTTTTATAAAAACAAACCATTCGGGAGTTATTACTAATTATAAACGAAGTTTAGATTTAAGTCAAGCTTTAGGAAGGGTGTCGTATAAAATATATGATGTACACTACCAACGAACATTCTTTGGGAATTACCCAAGTAATGTGATGGTCTATCATTTTGAAAGCTCAAAGGACACAAGTTATGAGATTCGATTTACAACTCCGCATGCAACTATAAATGAAGTATTCAAAAACGGCGTTTATGCCTTCGAAGGAAAAGTGGCCGATAATGGCATGGGCTTTGAAACTAAAATACTAGTCAATACAGATGGAGGTACAGTCTCATTCAAAAACGGTATTCTTTATGTAAAAGATGTTAAAAACTTGTTGTTGATACATACTTCTGCAACAGCATTTAAACTGGCATATCCAGCATATACGGGCAATGATTATAAAGCGAAAAATAATGAGGTGTTAAGTAAAGTGGCTAACACGTCTTTTGAAGCTCTTAAAAAAGAACATATAGTCGATTATTCGAACTTATTCAACCGGGTGTCTTTAAGAATTGGAACTATTGATTATGAGGATATTCCAACCAATGTTCGGTTAAAAAATTATGCAAATGGCGAGCCAGATGGTGGGTTTGAAAGTTTGTATTTTCAATATGCACGCTATTTAATGATTTCAGCAAGTCGTCCTAAAAGTATGTCTATGAACCTTCAGGGTAAATGGAATAACTCAACAAATCCAACTTGGGCAGCCGATTATCATAGTAATATTAATTTACAAATGATTTATTGGCCTGCTGAAATTACAAACTTATCAGAATGTCATGAGCCTTTTCTTGACTATATAGAAAGTTTGGTGCCGCCTGGAAAATTGGCCGCCACAGAGTTTTTTGATGTGAACGGTTGGATGGTAAACACCATGTGTAATGCTTTTGGTTACACTTCACCAGGATGGGGCATTCCATGGGGCTTTTTCCCGGGAGGAGCAGGCTGGTTTTCACAACACCTTTGGGATCATTACGACTTTACACAGGATAAGCAGTTTTTAGAAACGAAAGCATATCCCATAATGAAAGAAGCTGCTTTGTTTTGGCTGGATTATCTAACAAAAAATGTACAAGGAAATTTTGTTTCTTCACCGTCTTATTCCCCCGAGCATGGTGAGATTTCTAGTGGTGCTTCCATGGATCATCAAATTGCTTGGGATTTGCTGAATAACTGCGTAAAAGCAGCAAAAGTATTGGGAATAGACGATCATTTTACTAAAAAGGCAGTCGCAACAAGAAACGGTATTTTAGCTCCTAAAATAGGGAGTTGGGGACAGCTACAAGAATGGACAGAAGATGTGGATGACCCTGAGAGCAAGCACCGCCATATTTCTCATTTATTTGCTTTGCACCCCGGAAATCAAATATCTACTACAAAGACTCCAGAATTAGCCGAAGCTGCCAGAGTTACTTTAAATGCCAGAGGTGATGGAGGTACCGGATGGTCGCGTGCTTGGAAAGTTAATTTTTGGGCACGATTAAATGATGGAAACCATGCGCATAAAATGCTTGCTTATCTATTGAACCCAGCAAACTCTACTAATGTTAGTATGAGCAACCAAGCAGGTAGTTATTCTAATTTATTGTGTGCACACCCGCCATTTCAATTAGATGGTAATATGGGAGGTGCTTCAGGTATGGTTGAAATGCTATTGCAGTCCCATTCTGGAATTATAGAATTGCTACCAGCTTTACCAGATCCATGGCAAGATGGAGAAGTAACTGGACTAAAGGCTCGGGGAGGATTTGAAGTTGATATAAAATGGAATAACGGAAAACTTCTAAAAGCCAATATAAAGGGTGATCCCGGAAAAAAAGGATTTTTTAAAATCAAGAATGGAAGAGTCAGGAAGTTTAAATTAGATACTAATGGAAATTTTAAATTGTAAACACTACAATAATAAAACACCATATTATTTTATATCAAAAATTGTTTTTCCTATTAGGAGAATTTAACCTTTTTGCATATTAATTATTATATGTATTACATAATACATATTCTCGATATTTTGCTTATTTTTACGGCTTAATTAAAAGTCTCATCCTAAGAACACTTTTTAAAATAAAAAGAGGTTTCGGATTATTTCGTTTTTGGCAAAATTCAAAACTAGTTAAAAAGATGATTAGGTTTTAGAGATTTACTTTACATGATTAAAAGATGATGGTAATAGAAAAAAAAAGTTTCGTGAAAATTCAAATGGCATGTCTGTTTTTTGCAGTTATAAATGCAAATAGCCAATCCTTAAATCCTATTAAGGATTACAAATATTATATTGAAAATGAACAAGTAATAAGTGAACATAAGTTAGATGCGCATGCGTCGTTCACCTCGTTTACTTCTGAAAAAGAGGCTTTAAATAAGGCGCCTCAATTTTATAAATCATTAGATGGTATTTGGAAATTTAATTGGGTTAAAAATCCAAAGGATAGACCGACCACTTTCATGAATCCAAATGAAGATGTTTCAAGCTGGAATGATATTAAAGTACCTTCCAATTGGGAAGTAGAAGGGTTCGGAATTCCTATTTACGTGAACCACCAATACGAGTTTGCAGATTATAAGGCATCCATTGCTAATGATATGGAGTTTGTTGATAAAATTTACCCTAAATATCCGGGTAAAGTACCAAACGCATACAACCCCGTAGGAACCTATGTTCGCGATTTTGAAATAAACGCCAATTGGGATGGTAAAGAACTATTTTTACACATTGGTGCCATGAAATCAGGTGGCTTTGTATGGATTAATGGTAATTATGTAGGCTATTCTCAAGGTAGTAAATTACCAGCAGAATTCAACATAACCAACGTTGCAAAACCAGGTAAAAATAAAATAGCCATTCAAATTTTTAGATGGACCGATGGTTCGTATTTGGAATGTCAAGATTTTTGGAGAATAAGCGGTATCGAACGCAGTGTGTATGTGTATGCACAACCTAAAGTGCGCATTCAAGATTTTGAAGTTGTATCTTCTTTGGATGGTGCCTATAAAGCAGGTGTTTTTGAACTAGCATTAAATTTTGAAAACCATACAGCGCAAATTTCAAAAGGAACTGTTTCCTATAAACTGTTGGATGCCGATGGAAAAACAGTCGCTTCTGAAACAAAACCATTTAGTGTAGAAACTTCAGCAAACAATCCTATTAATTTTTCTTCAACGCTACCAAACGTAAATCAATGGAGTTCAGAACATCCTAATCTTTACACCTTAATCATTGAGACGAAGGATAAAAAAGGAAAAATATTAGAAGTTACCACATCCAAAATAGGGTTTAGATCGGTTGAAATTAAACAAGGATTGTTATTGGTAAATGGGCAGCGTATTACTTTAAAAGGTGTTAATACTCAGGAAGCAGATCCTGAAACAGGGCATGTCATGTCGGAAGCATTGATACTAAAAGATATTCAACTTTGGAAAGAAAATAACATCAATGCGGTACGATTAAGTCATTATCCACGCGGAAGAAAATTTTATGAGTTGTGTGATGAACACGGAATTTTCGTGGTTGATGAAGCCAATATCGAATCGCATGGCATGTATTACGGGCAATATTCCTTGGCGAAAAAACCAAATTGGGAAAAAGCGCACGTGGACAGAATGTTGCGTATGGTAAAACGCGACAGAAACCATCCATCTGTTATTATTTGGTCTATGGGGAACGAAGCCGGGAACGGTGTTAATTTCTTTAAAGGCTATGATGAAATTAAGAAAAACGACAAAAGCAAACGCCCCGTACAATACGAACGTCCTTATAAAGATAATGATGGTAGTTTATGGGATATGGACTCAAATACCGATATTATCGTACCACAATACCCATCGCCAGCTACTTTTGAAGCGGTAGGGAAAACAAAAACCGACCGCCCATACATCCCAAGTGAATATGCGCACGCTATGGGAAATAGTACGGGAAATTTCCAAGATTATTGGGATATTATAGAGCAATACGATAATCTCCAAGGTGGTTTTATTTGGGATTGGGTAGATCAATCCATTTGGAAAACCAATGAAAAAGGGGAGCGTTATTACGCTTATGGCGGTGATTATGGTGAAAATATGCCAACAGATAATTCTTTTTTAAACAATGGTATTGTGTTTCCAGATCGGACGCCACAACCGGCTTTGTACGAAGTTAAAAAAGCACACGAATTTATCAATTTCAAAAATAAAGGTGTTAATAATACTAATGAATTGCGCGTGTTAATTGAGAATTTATATGATTTCACCAATTTAGATCAATTCGATTTTAGTGCAGAAATAAAAGCTGATGGTGTTGTTCTAAAAACAATTCCTATTGAAACGATTTCCGTTGAAACCCACACAGGTAAACTAATTAGAATTCCTTTTACTGGTATTCAGTATAAAGAAAACACCGAATATTTTGTTGAAATTTCAGCAAAAACAAAAAGGGATTGGGGCTTATTGCCAAAAGGATTTGAAGTGGCTCACGAGCAAATAGCACTCGCAAATAAATACAAAAAGGTAACTACTGAAATTACTGAAAAAAGCAGTTTGAAACTAAAAGATGCGAACAAAACCATCGTTATTTCTAATAATGATATGCAATTGGTATTCGATAAAGAAAAAGGACAAATAACATCGTATATTTTTGAAAATAATGAATTACTAAAAGATGGTAACGGACCAAAGCCTAACTTTTGGCGTGCACCAACCGACAATGATTTTGGTAACCAAATGCAAGCTAAAAACATGGAATGGAAAAAAGCATCGCTGTTTATGAAAGTTTCAAAACTAACGTTCAGCCAAAATAAAGATGGTAGCATAAGTATTTATGTTAGTTATAATTTACCTGGTGTGGATACTACTTTTGAATCTAACTATCAAATTTTTGGAACTGGTGTGGTTAAAATAGATAATACATTAAATGAAACGAAGTACGCAGGCGATATTCCGCGAGTGGGCATGCGCATGCAACTTCAGAAAAAATATGATAACATGACGTATTTTGGTCGTGGCCCTTGGGAAAACTATCAAGATAGAAAAGCATCGGCATTTATTGATTTATATGAATCTAAAGTTAAAGATCAATACGTGCCATACGTGCGTCCTCAAGAAAATGGTTATAAAACAGATGTGCGTTGGGCAGCGTTTTCAGATGAAAATAAGACTGGCTTGTTGGTTGTTTCGGGTGTAATTAAAGGCTTAGGAATGAGTGCACTCCACATGCCTAATGAAGATTTTGATACCACTTCAGGCATTACTTATAACGGTAATGATACCTTAGATACCGAATATAAAACCGATGGTATTCCTAAAATAAATGCCTCCAAACACACTATTGATATTAAAGAACAAGATGTCGTGCAATTAAATATTGATTTGGAACAACGCGGTCTTGGAGGCGATGATAGTTGGGGTGCAAGACCACAGGATCAATATCAAATAAAAGGACAAGTAAAGCATGTTTATAGTTTTTATTTAATTCCTTTCAAAAAGGGAACGAAAGAAGACTTTATAGCATGGAGTAAATTATATGCAAACCAAAATTAAAATAGTTAAGTTAAAACAGAAAAAATGAGAAAAACGAATCATCTATTAAAGGTTGTTTTCCTATGGTTTTTAGGAAGTAACGTAGTTCAAGCCCAAACGCTTGACCCAGTTATTGAAAATCCAGATGTTATAGGTATTAATAAATTAGATGCACGCGCAACGTTCTTTCCTTACAACTCATTGCAGTTAGCAAAGGAAGACGATGTAGCTAAAGCTGAAAATTATTTATTATTAAATGGTATTTGGCAATTTAATTATTGCGATGCACCTGAATTAAGACCATTTGATTTTTATAAAGAAGATTACGATACCTCTAAATGGGCTTCGATAAAAGTACCAGCAAACTGGGAAGTGGAAGGTTTTGGTATTCCTATTTATGTGAATGCTTCCTATCCATTTCAAAAAGGAGAGCTAAATCCACCCGATATTCCAGACGGAAACAATCCTGTGGGATCTTACAAAAGAACCTTTGATGTGCCTAATAACTGGAGTGGCAAAGATTTGTTTATCCATTTTGGAGCTGTGAAATCGGCTTTTTATATTTGGATTAATGGGAAGAAAGTAGGATACAGCCAAGGTTCTAAATTGCCTGCTGAATTTAATGTGACCGATTTTGTGAAGCCCGGAAAAAACAGTATTGCTTTAGAAGTGTACCGTTGGAGTGATGGTAGCTGGTTGGAATGTCAAGATTTCTGGAGAATTTCAGGTATAGAACGTGATGTGTATTTGTACGCCAGACCAAAGGTGCAATTAGCCGATTATTTTGCAAAAGCAGGATTAGAAAATAATTATACCGATGGTGTTCTTGATTTAGCAGTGGATATTAAAAGCATCGATTCTAAAAAACAAGTAGGAACGGTAGCTGTTGAAATCACTAAAAACAATCAAACAGTTTACGCATCGTCATCAATTTATGATTTAGCGCCTAATTCAGGAAAAACATTAAAATTCAACAAAACCATTTCACAAGTAAAATCATGGTCTGCTGAAACACCTGAATTATACCAATTAAACATTATTATCAAAGACAAAAAAGGAAACGTTTTAGAAGCGATTTCTAAAAAATTAGGTTTCAGAACTTCCGAAGTTAAAGGCGGTCAATATTTAGTAAATGGCAAACCTATTTTATTTAAAGGCGTCAACAGACATGAACACGACCCAAATACAGGGCATGTGATTTCGCGTGAAGATATGCTAAAGGATATCCAAATATTTAAGCAATTTAATATCAATGCAGTAAGAACATGTCACTATCCAAACGATCCTTATTTTTATGAATTGTGTGATGAATATGGTATTTATGTTATTGATGAAGCAAACATAGAATCGCACGGGATGGGTTACGCTTTGGATAGAACCTTAGCAAATAATCCTGCGTGGTTAAAAGCACATCTTTCACGTGTTGAGCGTATGGTACAACGTGATAAAAACCATCCGTCTATCGTGATTTGGTCTTTAGGAAATGAAGCAGGTAATGGTTATAATTTCTACCTATCGTATTTGTTAGCTAAAAAATTAGATGAAACCAGACCAACACAATATGAGCGTGCTGTACACGAGTGGAATACCGATTTGTTTGTACCTATGTATGACACGCCGGAACAGATAGAAGCTTATGCTAAAAATGCACATTATACAAAACCTTTAGTATTGTGTGAGTATGCGCATGCTATGGGAAATAGTATGGGTGGCTTTAAAGAATATTGGGATTTATTTGAAAAGTACGATAAACTTCAAGGTGGTTTTATTTGGGATTTTGTAGATCAGGGACTTAAAGTTGAACGCAATGGCAGAACTATTTATGCTTATGGAGGTGATTTTGGTCCAGAAGGCACGCCAAGCGATAACAACTTTTTACTTAATGGATTGGTTCAGGCAGACCGTACACCCAACCCACATATTCATGAAGTAGCACATATCCAACAGGATATTAAGTTTTATGAAAATGATCTTTCTAAAGGGCAGATTGACATCAAAAACTGGTACTTCTTCAGAGATTTATCAAATTATAAATTAAACTGGGAAGTGATTGCTAATGGCGAGGTTGTAGAATCAGGAACTATGGACGCGCTTGATATCGCTCCACAAGCGAAACAAGCTGTGAAAATCCCTTTCAAAACGCAATTCAAAAACGGCGTTGAATATTTCTTAAACGTTTCTGCCGTATTAAAAGTGGATGAGCCTTTATTAAAAGCAGGCTATCGTGTGGCTTATGAGCAATTCCAATTACAAAAAGGAACGGTTAAAACACCTGAAAAAGCGACGGAAGCAGTTGCCCACAAAATAAAAGGTGATGTGATTACTGTTACTGGAAAAGACTTCGAATTAGCGTTCAATCAAAAAACAGGAACATTAACCGATTACAACTTCAAAAATAAAAGTTTATTGACCAATGGTCCTGAAGTTAATTTCTGGCGTGCGCCAACCGATAATGATTATGGTGCAGGAACGCAGAAAAGATACAAAGCATGGAAAGATGCAGGTACTTCTGGTACTGTAACAACGGCTGTAAAACAACTTTCAAAAACGGAAGTTCAAATTTCTTTTACAAGAGATTTATTTGATGGCGATGCCAAACTAATTGAAACGTTTGTGGTGGACGGTAACGGTGCTGTAAAAGTAACCAACGAATTAAAAGCAATAAAAGGAAAACACACAGATTTCTATAAATTCGGAAACAAATTAGTATTGCCAGAAGCTTATAAAAACATGACGTTTTACGGAAAAGGCCCTTTTGAAGCTTATACTGACAGACAACATGCTGCAAAAGTGGGGTTGTACAAACAAACCATTGCGGAGCAATATTTCGGATACTTACGTCCGCAAGAAAATGGAAATAAATTGGAAATGCGTTGGGTTGCTCTTACTAAAGAAGATGGCTCTGGAATTAAGTTTTTAAGTGAAACACCATTCTCAGTGTCAGCACTTAACTTCAAAGAAGAAGATTTACATAGTGGCGACGAAAGAAAGCAAGAACACGCAGGAGAAATGGATCCGCGTAAAGAAGTGTTCGTAAATATTGATGGGTTCCAACAAGGATTAGGAAGTATCAATAGCTGGGGAACATTGCCTTTAGAGCAATACCGTTTACCATACAAAGACTATTCGTATTCATATTGGATGGTTCCTGTTGAAAAATAAAAATATATTATAATAATTAAGAATCAGACACTATCACCTTTTTGTTTTCAATGAAAAGTTGGTAGTGTTTTTTTTAGAAGAAAAAATGATTAGATCTTGTCTGTTTTTATCGCTTATCGTATTGGCGTCTTGCAAAGTTCAAGTAAAAGATGCTTATGAAATCCAAAAACCAAAAACCCCCATTATGGGATGGTCTAGTTGGAATAATTTTCATGTGGCTATAAATGAAGAAATCATTAAGGCTCAAGCAGATTATATGATTTCCTCTGGTATGGCAGAAGTTGGTTATTCTTATATCAATGTAGATGATGGTTTTTTTGGAGGACGTGATAGTCACGGCGATTTATTGGTGCATAAAGAACGATTTCCAAATGGGATGAAAGTGATTTCAGACTATATTCATTCCAAAGGCTTGAAAGCTGGTATATATTCTGATGCAGGCATCAATACCTGTGCGTCGCAGTGGGATAAAGACACGATTGGCGTGGGTTCTGGATTGATGGGACATGACCGGAAAGATTTAAAATTGATGCTAAATGATTGGAATTACGATTTTATAAAAGTTGATTGGTGTGGCGGCGATTGGTTGGGTTTGGATGAAGAAACCCGCTACACACAAATTGCCAACATCATAAAAGAGATTAAACCAAACACAGTTTACAATATTTGTAGATGGGAATTTCCTGGCGCATGGGCACTTCAAATAGCTGATTCTTGGCGTATTTCGGGCGATATTACTAATGAATTCCATTCCATCTTACACATCATCGATTTGAATGCTGATTTATGGAAATACGCCTCTCCAGGTCATGTAAACGACATGGATATGCTTCAAGTTGGAAGAGGTATGAGTTATGAAGAAGATAAAACACACTTTACCATGTGGTGCATGATGAATTCGCCACTTTTAGCTGGAAACGACTTAAGAAGTATGAGTAAAGAAACCATTGAAATTCTAACAAACAAAGACCTTATTGCACTCAACCAAGATCCATTGGTGTATCAAGCACGCCGATTGGTTGATCATGGTGATTTGGAAGTATGGGCAAAACCATTAATTTCTACCATGAGTGGGAAAGTAGCGGTGACCTTATTGAATCGATCAGATACAGCAGCAACGATGACTTTTGATTTAAATACGGTTGGCATTGATGCTTCAAAAGGCTATAAGTATCGCGATTTATGGGCTAAAAAAGAGTATGAAAACTCCAAAAAAGAAACCTTGACTTTTGAAGTGCCAAAACATGGCGTGGTTGTTTTAACATTAGATGGCACATCAAAACCTTTTAATATTTTTCAGAATAAATAAAACAGCTAATTATTCCTGTATGAAATTATCAAAAACTCTTGTCGTTTTAAGTAGCATTTTTTTAGTGATTGGCTGTGGAAGCAAGAACAGTTTAGTACAAACAAATAAGCAAACGAACCAAACGAACCAAAAACCAAACATCATTTATATTTTGGCTGACGATTTGGGTTATGGTGATTTGGGCGCGTATGGACAAACCAAAATTGAAACTCCAAATATTGATGCGTTGGCAAAAGAAGGCATCTTATTTACCCAGCACTATTCTGGTTCACCCGTATGTGCGCCAGCGCGTGCCTCTTTACTAACGGGTTTGCATGGTGGACATGCCAGCATACGCGGAAATGACGAATGGGAAGAACGTGGTAATGTTTGGAGTTATAGAGCGATGATCAACGATTCCACTTTGGAAGGTCAGCGACCCATGCCAAAAAATACCGTTACGATGGCGCAATTACTAAAATCGGCCAATTATAAAACGGCAATCGTAGGGAAGTGGGGTTTAGGAGCACCACAAACCCAATCCATCCCAACAAAAATGGGTTTTGATTACTTTTTTGGATACAATTGTCAGCGATTTGCACATACCTATACACCCGTACATTTGTATGAAAACGAACACCGGTATCATTTAAGAAATGATACGATTGCACCACACTTCGGATTATTAAAAGACGATGATCCATTAGCGGTTTCATCTTATGAAAAATATTCACAACCAGATTATAGTCCCGATTTGATTTTTGGTAAAATGATGGATTTCATCGATACCAATAAAAAAGCGCCGTTTTTTGTGTATTGGGCAAGTCCAATTCCGCATGTGCCATTACAAGCGCCTAAAAGATGGATAGATCATTATGTAAAGAAGTTTGGCGATGAAACGCCGTATTATTTCAAAAAAGAAGTGGGCAGTTATTTCCCAGTGCGGTATCCGCATGCCACGTATGCTGCGATGATTTCTTATTTAGATGAAAACGTGGGTAAGTTAGTAGCTTATTTAAAAAAGGAAGGTTTATATGAAAACACACTGATTGTTTTTACATCCGATAATGGGCCAGCAAATGATGGTGGTACCGATCCTGAATGGTTTAATAGCGGTGGTTTGTTTGATGGTAAAGCGGGTAGAGGCAAAGGTTATACCTATGAAGGTGGCATTAGAGTGCCTATGATCGCAACATGGCCAGCTAAAATTAAAGCAGGTACAACCAGCGATCATATTTCGGCATTTTGTGATGTGATGCCAACATTTAACGAAGTTGCCAACGTGAAAACAGATACTAAAACCGATGGCATTAGTTTTTATAATGCCCTTACCAAAGCAGACAAGCAGAAAGAACACGACTATCTCTACTGGGAATTTGCGGGTTATGAAGGACAAGTTGCGTTACGCATGGGCAAATGGAAAATGATTTGGAAAAACATCAACAAAGGCAATAAGGACGTCGAATTATATGATTTGGATACCGATATTAGAGAAGAAAATAACATAATGGCTCAACACCCAGAAATGCTTAAAAAATTCTTTGAAATCGTTAAAAAAGAACATACCACTCCTAAAAACGACTCTTTTTTGATAAAGGGTGTGGAAGAAATAGTCTCAAAATAACAATATATTACCATGAAAACTTTTAAAAAAATCGCATTTTTTAGTTTTATCCTTGTTTTGGCAGGCTGTCAAACAAAAATTATTTCAAAACAAAATCATCAAAGACCTAATATTGTTTTCATCATGTCTGATGATCATGCCTACCAAGCCATTAGCGCTTATGATACGACATTGATACACACCCCTAACATCGATCGTATCGCAAAGGAAGGCATGCTTTTTACCAATGCTAGTGTTACCAATTCTATTTGTTCACCTTCAAGAGCGGTGATATTAACCGGGAAACACAGCCACATCAATGGCAAAATAGATAATTTAAGTAAGTTTGACACCACCAATGTTACCTTTCCACAGTTGCTTCAAAAGGCAGGTTATCAAACTGCTATGTTTGGAAAACTTCACTTTGGCAACAACCCAAAAGGTTTTGATGAATTCAAAATTTTACCAGGACAAGGCGATTATTATAACCCGGAATTCATCACCCAAAAAGGGGATACCATTATCGATGGTTATGTAACCGACATTACCACCGATCTTACTTTAGATTGGATGAAAAACCGACGCGATCCTAAAAAACCTTTCATGTTGATGTATCTTCATAAAGCGCCACACCGTTCGTGGTTACCTACCGAAAAATACTATACGGAATATACTAAAAAAACCTTCCCGTTACCTGCATCACTTTTTGATGATTATAGTACCAGAGGAACTGCCGCCAAAACTGCTGAAATGGGTATTTTAAAACACATGACGCTTGTTTACGACAACAAATTAACGCCCGAAACCATGAAAGAATTGGGTTTAAAGGATTGGAATAATCTAGCACCTGGTTTAGGACGTATGACGCCAGAGCAACGTGCCAAGTGGGATGCGGTATATAAACCTATTAATGAAGATTTCAAAAAAAGATATCCAACCATGAACGATTCTACGCTTACGGTGTGGAAATACCAACGCTACATGCAGGATTATTTAGGAACTATTGCATCGGTTGATGATAATGTTGGAAGATTACTTGATTATTTAGATGATGAAAAATTAGCAGATAATACCATTGTGGTTTATACATCTGATCAAGGATTTTATTTAGGCGAACACGGTTGGTTTGATAAACGTTTTATGTATAACGAGTCGTTTAAAACCCCCTTGTTAATTAAATGGCCGCATAAAATTAAACCTGGTACTACAGAAGATGAGATGGTTCAGAATTTAGATTTCGCACAAACCTTTCTTGAAATTGCAGGTGTAACTGCGCCAAATGATATGCAGGGTAAAAGTTTAGTGCCGCTTTTAACTGGTAAAAAAGAAACCTGGGATAGAGATGCTGTTTACTACCATTATTACGAATATCCTGCAGAACACGCTGTAAAAAGACATTATGGCATCGCTACCAAAGAATATAAGTTAATCCATTTTTATTACGATGTGAATGAATGGGAACTGTATAATCGCAAAAAAGATCCGCAGGAAATTCATAACGTTTATAATGATCCTGAATATGCTGACGTAGTAAAAAGTATGACTCAAAAACTAAAAGACCTTCGTGTAAAATATAAAGATTCTGATGCTTTGGATAATCATTATATAGAAATTTATAATAAGAAGTAATAAATTCGGTATTAATCTATTTGAAATGATATTGTTTATTGTCATAATATTTGATTTAAAAACTGACAACTTGAGTTTAGAAAACTTTTTTGTTGTGTTACCAGAAAGAAAGCGATAGTACTTCAATTAAGAATAAAGGAGATAAAAATGATTTCAAATAAAAAAACATATATCCGAAACTTGCTGCTTCTGGTATTTGTTAACTGCGGATTACTTTCATGTTCGGTACATAAAAACATAGAAGAAAACGATACAAATCCAAAATATAAATTGGTTTTTGATGACGAATTTAATGGCAATGCTTATAATTCAACCTATTGGGGTAGTTGTAAAACTGAACATGGAAATGCACCTTGGATTCGTTTTGCAATAGATGATGCTGATGTAGCAGAAGTTAAAAATGGCAATTTACACATGAAAGCCCGTTGGAATAAAGAAACCGATCTTCCGGAAACTGGCGCCATTCAAACCAAAGATAAATTCAGCTTTAAATACGGAAAAATTGAAGTTAGGGCAAAATTCACTAATGCTGGTCAAGGTGGCTGGCCTGCTATTTGGCTTATGCCCCAAAACGACATCTATCCAGGTTGGCCAAATGGTGGTGAAATTGATATTATGGAACGCTTAAATAGCGATAATTTCGTTCATCAAGTGGTGCATCAAACCAATGGAGAAGCTAAACACATTTCAACAGGCAAAACGCCACTAATTTCTCCAACCGAGTATAACACTTATAGCGTCATAAAATTACCAAACAACATCGCGTTTTATGTGAATAATGTACTCACTATGGTGCATGAACCCAAAGATGATTTTGCAAAACGTTGGCCATTTGAAACCGATTATTACATCATTTTTAACCATGCGTGTGCGGATAAAGGACAGTCGGGTGTTCAATTTTGGCCCGGAAATGTAACGTCTACCGAAAATTTCCCCTATGAAATGGCTGTTGATTATGTAAAAGTTTGGGAGTTAGTAGAGTAAGTTAAAAACAATATTAACACGTATTTTTTATTAAAAACCATGAAAAAGAACCTCGTCTTCTTAATTGTCTTCATTTGTAGCATGTTCACGTATGCCCAATTGATTCCTGCTCCTGAAAGTTTAAAATTCAACAATGGGTATTTTGTTTTAGATGCAAATACTGGAATACTTGTAAATGCATTTGATGTTTCTAAAACTTCCAAATTAACAAGCTATCTCATCAATAAAATAGAAACTGAAACAGGTATTCGTGTCTCTTCAAAAAAAGAAAATAACACGAACATTTTGTTAGAATTATTGACCAGACCAAATAAGAATTTAGGTGATGAAGGTTATCTTTTAAACATTTCAACTACCGAAATTTATATTGCTGCCAATTCAAATGCAGGTTTGTTTTATGGTGTTCAATCCCTTTTACAATTTATTATTGCGAATAATAACCAAACGCCTATTAAGCTTTCGAGTTTGAATATTAGCGATAAACCCAACGTGGCATGGCGTGGTATGGAGATGGATGTAAGTCGTCATTTTTATAATGTAAACACCATTAAAGAATTATTGGATTTGATGGCTTTCTATAAAATGAATGTATTCCACTTGCACTTGGCCGATAATGAAGGTTGGCGATTGGAAATAAAAAAATACCCAAAACTGACTGAAGTCGGTGCTTGGCGAACTGAAATACCTGGAAGTATTTTCTATAAAAAAGATGTTACCTACACCAAGAAATTAGACGGAAAACTATATCAATATGGCGGTTTTTATACGCAAGAACAAGTAAAAGAGATTGTGGCGTATGCCAATGATAGAAACATTATGGTAGTTCCTGAAATTGATGTTCCAGGGCATTCTGGTGCAGCTTTATCGGCGTATCCTGAATTTTCTTGTGAAAAACACATCCAAGAAACTCCAAATTCTACCTTGTGGAATGGTGTTGTAAATCCATTAAATGTGAATTTGAACTATTGTGCGGGACAAGAAGCGACATTCAAATTTTTAGAAGATGTATTTACGGAAGTAATGGCTCTTTTTCCTTCTAAATACATTCATGTGGGCGGTGACGAGGTTGATAAATCCTATTGGAAAAAATGCGTGAATTGTCAAAAAAAAATTGCAAATGAAGACCTGAAAGATGAAAACGGACTGCAAAGTTATTTCATTAAGCGCATCGCAAAATTTTTAGAAAAGAATAATAGAAAACTCATTGGTTGGGATGAAATCTTAGAAGGTGGCGCACCAGTTAACGCCACAGTAATGTCTTGGCGTGGTGAAAAAGGAGGGATTGAAGCTGCCAAATTAAAGCAAGAAGTTATTATGATACCTAATAATCCATTATATTTCAATAGAGTTCAAGAAGATCCTAAAAATGAACCTTTTGGTGAAATTTACAGTATCAATACTTTGGAAAAAGTTTACGACTATAATTTAATACCAAAGGAACTTTCAACTGAAGAAGCTAAATATGTTATTGGTGGTCAGTTTGCTATTTGGACGGAACATATTTCTTCGGTTGAACATTTAGAATATATGTTATTACCTAGAATGCCTGCCTTTGCAGAAAACATGTGGTCTATTCCTAAAAACAAAAACTTGAATAATTTTGTTGAGCGTTTAAATAAAATGCATTTTGATTATTGGAAAGCAAATGGCATCCGTTTTCATCCAAAACGCTATACAAAATCGGTTTATTAGATTATTATGGCTCCTACGAAGATTGGGTTTGTTATTTGGTTATAAATAGTTGACTACCTACCAAAAAAATCTCAGAATTAACTTTAATTCTGAGATTTTTATCTTCAGTATTTTTTATGATTAGAAATTATCTAAATTTTTCAAGCTATCACTTCACTTCAACCTTAACATGATCTATTTTGGCTTCTATAGTTTCTGAAGTAGTATTAATAATTCGAATGTATTTTGTTGCTTGATTTATAGTGGCTTGCATAATTTCTTTCCTTTCTTCCGTAGGTATGGTTGTCCAATCCGTTCCATTCGTAGAAATTTCTAGTTTTAAATTTTTATGTGCAGACATAGGAAGCAGTTTAAAACTCATTTTACTTACGCGTGCTACTTCTTGTAATTCAAAACCAAAGTAGGAGTGCGGTGTAAATTGAATCACTTCTAACGGCGGATTCAGAGCAAGATTTCTGTCTCTTAACGTGGTTTGTTGATTTTGAAGTTGCACCACATTTGTATAAAGTTTGTGCGGATTGTAATTGGCTTCTACTTTCAAATGTTTATCAAATTCGGTGTTAAAGGTATTGGTCAAATAGATAAAACTACTATCGATTAAAGGTTCAACAATTAAAGTGCCTGTTTTAACACCTGGTTGATACGGATTTTGATTTTCTGTGTGGTCTATCGCATACATTTGAGCTTTGATGGCGATAAGTGCTTTGTAGCTTCTTTCAAAATCGTCGGCTTGTTTAGTTTGCAATGCTGAATACATATTCAATAAAGTGAGCCCAGATTGTCCAAGTAATTGGAATTGTTTTACCCACGGTCTGATTTCATTCAAAAGCACCAGATTATCGGTACTGTTCAATAAAATATAAGAAGCTTCAACCATCGATTGAAATTTTTTTTGAACGCTATCAAAATTAGAAATAGGTTGTTCGGATTCCAATTGTTTTAGAAAAGCATCCGCGATTGGTGAAAATTTCACCGATTCATCACGTCTATAACGATGCCCATTCGCGCCCAAATCACTATTATGACTAGCGAAAATTTCTAAGGCCTTGTAACTTTCTGGCATCACTACTTTCATGGCGCGTAACCAGTTTTTTTCTGAATTATACTGTGTCTCCAAGTATAATCAGCAACACCATAAATGGCTATTTTGGATGCTTCAGCGTGTTCCATCGGGTTTGAAACAAAACCAGATATTTCTTCGGCGATATCTTGTCCGTTTCCATAAGTCGGCCCCATAAGCAGATGGTTTCTTACGTAATCTGATACAGGGAAGTTCCACCAAATAAATGCTTTGCGTTGAATTTGGCCATTGATCCACGCCATCGTTTCTTTGTTAATATCGGAAACCACGCGATTGCCCGTCCACATAATTCTAATGGAAGGATCCAATTTAGTTCCTAGGGTTTTTAAATACCCACCTTCTGGATTGGACCAGCTTTTATTGTATTCGGTTGGACACATGATCAAGGGTTTTACATCCTTTTTGACCTTAACGAATTTTGTGTGTAAGAAGTTCAGCAATCCGGCTTGTTGTGTTGGATTGGCACCTTCACCTGAAATATCGTCAAAAAAAACAGCGTAAGAACGTATGCCTAAATTATACATCAGTTCAAATTTATGAAGTAGGGCAGTTCTATCGGCGTCATTCCATTGAATATCTTGACCAGGGTGCACAGCCCAAACAAAATCAACATGATTTAATTTAGCTCTATTTATTAGTTTTTTTAATTGAATGGCTTCACTTTCAGGATACGGTTTTCTCCAATTGGGTGAACTATGGTATGGATCATCTTTTGGGCCGTAAATATAGGTGTTCAACTTGTTTTCTCCATAAAAATCTATTTGGCGCATGCGGTGTTCAAAACTCCACGGCGTCCCATAAAATCCTTCAACAGTTTCTCTTGCATGAACATCAGGAAAGTCGGATATTTCTCCTAACGGCAATTTATCAGCAGTTAACAACGCAATTAAGGTTCTGATACCATAATAGGTGCCACGTGCATCTCTTCCTATAACCGTAATGTTTTTGTTGGTGCTATTGATGTAATAGCCTTCTGGTTTTGTTGGAACTTTACTTTTTTGTTTTTTAGAAAAGTTGTCATTTATAGTACCAATAGTAATTGAAAACCCATTTCTGGACGTGTTTTTAGTGTTGAAAAATGATGCCAATAAATACTGTGTGGCTTTATCGGTGTGTTGCTGTTGTAAATTAAAGTGAGAAGGAGTCTCTATAAAGCTTGAAATTTCAACATGTTGAGGTGTAGGATGAATATCTGAATTTTGAGTGAAACCAACACTTGCGACAAGGATAAACAAAGCAAAAGACAAAACTCTTTTTAGTTTTTGTGATTTAGTTCTATAATATAGAAAGAATATCATCTTCTGAAAGGATTTATGTGCTAATTTCATATCAATTATTTTTATTTTTTTGCTAAAATATTAATCGCATTTTTAGCGTTTTCCAGCATGCTTTCTAAATTTTCAGGATTGGAAGTGATATTGAATTGTGCTACTATTTGGTTTAAATAATCCAATTCATCTAGCATATTTCTTTTTGAAAAATCGTCTCTAAGGATTCTGATTTTTTCTGCATCTTGAATGCCTTCTCTAAGTGTTTCAAAACGGATAGAACTTCTGTTGTCTGGATATACAATGTAGGTATCGCCAGCAGGCCATGCTCTAAAACGGGAATCTTGTAACGGATTTTCTGTCCAGCTATTATACGACCAACGTAAAAAGCCATCAAAATTAGCAGCCATGGTGTACCAACCAATAAACACACCTTCCGCAGGTGGCGAAAAGGTAAAGGTATTTGGAAACTTGTCTGTACAACACACATAATGGGTGCTTATATAACCATTAGCTTTTCTTTTGGTTAAGTCTTCTTCATCAACGGGATGTCCAAAAGCAACGGACATATCTTTTAAATCATTAGGATAGCGTTTGTAGCTTTTATGGTTATCGGCAAAAGACACACCAAACTCTGGCGCATATTTATTTAATAATTCCAACATGGCATTCATTTCTTCGGGTCCGCGTTCATCCATGGCGATTCTGGTAATTTTATGCCATCCTTTCTGCTCTAAATGCACTTTAAATTGTTCTAAGAACGGCACCCATAAATCCTCATACGCTTTGGTTCCTGGTGCTGCCATTATTTTAATTTCTTTGTTTTCTACTTCATCAAAATAATAAAACTCATTGCCCCAAGGCACCATCGAGTAACAGCTTATTTGATTTTTCACACCTAAATCCATCATCAATTGCACCCAATTATCAAAAATAGAATAATCGTATGTCCAAGTACCATCTGTTTTCTTTTTCCAATCAATCATAGCATCGAATGGATCGAAGGTTTGTCCGCCCCAAGGCCGTTTATTTAACGATACGGTGATTACTTTTTGTCCCGCATCGGCAAGACGCTTCATAATAGGTTTTAGTAAATTGATATGTTCGGTTGACCAAGGTTTTACGTTGTGAAAACGCGCCACGGCATACGGATTTTGCCACATGTCCAAATGGAATTTCCAATCGGTTGCAGGTGGTACTACTTTATCAATAACTTGTATGGAGAATTCAAATGTTTTGGTGTCTTGTCCTTTTATATCAATACTAAATGAACTTGTGTAAGTTCCAGCTTTGGCATCCGATGGAATATCGATTGTAATCCAAATAGGTCTAGTTTCTTGCGCTTTAATGGCATAAGAAGTTACGGGATCTAAAGCGTCCGCAGCTAATGAAGATGGAAAGTATTCAGGTTTTCTGTAGCCACAACCTTCTCCAAATACATCTGTAATCACGTATTTTACAAAACTAATCTCTGCAATAGTTGATGGTAAACGGTTTCCGGAATCAGACTTAAAATCTGAAAATTTGGTATTAACTTCGGTTAAAGAATCATTGCTCCAAAGTACTAATTGTGCCGATTGGCGTTCACCTCTCCACGCCGTACCAGACCACGAGTTTTGTTGCTGTACTTTCGGAATTTCACTTCTTACAAAACGGATATTATTAGAAGCGATTGACGCTTGTAATCCTTTTGGAACAGCTGCCCAATCTTCATTTTTACTGGGGGCAGGATCTTGAGGTTCTTCATAGGTTTTAGCTACCGTGAAATTTTTTTGATTTTGGCAACCAAAAGTTAGAAGCAAACAAAAAATTAATAAAGACTTAAAAAATAGTTTCATTTGATTTGCTTTATCTATTATTACTAAGTTATTATTCGCCGATACTGTTGCCTTCTAGAACTTTCTTTTCACCAGTTGGCGCTTTATACCAAACATCTAAAGAACCACCACCCGTTGCCTCATGGTATTTTATTGTAATGGGATGCCATCCTTTTTTTAGAGCCACCATCCCATTTTTTTTCAATTGCTGAATGGTTTCCACCATTATCAACTACAAATACATCACCAATATACAATAAACTACCATCGTCCGATTTTGTAGCAAATTCAAATAAACCGTCTTCTTCTGCATAGAAATAGCCTTTGAAAACCATTGAAAGTTGTTCAATACCTTCGTTACCTGCTAAATTAATTTTGCTTACTGATGTAAATTTGGCATTTTTAGGCAATTCAATAGAATCAACAACTTTAAACTGTTTTACACCAGTCCATCGTTTTAGTGATCCTGTATTTGGTGTGATAGCTAACGGTTCTAAATAGGTTTGTTTTTCAATGAGTGCTGACTTTGTTTCACTAGCCACTTCGCCACGATATGCAATAGTGGTTAAAGTAGTTGTTTCTGAAAATTCTAATGGACCGGTATATTTTTTAGATGCTTTTGAAGGCGTAGTGCCATCGGTAGTGTAATAAATGGTCATGTTTTCCAAAGGTGCATTCAAGGTGATAGTCACTTTATCCAAAAAGGCTACTTTGTCTTTCAAACCAGTCACCGTTGGAATGTGGTACCGAATACCCAAAGCATCCAATCGTTGGTATTGCCTGTTCATTCTTCTTTGGAAATCATCATAATTTTTAGCGTCTTTTGAAGTCCATGCGGTTTCTGCCAAGGCTAAT